>Ga0209536_100009241_pt1 | contig 14656 bp, 11 predicted proteins | sample DeeMarSeWOR28_12_FD_187461 | JGI IMG/M metagenome (GOLD analysis project Ga0209536, IMG submission 187461) | Marine sediment microbial communities from White Oak River estuary, North Carolina - WOR-2-8_12 (SPAdes) (version 2) | ecosystem: Environmental > Aquatic > Marine > Intertidal zone >...
CCCAACGCAGCCGCCGCCATTTGCGCAGCTACGGTGAAAACACCCTGTCCCAGGTCCTGCCCACCAACTCCCACCGTTACACGCCCATCTTCCGCAAGCTCAACCCAGGCGCTCGAACCGGCATTGGGCGGCATGGCGGGCGCTTTCCACATCAGCGCCAAACCCTTACCGCGCCGCTTGTTTGGTGCACTGGGTTCAGCCTTTGTTCCCCAACCGATCGCTTCGGCAGTTTTCTCCAGGCACTGGGAGAGTCCCGTTGGGTGCATCTTGCTGCCGGTAACCAGGATATCACCATCCTTCAAACAATTTATCCTGCGGAACTCAACCTGGTCCATCCCGATCGCAGCTGCCAGTTCATCAATGCACTGCTCAAGGCCGGCATGCATCTCGGGCATTCCAAAGCCGCGCATTGGCCCACCAACCGGATGATTGGTGTACACACAGTAGCTGTCAGTCTTAACATTGGGCACCTCATATGGCCCGGTGCTGCTGTAACCACTGGCACGGGTGATGTTGACCCCGTATTCAGTATACGCCCCAGCATCCCAGTAGAATTTATTCTCCATCGCCAACAGGTTGCCATCCTGGTCACATCCCATCTTGAAATATGCAATCAAACCCTGGCGTACAAAGGCGGTGAAGAATTCTTCCTCGCGGGTTAAAAGCAGCTTTACCGGGCGTCCTTTCACTTTCGTTGCGATAGCCACGGCCAGTGATTCCATACTGACTCCCGCCTTGCTCCCAAATCCTCCTCCAACATAGGGTGCGATAACCCGCATATCACTCTGCGAGATACCCAGTGCCTGGGCGATCAAATTGCGCTGGGCAAAAGGAGATTGCGAGGATCCCCACAATGTCACCTGGCCTGAGTCCTCAACCTGGGCTACCGCAACATGGGGTTCGATGGGCACATGCTGGATGTGGGGGATGCGGTACTTGCGCTCCACGATTGCAGCGCATTTCTCCCAGGTGCTATCCGGATCCCCTTTACGAATCTTGAAGTAATTCGAGATATTCGAGTTGGGCTGCGGCAGGATGAAACTGGCAACCTTGTACTGCTCAAGTTTTGGATGGATTATTGGTGCCTCTGGGCTGACCCCAAATTCCGCATCGATCACCGGTTCCAACACTTCATACTCAACATCGATTAAATCCAGTGCTTCCTCGGCGATCAGCTCGCTGGTAGCTGCCACACCGGCGATCGGATCACCCACATAACGCGCCCTATCGCGGGCAAAGATATGCCGGTCCAACAAGTACAAACCAATATAACCAGGAAAATCATCTCCGGTGACCACAGCCTTTACCCCCGGGTGCGCCTCGGCTTTGGTTGTATCAATAGATAGGATGCGCGCGTGCGGGTGTGGGCTGCGCAGGATGCGGGCATGCAGCAGCGCATTACCGAACTGGATATCATCCCCAAAAACCGCCGCGCCAGTCACTTTTTCCCTGGCATCCAGCCTGGGTTTGCTTTCACCAACTGGTTTATATTCCTTTTCACTGACTACCATTACTTATCTCCTCTCACGTGCGGGCAGCTTGCTGGACTGCGTCGATGATGCGTAGATATCCCGTGCAGCGGCATAAGTTCCCAACCAACGCGGCCTTTATTTCACTCACACTGGGATCTGGATTGCGATCTAATAAAGCCTTTGAAGCTATCAATATGCCAGGAGTGCAGAAACCACACTGTACGCCACCAGCCTCCATAATCGCATCCTGGATTGGGTCAAGCCGTTTGTCCTGCGCCAACCCTTCCACGGTGGTGATCTCCTGCCCTTGGCACTCAATTGCCAGTACCAGGCAGCTGTTGACGGGTTCCCCGTTCAAGAGCACGGTACATGGGCCGCATTCCCCGGCTGCACAGCCGTTCTTGGTACCAGTAAACACCAGCGTTTCACGCAGCAAGTCCAGCAGGGTCATGTTGGCTGAGATATCCGCCAGTTCTTGTTCGCCGTTGATTATAAGGCTGATGTGATGAAAACTCATGCGATCCTCCAATTCTCTGCACTCGATCTTAAAAAGTTGATCATCTTGATTCCCCCGTTAATTGGCCCCATACATCTTTCAACGCGTTGTAAGACAGGTTGCGGACCATCAATTTTCGATACTTTGCACTACCACGCACATCGTCGATCGGTGTGCATACATCCATGGCTGCCCGGGCAGCTTCCTGGAGCGTGTCATCCGTAATCGGTTCACGTCCTAGGATCTCTCCCACCTGTTTAACCACCAGCGGGATTGGAGCGACAGATGCCAGTGCCAGTTCAAAATGGTACCCTGAATCTGATTCACCTTCGGGGTAACCCAAAACTGTTACCCCAACGATCGAAAGATCGCTGAGCTGGTTGCGACCAAGTTTAATATAGCGCCCCTTCATACCATCTGGCGGGATTGGGAAACGGATTGCAGCAACAACATCCCCGGCTCGCAGGGTAGTTTTCCCTGGTCCAAGAAAGAATGTGCTCAGGGTCTCTTCTCTTTCCCCATCTTCACCAAATATAATGAGCACACCCTCCAGTAAAAGGCAAGCACCGATCGTGTCACCGGCTGGTGAAGCATTGCAAATATTCCCCACGATTGAAGCCCGGGTCCGGAGTTGGTAGCTGGCTACGCTTTCTGCGGCTTCAGCCAAGATGGGATAGTGCTGCTTGATATGCGCATCCGCAATCACGCGGTTCATGTTGACCCCTGCACCAATGGTTAAACCCTGGGATGGCAGGAAGGTTATCTCGTCCATCCCGTCGAGACCCTTGACGTCAACCAGGTACTTGGGTTTATATACTCTATCTCGCATCTGCACAAACAGGTCCGTACCCCCAATGAAAAGACGCGCCTCCCCAGCATGGGATATCAAGAATTGGCTGGCTTCTTTATAGGATTGAGGTTTTATGTAATCAAATTCAGGAAGCTTTGGATATGCATTCATCTCAATGTGTCCATCCTCCGGTTTGTCTTGTTTGTTAATTCTTCTAAACGGCTTCTTGGCATTCAACCCAGAAAAAATGATCACTATCTATTTTCTTGCTGGATGGTTGTTCTTTTGCGCTCAAGCCCACCAGGACTGGAGATGCTCCCGTGTCCTGTTGATGAGTTCTCCTCCCTTTCCCCCTCCTGGTGAGCAAACCTGAGAAGATTTTGAAAAATTAACCTGATATTATGGTGCAATTTCATTGAAGTTAAAATTTGTAGGCACAAATTAAATTATATACACGCTTTTGAACATTTTCAACAATGAAAACCTCTTTCTTCGTCAATCAAGTAAAATCAACCCACACCTTTGCCTGTACAAATCGACCAAGGTTGATAATCCGATGCCCTGCTCGAAATCCAATCTAATTAAAGTCAAATACACCGGCGCCATCGCCTCACAGATAATAAAGAATGATCGTCAAGGTATCATTCTGGGTATGACTTCCCGGGGGATTTTTATCAAGACCGATACAAGGTGGTTGCTTTTCATCTCCGGTGAACAAATCCCCGGGCCCTTAACGATTAATGTGCCTGGCTTGTGGGAAACAGGAATCAAACTATCGTCTGGGGACAGGGTAAATATCCGCTCGCGAAACTTTTCCTTTCCCGGTTCGGACTTTGTAATCACTGCTCAAACTCAATCTGACTACCATCACAAACCACCCTCCTCTCCTGCTTTATCATTTTCTGCTCGTCAAGAGAAACTTGAGCAGGTTGCACGGCATGTAATTGCCTCACACGAGACTTTCCCTGCCCACGTTCTGTTACACAGCTGGATTCCCCGGCTGTCGAAGCTGCCATACGAAGAAGTGGCAATTCCGAAATACTATGAACAGATGACCAACCTGGATCGTGATCCGAATGGGTTGTACTCATTGAAATCCCTTGTCAAGTTAATGGGAGCTGGTCCTGGATTGACCCCGTCAGGAGACGACTTTGTGATCGGTTATCTGCTGGCGGTAAATCGATGGGGTCATTTACTGTCTGTAACAGGGAAACTCAAGGGATTCAACCAGCAGGTCGTGTCCACCGCTTACCAGAGAACGACTGCATTAAGTTCAAATTTAATCGAATGCGCTTCCAGAGGAATGGCCGATCAGCGCTTGATCGATGCGCTGGATTACCTGGTTTCAGACACCGGACAGGTCCTGCAGGTTATTGATGAGCTGCTGACCTGGGGAAATTCATCCGGTTTGGAGGTATTCTTGGGTTTTGTGGCTGCCTTATCGGCAACCAATCGAACTTAACCTTTGAACTTGGATTAATAATTCAGGAGCGCCATCTTAGGCGCTCCAATAAGTATTCCCTCAAAGAATTTACCTAGTCGATAACAAAGTTGACCAGGGTTACTTTACCTGGCTCAACTTCAACTTCCTTTTGCTGCAGACCATTCAACATGAAGGTGATTTGGTATTCCCCTGGTGGTAAATCACTCAAGGCAAAACTCTCGTACCAGGGACTCTGCCCGCGCAGTTCCTTCTTCTCATAGGTAGTAAGGTAGAACTGGTCAATAGCCGGCAGTCCAGGTCCAGCCAGCTGCTCAACCACGATATTCTCAACCGGTTCGTATTCACCCTGATTATTGACCACACTTCCTGCCAGGGCTCCCAGCTGTTGATCCCTCTCATCGGACATCAATTTAAGCCACAATTCCGGGTTGCGTGCATTCTGGTAAGAGTTTTCACCCAGGCGCACCTCAAAGTGCAGTGTGCTGCCCGGTACAACCCCGCTCATTCCCACCAGCGCGATCTCCTCACCAGCAGAAACAGATTGTCCTTCTTCAACCATAACTTCAGACAGCTGGCTGTAAAGGGTATAAAGGGGTTCGTCCAGTCCAGGTAAATTGTGCTCCAGTATCACCAGGTTGCCGTAATAATCCTTCCGCGGCCCGTAAGGGATGTTCAAGTCATCTCCAGCGATGATCACCACGCCATCAGCAGCCGCCACAACCGGTGTACCGGTTGAATTCAGAAAATCAACTCCGCGGTGAGTCAGCTGTGTGCTCTGCCGGTAATCACCATACCGGTAGGAGGGATCGATGGTTTGCCGTCCTGGTGGAGCGATCGGTCGTAATAGCAGGAAAGAACCCTGCTTAATACAGGTCTCTTCCTCGCACTTGGTCATATCCATCTTTGGTTGTTCTGGTTCAGGGGTTGGAGCTTCTGTTGGTGGTGGTGCTTCTGTTGGAGGTAGTGGGGTAGGTTCTTCAGGTTGAACTTCCACTTCAGGTTGGGTTGGCGCTTCAGTTGGATCAGGAACAGCTTCTGTCACACTCTCTTCGGTCTTCGCTTCGTATGGGAGAGGTTCCCCTGAATCACACCCTACCACCAATATCAACAAAAGTACGGCAATCAATAATGCCTGGTATCCTAGCCTTATCATCTCATCACCTCGTCAGGGAATCGCAAGGTTGCCAGATATCATTATATGTGCTATGGAGTGAAGCAGTATTAATTTTCACCTACAATCAAATAACAATTTAGTAAGGCTCACCCGCTAAATCTGAACCGTGTTTCCAACGAGTACAAAGTTGTGGCCTGAAAGCATCTGGGCTGCTGATCGAAGAAATCAGATTCGTGCTCGATCGCTGATTATTTACTGGAGAGAGTTTGCAGTTCCCCGATAAGGCCCTTATGCGCCGCAAAATAAACCCAGCAACGAATCCAGGCTCCAGGTGCAGCCAGCTGCAGTTGCCAGCAGCACAATCTCCGCCACCAGCATGTTGTAATTTTGCCCCTGCTCGGCCTGGTAGCATGGATTCACGGAGGGATCTTTCGGCTTGACTCCTGCTAAAGAGATGTAATTCAGATTCAAAAAAATTGCCACGATCAGCGCCAGGGGGGTGAACAATCCCAGAATCAACCCAATAGCGACAGACATTTCTCCCAGCAATATCAGGTAGGGGAACCAGGATCGATTAGGTTCAACTATCCTGCGAATCAGGCGCCCGTAAGCCTCAACGGGGTGGTTATCCGCCAGTGCCAGGGTCCAGTCGACCATCTGGCCATCCACGAATTTTCGTAGCGGCTTGTGGAAGAAACTCTTCAACCACCAGAGCCCTATGCCGATGCGCAGCACAGCCAACCACTGTGACACAGTCAGAAATCCAAAAACCTCATCCATCACATTCTCTCCTTTATCATGCCTGCACTCGAAATAGTGAATTTATCTTGCACCATCCTCGAATTCCCGTGAAACTGAAAGTAATCTCTCTCAATAATAATGACTATTAAGGTCAAATTATACCAAATAATTGGCGTACGCAATTTCACGGCATTCTCAGGGACTTGCTGAAAGAAAGTTCCTTAGTCAATTTCAATTGAAATCCAGAGAACCCTTAGCGTGAAATAACATCCCCTATTGAATTTACCCACAACCAGATAAAAGTGTTGCTATCAAAAATGGATGTGTATATAATGAAAGTATCGTTTTGGGTTTCTTGTCGAACAGGGGAGAATTAATATAAATCGAAAAAAACAACTCTCGTTAATCAAGTACCTGCCTAGGGATAATGCATGCCTTCAACATTGGACGAACAGATAAACCAGCTGAAAAGCACGATAGTGAAATGGAAGCCCAGCGTGATGTCCTGGGAGACCAGTTTGTCGACTACACCCTTGGTACGCTGCAGGACAAACTATCTGAACTCGAGCTAAAGAAAGAACAACCAGCTGTAGAGTGCAGAACGCCCCCAGAGCGCCAGATGATCGACCTGGGGGATGCTTACCGCGGTCGAGGTGCATATGGCGATCTCGAATTTGTTAGGTCAACCTACCAGCAGTCGTTGGAGATGTTCACCGACATGGGTGCACCGGGCTATATCCAGGTACTGGAGAAACGCCTGGCTGATTTCTATTCCCTTTAATACCCGAATCATCCCTCAATATTTATTCGTTTATAATATACATAGTTTCCCGGCACTGATCAGCAGTCAAAGAGGGGGGTATTGTTGACGATACATGATTGTAGCTCCATTACATAAACGCATCATTTGGGAAGCGATATCCGATTTAGTGAAAGAATGGATGCCAAAATGAAAGAATTGATCCAGGATATACAAAATATGAATTGGATTGAGATCATCCGCAAGTATCAAGTGCCCGATCTTAATCGTGCGATCGGTCAGTTATTTTCCTCGATCGTACCTTACATCGGGTTAATGATTTTGATGGCCTTCACGATAAGATTCTCTTACTGGACATTACTGCTGGTGATTCCTGCTGCAGGTTTTGCAGTCAGGACATTTATCATTTTCCATGACTGCGGTCACCAGAGTTTCTTCGGAGCTAAGAACAAAAGAGCCAATGATGTGCTTGGAGTGATTACAGGGATTTTAACCTTCACACCCTATCACTTTTGGAGGAGGGCACATGCCAAGCACCATGCTACGGTTGCCAAGCTGGATCAGCGCGGGAAGGGCGACGTTTGGATGCTGACCCTCGAGGAATGGAACGAAGCCAGTAAATGGAAAAAGCTGACTTATCGGATTTATCGAAATCCGCTGGTGCTTTTCACGATAGGCGCCTGGTTCAACATGATCATCGCCCAGCGCATCCCTTTACCTGGCATGGATTCGCAGGACAAACGCAGTATCTTGCTCACCGATCTCGCCCTGCTTGTCATCATTGTATCAATCTGCCTGATTATCGGTTGGAAAGCATACCTGCTGATTCAAATCACAGTGATGATGCTTGCTTCATCAGTCGGTGTCTGGTTATTTTACGTCCAGCACCAGTTCCCGGGCGCTTACTGGGCACGTAAAGGTGAGTGGGATTACTTGACTGCCTGCCTAAAAGGCAGCTCCTTCTACCAGCTGCCTAAAGTGCTACGTTTTTTTACCGGCAATATCGGCTATCACCACCTGCATCATCTCTCACACCTGGTGCCCAATTATCACCTGCCGCAACTATTCAAACAACATCCTGAGTTAGCTGTCAAACCAATCACACTCAGGGATACCCGCAAGCTGTTAGCAATTCGATTGTACGACGAGGCATCACGCAGCTACGTAGGCTTTCCGATATACGGTTCATAATAAACCTTAAATTGAAGAATTTTCCTTGCTCGGGGAAAACCTTTACATCATTCAACCCCCGCGATTTCTATATTTACATGAAATGCCAGAGGCACAAGATTGAGCGTTCCAAATTACTTGCTATAAATGATTAGATTAAACCAATTTTTATGCAAGATGAAATAATGACCCCAATCGTTGTCTTATCAAGTGCCGAGCATTCCTGTATTTCATTTATTTGGCCAAATGATCTGCGCACCTTTATCGGCTATCGGTTTGTAGAACACAGACCGATAACCACAATCAAAACACTTCCACATTTATTGAATCAAATATCTCTACCACCCGATCATGCTAAAGATAAATATTCCAGAGGAACTGATTGGTTAGAAAATTGGAAAACCGATTTCTCCGATCCCGATCACCCCCTTAATCTGAGTTTCACAACTTTTTCCGATGGATCTGCAGAAGCACGAGTCGTGGAACATGACGGTACCCAGGAGATAAGATGGCATTTCATTCCCAGCGATGACGGTGTTAGGATGTGGATGACGCTGAAAACATACGAAACCATCCCCGGTGGCTACATCCTCCAGCAGTGCCTGCGCCTGACGAGTGGAATTGGTTTCGGATTCTATCCGCAGGTAGCAAAGGTACCTTTTCTCAGCGAGCTGTTCATGCAACTGCTTGGCAACCCAAACGAGACTTTGACCTGGACGCGCATTAATAATGCCTGGCAGCAATTCCCTGTACCCTTCACCCGTTACCATCTTGCCTCCAGTCTAGGGATATTCGAAGATAGCGGTGGTCAGGCAGATTCGGGTCTCATACTCCGGGAAAGCGCTCCACGTGAAAAGGCTCCTGCATCTTATTGGCGTTCGGTAGCACCGGATGCAAAATGGGAAACAATGACATCTGGATTCTTTTGGGAACGGTCAGCATATATCAGTAATCGACACCCTGCGGATTGTTTACACATTGGCGTGGACTTTGGCCCGTTGGCAGCAGGAGAATCGCGTACCGTGAAAGGTAAATTCTACTGGATTGAAGGGGGAAAGGATGACCTGCTTGCATCGTGGCAGAAAGATTTTAGAGCCCAATCAGAATTATGTTGACATAATTTGGTAATATTCTTGATCAGGCTGCTACCCATCAACAAAAAATGGGGACCTTCAGAGAACAAGCCTACAAAAATCCAAAGACAATAAAGCCTAAGAGAAGTCCAGCATTGGCAAATCACCATCTGAGGCGATTCAGCCAGTGATTTTCTTTCATTCGTGAGAAGTTTTCTAAAAATCTATTAAGAAACTCAAATTATTACTATTATTAAGATAGAATTTATCAAATATCTTTGGATACCGGTTTTCTTTGACCGCACTATTTCCAGAGGCATCTGGGATTGCTGATTTGAGAAAATTCGATCAACAACTCCCTTTTGGTCAGGACCAGCCCTGGCTTAGGAAAGAACCACCTAATAAAGGAGAAAGTAACAAATGAAACCAAAGAACTTCCTAACAAAAGCTGAGTACCGCAGTGAACTACCACGAATTCTATTAATTGCCATGATCATTGGTCTGCTCCTGGTGCTACTGGCAGTCAATTCCCTGTCCGCGAGTGCACAGAGCGAAAAGAGCTTCCCACAGATCTTCAATGTGCCCGACGGATTCCAACCCGAGGGCATCGCTGTCGGGCGCGGCAGCAGCTTCTATGTAGGCTCCCTATTTGATGGACGCATTTACAAGGGCGACCTGCGTACTGGCCAGGGAGAGGTGCTGGTCCCTTCACAAAATGATCGCATCGCGGTTGGCCTGGCTGTCGACGAGCGTAGCAACGCTGTATTCGTAGCTGGTGGTGGACCTGCTCTGGTGCCTACCATTCCGGGGTCAGCCTACGTGTATGATGGAGATACCGGTGCTGAATTGGCAATTTACCCGTTGAATGGCGTCTTCATCAACGATGTGATCGTCAGCCGCGAGGCTGCATATTTCACCGACTCTTTTAAGCCGGTTTTCTACAGGATTCCCCTGGGACCTCAAGGTGAACTACCCGAACCAACTGAGGTGCAGGAAATCCCACTTGGGCCTGGATTTGCATTTAACCCATCCACATTTAATGCCAATGGCATCGAGGCCACCCCGGATGGCAAAACGCTGATCATTGCCAATTCATCAGATGCAAGCCTGTACAAAACAGACCCCCTCAAGGGTAATGCTACCAAGATCGACCTGGGCGGTGCTGAATTACCGAGCGCAGATGGCCTGGTTCTGGCAGGAAAGACCCTCTACGTGGTCCAGAATGGTCTCAACCAGATCGGAATTGTTCGCCTTGATCCAGGTCATGAGTCTGGCGTGGTTAGCAACAATCCGCTGACCAGCGATGATTACCAGGTACCGACTACGGCAGCAATATTCGGCAGCACGATATACGCGGTCAACGCTCGTTTTGGTGATTGGATTCCCGGTCTGCCCTCACCCGATCTTGAGTTCACCGTCGTCGGCTTGCCCATGAGGTAGAAGAATGGATTTTCCTGATCGATCAATACTGAATCTACTGTAAACACTTTCGCATTAAACAACAGGGATGTCTTCTGGCTATAGACATCCCTGTTTTGATCTGTTGATATGAATTGGATTCAATTCTGATCCGCTTGTTTTAGTTATATAATACATAAGGATATGATCGCAAAGTGACTCTTTTCGATTCAACAAGGTTGCATTTATCATTATTTCTCGCTCAAAGATGCTCTCAACCAATCCAAAAACCATACCACCACAATTATTTTTTATATGTAGATCAATTTTCCGCTAAAACTCGATCAATTTTTGCTAGCAATTCACAGACCAAATTCAATAAATATCCTACGTAAGAGCCAGGAAATTGCTGCCAATATGAATCAAAACCCATCTGCAGGCGATACAATCCAACCCCTCCAGGGCATCCGAGTAGTCGATATTTCGCGCGCCCTGGCTGGACCTTTCTGCACGATGATGCTCGGCGACCTGGGGGCAGATGTGATCAAAGTCGAGCGTCCAGGGCGGGGAGACGAGAGCCGTTCCTGGGGACCGCCTTTCGTTGGAGAACCTAACGCAGCTTACCCTGGTGAATCGACCTACTACCTTGCTGCCAACCGTAATAAGCGCAGCCTGACTGTCAACCTGAAAGAACAAGCCGGGCAGCAGATTATCAAGGACCTGGTCAAGATCTCGGATGTGCTGGTAGAAAACTTCCTCACCGGCTCCCTGGATCGCATGGGCCTGGGGTACGAACAGCTACGCCAAATCAATCCTCGCCTCGTTTACTGCTCTATCAGCGGTTACGGGCGCACCGGTCCCTATGCCGACCGGGGGGGCTACGATTTCATCCTGCAGGCCGAGGGTGGCATCATGGGCATCACAGGCCCGGTTGAGGGACCTCCTTACCGGGTAGGTGTATCGTTGATCGATATCACCACTGGCATGTTCGCTTCCACTGCTATACTGGCAGCCTTGCGTGCCCGTGAAATGACAGACGAAGGCCAGCTGCTAGATCTCTCGCTGCTCAATTCATCTGCCGCGATCCTGGCGAACGTAGCCTCCAATTACCTGGCTGGAGGCGTCGAACCGAAGCGTATGGGCAATGCCCACTTCAATATCGCTCCTTACGAGGTCTTCAAGGCCCGCGATCGTTGGATAACCCTCGGTGCGCTCAACCAGCGCCAGTGGGAAAATCTTTGCAACGTGGTTGATCGGCCCCAGATCATTTCCGATCCGCGCTTTTCAAGCAATCAGGAGCGGGTTGCCAACCGGGAACAACTGGCTGAAATACTAAATGAGGCCTTCAGCGTACAAGACGCCAGCCATTGGGTCGAAAAACTGCATACTGTCGGTATTCCCAGTGGTGTGATTAACAGCGTGGCAGATGTATTCAACCACCCCCAGGCTGAAGCAAGGCAGCTCAAGATTGAGCTCGAGCACCCAACAGCTGGGAAGATTGCGTCACCCGGTTACCCTTATCACTTCTCAAGCACACCCGCCAGGTCTCGTAAGCATCCTCCTCTGCTGGGTGAGCACAATGAGGAAATTCTCGGAGAATTGCTCGATTTCACGCCGCAAGAAGTGCAGGCAATGCGTGAGCAGGGAGTGATATGAAAGAATCTATAACAATAACAGGGAGTAAATATGCCGATAACCAGAGGTGAAATCCGTTCCGGTGCGTATTACGACTCGGTGATCCTGATGCAGCTGCAACGTGCACTGGCGGGATTGCCGGGTGTGATCGATGCTGGGGTAATCATGGGCACCGACGCCAACAAGGAACTATTGGAGCAGAGCGATCTTCTGGTACCTGAAGTACAGGCTGCCGGGGCTGATGACATGTTGATTGTGGTTAAAGCCGAGGGTGATGAAGCAGTTCAAACAGCGCTCACAAGCATCGATGAACTGCTGGCAGCCCGGCGCAGCTCGGGAGTCGATGAAGAATTCCTGCCCAAGAGCATGGAGACTGCAATTCAGATGCTGCCGGAGGCAGGTTGGGTGCTCGTCTCGGTACCGGGACGCTACGCGGCTGGAGTCTCCCGGCAAGCTCTTGATTTCGGGAAACACGTTTTCCTCTACAGCGACAATGTGACCACAATGGATGAAATCAGGCTCAAAAGCATCGCCGCGGAAAAAGGTTTACTCGTTATGGGTCCTGACTGCGGCACGGCGATCATCAATGGTGTTGGCCTTGGCTTTGCCAACAAGGTGCGCCGGGGTACGATCGGTCTGGTAGCAGGATCAGGGACAGGCCTGCAGCAGGTTACCGCCCGCATCCACCAGTTCGGTGGTGGTATTACCCATGCCCTTGGTACAGGCGGGCGCGATTTATCCGAGCAGATCGGAGCGGTGACCGCTCACCAGGGACTCGCTCTGCTCAGCCGCGACCCTGACACCGAAGTCATTGTATTGGTTTCCAAGCCGCCGGCGAAAAGCGTGGCCGATGACCTGGTGAAAGCCGCACGCTCCGCAGGTAAACCGGTCGTGGTGGATTTCATCGGGTACGCCACCGCGCAGCGCCAGGTGGATAATATCTACTTTGCCACGTCGTTTGACGATGCCGCCCGGCTGGCAGTTCAACTGGCAAAAGATACAGGCGAGCACCAAGAGATAGAAAGTTTTGATTTGGATCGGTTCACATCCGGACAGCGATACCTGCGTGGCTTGTTTTCCGGAGGTACGCTGGCTTATGAAGCCCTGCTGGTTTTAGAGGGTTACCTGCCTGAAGTTTATTCCAACGTACCCTTAGACAAGAAATACCGTCTGCCAGATTCCCTGGTCAGCAAGGAGCACACAATCCTCGACCTGGGTGAAGATGAGTTTACCGTCGGTCGCCTGCACCCCATGATGGATAACGACCTGCGCATCCGCCGCCTGGAAATGGAAGCCAATGACCCGCAGGTGGCGGTACTGCTGATTGACCTGGTCCTGGGCTACGGCGCACACCCCGATCCTGCATCCGAGCTGGCCCCAGCCATCCAAGCCGCAATATCACGGGCAGAGAAAGCCGGGCGCTATATAGAAGTCGTCGCTGTTGCTTCCGGTACCGATGAAGACCCGCAGGACCTCAACGCCCAGATCAGACAGCTAGAAGAATCTGGGGTTAAGGTTTTCACCAGCAACGATGAGGCTGCCATCTACGCCGGTCGCCTTGCCGCTGCGCTCAACCAAGAACCCACGGAACAAATCAAGCAATTGAAGGACGTAGATCTATCCGCCCTGACGAAACCAATGGCAGCGATTAATGTCGGCCTCGAGTCCTTCACTGAGAGCCTGGCAGCGCAGGAAGCCCGGGTTATCCAGGTTGATTGGCGACCACCTGCTGGTGGTAATGAACAGCTGATGGGTATCCTGGAACGCATGAAGGGCAAGTAGCAAGGAGGCCATCTGTGAAGGATTTTATCGCTGCCTGCGTGCAGATAGCCATCAGCCCGAACGATGTACAGGCCAATGTTGAGAAAGGACTCAGCTGGTTAGAAAAAGCTGTCGAGGAATATGAAGCCCAGCTGGTGGTCTTTCCGGAAACGGTCACCACCGGCTACGACACTGGGTTAAGTGCTGAAGAACTGTGGGACCTGGTTGATGAGGTGGGTGGTGAAATCACCGCACCGATCCAGGAGAAAGCCAGGGAATTGGGTGTGCATGTCGTCTGGGGTTCCTACCGGCGTTCTGGACCGCGCGGCGCGGTATATAACTCAGCTATCCTGATTAATGACCAGGGCGAGATCGCAGGCATTTATGACAAGACTCATCCGGCTCCCTGGGAGCGGCAGGATGGTGGTGGTTGGGCACTTGTCGGGCAAAGTGCCGAAGTGTTCAAAACTTCGCTGGCTGACATCGGCATGATCATATGCTACGACGGCGATTTCCCTGAATTATCCCGCCTACTGGCAGTCAAAGGTGCAGAGATCATCGTGCGCGTCTCTGCCCTGCAGCGCAGCTACGACATCTGGTACATCACCAATGCCGCCCGGGCATACGATAACCATGTCTACCTGCTGGCCAGCAACCTGGTCGGCCCGGACGCCTCCGGTAACTACGGTTTTGGTCACAGCATGATCCTCAATCCGATCGCCTGGAGGCTGGCACAGGCACGTGGCACACAGGAGATCATCGCTGCCCGCCTTGATCCTGATCCTATGCGTTACATTACCTG
>Ga0209536_100009242_pt1 | contig 14656 bp, 8 predicted proteins | sample DeeMarSeWOR28_12_FD_187461 | JGI IMG/M metagenome (GOLD analysis project Ga0209536, IMG submission 187461) | Marine sediment microbial communities from White Oak River estuary, North Carolina - WOR-2-8_12 (SPAdes) (version 2) | ecosystem: Environmental > Aquatic > Marine > Intertidal zone >...
ATCATTGGCCTGCTGTTTATCGGCTTGTTTGTGGGATTTGCTTCCGGGAGTTATCCGGCCTTTTTCCTCTCCTCTTTCAAGCCGGTGGATGTCCTGAAAAGCGGGGCCATGCGCGGGGCCAGGGGAGCCACCCTTCGAAGGATCCTGGTCACCTTCCAGTTTGTGGTGACCATTGTGCTCTTCATTTGTACCATACTGGTAAACAGACAGATGAACTACCTTCAGGATAAAGATCTTGGCTTTAACAAGGAAAACCTGGTGGTCATCGACAGGGCCTATGTGCTGGAGGAGCAGATCGAAGCCTTTAGGCAGGAGCTCCTGAAGAATCCCTCCATCCGGCAGGTTACAGTTACTTCTGCGGTTCCCGGCGGACTGATCGGGGACAATGCCTATTTGCCGGAAGGTGCTGCCACCAATGAAACACATGCCATTAACAATATGTGGTGCGACTGGTACTTTCAGGAGGCCTATGAACTGGAAATGGTGGAGGGAAGGTGGTTCCAGCAGGAGAACCCGACGGATTCCTTTGCACTGATTCTCAGTGAATCGGCCGTACAGGCACTTAGTTTTGATGATCCGCTGAATAAACGGCTTATTACCCAGTTCGGGGATGATGCCGGCGATCCACAGAACATTATCGGGGTGGTCAAGGATTTCCATTTTCAATCCCTTCACCAGGCAATCAGGCCATTGATCATCCAGTTCAACAGTGGGAACAACTATCAGATGTCTGTGAAGATCAGCGGAAATGAGACCGGCAGGACCCTGGATTATATTGAAGATACCTGGAATTCCTTTATGGAACAGCAGCCCATCCATATGACTTTCCTGGAGGAGGAGCTGGACGCCCTTTACAGCAATGAGGAGAAGACGGCTACCATTTTCAATATCTTCTCCGTACTGGCCATATTTATAGCCGCCCTGGGCTTGCTTGGGCTGGCATCCTTCAGCGCAGCCCAGCGTACAAAGGAGGTGGGCATCCGGAAAGCCATGGGGGCATCCATCGCCAGCGTCCTGGTGGCCCTTTCCAGGGAATATGTCTGGCTGATCCTTCTGGCCACCTTGATGGCCTGGCCGCTGGGATACTTTTTTATGAAGGACTGGCTGCAGGACTACCCTTCGCGGGTGTCTCTGGATCCCATGGTTTTTGTCCTGAGTTCCATCATGGCATTTATCATAGCCGCGATTACGGTCCTACTGCGCGTGTACCAGTCTGCCGCTGCCAACCCCGTAAAATCCTTACGATATGAATAAACAGTACGAAAAGCTGGCCCGGGAGCTGGACAAAATCCCCAACGGCTTTCCCGGTACCAGAAGTGGTGTGGAACTGAAATTGCTGGCCAAGCTTTTTACCCCCGAGGATGCAGCCCTTGCATCCACTCTGCGGATGGAGCCCAAATCCCTGGAAGAGATTGCCATGGAGAACCGTATGGATGAGGCAGAGGCCAAATCCAAGCTTATAAGCATGGTCAAGCGTGGGCTTATTGACCTGAAGCGTGAAGAGGGCAGGGGTTTTGTATTCCACCTTATTCCCTTTGTGGTGGGATTTTATGAACGCCAGAATGCAAAAATTGATAAAGAATTTGCAGAATTGTTCGAGCAGTATTACCATGAAGCCTTCCACAGGACCATGCTTAGCCAGCCTTCCGTGCACCGGATCATACCCCTGGAGAAGACCATCCCCGTGGATATTGATGTAATGCCATATGAAAAGGCCTCCACCTACCTGGACCAGGCTTCTTCATGGGGAGTACTGGATTGTATATGCCGGGTACAGAAGAAGCTGATCGGACAGGGTTGTGAGCATACGGTGAAGAATTGCCTGGTATTTTCACCAAAACCCGGTGCTTTCCAAAAGTCGGAAGAGATCGAGTCGCTCAGCAGGGAAGAAGCGATGGAAATACTGGCAGAAGCAGACAGGGAAGGACTGGTTCATTCGGTAAATAATGCACAGACTGAGGTTTATTACATATGCAACTGCTGTACCTGCTCCTGCGGGGTGCTGAGGGGCATGGTGGAATATGGAAGTGAGAGTTCCATTGCAAGCTCGGATTTCTATGCGGTGGTGGATGCAGAGCTGTGCACCGGCTGTGAAAGCTGCCTGGACCGCTGCGCATTTAATGCCATGTCCATGGTGGACGGAACATGTGAGGTGGACCGGAAGTCCTGTTACGGCTGCGGCCTGTGCATCACCTCATGTGAAACCGGTGCCCTGTCACTTTCACAGAAGAACCCTGAAGAATTTTCCCCGCCACCTGAGAATGACCGGGCCTGGCGGAAGGAACGGGCCGCATCCAGGAGGCTTTGAACCTTTTTCCAAACGAAAACCGCATGTTTAGAAACTACCTCCTGGTCACATTCCGCAACCTGTATAAGAATAAAGTCTATGCCCTGATCAATATACTTGGGCTGGGAATGGCACTGGCCATTTGCATCGTAGCCTACTTCAACCACATGTTCGGATATGATTTTGACCGCTATCACGAACATTTTGAAGAGATCTACCGCGTGACCTCCAACCGCCAGATGCAGGATCATGAGCAGGAGTTTGGCCTTGTTCCGGCTCCCCTGGGCCCTGAGATCAAAAAGGATTTTCCGTCCGTGAGCCAGGCAGCAAGGGTAATGCGTTCCTATTCCCCGGTGAAGGTGGGGATCGATAATTTCAACCGTCAGGTGTCATACGTGGATCCCGATTTCCTGGATATTTTCACCTTCCATCTGCTCTCAGGTAACAAAGAGGCCCTGCTGGATCCCAATAATGTGCTGATCTCGGGGGAAATGGCCGCTGCGCTTTATGGAAAAGAAGACCCCATAGGCAAGCCAATCATCATTTATAACGATGATAATCAAGATTTTACATACACAATAGCTGCGGTATTCGAGGACCTGCCCCTGAATTCAAGCTTTCGTATTGACATACTGACACACATGGAGAATTTCCTCACCATGTGGAACATAAGCGATGTAAACTGGCGGCAGTTTGCCCGGGTGTTGTTTCTCCGGGTTGCGGATCCGGATGCACTTCCGATGGTGAAAAAGGGACTGGATGCCTATGTGTCCGCACAGAACAGGGCCAACGAAAGTTTCATCATCAACAGCTTTAATCTGATTCCCCTGGAAGAGGTCAACAAGCGGTCCCGGGATACCTGGAACAATTCATTATTTCCAGGCCTGCATCCTGCAGCCGTACTTGCTCCCCTGGTAATGGCCCTGATGATGCTGCTGATCGCAAGCTTTAATTTTGCCAATACGGCCATTGCTTCTGCCGGGAAGCGCCTTATGGAGATCGGGATCCGGAAGCTCGTGGGCGGTGAGAGAAAACAACTCCTCATACAGTTCCTTATTGAAAACTATATCATTTGCTTCCTGGCACTGCTGGTGGGTATTGCAGGGGCCACGATCCTGGTTCCCGCCTATGGTAGTATGTGGGAATATATGACCCTGACCCTTACATTTTCCCAGTACCCCGGTTTCTGGATCTTTCTGGTATTGCTCCTGCTGATCACCGGTTTTGTAGCAGGTGCTTATCCGGCTCTGTATATCAGCTCCTTCCGGCCTCTCACAATTCTGCAATCCAGGACCAGGCTGGGGAGGGGAGGGCCGCTTGCCAAAGTTTTGCTGGGATTCCAGTTTACCATATCGGTACTCTCCATTGTATCTGGAGTGATTTTCTCCATGAATGCCGTATATCAGGAAACGGTTGACCTGGGCTATGCCAGAAAGGAGCTGGTGGTGGTACCGGTGCAATCTGAAAACTTTACTTCATACTATGATGCGATCATCCGGCATCCAAAGGTCGTTGATGCGGCTGGGACACAGGAGCACATTGGATTCGGGTGGTACAGGCGCAGCATCGAGGACGAGGATCAGGAACTGGAAGTAAATGTAATGGATGTGGGCCCAGAATATCTTCATACCATGGGACTTACCGTACTGGATGGCAGATTGTTTGAACCGGAAAGACTGGAAGCGGACCGGGGCGTATCCATCGTGGTGAACCAGATGATGTCGGATGCTTTTGGCTGGGAAGATCCTGTGGGCCGGCAGGTACGAATGAACGATACAATAATGTATGAGGTAATAGGGGTGGTCAAAGACTTTTTCATGGGAGGGATGTGGACGAAGATTGAACCCATGCTTTTGAAATTACCCATGAATGATCGCTACTACAGTCTTGCTGTAAGGGCATCCCGGGAGGATCTTCCCGAAGTCCTTGATTTCCTGCGGGATACATGGGTAAACATGATACCCAACTATCCCTTCGAGGGGATGTACCAGGAGGATACGCTGGAAGAGGAAAAGGCCATTAACCGAAGCATAAAGCAACTGTATATTTTCCTGGCCATCGTGGCCACCATCCTCTCCATGATCGGATTGTATACGCTAATTTCACTCAGTATCCTGAACCGGACCAAGGAGATCGGCATCAGGAAGGTGATGGGATCGCCGGTACCACGGATCTGGCTGGTGCTCAGCAAAGGTTTCCTTCTGAACCTGGCACTTTCCTGTGTTTTGGGCTGCATGGGAGGTTACTACCTTTCATTGATGTTACTGGACAGTATCTGGGACTACTGGCTGGATTTTAATGCAAGGATCTACATCTATTCGGTTCTCATCATATTGGTGGCCACTTTCATAACCATCACAGGAAAAGTTTACCAGGCCGCCCTTCAAAATCCGGTTGAGTGCCTGAGGTATGAATGAAAAATCGGGAAAACTGTAACATTAACCTGGGTCATGCGTCATTTGAGCATACCACTTATGATGCTGTATTCCCTTATTTGAATGTATTCGGGTCATAATGCGATTAATACAAACCTGGAATGATCAGAAGCTATATCCTGGTTGCACTCCGAAATCTGTGGCGGAACAGGGGGTATGCATCCATTAACATCATGGGCCTGGCACTGGGCCTTGCCACCAGCATCTTTATTTTCCTCTATGTAATCAACGAACTTACCTACGACCGGTTTCACGAAAAAGCCGACCGGATCTACAAGATCTGGGTATCGGGTATGATGCCAACAGGCGAAATGCATGATGCAGTTAGCGCTGGCCCCATGGCCGCAGCATTGCTTGCGGACTACCCTGAGGTGGAACAGGTGGTAAGGATCAGGCAGTTGGGTGGGTGGCTGGTCCGGAACGGGGACCGGGTATTTGCCGAAACGGAGCAGGATTTTATGTTTGCCGATTCCACCTTCTTTGATGTATTCAGCTTCCGGCTGCTGCAGGGCGACCCCGGGACCTGTCTGAAAGAGCCCAGAAGTATCGTACTCACCGAAGAATATGCACAAAAGTATTTTGGTGATGGGGATCCCCTGGGAAAAACACTTAAGATAGAGCAGGATACAAATGTATCGGTTGTAACAGGGGTGATGCAGGATTTTCCGGAAAACTCCCATTTTCACTGCAAAATGATCGGATCCCTGAGTACCTACCCGGAAAACGAGGATCCGCTTAACTGGGTAAACCAGAACTATCACACCTATATAGTATTGAGGGAAGGCACTGATGCTGAATCCTTTGAGGAAAGCCTGTATGAAATGGTAATCAATTATGTGGGACCCATCGTCCAGCAGGCCATGGGGATTGACCTGGAACAGTTTGAAGCTTCCGGAAATTCATACGGGTATAAGCTGATGGGCCTGAAGGATATACATCTCCGTTCGAATCTCAGATATAATATAGAACCTCCGGGAAATCCTTTGTATGTCTACCTCTTTCTGGGGGCAGCCATTCTGATCCTGGTGATTGCCGGAATCAATTTCATGAACCTGGCCACCGCCCAGTCTTCAAGCCGGTCCAGGGAAGTGGGACTCCGGAAGGTGGTAGGTTCCAGAAGGCCCCAGTTGATCTCCCAGTTCCTTACCGAATCGGTGGTGCTCAGCCTGCTGGCACTGGCAGTGGCGCTGATCCTGGTCTACCTGTTGATGCCAAGCTACAATAACCTGATTCAGAAAGAGCTTGATTTAGATATTTTCGGCCGGTCCTGGATCCTGCCTCTTTTAATTCTATTTGCAGCTCTGATCGGGATCCTATCTGGCGCCTATCCGGCATTTGTACTGGCATCATTCCGGCCTTCGGTGGTGCTCAGTTCCAATAAAAGTCCGGGCAGCAGCAGAAGCGTGCTGAGAAAGTTGCTGATCGTAATGCAATTTACCACAACCATTGTGATCCTTATGGGAACGGTAGTGGTAAACAGGCAGTTGAATTTCATGAAAAGGAAAGATCCCGGCTTCGACCGGGATAATGTTCTGGTGATCCACCGTTCCGATGTACTGGGTCGGCAGATCGACGCATTTAAGGAGGAGATCAATGCCCATGCCAATGTGGTGATAACGGCCAATTCAACCCATATACCATCGGGAGGTTACTGGGGGAATGCTCACTGGCTCGAAGGCCGGGGCCGGGATGATATCTATACCCTGGCCATGTATCGTACCAGCTATGATTTTGAAAAAGCACTCGAACTTCAGCTGGTACAGGGCAGGTTCTTCAGCAGGGACATGCCTACGGACTCCACAGCTGTTATCGTTAATGAGGCCGCCCTGAGAGTTCTGGGGATCGAAGATCCCTTGAATACCAGATTTGTTCAGCCAAGTTATCGCGGCTATCCGGATGAATTCATGCCCATCATAGGCGTTATCAAGGATTTCCATTTTGAATCCATGCACAACGAGATCAGGCCCATGGCCATCCATTTCATGCCCGGTAATTATGAAGGTAAGATCCTTGTCAAGCTGGGGGACGGAAACAAAAAGGAGACCATTGAATATATCCAGAGCAAATGGGAAGCCCTTTCCATCGATCATCCCTTTGAATATACCTGGCTGGATGAGGAATTTTCAAAACTATTTGATGATGAGAGAAATACGGCACAATTGCTGGGCATCTTTTCCATACTTTCCATAATTGTTACCTGCATGGGGCTGCTGGGGCTCATATCCTTTGCTACCTCGCAACGTACCAAAGAAATAGGGATCCGGAAGATTATGGGAGCCTCCATTGAGGTGGTCATGAGGCTTCTTTCCAGGGAGACGGCATTGCTCCTGGGAATATCTGCAGCACTATCCTTCCCGGCATACTTCGGCGTTCGTGCCTGGTTACAGAAATTTGCCTACCATCTGAATTTCCAGTGGGGCATATATTTCCTGGTTCTGATTCTTGTGACGCTTTTTGTCCTTTTTCTGGCCCTGCTCACTGTGAGTTTTCATTCCTACAGGGCCGCTGCTGCAAACCCCGTGGATTCGCTTCGATATGAATAGCCTGCCCCTGACAGTAAAGCGTGATTTCTGGAACAGGATTGCTCAGTCAGCCTAATTGAACAGGGTGACCCAGACAGGGATGAAAACGGCCACAAAGACCGCGATCATTGCCTGCTGGTAATAGTTGGTTACAAAAAGTCCGCAAAGTACCAGCAGTTCATCCGGATCATCACATTCAATTGTACCGCTGGTTGCTCTTCCGGAAAATTTCATAAGGATTCCTTTCTCATTAAAAAGGCTCCATTTGGTCTGCCAGGTATTATCATATTTCCAGTATACCGTACGATCGGAAAACCGGACGGTGGCTCTGGTCATCATGGATCCATAAGTGATGGTACCAATAAGTTTATGGCTGTCGCCGTCCAGGATTTGGGTTTCCTGTTTAAACACACCCTTTGTGTTAAAGGTGTATCTCTTTTGATGGATGCTGCCCAATGCTGTTTTTTTAAAGCTTTGATTCTGCAACTGCCCGATGGCATTTTCACCTGAGAAGATCCGGTATGTGGTTGAGAATGTCCCCCTTTTCCAGTTGAGATATGTTTTCATTTGGTAACTTTTAATATTGAAATTTAGGTTTTTTCTTTTTTACTGTGACATTTTTGGATTTTCTTCGTCTTAAGAAAAACCTATTATAATGCTGAAGAATTACATTCTTGTTGCCCTTCGAAATCTATGGAGACACAGGGGATATACCCTCATTAATATATTCGGCCTTACCATTGGACTGGCCAGTACCATATTTATCCTGCTTTATGTGATCAATGAATTGACCTACGACCGCTTCCATGAGAAGTCGGACCGTATACACCGCATCTGGATCTCCGGAAGCATGCCGGCCACGGAAATGCGGCACGCAGTGACTTCTCCTCCCATGGCTGAAGCCCTGTTGAATGATTACCCTGAAGTGGAACAGGTAGTCAGGATCAGGCAGGCCGGAGGATGGATGGTCCGCAGGGGAGATCGTTTTTTTCAGGAAACAGATGCTGAATTTATGTTTGCAGACTCCACCTTTTTTGATGTTTTCAGCTTTGAGCTTATCAAAGGGGATCCACAGACCTGTTTGACCGAGCCCCGCAGCATCGTACTGACCGAGGAGTATGCACGTAAATATTTTGGGGATGAGGATCCCATGGGGCAGAACCTGAAGATTGAGCAGGATACCAACCTTTCTGTTATCACCGGGGTGATGGCAGATTTTCCGCAGAACTCCCATTTCCACTGCAAAATGCTGGGATCCATGTCCACCATCAGAAACAGCCGCAGTACCAACTGGCTCAACCATAATTATCATACCTATGTGGTTTTGAAAGAAGGAACTGATCTTGCAGAATTTGAATCCCGGATGCGAGATCTTTTGTTCAAGTATGTGGGGCCGCTTCTGGAACAATTCCTGGGAGTAACTGTGGAACAATTTGAGGAATCAGGAAATTCTTATGGATATAAGGTCCAGAAGCTTACGGATATTCACCTGCACTCAAACTTGCAATATGAGCTCGAACCCAACGGCAATCCCCTCTATGTATATATTTTCCTGGTGGCAGCCATTCTGATATTGGCCATGGCCGGTGTGAATTTTATGAACCTGGCAACTGCAAGATCCACAACCCGTGCCCGGGAAGTGGGCTTAAGAAAGGTGGTGGGTAGCAAAAGGAGACAGCTGGTGGTGCAATTCCTCACCGAATCTGTATTGCTGAGCCTGCTTGCCCTGGTACTTGCTGTGGTCCTGGTCTACCTCTTTCTTCCGGCCTATAACAATATGATCCAGCTCAGACTCCATTTTGATGTTTTTGAAGAATCCTGGATCATACCCCTGCTGGTGGTTTTTGCCATCCTGGTGGGGGTGGCCGCCGGTTCATATCCCGCATTGATCCTGGCATCATTCAAGCCTGCGGCTGTATTCAGTTCTGAACGCAGTTCATCACGTAAGGGCCTGATGCGTAGCATGTTGATTGTTCTGCAATTTACCGTGACCATCGTTATTCTTTTGGGGGCAATTGTGGTTAACCGCCAGCTGAATTTTATGCAGAACAAAGATACAGGTTTCGATAAGGAAAACATACTGCTGGTTCACCGTTCCGATGTGCTGGAAGGCAGCATAGATGCTTTCAAAGAACAACTTACTCAACATAGCCAGATTGTTGCGGCTGCTAATGCCACAGCTATACCCACCAGGTCCTATTCAGACAATGCACACTGGTTGGAGGATTGGGACTGGAACGATATTTTCACCCTGGCTTCTTCCAGGGTAAGCTACGACCTGGACCATGCCATGGGGCTGGAGATGGTCAGCGGAAGGTTCTTCAGCCGGGATATGCCCAGCGATTCCTTCGCGGTGGTGGTCAATGAGGCCACAGTCAGGGCCCTTGGCCTGGAGGACCCTCTTAACACCAGGTTTAAAGAACCTGATGATGAAGGAAGGGAGGTCACCTTTAAACCCATTATCGGGGTGGTAAAGGACTTTCATTATGCGTCCATGCAATCCGAGATCGCTCCCATGATCATGCATTTTATGCCAGGTAACTTCGAAGGCTACATCACCATCCGGATAGGAGAGGGCAGCCGTGCTGAGATTCTTTCAATGGTAGAAAGGACCTGGAATGAATTTACCAATGATGCACCCTTTCTCTATTCATGGATGGATGAGGAATTTGATGCCCTTTTCACTACGGAGAGGCGGACAAGCCAGATCTTGATCGTGTTTTCCATCCTTTCCATTTTTATTACCTGCCTGGGACTGCTTGGATTGATCTCATACACTACCAACCAGCGGACCCGGGAAATAGGCATCAGGAAGATCATGGGAGCCTCCGTACAAATTGTTATGCGACTGCTTTCAAAAGAAGTTATTAACCTGCTGATCATCAGTGGTTTGATTTCAATACCTGCCTATTTTGGAGTGAGAAGCTGGTTGCAGAAATTTGCCTATCATATTAATTTCCAGGCTGGAATATTCTTCCTGGTTCTTATCCTGATCAGCCTTGTGGTACTGCTCCTTGCACTGTTAACAGTGAGTTATCATTCCTACAAGGCAGCTACAGCCAATCCCGCTGAGAGCATAAGGGATGAATAAGATTACGACAATTGAACATGAATCTCTATTTTTGGATCTCAGATTGTCAAATCCAGAACCATGAGATTCCTTTCACTTGTTATCCTTTTTTGTGCATCCATCCTGGCCGGCTGCTCCGTCGGAAAGCAGCCTGAACGGCCCAATGTGATCATTATCCTGACCGATGATCAGGGCTGGGGCGATCTGAGTGTACATGGTAACAGCAATATCTCCACACCCCATATCGATGAACTGTCTCATTCGGGGGCATCCCTTGAAAATTTTTATGTGTGTGCGGTCTGTTCCCCCACCCGCGCTGAACTGCTGACCGGACGGTATCATTTCCGCGGGGGGGTATACAGCACAAGTGGTGGGGGAGAGCGCCTAGACATGGATGAGATCACCATAGCTGAGCTTTTCCGGGAAGCGGGATACAGCACCGCGGTCTATGGCAAATGGCACAATGGCATGCAGTACCCCTATCATCCAAACGGGAGGGGTTTTGAAGATTTTTACGGCTTTTGCTCAGGACACTGGGGCAATTACCATTCACCCATGCTGGAGCACAACGGGAAGATTGTAAAGGGCGAGGGCTTTATCATCGATGATTTCACCAATCATGGCCTGGCCTTCATGGAGAAGAACAGGGATCAGCCCTTCCTGCTCTACCTTCCATTTAACACCCCCCACACGCCATTCCAGGCCCCTGAGGAATACTGGGAGCGCTACCGGGACAAGGAGATCATAATGCGTTCGGAAACGGTGGATGAAGATATTAACCAGACCCGTGCGGCCCTGGCCATGTGTGAGAATATTGACTGGAACGTGGGACGCATTGTGGAAAAGACCAGGGAACTGGGAATTGATGAAAACACCATTATCCTTTATTTCTGCGATAACGGGCCCAATACCTGGCGGTGGAACGGAGGGATGAAGGGAAGAAAGGGTTCCGTGGATGAAGGCGGGGTACGTTCCCCCATGTTTATCAAGTGGCCCGGTAAGATTGAAGCGGGGAAAAAAGTGGAACGCCTGGCTTCGGTTATCGACCTGCTGCCCACTTTGAGCGACATGTGCGGCGTCCCATTTGAAACCGGGCGCCCCCTGGATGGGATCAGTGTGAAGAACAGCCTTTTGGAAGATGATGCGGAATGGGAGGACCGTTTCCTTTTGAACTACTGGGGAGGTCGCCTGAGCATCCGGAGTCAGAAATACAGGCTTGGATACAGGGGCGGACTGTATGACATTGAGGCCGACCGGGGCCAAAAACGGGACCTGGGCCAAATGCTTCCTGATATCAAAGTTAAAATGGAACAGGCAGCTGAAAGCTACCAGCAGCAAATAGAAGCCGAGCTGCCTCAGACCGATACCCGCCCTTTCTACCTTGGACATCCTGCCCTTGAATATACCCAGATTCCTGCCCGGGACGGCAAAGCCCATGGCCAGATTAAACGGTCCAACCGCTATCCCAACTGTTCCTTCTTTACCAACTGGATCAGCCTTGAAGACAGTATTAGCTGGATGGTGGAAGTTCCTGAAAAAGGCAAATTCAAGGTCCAGCTGTACTACACTTGTCCTCCTGGTGACGAAGGTTCTTCCATTGTGCTCTCTGTGGGAAAGAGCAGTCTGCAAAGTAACATTACAGAGGCCTTTGATCCGCCCCTTCGCGGAATGGATGAGGACCTGACTCCCCGGATAGAATCCTATGTGAAAGATTGGAAGGTGCTGGAAATGGGAGAGATGGACCTTGATCCCGGAACATTCAGCATGTCTCTCAAGGCACTTGAAATGCCCGGGAAGACTGTAATGGATTTTCGTTTGCTGCTATTCGAGCGAAGGTAGCTATACAGCGTTGAAGGCTAATGGACTAAGCTTTAAACTTCTAAATAAAAGAAAAGGCAGATTCGAAAACCTGCCTTTTCCACCCTTAAAACTACTTCTCTATGATGTAGATGAAATAGAGTTTTATTTTGCCCACCAAAGCTTGGTGTCCTGCCGGTCGGGTCCCTGACGGCCAATTACGATACTGTAGTTCTCAGGATCCTGAGTCTGTACACCAGTTCCGTAACGCAGCCTTTCCGGGTAGCGCCCGTCGATATCACCAAGCCCGTAGATCTCCGGATCGGTCAGCTCCTGGGTCAGCAGGGACGGATAGCCAGATTTCCGGGCGATGGCCCAGCCTTCGAAACCGTCGGTGTAACATGCCAGCCAGCGCTGGATCGAGATCTTTTCCATATTCTCTTCCTGGCTTCCGTTCAGAAGGTACATATCCTCGTTGACGAAGTCGCCATATCCACACCCCAGAGCCTCATGGCATTCTGGATTCCGGTCTGGTAAAGGCTTTGGGCATCTCCCGTACCAAATCCCAGTAAGGCCGCTTCGGCCTGCAGGAAGAAGGATTCGGCAGCAGTGAGAATGATTTCGTCCCACATGTTGGTGCCGGAATTCTTTCTGGCAGGGATCTCCGGGGCCGGCCGTGAGAAGAACTCCGGACGGATGTAGGAATAGATGTCGCCCCCCATCCGCGTGGGTTGTCCCACGTAATAAATGCCTTCGGGCATGGTGATGGTGATGATGGAATCGCCTACATTTTCCTCCGTAAACGCAACTCCAGCGTCGGTCAGGGTCTGGGTCACAAATCCCACATGCTTAAGGAAGAGGGATCTCCCCGGATCCGCTGCAGGGCGCACCAGTTCAACCGTTCCTCCGTCTGCAGGTTCAGCGTACACCTCCAGTCGCGGGTCATTGTTGTTTCGCAGATTGTCAATGACATTCTGACCCACGTGCCACTTGGAACCCAGACCGCCGAAGTTCCACCAGATATCGCCATAGGCGGCACTGGACCACTGGGAGATCACATCGTCCTTGTCCATGATGCAGTCCTCGCCATCACCCAACAGGGGAGCAGCCAGTGCTTCGTTGATGGCTCCACTGGCAAAATCGGCGCCCTCGGCCCCGTAAGCTCTCAGCGCGATCCTCAGTTTCAGGGTATTGGCCAGCTTTTTCCAGAGCTGCAGGTCCCCGTTGAAGTAGAGGTCGTTGTTGCCCAGGTCGTCGATCCCGTCCCCGGTCCTGGTATTGTCGCCGATGGTCATCATGGCGGCATCCAGGTTGTCGATGATGCCTGTGTAGATCTCCAACTGGGTATCATACTTGGGTGTCACAATGTCCGGATTCCCGGCTTCCGAGAAGGGGATCTCGCCGAAGAGGTCGGTGTACATCTGGTAATACAAGCTCTTGATGATCATCCCCACGGCATGCATCAGGTCGTTCTCAAATTCGCCTCCAGGCTCTGTAAGGCCGAGGAAGTTGTCGATACTCCCGAAATATCCGGCCATCCAGCCCCAGGTGGCGTCTGTATATCCGGAACTGTAGGAATATCCCAGTTCGTCGGACCACCAGCAACCATTGTGTCCAAAAGTAAAGTAGCCGGCGTACCTGTCCGTATGGATCAGGTGGGCACGCCAATAGGGATACCTGTCGGGAGCGTAGAGCCGGTACTGTGGATCAGTGATGAAGTAACGCGCACTGGCTTCCTCCTGGGTGATCGCATTGGGATCCTTGTTGATCTCCACAAAATCATCCGTACACGAGGCCATCCCCAGTGCGATAAAAATGAATATGATTAAGCTTTTATAGTTCATGATCATACATTTTACACGGTTAGAAAGAAATATTTACGTTAAACCCGATGCTCCGCGTGGTGGGCAGGTTGTACCACAACATACCCTGCGCGTAGTTACTGGTGGAGTAACTCGACTCGGGATCGAAGTTCTCGATGTCCTTATAGAGGAAGCCCAGGTTCCGGGCTACTACTCCGAAGGAAAGTCCTCTCACGAAGGAATCGCCCAGGAGGTCTCCAGGAAGCCTGTAAACCAGGGTTAGCTCCCTCAGGCGGATGTTCGTCTGGGAGTAGATATAGTTTCCGGCAATACCGCTCATGGAACCCCAGTAATCCTGTCCGGTAATCTGAAGCGTGTTGGCTTCGAAGACAGGATCCTCGGGGGTACCCGTATTCACCATGCCGTCCACGGTGATCCCATCGCGGTATTCCAGGGTACGTTCTGAAGTCCCCGAACCATCCAGTCCGGCATCCGTACCTGAGAAGACCTCGCCTCCAAAGCGGAAGTCGATCAGGGCGCTCAGGGTCAGTCCCTTCCAGGAGAAGCACAAGCGCATGGGTCAAGCGATCTTTCAGCCGGCGACTTTCCTGAATGGAAAGGAAACCTTCCTGGGTGAGTTCCAACAGAAGCCAGGAAACCCCGTCTCTTATGCGAAAAAATTCAGCATCGAAGTGCGGGGGAAACGATGCTTCGCTTATAACCTGTTGAATTTCCGGGAGGAT
>Ga0209536_100009244_pt1 | contig 14655 bp, 13 predicted proteins | sample DeeMarSeWOR28_12_FD_187461 | JGI IMG/M metagenome (GOLD analysis project Ga0209536, IMG submission 187461) | Marine sediment microbial communities from White Oak River estuary, North Carolina - WOR-2-8_12 (SPAdes) (version 2) | ecosystem: Environmental > Aquatic > Marine > Intertidal zone >...
TGCCGTGACAAGAAATATGCAGAAACAGATTCAATCCGTACTTTTAGTTTCCTGACCGTATTCCAAATATTCCAACTGTGAGCAAAACGAACTAACTTCGGAGGTACCGTGGCCAAGAAGAAGCGGGTTACCAGAAAAAAATGTCTTAGTAGCAGAAAACGGCCAAATTATTACAAATTGGTCTCGCGACTTTATATCGAAAAATCAAGGAATATAGAATTGAATAAATTGTGGATAAAACCTACCTCAGAACCCTGTTTAAATCATAAAATCCTGATTATTCTCATTTTGGGATTCTTTTTGATCATATCATCAACGTTTTTCTCAAAATGAGATGCAAAACCCCTTGAATTCTGTGATACTTTTCAAATTGATAATTCTGTACGCAGGCATTCTATTTATCCCTAAGATTAATTGTTATATGTAACTGTTATTATTCCAGTTAGAGAGTTATTTTTAATCTGGCATAGGGATTGTATATAGATATATAATGTGTTTGTTAAAAATATATTTTAGAAATCAAGGAAGTTGAGTTGGAATAAACAGGTTGATGATAAAAGACTAACTGAAAATCATAAGGTCGTGCTGGTTTATGAAAATTGTTGTTGCATACAGTAGTAAAGAGGGATTACTGGAAGAATATAAATTCCGCTATGGATCTGAAGCCCATGTTGATGACATCCCACCAGATTTTTTCGCGGAGGGTGATACCATGGAGACGATCAACTCGGTCATTGAAGCCCTTCGAAACAATGGACACCATGTTGTGGGAATGGAGGCCAACGATATTTTACACGGCATGTTTGAGCGCTTCCACCCGGACTTGGTTTTTAATATTGCAGAGGGACTCTTCGGAGATTTTCGGGAATCCTTTGTACCCATGATGTGTGAAAAACTGAATATCCCCTACACCGGATCAGATCCGCTCACTCTGTCCATTTGCCTGAATAAAGCACGGACTAAAGAAATTTTGAGTTATTACCTTATCCCTAATCCGGCCTTTAAGGTATTTTATCCCCGCGAACCAATCTACCTAAGGGATTTTGACTTCCCAGCTATTGTAAAACCTGTATCTGAAGGCAGCAGTAAAGGAATCTTTAATGACTCGGTCGTGGATAATTCTGCCATGGCCAAACACAAGATTCATGATAGCATCCTGAAATATAATCAACCGATCATCCTGGAAAAATTTTTAAAAGGGGATGAGTACACGGTTGCCGTTTGGGGAAACGGGGAAGATATTGAGGTGCTACCGATTGTGGCAATTTCCTATAAAAGTCTCCCGGAGGGTGCCTTACCCATGTATTCCTATGAGGCAAAATGGGTCTGGGATACGCCCAGCAATCCGTTGGAAATTTTCCAGTGTCCGGCAACCATTTCTGCGGTTCAGAAAGAACGGATTGAGGATGTTGCGAAGGAAGCTTATCAGGTACTGCAAATCAGAGATTGGTGCCGTATTGACATCAGGTTGGATGAAAATGGTATTCCCAACGTTTTAGAGCTGAACCCCCTTCCCGGGATCTTACCCGATCCCAAAGATAATTCTTGTTTCCCCAAAGCTGCCCGGACTGCCGGATATACCTATCCTAAAATGTTGAACAAGGTAGTCGAAATTGCTACCAGAAGATATGGAATTCAACTATGAAGAATAATGGTAAAAGTTTAAATGTATGCGTTGCCTATAATGCGACGGAAGCATCTGATCAACAACAGCATATCGATTTTATCTCGGAAGCCGCAGTCATGGAGGAAGCAACAAATGTCCACGATGCGGTTATAAATTTGGGACATCAGGCGGAATATCTTCCCGTTCAAAATCTACTCTCCGATCTGGAGATTTTTAAACAGCGAAAATATGATCTGATATTTAATCTGTGTGAAGGATACCAGGGTCGGTCTTCACATGAAATGTGCATTGCCGGGGTCTGGGAGCTTTTAGGAATTCCCTACACTGGAAATACCCCTTTAACGTTGGGATTGGCCCAAAATAAGGTTTTCACGAAACGTTTATTGGAATCCAAAAAAATTGCTACTCCCATGTATCAGGTATTCAGTTCTCCGCCCAAAAACTGTTATCTGGAATTTCCGGTCATTGCCAAACCGGCTCAGGAAGATGCTAGTCTGGGGATATCCGGAGATGCGGTTATAACGAATTTTCAGGAATTGACTGAACGTGTGACGCAACTTCTGGAATCCTATCGCCAACCTATTCTTGTTGAGGAATTTATTAATGGCCGGGAGTTTAACATCAGCCTATTGGGCGATCATCCAGCGCGGGTTTTACCACTGTCTGAGATTAATTTTTCGCTGCTTGAATCCGGACGACACCATATTGCCAGTTATGAAGCAAAATGGCTTCCCGATCATCCCATGTTTCAAAAAACCCCACCGGTATGTCCTGCAGACGTGGATGAAGCACTCAGAATTCGGTTGCAGGACGTTGCGATTCAGGTCTATCAACTGTTAAAAGGACAAGACTATGGACGGGTGGATGTTCGGGTAGACACCCATGAAAAGATATTCATTCTGGAATTTAATCCTAATCCGGACATTTCTCGGGATGCAGGATTTGCCAATGCTGTGAGAGCTGCAGGAATGACCTATGAAAATTTAATTGATCGTATCATAAATCAAGCAATGGGGCGAAAAGAAAATGGTTAATATCTTGAAAATGGCGCCACCGCATCGCGCGGTTATTTACGAAATTCTGCAGCAATCAGACATGTTTACCCTGCCTGAAATTAATGTTGCCATGGAATTGATAGATGTTTATTTATTCAACAAAGATCAGAAAGATTATCTGATTTATGTGGCGGTTATCGAAGGCGGTGAAGTGGCAGGATATATCTGCTATGGTCCTACCCCTGCAACCGAAGGAACCTATGATATTTATTGGATTGCCGTTTCTCCCGCTATGCAAAAGAAGGGGATTGGACGGGAATTGTTAGCATTCGGGGAGGATGAAATTCGGAAACATAAAGGGAGAATGGTAGTTATTGAAACATCTTCCCAGCAGAAGTATCATCCAACCCAACAATTTTACCAAAAAAGTGGATACATCATTGAGGCTCGTTTAAAAGATTTTTATCGGTCCGGAGATGACAAATTAGTTTTTATTAAACGGTTTAATTCGAATGGAGGAAAGAAATAAAATGGAAAGATGGCGGCGGCAGCTGCAAAATAGTCTGACGAGTGCTCGCGACATTTCCAAAAAATTTGGTATCCCGCTGGAAGAAATTTGGGATATTGAAAAAGAATTTAATATAAAGATTACCCCCTATTATTTATCTCTGATTAAGAGTAAAGGGGATCCGATTTATAAGCAAATTATTCCCGATAAGCGAGAGCTCGTTGATCACGGTTTGTTTGAAGATCCATTGGCCGAGGACCAGGATTCACCGGTGAACAATATTGTTCATCGTTATCCGGATCGCTGTCTTTTTCTGGTTTCTCATGTTTGCGCATCTTATTGCCGATTTTGTACCCGAAAACGGAAAGTGGGCGATCCCTCTAAAATTAACACCCGCTTCATCGATGAGGGACTGACTTATATTCGGCAGCACCGGGAAATCAGGGATGTGATTCTCTCCGGAGGAGATCCGCTCTTGTTAGGCGACGATAATCTCGAATATATTTTGCAAAAATTAAGGCGTATGCCCCATATTGAAATCATTCGCATCGGAACCCGGGTTCCATGCTTCCTGCCGCACCGAATTACCAGTAAACTGGTAAAAATGCTGCAAAAATATCACCCCTTATTTATGAATGTTCATTTCAATCATCCTAGGGAATTAACCCCTCTGGCGGTTCGGGCATTGAATCGCCTCGCCAATGCCGGTATTCCGCTGGGTAACCAGACCGTGTTGCTTAAGGGGGTTAATGATAATCCGGAAGTGATGAAGAAGTTGATGCAAAAGCTTTTACAGGCAAGAGTGCGGCCATACTATATTTATCAGGCTGACATGGTCTTCGGGACAGAGCATTTTAGAACCACGGTGGAAAAAGGACTGGAAATTATCCAGGCGATAAGGGGGTGGACATCCGGACTGGCGGTGCCCCACTTTGTTATTGATGCGCCGGGAGGGGGCGGTAAAATTCCCCTGCTCCCTCAATATCTGTTAAAAATCTCAGATGATGAAGTGGTTTTGAAAAATTATGCCGGTAAAATTTACCGCTATAAACAACCCTCTGGAAACGGGAAACTTCAGATAGAAGAATTAATCGCATCACCTGTAGACGAAAATATCCTTGTTTAATTTCGATTATCAGAAGGTATACTCAGTCGGATGTTTATGACACTCCACTGAGCATTCTTTATATTGAGCTTAAAACCTGCTACGAAATCTATATGATAATAGTGTTAAAATTTATCTTCGGTTTAATTTTCTTAGTTTTCGGCGCTGAACTGTTAGTCCGCGGCGCATCACGTCTTGCCACGTTTTTAGGGATCTCTCCGCTGATTATCGGACTAACCGTAGTAGCATTTGGCACCAGCACTCCGGAATTGGCAGTCAGTCTTATATCCAGCCTGAGGGGAGCACCAGATATAGCGTTGGGAAACGTGGTGGGAAGTAATATTTTCAACATCCTGTTTATTCTGGGAATTTCTGCGACTATCCGGCCCTTGTTTATTTCAGTTCAGCTGATCCGCCTGGATGTACCGCTTATGATTCTGGTCTCGGTTCTGTTGTTCCTCTTCGGCATGAACGGTGTCATCAGCCAGCTGGAAGGAGGAATTCTGTTTCTCGGATTAATTGGATATCTCATCTTTCTGTTTTTTGAATCAAAAAAAGAAAAACTACTCACGCAAGATTTATTTACAGGAAAACCTCACGATCGTGAGAGAGGATTAATCAGTCAATGGCTCAAAAATTTGGGGTTTGTCTTTATCGGTTTTATTTTACTGATACTGGGATCACAATTTCTGATCAGTTCTGCAGTTGTCATTGCCCAGAAACTAGGGATTAGTGAATTGGTTATTGGTTTAACTATTATTGCTGCCGGAACGTCTCTCCCGGAAGTCGCCACCTCGGTGATGGCCAGTATAAAGGGGGAACAGGATATTGCAGTAGGAAATATCGTGGGAAGTAATATTTTTAACATCCTGGCGGTGTTGGGATTATCCGGATTGGTTTCTTCCGGAGGTATCCAGGTATCATCAGCGGCTCTGAGGTTCGATATTCCGGTAATGCTGGCTATTTCGGTGGCATGCCTCCCCATATTTTTTACCGATGGGAAAATCTCCCGCTGGGAGGGACTGCTCTTCTTTGGATATTACCTGGCCTATTTGGTTTATCTTATGCTCCTCTCAACCCATCATGATGCTGCACCACTCTATAGTTCTATATTCCAACTGTTTATCATACCCATTACAATCATCACCTTACTGGTTTTGTTGCTGCAGGGGATAAGAAGAAAAAAGGAAAAACAAAAAAAACAGCTAGAATTATGATTATACAACATGAAGAGAAATGAGAGATGAACATGATATGTTCTTATAAAATACAATTATATGGTTGGGAGAGGGAATGAAAACGAAAAGTAAATTATCAAATGGAGATTTGCTAATCCGGGAAATGGAGCTTGATGATTTATCGGCGGTATTTGCTCTGGGTGAACGAATTTTTACGGCGGATAAGTGGCCTAATTTATATCGAACCTGGGACGAATACGAACTTGTTGACTCTTTTGCCTCGGAAGGGGAATTAAGTCTGGTGGCAGAAGTTGAGGGCAAGATTGTCGGCTTTGCCCTGGGTACGTTGATTGAAAAACGACGGAGCTCCTGGATTTATGGCTACCTGGAGTGGATCGGTGTGAATCCTGATTTAAAACGAACCGGGATGGGAACCCGATTATACAACCGGTTGACGGAGTTAATGGTTGAGAAAGGTGCCAGAATGTTGCTGGTAGATACCCAGGCCGAGAATCTTGAAGCGATTACCTTTTTCAAAAAGCAGGGTTTTGGGCAGGAAATAAAGCATATCTATCTGTCCCGTAATTTAAAGTCGCACCCCAAATACCTTAGAAAAAAGAACAATCTGAGTAAACCAGAGAGTCATTCACACCGTTAAAAATTAAAGGGAAACCAGAAAATAGACTACGGGGATAATAAATTTAAGTGACATTTTTCCGCCAACGCTAAAAGGTAATGTTATTTCCAATATTAAAAATAAGGTAAAATCATCTGGTTTCTAAAAATTCACAAAATATCAGTGGGAAAATTTTTTTAGCTGATTTGGATTAATTTTTGTAGTTAAATATGGAAGTGAGATTTTGGCAGCCATGTTCAGGATAAGAAAGATATTCGATCATGTAATTCCAATCAATCAGTATGCGATTACACAGGTTCAATCCATACTTAGGGCCCAATTTCATTTTATTAGGGAAGATGAAGTTTTAAAATTGCCGGACAAATTAAGTGATCCTTTGAAACACGGATTTCGATCAATTTTGTTTGTGGCTGATGATGAAAAAGGTGCCGTAAAAGGATTTGCCATTATTCAACACGAACCCGTTTTAAATTTCTGCTTTCTGGATTTTATTTCGGCTGCCCCACGTGCTACTGGACGGGGATTAGGTGGGGCTCTGTATGAACGTGTATGTCAGGAAGCCCTTGCATTAAATTGTATCGGGTTGTTTTTTGAATGTTTGCCGGACGGTCCGGCTCTTTCGAGAGATCCCGAAATTCGCAGACAGAATGTTTCCAGATTAAAATTTTATGAGCATTTTGGGGTCCGGCCCATCACGAATACCCTGTACGAAATGCCCCTTGATCCCAGCGATGATAATCCACCCCATCTAATGTTTGATGATTTGGGACAGGAAAGAAAACTTTCTCGAAAAGACGCTCGACGTATTGTAAAGCTTATTCTGGGGCGTAAATATAAAGATATTTGTCCGCCCGATTATATTGAACGGGTCATACGTTCCTTTACTGATGATCCGGTCAAATTCCGCCCTTATAAATATGTAAAACAGGAAATTGTCTCCGTAAAGCGAAAGGAGATACCGCAAGACCAAAAAATAGTTTTAGTTATAAATGACCGGCACGACATTCATCATGTTCGAGAACGTGGCTATGTAGAATCACCCATACGTATTAAGAATATACTTCGGGAAATTGAAAAAACCGGATTGTTTATCAGGAAAATGCCCCAAAAACATCCTGAAAAATATCTTCGTAGCGTGCATGACTCCAAATTTGTCCATTACTTGAGAACCGTGTGTCAGAATATTCCTCCAGGGCAATCGGTATATCCTTATGTTTTTCCGATTCGGAATAGTGCTCGACCTCCAAAGATTCTGTCTATCCGTGCCGGATATTACTGTATTGATACCTTTACACCTTTGAATCAAAATGCCTATCTGGCGGCTAAAAGAGCTGCGGACTGTGCGTTGACTTCGGTTAAAAGTCTCCTTCAAGGAAGTCAAATTGCGTATGCACTGGTCCGGCCGCCCGGTCATCATGCAGAATGGAATAACTTTGGAGGATTCTGCTACTTTAATTCAAACGCGATTGCGGCAGAATATCTCAGTCATTATGGAAAAGTAACAATTTTAGATATTGATTATCACCATGGAAACGGACAGCAGGATATATTTTATCAGCGCTCCGATGTTCTTACACTTTCCATTCATGGACATCCCCGTTTTGCCTATCCCTATTTCAGTGGATTTGAAGACGAAAAAGGTTTCGGAATGGGTCAGGGATATAATGTGAATTATCCCCTCTCGGAAAATGTGAGGGGAGAGAAATATCGTGCGGTACTGGAAAAGGCTTTAGGCCGGATAAGGCGATTCAAAAGTGACTTTATCATCATCGCCCTGGGCTTGGATACGGCCAAAGGAGATCCTACCGGCAGTTGGCATTTGACTGCGCAGGATTTTCAGCTAAATGGTTTCCTGATAGGAAGCCTGAAAATTCCAACCCTGGTTGTGCAGGAGGGGGGATACAATCAAAGAAATATAGGCGTAAATGCGCGTCATTTTTTCAGCGGCCTGTGGCAGGGCTATTATAACTCATAGCCGAGAACAGAGTGGAGGCATTTATTTTGTTTGCAATATTTCTATTGTTTTATCATATTGATTTGCGTGGAAAAGCTTCAATTTTAAAGCTTTAGTGATTTAAAAGTGAGAATATAGACAGGAAAAGATTTTTGTATGAACCAGAATCATGAGGATAAATCGGATCTGATATTAAAGAGTGAAAATCTATTTGACCTGCTGGATGGTGCTTCTCCTGAAGTCAGCACTCCCTGGCCGGAGATAGAAAATCAGAAAAAGATTGCTGCAGATAAAAACAAAGACATCGAAGAACGCTTGGAAGCTTTTGAAGATGTATTTGAATCTGAAGTTGGAGATACCCATCTGACAAGGGCCCGGAATCTGGAGCGGGAAGTGGGATTCAGGCAGATTTTCCTCAAGTTTGAGGGTGCCAATCCATCGGGTACCCAGAAAGACCGTATCGCTTTTGCCCAGGCAATGGATGCTATGCGGCGGGGATTCGATGCCATCACCATGGCGACGTGCGGTAATTACGGGGTTGCGATGGCACTTGCCGCCTCTGTAGCAGGTCTGCGTTGTATTATTTACATTCCCGAAAATTATCATACCAAGCGGGTTCAGGAGATGATTCAGATGGGGGCTGAAATTATCCGGGTACCAGGAGATTATGAGAATACAGTTATCATTTCCCGGGAACGCGCCATGTCTGAAGAAATTTACGATGCCAATCCCGGGGGTGCGAATACGACCTTACAGTTACGGGCTTATGGCGAGATTGCTTATGAAATTTATGATGAATTGAGAGATGCACCGTATCTTATCGCCATTCCGGTTTCAAATGGTACAACTTTAGCCGGCATTTATAGGGGCTTTTTAAGTTTATATCGCCGTGGAAAAACCTCGAGAATTCCCAGAATTATCGGGGGATCCTCCTATGGGAAAAATCCGATTGTGCAGGCGTATTTAAAGAATCTTCCCGAATGCGAAGATTTGAAACCGGAGATAATAAAAGAATCTGTGATTAATGAACCGCTCATTAACTGGCACTCGATTGATGGAGACATGGCGCTGTCCGCGATCAGGTCAACGCAGGGATGGGCTGCGAATGCGACGGATAAAAGTATGCTGAGCTATGCCAAATTGCTGCGGGAACGGGAAGGATTTCTCACGCTGCCGGCCTCAACCGCCGGCTTAATTGCCCTGGTTGAACAACAAAAAAAGGAGTCTCTGCCGAGTGATCGTTATGTGGTCATGCTTACCGGGAGAAAGTCATGAACCGCTTTCCTGAAGGAAATGCCATTATATATTGTGAAGGCAGCTTTAATACCACCAATGGTAAAACTGCCCACGGACTGGTGCGACGGACAGCGCGCTACCAGGTCTTGTCTGTGATTGACTCCCGTTATCAGGGGCGGGATGCCGGTAAAGTGCTGGATGGCGTTTCGAAAAACATTCCCGTTTTTGAGACCCTGGAAAAAGCGTATCAACACGCCAGTAAATTGGGAAATCTTCCCACTTACCTGGTCGTAGGTCTGGCACCTGACGGTGGTCGGTTAAGCAATGCGGCCCGGGGTGATATTAAACGTGCCATCAAAATGGGTTTGAATATTGATAGCGGTCTGCATGACTTTCTCACGGAGGATCCGGAAATGGTCGCACTGGCCGAACAATATGGTGTAACCTTACGAGATATCCGGAAGACCCCATCGCGCAAGGATTTACATTTCTTCAGCGGAAAGATAGAAGAAGTATCCTGCCTTAAAATAGCTTTATTGGGTACTGATTCAGCCATTGGGAAACGAACCACTGCCTGGATCCTGGTGGACAGTCTGCGTACCGCCGGGATCTCCGCGGAACTGATCGGTACCGGTCAGACTGCCTGGTTGCAGGGGGCCAAATTCAGCCTGATTATGGATTCTCTGATCAATGATTTTGTTTCCGGTGAAATTGAGCATGCTGTATGGTCAGCCTGGAAGAATGAAAATCCACAGGTGATTGTCATAGAGGGCCAGGGAAGCTTGATGAATCCGGCCTATCCGGGAGGATTCGAAATACTGGCTGCGGGAAGACCGGATATAGTTATTCTGCAGCATGCCCCAGCCAGGAAGGAATATGATGGTTTTCCCGGATATCCACTCCACCCGCTGGATCAGCAGATAAAGGTTATTGAACTTCTGTCTGGAAAACCGGTTGTGGCCATCACCATCAATCATGAAAATCTGGAGCCGAAAATAATCTCAAAAATTTGTCAGGAAGTCGAACGTCAAACTGGCTTGATTTGTTGTGATCCCCTGCTGCAGGGCGTATCCGGGATTATTGAACAACTCAAAACAAGAATCTGAACATATTTAAATAAATCCGAATTCACATTAAACGAATTTGTAATTTTATATGACATCCCCCCCCAAAAATCCTATTGAAAATTTACTCGCAATAGACCGACTCGAAATTGGACCGGTTCAAATCAGCCGGAATCGCCTGAAAGCACCCTATCGTGTCCGGCAAAAGAATAAGGAAGATACCCTTGAGTTAATCTATCGCTTTGAAGAGAATGTTTTTCACCCGGGGGATGATGCCTCTGAAAATTTAGCCTCCATGCTGGCAGTGCAGGTGGGATTGAATTACGGGCTATTTTGTAAAGAAATTATTTTCCACGGTCCCTTCGATAAATCAGATCAGAAACTTATCAGGGACATGCTTCAGAACACAGCACGTGAGATTTATGTAAAGAAGTTTTTAGAACCCAATCCATTTTTGCTTGGCGAGGTGGCCAAATTACCAGCCATTCGGCTTGACAACTATGTACAGGCTCGGGTTAGTTTTGTTCACCCATCGACTCCATTCTCTCAAAAGATGCAACAGAATTTGTCACCGGATCCTCAGAAATATGCTATTCTATCCAGCGGCGGTAAGGACAGCCTGCTGAGCTTTGGCCTGGTAAATGAAATGGGAATGGAAACCCATCCGGTTTTTATCAATGAATCCGGGCGGCACTGGTACACAGCCCTGAATGCCTATCGTTACTTTAAGGAAAAAATGCCATTTACAGCGAGAGTATGGACCAATTGCGATCGGGTTTTCAATTGGATGCTGCGCCATTTTACTTTTATCCGTCAGGATTATGCTTCCATAAGATCCGATGAATACCCTATCCGATTGTGGACCGTGGCAGTGTTTTTATTTGGGGCATTACCTTTGCTCCGGAAACGGGGCATAGGTAGATTGATTATTGGAGATGAGTACGATACCAGCCGCCGCCTCTCACATCGGGGAATTTCCCATTATGATGGTCTTTATGATCAAAGCCGTTATTTTGATGATGCATTAACCCGTTATTTTCTGAAAAAGGACTGGGGAATCACCCAGTTTTCTTTGTTAAGGTATCTCTCTGAACTTCTTATTGAAAAGATTCTGGTAGAAAGATATCCCCATCTGCAACAGCATCAGATGTCCTGTCATGCCACTCATATTAGATCAAAAGACGTCTTTCCTTGTGGTCTGTGTGAAAAATGTCGTCGCATTGTAGGTATGCTGGAATCAATTGGTGGTGATCCCACGCGCTGCAGATACACCCGGACTCAGATCGATTACTGCCTTAAAAATATATTTAAGAAGGGGGTGCACCAGGAGTCGGCGGGTGTTCAACATTTGAAATATTTACTCAATCAAAAAGGTAAAATTATCCTCTCTGCAGGTGAGCGTAAAAAACTAAAAGCCCATCCCGAAATTCTAAAAGTACGGATCGATTCGGAACATTCTCCTTATGAAGGTATTCCTCGTGAAATTCGGCGATCTCTCTTCAATATATTACTTGCCCATGCAGAAGGTGCGGTGAAAAGAAGGGATCGATTGTGGCAAGAGATCGATCCTTATCAGGATCCTGAATTCCAGGATCCATATCGGTTTGAAAATAATTCAAAATAGGAAAATAGAATATGCACCAGGATGATACGCATTACGGCAAGTCCACCTATCTCCTCAGTGAGTTAACCTGGCCGGAAGCCCGGCGAAGATTTAAAGAGGTGGATATTGCTCTGCTTCCGGTTGGAGCAATTGAGCAGCACGGCCCACATCTCCCGCTGGATACGGATGCCTTTGATGCCGATTATTTAGCCAGGCAGGTGGCTGCCTCCTGTAGTGATCCAAAACCCCTGGTTTTTCCGTTAATTTCTTATGGCGTGTCTTACCATCATGATGATTTTACCGGGACTATCAGCATCAGTAATGATACTTTATCACGCATGGTCTATGAAATTGGGATGAGTGCGGCAAAAAATGGTATTACCAAACTGGTTATCATCAACGGTCATGGCGGAAATATACCCACCCTGAAATTTGCCGCGCAGATGATTAACCGGGATGCCCGTATTTTTACCACGGTGGACACCGGTGAAACCAGTGATACCGATCTGGAATCTATCTGTGAAACGCATAATGATGTACATGCCGGAGAGATTGAAACCAGCACATCCTTATATGTGCGGCCAGAACTGGTAGATATGAAAAAAGCAAAAAAATTTGTCCCTGAATTTTCCATCAAATACCTCAATTTCACTGCCAAGCGAAGTGTTGAATGGTTCGCCAGGACCTCCCGTATATCTCCCAATGGGGTGCTTGGAGATCCAACCATCGCCACAGCCGAAAAAGGAGAACGGATGTGGGCAATTATGATTAAGAATCTGGTGGAGCTGATAGAAAGTCTAAAAAATATGAGTCTGGAAGAAATCTATGAAAAAAGGCTTTGAAAGCGACCAGGTATGAAAATTACCTTCTTAGAAGCATGGCCAAAGCGAATGGCCCTGAGCGAACCCTACACTATCGCCTATGAAACGGTCGATCATACCGTTAATGTTTTTATGCGCATCGAGACCGACAGTGGTATGGTGGGATTTGGATGTGCTGCCCCGGACCAGGCCATCACCGGTGAAACAGCTGAAACAGTTTTGGCTGCCGTTCAGGGTCCGATATTTTCATCTCTGAAGGGAGCAGATCCGCTGCGTATTTCCCTGCATATGGAAAAATTAAAGAGGTTTATTCCCCATCAACCGTCTGCGCTGGCCATGGTTGATATGACCCTTCATGATATCCTTGGAAAAAAAGCCGGACTTCCGCTATGGAAACTTCTGGGAGGATTTCGAAACCGCATCAAGACCAGTGTTACCATTGGCATACTTCCACCTGATCAAACCGTTGAAATGGCCCGGGAATGGAAAATCAAGGGCTTTAGAAGTCTTAAAATAAAGGGGGGAAAGGATGTTCACTCCGATATTGAGCGGGTGTTAAAGGTTCGCGAAATGGTTGGTAAAGGTATGGAATTACGTTTCGATGCCAATCAGGGGTATTCGGTGGCGGAGTCATTGGAATTTGTTAATAAGACAAAAACAGCGAATCTTGAACTCCTTGAGCAACCAACGCCCAAGGATCAACTGGAATTATTGGGGAGTGTCACCAGCGGCGTTGCCATACCCGTCATGGCAGATGAGAGCCTGATGAACCTGGTAGATGCCTTCCGCCTGGCCAGAAAAGATCTGGTGGACATGGTAAATGTGAAATTAATGAAAGTGGGGGGAATTTTAGAAGCCCTGCATATTAATTCCGTCTCCCGTGCCGCAGGGCTGGAGGTGATGGTAGGTTGCATGGATGAGTCTGCCCTGGCGATAGCGGCTGGCTTACATTTTGCTCTTGCCCGACCCAATGTTGCTTATGCCGATCTGGATGGCCATCTGGATCTGATGGATGATCCTGCGACCGGCGCTGTTATTCTTAAAAAAGGTATTTTATATGCCACCGGAAAATCCGGATTGGGGTTTGATCTGTAAAGTTTGCTTATATAAAATTTGAATATGCTTTGTAAGTTCTACAGAACGATTTTTTGAAAGGGAACCAAGTTGGCCAGACAGAAGAGTAGTAAAGGATATGGATTCGGTACTGCACCGGTCTTTTTAGCTGCCATCAGCACGATTTTAGGAGCAATCTTATTTCTTCGATTTGGCTATGCTGTAGCTAATACCGGGATGCTTGGATCGATACTTATTGTCTTAATTGGTCACGCCATTACCATCCCCACTGCCCTGGCCATTGCTGAAATTGCCACCAATTTAAAAGTTGAAGGTGGTGGGGAATATTTTATCATCAGCCGCTCTTTCGGACCAATGATCGGGGGAACTATTGGTATTTCTCTTTATTTGTCTCAGACGATTTCGGTTGCATTTTATATCATTGCCTTTTCACAGGCTTTTATTCCATTGTTTGGCTGGATTGAAATCAAAACCGGATTTATGCCCCAGATTTGGATGGTGAGTCTGCCTGCAACCGGATTACTAGTATTGCTAATGTTACTGTAACAATAAGCTGTTTTTCAAATTGCCCTGCTCCATGCGGAGCTGGTGAAACTGCTGCGCGACCGCGGTGCCCTAGCCATGAGCTTTTTGCTACCGGCCGTATTTTTTTTCATTTTCGCCACGGTTTCCGCGGCCACAACGAGTGAGGATGCCGTATTCAGGGTGGCTGTTGCGGACCAAGTGCAAGACGACACATCGCGGCGGCTGCAGGACGCCCTGTGGGAAGAGACGGCGCTCATGCCGCTTCGTGTTACGGGCGCGTCGGCAGCCGAGGTGCGCGATTTGGTGCGCCGTGGGACGGCCGATGTCG
>Ga0209536_100009245_pt1 | contig 14654 bp, 15 predicted proteins | sample DeeMarSeWOR28_12_FD_187461 | JGI IMG/M metagenome (GOLD analysis project Ga0209536, IMG submission 187461) | Marine sediment microbial communities from White Oak River estuary, North Carolina - WOR-2-8_12 (SPAdes) (version 2) | ecosystem: Environmental > Aquatic > Marine > Intertidal zone >...
CGCTTCCTGCATTGGAGCCAGGCGCCGCTGGTCAAGCTTGCCGAAACCGGGCTGGTATTTCTGCTCGCGCTCCACCTGTTCGGCGGCCTGCGCCTGCTGGCGCTGGAAAACCTGCCCTGGCGCGATACTTACAAGAACATGGCGGCACTGGCCGTGGCGGGCGCGTTCTTCGTTGCCTGTGGATTCCTGTTGCGAGCCTTTTGATGGACCTGCAGACAATCAAGACAGATATTCTTATCCTCGGCAGCGGCGGCGCCGGACTGTTTGCCGCGCTGCACGCCCGCCAGGCCAATCCGCAGCTCGACGTCACCATCGCCGTCAAGGGCCTGCTCGGCAAGTGTGGCTGCACGCGCATGGTGCAGGGTGGTTACAACGTCGCGCTGAGCCCTGGCGACTCGGTCGAGCGTCACTTCATGGACACCATCAACGGTGGCAAGTGGCTGCCCGACCAGGACATGGCGATGCGCCTGTGCCAGACCGCGGTGACGCGCGTGCAGGAACTGGAAAACGAACTCGGTTGCTTCTTCGACCGCAACGATGACGGCTCGCTGCACCACAAGGCGTTTGCCGGGCAGACCTTCGACCGCACCGTGCACAAGGGCGACCTCACCGGCATCGAGATCATCAGCCGGCTGATGGAGCAGGTGCGCGCGCTGTCGGTAAACATGCTGGAAGAGCACCGCGCGCTCGCGCTGCTGCCGTCGCCCTCGGGCGACGAGCTCGCCGGGGTGTTGATGGTCGACATGCGCAGCGGCGAGTTTCGCGTGGTGCGCGCGAAGGCGGTGCTGATGGCGACCGGCGGCGGGCCAACCATGTATCGCTACCACACACCGTCGGGCGACAAATCGATGGATGGCCTGGCGATGGCGTTGCGTCTCGGCCTCGGCCTGCGCGACATGGAGATGGTGCAGTTCCACCCCACCGGGCTGCTCGCCGGGCGCGATACGCGCATGACCGGCACCGTGCTCGAGGAAGGCCTGCGCGGCGCCGGCGGGCACCTGCTCGACGGCAGCGGCGAGCGCTTCATGCTGAACTACCATGCCGAAGGCGAGCGCGCCACGCGCGATATCGTCAGCCGCGCGATCTACGCGGAGATGCGCGCCGGGCGCACCACGCCGAACGGCGGCGTCTACATTTCGATGGGCCATCTGGGCGCGGACAAGGTCGCGCAAAAGTTTCCCGGCATGGTCAAGCGCTGCGCCGACTGTGGCTTCGACCTCGCCGGCGGGCGCGTCGAGGTGGTGCCCACCGCACATTATTTTATGGGCGGCGTGGTGGTCACGCCGGATACGCGCACGCAGCTGCCGGGCCTGTTCGTGGCCGGCGAGGATGCCGGCGGCGCGCATGGCGCCAACCGCCTCGGCGGCAACGGTGTCGCCAACTCGACCGTGTTCGGCGGCATCGCCGGTGACGAGATGGCGCTGCAGGCGAGCGCGCAAAAACACTGGGCCGAGGTCGATTGCAAGGTCGTCGAGGCCGCCATCGAGCGCAGCCTGGCGCCTTTCCGTCAGCCGCTGGGCGACATCAACGGTGTTCGCGATCGCCTGCTGGACGTGATGTGGGACGGCGTCGGCGTATTGCGCGACGCAGCGGGCATTACGCGGGCACAGCAGCAGCTGGTCGATCTGAAAGCCGAGTTGCAGTCCAGCGGACTCGCCGACGCGAACCGCGTGTTCAACCTAAGCTGGCACGACTGGCTCAACCTGAACAGCCTGATCGAAGTATCCGAGGTGATTGCCGCCGCCGCGCTGTCGCGCGAAAATTCACGCGGCGCGCATTACCGGGAAGACTTTCCCGAGGTCGGCAGCCTCGACGAATCCTATTTCACCGTTGCCCGCCACGCGGCCGGTGCACTGCAGGTCGAGCGCCAGCCGGTCGTGTTTTCCATTGTCAGGCCGGGCGAGTCGCTGCTTCTGGACGAGGATGCAAATGATTAAATATCAAACCATAGAAGACGCGGCGCGTCAGATCATGGCCAACGCCGCGATCGATATCCCACCGGATTACCGCCAGGGTATCGAGGACATGTCGAAGTGGGAAGAGGGCGACCTGTCCTGTTTCGTGCTGCAGACGATGCTCGACAACTGGAAGGCGGCGAGCGCCGACCGGCGGCCGATGTGCGCCGATACCGGCTTGCCGCGCTATTACGTCAAGGTCGGCAACGAGGCGCGCCTAGCCGACGGATTCATCGGTCTGGAACGCGCACTGCGCAGCGCCACCGCGCTCGCCACGCACGACATTCCGCTGCGCCCGAACCGCGTGCACCCGCTGTGGCGCAGCGACAACAACAACAACGTCGGCATCAACTCGCCGGAAATCGACTGGAGCTTCGAACCCGACGTCGACTGGATCGATATCACCACCGTGCACAAGGGCGGTCTGTTCGGCACCGATTACCGCATGCTGTTTCCGGGCGACGGCATCGACGGCATCAAGCGCTTCTTTCTCGATACGCTGGTGTCGTTCGGCAAGCGCGGGCTGGCCTGCCAGCCGGCGATCGTCGGTATCGGCCTGGGCGGCTCCAAGGACGTGACCATGGTGCTCGGCAAGCAGGCCGCCTGCCTGCGCACGGTCGGCGACCGCAACCCCGACCCGAAAATCGCCGAGCTGGAACTCGAACTGAAACGCATGGGCAACAGCATCGGCATGGGCGCGATGGGTTTCGTCGGCAACGCGATGGTGGCCGACTGCCACATCGAGGTCGGTTATACCCATACCGGCGGCATGCCGATGAGCGTGCACACCTTTTGCCTGTCGTCGCGGCGCGCCACGGTGCGCATTCATGCCGACGGCGGCTGCGAATATCGCCACGATCCCCAGTGGTTCACCCCTTACATGCGCCGGGAGACAGTCGAATGGCCGACAGCAGAGCACAACGAAAAACAGTCCGTCTGACATTGCCGGTGCGCGACGGCGATCTCGACGATCTCGAAATCGGCACCGTCGTCTATCTGGATGGCGTGGTGTATACCGGCCGCGAGGGCGTTTACAAGAAGGTGATCGAGGAGGGCGCCGAACTGCCAGCCGGCCTCGCGGAGTTGAGCAATGCCAACTTCCACTGCTCCCCGGCCGCGGCGATCGAGGAAGACGGCAGTTACAACGTGGGTGGTGTCACCGCCACCGCGAGCTTCCGCTTTTCCAAGTGGATGCGCGCCTGGCTCGAACTCTCGGGCGCACGCGTGATCATCGGCAAGGGCGGCATGTCGCCCGAGGATTACCGCGATATCCTGGTGCCGGCGGGCGCGATCTACCTGACCACGGTCGGTTACGGCAGCGGCGCGCTCTTGGGTCGAGGAATCCGTGGTGTCAAGGAGGTGCACTGGCTCGAAGAGTTGGGCAACGCACAGGCGATGTGGATCTTCGAGGTCGAGAATTTCGGCCCGTTCATCGTCGAAAGCGACCTCAGGGGTAACAGCCTGTTCGAGCAGCAGGGAAAGTTGATCAATGCCAACCTGGAAAAAATCTACGCGGGGCTGAAGGCGCCAGCGCTGGCGCGCTACGGCGAAACCGATGACCGCAAGGATGAACTGATCTAGCTTGCGGTATCTCGGCTATCGTCATAGAATCGTGGCCTCATAACAATATTCAAGCCCGCAGATGGGCTCGTTTGAACTCGGAGGAGTAAAAATGAAAAAGTATTCTCTGCTATCAATTCTGATGGCAATGGCATCATTACTGTTTACCCAGGCCGCCGTGGCAGCCTGTGGTGAAATCGTGGTCGGTTCGGCCATTTCCCTGACCGGCAAGTACGCCACCAACGGTATCCATGCCAAGAACGGATACGAGTACGCCATCCAGAAAATCAGGGATGCCGGCGGCGTCATGGTGGACGGCAAGTGCTACAATTTCAAGGTCATTTACTACGATGACGAATCCAAGGGTGACCGCGGCGCGACGCTGGCCGAGCGCCTGATCAGCCAGGACAAGGTGCAGTACATGCTGGGACCGTATAGCTCGGGCATGACCAAGGCCATCGCGCCGGTCAGCGAAAAGTACCAGATCCCGATGGTGGAAGCCGAGGGCGCTTCGCGCTCGCTGTTCAACAAGGGCTACCGCTACCTGTTCGCGGTATTGTCGACCTCCGAGCAATATCTCGCTTCAGCGGTAACGCTGGCGGCCGAAATGGCCGAAAGCGAGGGTAAGTCGCCGTCTTCGGTGAAAGTGGCCATCGCCGTTGAAAACGATCCCTTCTCGCTCGACATCCGCGCCGGTGTCAGCGAGGACGCCGCCAAGTACGGTATGAAGGTGATCATCGACGAGCAGTTGCCGCGCGACCTGTCCGACATGAGTTCTATCCTGACCAAGGTCAAGCTGCTGAAACCCGACCTGCTGATCGTCAGCGGTCACTCCAAGGGCGCTTCCACCGCGGTGCGCCAGATGGAGGAGCAGAACATCAAGGTACCGATGATCGCGCTGACCCACTGTGAAGCCGCCGACGTGACCGGTAACTTCGGCAAGGCCGCCGACGATATCCTGTGCTCCACCCAGTGGGCGGAAACCCTGTCCTACAAGGATCCGCTGTTCGGCAGCGCCGCGGAATACGAGCAGGATTTCAAGAAGGCCTTCCCGGAATACAAGGACAAGGCCGTTCCCTACCAGATCGCACAGGCTTCAGCAGCCGTCTATGTCTTCAAGGATGCTTTCGAGCGTGCCGGCAGCCTGGACAAGGAAAAGGTACGCGACGCAATCGCCGCGACCGACCTGATGACCTTCTACGGACCCATCAAGTTCTCCGATGCGGGCAACAACATCGCCAAGCCGATGGTTTTGCGTCAAATCCAGAACGGCGAATACAACGTGGTTGCGCCTTCCAAGTTTGCATCGCACAAGCTCAACTGGCCGCGTAATTAGAAGTTGAATCGAAACAGGACGCTTCGGCGTCCTGTTTTCTTTGTGTTCGGGTAAAGGGCTATGGATCAAATTCTCGGTAATATCGGGCTGCTGTTCGAATTTCCGATCGTCAATCTGAAAATCGTTCTCGACGGGGTCATGGTGGGCGCCTTGTTTGCGCTGGCGGCCTACGGCCTGGCGCTGGTCTGGGGCGTGATGAACGTCAAGAACCTGGCGCAGGGCGATTTCGTCATTGCCGGGGGCTACGTGTCCTGGTGGCTGGTGCAGCACGGTTTTCCGGCGCTGCTCGGCGTGCCGATCGCATTTGTCGTCATGTGGGGCATCGGCTGGGTCATCTACAAGCTGGTGATTTCGCGCGTGATCGAGCGTGACCTGTTCACCTCGCTGCTGGCTACCTTCGGCCTCGCCATCATGATGGCGCAGATCATGAACCTGATGTTCGGTTCCGACACCCAGAGTGTCGATCTCGGCTATCCCACGCTGCATTTTTTCGACGGTTTCATCGACCTGCCTATCGCCAAGCTGATCGGGGTGCTGATGGCCTCGGTGCTGGCTGCCGGCGTCATCATTTTCATGAAATCGAGCCGCATGGGTCAGGCGATTCGCGCCACCGCCCAGGATGCGCGCGCGGCACGCGTGCTCGGCATCGATACCGAGAAGGTTTACGCATTCACCTTTTCGCTGAATTCGGCGATCTGCGGCGCGGCCGGCGCGATCATCGTCATGGTCTGGGTTATTCAGCCATTCTACGGCATTTCTTACTCGATACGCGCCTTCGTGATCGTCACCGCGGCCGGCCTCGGTAACCTGCCCGGCGTTATCGCAGCCGGACTCGGTATCGGCGCGCTGGAGCAGTATGGCTCCCACATCTTCGGTATCGGTTACCAGCAGGCGGTAGCGGTAATGCTGCTGCTGGCGGTGTTGCTGTATCGGTTGATCCAGCAACGGCGCAATCGCCAGGTCTTGAAGTAGGGCGGCAGCAATGAATAAAAATAAAACCATTCTATACGCGCTGATCCTGGCCTTCAGTATCATCGCGCCCTTCGCGTTTCCGAACTACGGCACCCAGCTCGCGACCCTGTGGTTGATGATCATCGTCGCCCTGACCTGGGACATGACCGGCGGGCAGATGGGTTACAACTCGCTCGGCAACATCTTCTTTTACGGCACCGGCATGTATGTAGCGGCGCTGATCACCATTGGCCTCTCCTACGACGTGGGCGATTACACCAGTGCCGCGGGCGGCGGGATCTACGAATTCACCGACCTGGAGTATTTCGGCGGCATGGCGCTCGGCGTGATCGGCGCGGGGCTGTTCTGCTCCGCCTGCGCGATCGTCATCGGTTTCCTGACCTTCGGCCTGCGCGGTCCGTATTTCGCCATCGGCACGCTCGGCGTCGCCATCGCCGCCGGCGAACTGGTGGCGAACTGGGACTGGGTCGGCGGCGGCCAGGGTATCGCCCTGCCGGTATACCCGGGCGATCTCGATGTCGGCAAGACTGTGTTTTACTTCCTCTTCGCCGGCGTCGGGGTGGCGACCTTCCTGTTTTGCAAATGGCTCTACGGCACTCGCTTCGGCGCCGCCATCAACGCGATTCGCGACGACGAGGAAAAGGCCGATGCGATGGGAATCCACACCCTGCGCTACAAGCTGTATACCTGGGCGATGGCGGCGTTTTTCGTCGGTATGGCCGGCGGCATATCGGCGTTTCAGCTGATTCATTTCGAGCCGCTGGAATCGGCCTACCAGACCATCAACCTCGGTATCTTCATGGTGGTTTGCGTGCTGCTGGGCGGCAAAGGCACGCTGTGGGGACCGGTTGTCGGCGCCGTCCTGTTCCACCTGTTCAAGGAGATCACCTGGAACTACCTGCTCGGCTGGCAATGGGTTGCGCTCGGCGCGTTGATCGTCGTCACCGTGGTTTACTTCCAGGACGGCGTGATGGGCTACCTCGAGCACCGCTATCCGGAATGGTTCGGCATACGCGTCGAAAAGAAAGCCGTGAGTGAAAGTAAATGAGCGCAATCATCGAGGTATCGAAAGTTTCCAAGTCGTTTGGCGGCGTGGTCGCCAACAAGGATGTGTCACTGTCGGTCGATACCGGTACGATCACCGGCCTGATCGGGCCGAACGGCTCCGGCAAGACCACGCTGTTCAATTCCATCGTCGGCTATCATCCGATCGACTCCGGCTCGATCAAGTTCGAGGGTGAGGAGATATCCACCTTTCCGGTGCAGAAAATCGCGCGGCGAGGGTTGCTGCGCACCTTCCAGCAAACCCGTATCTACGGCGCGATGAACGGCGTCGAAAACATGCTGATCTCGCTGCCGCATCGCAAGATGAGCATCTTCGATGCGCTGAAGACATTCACCCGCGAGGATTACGAGCGCGCCGATCACCTGCTGGAATTTGTCGGCCTGTATGAAAAGCGCATGCTGAAGAGCGGCGACCTGTCGTTCGGCCAGCAAAAGCTGCTCGAATTCGCCATGGCGTTGATGAACGAGCCTACCTGTTTGCTGCTCGACGAACCCACCGCCGGTATCAACCCGACGCTGATCAACGGTCTGATCGAGCGCCTGAAGCGGGCCAACTCCGAGTTTGGTATCACCCTGTTCGTGATCGAACACAACATGCGCGTGATCATGAACATGGCAGAGAAGATTTACTGCCTGGCGCACGGCGAATTGCTCGCCGAGGGTACGCCGGAAGCAATCCAGAACGATCAGCGCGTGATCGATGCCTACCTGGGAGCCCACTGATGACTGACGAAAAACCCCGGGAAAGAAAGAAGGCCAGCGGCTACCACGGCGGTGGAGTCGATACCGTTATCTCGGTCGAGGAAGTTACGCGCCAGGTCGCGGCCATTGCCGAAGACATCAGCCTCGAACAGCTCGACGCGTTGGCCGGCAACAAGCCGCATGTATCGATCAGGAACCTGGTCGCGGGTTACGGGCAGATGCAGATACTGCACAACCTCGACCTGCGCGTCGGCAAGGGGCAGTCGCTGTGCCTGATCGGTCCGAACGGCGCCGGCAAGTCGACCATATTGCACGCCATCTTCGGCTTCAACCGCATATTTTCCGGCAGCATCGAGATCAGCACGGACAGCGGCATGCGCGATGTCACCCGCATGACGCCGAACCAGAAGCTGGCCGAGGCGGGGATCGCCTATATCCTGCAGGACAAATCGATCTTTCCGAACATGACCGTCGAGGAAAACCTGTGGATGGGCGGATTCCTCAAGAACAGGCCGCAGGAAGCCAAGGAGGCCGCGGAAATGGTGTTCGACAAGTATGACCGGCTCGCCAATCGCCGCAAGCACAAGGCCGGCGTGTTGTCCGGCGGCGAACGGCGCCTGCTGGAGATATCGCGCGCGCTGGTGATGAACCCGGAGATACTGCTGGTCGACGAACCGTCCATCGGTCTCGAGCCGCGCTTCATCGACATGGTGTTCGATATACTCGACGACCTGCAGAACACCGAGGGCAAGACCATCATCATGGTCGAGCAGAATGCCAAGAAAGGCCTGGAGTTTGCCGATATCGGTTACGTGCTGGTGTCCGGGCAGCTGGCGATTGCCGGCAAGGGCAGCGATCTGCTGGAGAATCCCAAGGTCGGCGAACTGTTTCTCGGGGGCTAGCCATGAGCAGTCGTTACCGCATCGCGTCCATTCCCGGCGACGGCATAGGCAACGAAGTCGTTCCCGAGGGCATCAAGGTATTGCAGGCCGTGGCGCCGCGCTTCGACATTCATCTCGAGTTCGAGCATTTCGACTGGAGCTGCGAGCGCTACCTCGAAACCGGCGCGATGATGCCTCCCGACGGCATCGTGCAGCTCGCCCAGTTCGACGCCATCTTTCTCGGCGCGGTCGGTTTTCCGACGGTGCTCGACCACGTTTCGCTGTGGGGCCTGCTGATCCCGATCCGGCGCGAGTTCCAGCAATACGTCAACCTGCGCCCGGTGCGCCTGTTCGAAGGCATGCAATGCCCGCTGGCCGGCAAGAAGGCGGGCGACATCGATTTTTACGTGGTGCGCGAAAACTGCGAGGGCGAATACTCCAACGTCGGCGGGCGCATGTTCGCCGGCACCGACGACGAAATGGCGATGCAGCAGTCGATCTTCACCCGCAAGGGTACCGACCGCGTGCTGAGGTACGCCTATGAGCTGGCGATGTCGCGCCCGCGCAGGCGACTGACCTCGGCCACCAAGTCGAACGGTATCATCCATACCATGCCTTTCTGGGACGAACGCGTCGCCGCGATGGCGGAGAAATATCCCGAAATCTCCACCGACAAGTATCACATCGATATCCTGGTATCGCACTTCGTCAACCGGCCGGAAATCTTCGACGTGGTGGTCGGTTCCAACCTGTTCGGCGACATCCTCTCCGATCTCGGTCCCGGCGTCACCGGCACCATCGGCATCGCGCCCTCGGCCAACATCAATCCCGAGCGCAACTTTCCGTCGATGTTCGAACCGGTGCACGGCTCCGCGCCGGACATCGCCGGGCAGGGCATCGCCAACCCGATCGGCCAGATCTGGTCGGCAGCGATGATGCTACAGCACCTCGGCCATGCCGACGCGCACGACGCCATCGTCAGTGCGATCGAGGATGTGATTCGTGAGCGCGACAGCCTCACGCGCGACATGGGCGGCAGTGCCAGCTGCGCCGACTGCGGCAGCGCGATCGCTAGCCGCCTAGCAGGACCAGCATAATCGACGCGGTGATCAGCAGGATCCCGAGCGTTTCCAGCAGCGATACCTTTTCGCGAAAAAACAGCAGGGTCACCGCGAAGGTGAACAGCAGTTCGATCTGCCCCAGCGCGCGCACGTAAGTCGCATTTTGCAGCGTGAACGCGCTGAACCAGCCGATCGACGCCAGGCCTCCGCTGATGCCTACCAGCATCGCCGGGCGCCAGTGAACCAGCACCTTGCGCAATTGCCCCGGTTCGCGCAGCGCGATCAGCACGCCCATCATCAGGCTCTGCAGCAGCACCACGATACACAGCGTGAAAGCCGCGGCGACGATGAAATTATCGAGCCCGAGCGACAGCGAAGCGGCACGAAACAGCACCACGCTCATGCCAAGCCAGGCGGCGCAGGCCAGCCCGATCAGCGTGGGCATGCGCCACAGGCCGCGCAGCAGGCTGACAAAACCGAGCTTTTCCTGGCCGACACTCATGACCACGAGGCCGACGGCGCTGAGCGCGATCGCCAGCACAACTGGCAGGGTCAGGGTGTCGCCCAGCAGCAGCAGGCCGAACACCGCGACCATCACCGTTTCCAGCTTGGAAATGGTGGTGCCGACGGCGAAGTTGTGAAACGAAAACAGCCACAGCAGGAACACCGTGAACATGATCTGGCAGATGCCCCCGGAGACGGCGTAGAACAGGAAGTGGGCATCGATCGCGGGCAGCGCGACGTCCTCCACCCGCAGCACGAGATACAGGTACAGCAGCGCGATCGGCACCGCGTAGACGAAACGCACGTAGGATGCGCCGAGCGTCGACAGCTTGCCCTTCAGGTGTTTTTGCATCGCCGAGCGGATGTTCTGAAAAAACGCCGCGCCGATGGTGAGCGGAATCCATAGTTCCATGTGTCGAAGCCCATTTTTTAATGGGGCAGAATAGCCTTAATGCCGCCCGCTTGAAAGCGATCCCTTGTTTGTCATTCTTGCGCAGGCAGGAATCTCAGGCGGGTGGCTTCGATGAATGCATCGCCGTCCATATAAGATTCCTGTTTGCGCCGGTCCGGCGCATCGGGGAATGACAGTTCACCGGTAAGGCATTTAGTACGTGTATGGCTTGGGTAGCAAGCAGTGGTGTTGCTATGATGCCAACTCTGTCCCGAAGAGGCTCGCCGTGTCCGACTATCACCTCGCTCAGCTCAATATCGCGCAAATGAAATTTGCCATCGATGATCCCGCGATGGCGGATTTCGTCGGCCGGCTCGAGGAGATCAACGCGCTTGCCGACAGCGCGCCCGGATTCGTGTGGCGCCTGCAAACCGGGGCGGCCGACGCCACCGCGATCGAATATTTCGGCATCGACAAGCTGGTCAACATGAGCGTCTGGCAAAATATCGACAGCCTGCACGACTACGTGTTCCGCTCGGCGCACAACCGGGTAATGGCGCTGCGCAAACAGTGGTTCGAGCGTATCGACGAGGCCTACTCGGTGTTGTGGTGGATAGCGGCTGGCGATATTCCCGCGCTGGAACAGGCGGGAGCACGCCTCGACCACCTGCGCCTGCATGGTCCGAGTGCTTTCGCGTTCACCTTCAGGCAACCCTTCGCGCCCGAACGCTAACCGTTCATGTTATTGACGCGTAACCTCATTGTTGCGCTGATCGCGACGGTGATCGCCTTCAGCACCCTGTACATTCCGCAACCGATGCTGCCGTTGCTGGCACAGCAGTTCGACGTCAGCACCGGCGAGGCCGGACTGTTGATGACGCTGGCGATGCTGCCGCTGGCGGTCGCGCCGGTGCTCTACGGCTACTTCCTGCAGGCGATTCCGGCCCGGTTGATGCTGCAGATTGCCCTCAGTCTGCTGGCGCTGAACCAGGTCTGCTTCGTGTTTGTCGACCAGTTCTGGCAGCTGCTCGGCCTGCGCCTGATGCAGGGGCTGCTGTTGCCGGCAATCTTCACCGCGCTGATGACCTATTGCGCCAGCATGGCGCCGCCACAGATGGTGCGGCGCGCGATGGGTTACTACATCGGCGCCACCATCATCGGCGGCTTCCTCGGTCGGCTGGTGGGCGGAATATTTGCCAGCAGCTTCGACTGGCACACGGCATTTCTGGTAATGGGCCTGATGCAGCTGCTGCCGTTGCTGCTGCTGAGTCGGGTCGAGGCTGACGCCGATATCAATTTCGCGCGTCTCGATCCGCGCAGCGTTGCGCGCGTGCTGGCTAATCGCAACTATCGCTTCATGTTCCTGTCGCTTGCCTCGGTGTTTTTCGTGTTTTCCGGAATATTGAATATCGTGCCCTTCCACCTGCGCGATATCGATCCGCAGACCACGCCGCTGGTGATTTCGATGCTGTACCTCGGCTACCTGGTGGGGGCGCCGATGTCGTTGTTCAGCGATTCCATCGCCCGCCGGCTGGGCGACGAACGCAAGGGGCTGTTGCTCGGTCTCGCAATACACGGCTCTGGCCTGGTGATGTTGCTTTTCGTCGCCCTGCAGGGATTGATCGTTACCATGTTTTTCCTCGCCGCCGGCTTTTTCCTGATCCATGCGCTGCTGTCGGGGCTGGCCAACCACCTGGCGCGCGAACACAAGGGCGTGGTGAACGGGCTGTACGTGTCGGTCTATTATTTCAGCGGCGCGCTGGGATCGTGGTTGCCGGGCTATCTCTACGAAGGCCTGGGCTGGCGCGCCATGGTGGTGGTGTTCGTAGTGATTTTGGGCGTTAGCGCGTGGAGCATCAGCCGCATCGATAGCCCGGCGCAGGGAGGCTGACGGCAGATGAGATTTCAATTGTTCCGCTGCCACCCGCGCTTTACCATGTTTACGAGTTGACCCGGAACCCCAGGCGATGAAAAAAAGCAGCAGCACACCCTTCATGGCGGCGCCGGACTACGGCAAGTCGCTATCCGCGTTCACCGTAAACCTGCTATCTACCGATCTTGCGCGCGCGCTGGTGTTCCAGCGGGACGTGCTGCAGGCCGAGGTCCTGCACCAGGATGAAGACCTGTTGATCCTGCAGGGCTACGGCAGCAGCTGGATGGTGCATGCCGATCATACCTACGACAAGCATGCTCTGCTGGCCGACACGCAGCAGGCAACCCGCCGCGGGGCGGGTGTCGAACTGCGCCTGCACCACTGTGACCCGGACGCCATCGCCGCGCGCGCGCGGGAACACGGCTTCCGGCTGCTCGACGGACCGCGCGACCAGCCCGATCACGGCCTGCGCGAGGCGCATATCGTCGATGACGACGGCTACGTCTGGGTGCCCGACATTCCGCTGAGCTGACGCGCCGATGCGTGCGCAGAAAGACATCCGCCTGTTCTTCGCGCTATGGCCCGGCGCCACGCTGCGCGCCAGCCTGCAGGATGCCGCCGACAGCATTGTGCTCGCGCACGCGGCGCGGCGCGTGCCGGCCGCCAACCTGCACCTGACCCTGCATTTTATCGGTAACGTCCACTTCGACGACATGACCTGCATGCGCAGCCAGGCGCGACTGGTCGACGCCAGTGCGTTTCAGCTCAGCATCGACAGGCAGGGTTGCTTTGCCAGGCCACGAGTGGCCTGGCTGGGCTGTAGCAACATTCCCGAGGCGCTCGTGGACCTGCACCGGCAGCTGGGCGCGCGCCTGCAATCCTGCGGATACCAGCCCGAGGCTAGACCCTACCATCCGCACATTACCGTGGCGCGCAAGGTCGAGGCGATCGGGGATGATCCCGCTTTTGCGCCGCTGTCCTGGTGGGTCGATAGTTTCGCGCTGGTCGAGGTGCAGCCGGCGCCAAAAGGCGTACAATATCGCGTCGTCGAAAGCTGGCCACTGCACTGATCAACCCAAATGAAACAACGCAGCGAATTCAAACTTCCGCCCGAAGTGATACAGCACCTGACGCAGCGTTCCGATGCGAAGGGGTTGATCCAGTTCGGCGCGCACCTGGGCCTGCTGCTGCTCGCCGGCGTCGCGCTGCAGCACAGCCGCGATTCGCTGTGGCTGCTGCTGACCCTGCCGCTTTACGCCGCGCTGTTGATCTTCCTGTTCGCGCCGCTGCACGAAACCATTCATTACACGGTGTTCAAAACGCGGTGGCTGAACAACCTGGTGGCGGCGCCCATCGGCTTTTTGTTGTTGCTGCCGTTCCAGGCCTTCCGAGTGTTCCACTACGTGCATCACCGCCACACGCAGAACCCCGAGCTGGACCCGGAGCTGCTGGACATGAAACCCCTGCACCGGCGTTACTGGTGGTACCTGAGCGGCCTGCCGACCTGGTGGCAAAGCCTGCAGGCTATCTGGCGGCACGCCACCCAGGGGGTGAGCGAGCCCTACATCGAGGAACGCCACCATCAAATGGTCATCACCGAGGCGCGCATTCACCTCGCTGGCTACGCGCTATTGCTGCTGGTGAGCCTGGTGACTTCGAGCACGTTTTTGTGGTGGTTCTGGATTTTGCCGGCGCTGCTCGGTCAACCGCTGTTACGCCTCTACCTGCTGGCGGAACACAGCGGCTGCGATTACGGCGCCAACATGCTGGAAAACTCGCGCACCACCTATACCGTGCCCTGGGTCAACTTCCTCGCCTGGAACATGCCTTACCACGCCGAGCACCACTACCTCGCGTCGGTGCCGTTCCACGCGTTACCGGCGCTGCACGCCTATACCGGGCAGCAGGTCAAGTACAGGGGCGACGGCTACTACCGCGTGAACCGCGAGATTGCCGCCGCTCAGTGACGGCGGATGAAGTCGGCGACCTCGGCGATCGATAGCTCAGCCTCGGGGATCGGGTAAAACTCGAATACGTGCCACAGGCCGTCCCACACGCGTAAATCGCATTCAACCCCGGCCGCGCGCAGCTTTTGCGCCAGGCGCAGGGCCTGGCTCAGCAACAGGTCGCGGCTGCCGGTGGTGATGATGCACGGCGGCAGGCCGCGCATCTCGCCGTGGATGGGCGAGAGGCCCGGATCGTCGAGTGCGGTGCCGCCCGCGTGCCAGTCAGCCGCGATATCCACCCAGGCGTTATCCAGCGTCGGGTCGCGCCCATCGTTGAAGATGTGGCTGTCGCCCTGGTTTGCCAGGTCGCACCAGGGTGAGAACAGCGCGGCGCAACGCGGCAGGATC
>Ga0209536_100009246_pt1 | contig 14652 bp, 8 predicted proteins | sample DeeMarSeWOR28_12_FD_187461 | JGI IMG/M metagenome (GOLD analysis project Ga0209536, IMG submission 187461) | Marine sediment microbial communities from White Oak River estuary, North Carolina - WOR-2-8_12 (SPAdes) (version 2) | ecosystem: Environmental > Aquatic > Marine > Intertidal zone >...
AATCCTACAGATCCAATTATGGTTAGTTATTTCTCAAGTTATCACAATAATCTCTTTCTTGAGGATGATGTTCTTTATGCTTCATATTTTAATGAGATACATTTGTTCAATATTTCAAATCCAAATCAGTTAAACAAGCTAGGGGATTTTGCAGTCAACGCGGATATTTTTGATCTCTTCTATAATAGTGGTGTGTTATACATCTCACATTTCGAAAGGGATACAGATTTACAAATTATAACAATTGATAGAGATCGCGATGGTCTTTATGATTATGAAGAGGTTAATGTGTATCATACTGATCCTAACAATCCGGATACAGATGGAGATGGCTTGTTAGATGGTATAGAAGTGACTCAATACAAAACGGATCCAACAAACCCAGATACAGACGGGGATGGATTCAATGATGGTGAGGAAATCGACTTAGGATACGATCCCTTGGATGCCAAGAGTAACCCTAATGTTCTGAGAAATAGATTCCTAACTTTTAGTTTTGGACTGATAGGAGGAATAGTTGTATTAGTCACAATTAGCCTAAATTTCAGAAAAATCATTGATAAATTACGTAGACCGAAAACCGAAGTGTAAATCAAGGATTCACTTATGACTAGTCGATGATTCCAACACCTTGTAGCGATGTGTAAAAATGTATAGTTTTGATAAAAGTTTAATTAATTCTCTTTAATCTTTTCACTTTTTCTTAATCTTAATTTATAGTAACGTAATATTACAATTTTTCAAAAAAAGATAGGAAAGAGAATTCTTTCCCTTATATTATTAAACTGTATTTGATGGTTCAATTCCATAATAGGAACTTGTTGTCGATATTGTTAAATTTCCATCAGGAACAACAGCATCTTCATCTTTCCATGCTTTTTCCTGATAATCACTTGGATTTCCTACATAAGTTATGTCCCAGATCAAAGTTATGGTATAAGCTCTCCAAGGTCCACCAGACCCATAATAACCACCAATAGCATATCTAAACTGATCTTTATCTTCACTATCTCCATTCCAGAGCACCCAATTTACTCTATAAGAGTATTCTTCTTCAGGTGGAACATTATCAAAGATAGACATTGCAAGCCAATCGCTATCCATGCCAGAATCAGGGATGTATACTTCAGCAAACATGTGCATTGGGGAATAATTGGCTTCATAAGGAGCTACTATTGACCACAACCTTGAAGGTATTCCCACAGATCGAGCTAGACCTGAGAAGAAAGTTGCATAATCATTGCAAGCATAGCCTTGTGAATTGCATATACCATCATCTAAGTAATCACTGGATAATTGTATATCAGTGTACCAATCACTACTGGCTGTCCAATTTGTAACATCTTCATCTTTTAATACTTCCCAAATTGCTTCAGCCCATTTGTATGGATCATCTGAGATTTGAGCGATTGTGTAATTTCCTTGATTATCCAAAATTTCTATCATGGCATCATATACTGTCAATGAGTTTGGGTGTCGGTAACCATCTGTATCCAAATTTTCTTGTGTTGAATTTGGATCGGAAATGTCAAATCTTCCTCTAGTATATTCTGTATCAGAACCAATGATATTGAATCCTTCGTAGGCGACAGCTGCCACAGTATGTTTTCCGATGGTTGATATTTCTGCTGTTGTGCATTCAACATAATCTACATCGGTGCCCGATGCTTTCAATTCACCATCCAGATATAAATAGAGATTACAGTTATCACTAGCAGTTGCTGATATCGTAAAATCTTCATCCATCTTTTGAAATGTTGGAGTTGAAACTATTACTGTTACAGGAGTCCAACTCGACATATTATTAATGGGTATGATTCCAACTATAAAGAAGCTCATCAATAATAAAGTTAGAAGAATTTTTTTCAATTTTTTTGTCTCAAAAATTATTTATATCTTTAGTAGAATGCTTGATGAAGTCTATTTAAAAGCTGGAAAAAATAAAAAATAGAACACATATGGGTTTTTATATGCAAAAATGCAATAAATCTCGATTTTTCCAATCCGTAAATAATTAGAGATTTTATTATTAGATTAGGAGAAAAATATTAACAAGTCAGATTGGTATCTTCTCCTTGTTTCTGTCGAGTTAATTTAACTGGATTTAATAATACTTATTGGAAGAATTCGCTTAAATCACACTTGGAATTGAATTCATAGATAAAAAGCACAAGAAATCATTCAAATGTTTGTTTTCTGCTGTTTTCTAATCTTTGCTATAAGTGCCGGAGATAAATAATAAATACTCAAAAACGAAATGCATCCAATTGCAAGAATGATAACAAAATTACGTACGTTCTTGAAAGAATTATCTCTACCATTCAAAGGATCTGTTCCATCCTTTATTTCTTGACCATCTCCAACACCGTCTCCATCTGTATCAAATAAAGTGGGATTCGTTCCGAGAAGCATTTCTTCCCCATCTAATAATCTGTCATCATCGCTATCTTGATCAAAAGGTGAAGTATCGTAAACAAATAACTCATCAAAATCATTCATCCCATCAAGATCCGTATCATTATTTATGGGAGATGTTTTGTAAACAAAGATTTCTTGATAATCTGATACATTATCTTGGTCCGTATCACTTTGTAGAGGATTCGTTGAAAATTGATACTCCACAAGGTTTAGTACATCATCATAATCAGCATCACCTGAAGAATCATCTATTAACGGATCTAAATTATAAGTAACCTCCCACCCATCATTCATTCCATCGTGATCCGAGTCTTTTAGTAAAGGATTTGTTCCCAAAGAAAGTTCTTCCCCATCCTCTAAATCATCCCCATCTGTATCAGCGATTGTTGGACTAGTTCCATAAATGTAAACTTCGTCCCCGTCAGTTATTCCATCTTGATCCGAGTCTGGATTCAACAAATCCGTGAAATAAATCCAGTACTCGTCTCCATCAGTCAGATTATCAAAATCCGTATCTACATTCGTAGCATTTGATTGCAAAATTATCACTTCTAAATAATCTCCTAACAAATCACCATCAGAATCCTCCAATATCGGATTCGTACCAATATTAACTTCAAAATTATCTGATAAGTTATCGTCATCTGTGTCAGTTAAGAAGGGATTGGACCAATACAATGATTCCACATAATTTGTTAAACCATCGCCATCATAATCAAGCATAGCATCTAAAGGATTTAATGGGTCCAAAAGCATCAAATGTTCGTAACCATCAGTCATTAAATCATCGTCTGTATCAGCATCGATTGGGTTGTAATTGTTAATTATTTCAATCTTATCAGACAACAAATCATTATCTGTATCAAATAAGGCTGGATTAGTAAACACATACCCTGTGGCGTTTGCAGCAGGATTTGTTGGAGCATAGATTCCATGGACCTCTGCTCCATCCCAATAACCATCTGTGTCCGTATCTCGGACTATCGGATGCGTTCCCCAAACGAGAACCTCATCACCATCAAGCAACCCGTCATCATCATGATCCGGTTTATTGGGATTAATTCCCCATTCGTACTCGTAGATATTCCATAAGCCATCTCCGTCCGGATCCTCCGTGGTATCGTTCACCAGAATTTTCAAGTTGTACACCCATTCGTACCAATCCCGCATGCCATCGGAATCCGTGTCGTTAGAGTTAGGATTGGATCCCAAGTCATTGATTTCTATCCCATCATCCACCCAATCATCGTCTGAATCGGTATCTAATGGATCACTAAAATAGATTTTCACTTCCTGATAATCTGAGACATTATCTGCATCAGTATCATTATTGTTCGGTAGAGTATTTGCCCACAATTCCTCAATGTTAAATAGTAAATCAAGGTCTAAATCATCATAGGAATCATTGAGAGTGGGATCTAAACCGTGGTGATACTCCCAACCATCGAGCATGAGATCAGAATCCTCATCAGGATTAAAAGGATCAAACCCTAAACTAATCTCTTCTCCATCCAAAAATTGATCATCATCCGTATCCGGATCAAGAGGATCTGTTCCGTAAATATCAATTTCATCTTTGTTGAGTAAACCATCTCCATCTCCGTCTCCAAAGCCAAATTGATAATGAATGGTCGCTTCATTATCTATCATTTCAAACCAAATTAGATGTAGATCTCCCCCAGAATCAAAGGTTAACCTCGGGAAGCGTGATACTGTTGTAACATTTGACAAATACTCCGTTTCTATCCATCCTGTTGTAGAGCTATGTGTTTTTAAAGCTAAATTACAAGCGGGAATCGTTCCATTAATATAATCAAGATGAGACCAGATAATAGCTAAGCGATTCGAAGGTTCTACAGCACAGGATTTGTAAACTCGGATATTGTAATTATTCGTTGGTCTTGTGATAAGAATACTTGGGGAAGTCCATGTTCCTCCACTGTTTTTCAAGTAATAAAAACGATTCTCAGTAAAAGTAGGAACATTAGCGAATAGATGTAAAACACCAGCATTATCAGCTATCAGTACAGATTCCACGGGGATATAATTAGGGAAACTGCTTATATCATAGGAAGCAATAACCACAGCATCAGAAAAATCCTCGGAAATATTTGATTTCGTAATGAATTCAAAGACAAGTTCTGTACTTACTTTGCATGCATAACAATAAACCATTTCCTCATTTCCCCGAGGAGCAACAACAAAATCATAATAATAAAAATCATAATAGATTAAACTACTATAAAAACTACTTACTGTCCATGAATCATCTTGTAATTGCTCTGCAAGCCATAAATCATAATAAGAACCATTGGACCACACTCTCCAAGAATAGAAAATCTTTGGTAAACCATTTAATCCAAGTTGTATTTTGGGTCTGTATCCGCGTCTAACGTATAATGACTTTTCCCAAGTGTTGCTACTGTATTTTCTGTAGAATATTCCTGAATTATTATAAAAAGTTAAATGAATCGAACTATTCCAACCGGCAACAAGATCAATAGTCGAAGCATAAAAATCCCCCGTAGCTGGTTCTAAATAGTGTAAGTTACTCCAGGATTGATTATTTTTAAAGAGTATTTTGTGATGTAAGCCGTTTATCCCATCAACTTGTCCAAGTAACACTATATGCTGATTATCATTGCTATCTGTAACCATCTTCAAGTCATAAACGATTGTTACATCAGTAATTATAACTGAATCATTTGTAAGTAAGTAATTAGTTAAATTTTGATCTTGAATTGTGACTTGCTCTACCAAGTCATCACCAGTAGACTGGATTCTTGTAATTGGTTGTTGGACATTGTTTATAGGAGCATTAACTGTGTTATTCTTCTCATCATTCCTTATCATTTCTTTACTATTAACATCACAAATCATTGATGACAGAAGTGTAACTACAACGAAAATCACACAACATTTCTGAATGATCTTTTCTGGAATAACCATAGCAAGCTCTCGAATTATAATTTACTTTAAAAAAATAAAAGAATTTTCTCTACATAAAATCAAATAAAAATTATACATCGTGATTATTAAGTTATTATTCTGTATCTGCTATATTGGGAGCTAGTAGTCTGCCTTCTTTCTGCATTTCTTTTCGGAAGATAACTCTTAACGTAATAGCAACAGTTAGTAGTGAAACTATAATCAGAGCGAAAACTAATGAAAATAATTGGGTAAGTGGAAATGATAATTCACTTGGAGGAATAGGAGTACTAAACGTGAGTAGGTCAACTATCATTTTGGCAGCAAAACCACCTGTTAAAGAACATATGAGAATTGAAAAAATAATTGTTTGAGAAATATCTGAAAGAAACAATACGAAGAATTGTTTTGGTGAAAATCCAGTGATTCTTAACATTCTGATTTCTCTCTCAGCTTCCATCAATTGACTAAGAAGTGAAAGAAGAATCGATGCAACAAGAATGATGAAGGAGGAAATTACTGTGGTGTTCACCGAACCATAAAGCATAGTGTTCCTAAAGCTTTGGCTAAAGAGATTCGCTTTTTCTAGCACATTCTCTACTTCTAAACCAAATTCTGATTCAATTGTCGTTGCAACTTGAGTGATGTCGTATCCTTCAGCTACTTTTACAATAGCGTCAACACCAATATTTATGGGACTATAAGCAACCTCATCCACTAATGAATAATTTCCTATAACAGTGAACCGGAAGATAGGTGCATCAGCTGGCGGAGATTCAGTAAAGAATCTAGGGAGAAAATTATAGATACCAACTACATGCAAATCATACGAAACAAGTCCTACAGGATATTTTTCCGCTGGTAACGAAATATTTTCTTCGGATAAAGTAAATCCTTTATCTAATTGCTCCTTTTGCATCACTACGTCGTGAGAAGCATTTATTGCTCCGAAAAATTCTTCAGGCGATTTTCCACCTAAATACTCTTTATCAAAATATGCCGCCTGAGCAAATTCTTGCGGATTAATTCCTATCATATAATACGAATAAGTCAGACTCCCAAAAGTTACAATTTGGCTGGTAAATGAGATAAAAGTGGTTTCTTGTACTCCAGGTATTGCTAGGATTTGGTTTCTGGTTGTATTAGAGATTGCATCAACATTTGTAATAAGAATATCTGCACCTAGAGTATAGTAAGCCTTCTCTTTTTCAAATCTGTTGAAAGATTCCACGCTAATTAATGCAGCGAAGACAAGAGAGAAAGTGAAAGCAATAAGGATAACACTTCTCATAGTTGTTTGTTTTCGCCTACTACTTCGTTTGATCGCAAAACCAACAACTCCTAAACGATTATTTCGCCAAAAAGGTTTAGCTAGTAATTGCATGATTAACAAGTAAAGACGAGCTGTAAGCATGATTCCACCAATAACAATAGCCGCAGGAGCGATAATTCCTAGGCTAAAAGCGAAAGTGTAAGCAGATGTTCCCCGTAACTGATATTTTACGATTAACCATAGAGCTAATCCCAGAACTAGTAAAACAACATCTAGATATAATCTTGACCAAATGGGTTTTTTTTGCTGGAATTCCTCGTGTGCTTCTACCAAAGTTATTTGACTGAAATCCCAAACATCCTTCAAATTTACGATGAAAGATAAAACAAAAGCAACACCAATAATGATGTAGAAAATATTGCCATTGACAGCAAGTAAAATACCAACTTTGGAGAAAGTAAGAAATCCTGTGCTCTTTAACATAAGCCATGAAAATGGGTATCCGATGGCAAAACTAAAAATTATTCCTGAAATTGTAACCTCAAATAACTGTAAGAGTAGCATGATCCAAACTGAAAATTGAGTGGAACCTCTCTGAAATAAACTAGCAATTTGCTGTTTTTGACGTTGTTTCAGTAATTTAGCTGAATAACTTGAAAGGATGACTGAGACAACAATAAGAGGGACTAAAAACAAAACACCAAATAATTGAAACAAACGGAATTCGTTTATGAAGGAACGTAAAAGGATAGCAAGATCATTATATACATGCAGGGAAAAACCTTCATTTTTGAAAACTCTGGTTAGTTCTTGCCCCAAGGAATTCAAAAGATTAATTTCTGTATTAATATCATACGAATTGATTTCTTCGAGATAAAAGGAGAATCGACCAATAGGACGAGTTACATCATACAATGTAGCGATTGGGTGAAAATTATCAATATTTATTAGCATGAATTGCTCAGTAAAATAAGCAAGCATAGCCTGGAAATCATCTCGGAAAGAGCCATTGTAACTATCGAATTGTTCCTTAGCAATTAATCCAGAAACGTTAACTGGACCAACATAGATAAATCCTCCCAAAACTGGTGCATATTGAGGGAATAATCCGAAATTACTAAGATTTGATTGTTCCAATAAATTTCTTTTAGCAACAACTAAGACATCATCTGAACCTGAAGGGAGAGAACCATTATACAAAAGCGTTTGAAAAGCACTGAAATAATCATAAGACACTCCGTAAATATTGAAGTCCCGTATAACTTGTAAACTACCATTGATTACCGGTGCTTGCACACCCAGAAGCCGACCTTTCTCAAAGAACCAATCAAATTTTCGGATTCGTGCTGTAATACCGAGTGAATCCGAAACTTCATTCGCTTTGTTGTAAAAGAAATCCTTGACATCCTTAGGGTCATCTTCTATGAAAAAACCAGAAATTGAAGCAGTTAGTTGTTTCGTAGGTGGTTCCCCAACATATTCTGCAAAAGCACCGTATTGAAAACTGTAAGCGAAAATCAATCCTTCAGAGAGCAAAGCTAAGCTAAAACCAAGCCCTAGAAAAGCAAGGATTGTAGATCGACGATTAAGCAGTAGGATTCGGAAATAAATTTTTAGCTGTTCAATAAACCTACTCATTCATAAAACTCCGATATAAATCGATTTTTTACTCGTTGTTTAGGATTCTTTATCTAGTTTTATTCATCTCTCAAAGCTATCATAAATTTTGTTCTCAAATAATAAAATGAAAACCAATTATTGTGTTTACTCTTATTTCCTTCTCTTCATGTATTTTATTTCAATCACATAAACGATTGCAACCATAAAAAGTAAGAAAGAATTATAGAGAAAAATTGATAATCCACTTGTATTTGTTTTTGGAATGAAGCCAAAAGTTGCTTTCACCGTTAAATTATAAGGATCAGACCAATCAAAAATATAGAGAGTTTTGTCTCCATAATCAGTCATTTCTATTGGTACATAAATGTGTGATGAAGTAATCATACTTTCTGTAAAAACAAGGAAATTGAATTTTCCATAATCGATTCCAGGATGTAAATATGAACTTGTTTTTGTGAGGTTACCAATATCCGAATAATCAAATATAGTGATATTTGGGTAATCAAAAAGCCCTAGAAAAGCAATGAGGTAATCACCATGGAAGTAAGATTTATGACAAAAACCTAAATTTATATATCCTTTTCTAGTAGGCGCAGTTAAATTTTGAATACTAATAACTTCAATATGAGCTTCTACACTCTTCATGTAAACATAATCTTGAGAAACTTGTATAGAATCAAATGAAGACACATTCGTGTTACCAAACCATTCAGTTACTTTTGTTAAAGCTTGAAGTGAAGTGAAATTATAGACAACAAATCCTTTACTATCAGTGCTATTTTTAGTTGGAATAAACATTTGATTGTCGTGAACATAAAATCGCTGATAATGTCCATAATATATTCCTGCTTCACCTGGGAAATTATTGTATTCCACCAAAGTAGGGGTATTGATTGTAGTACAATTAATAGTAAGGAAGTAATCATGGTAAAGTGCATGCATGAAAATATAACGTTGCTCACCAATAGTTATCAACCCGCTACTGTGAAAATCATGAGCAGTTATACCATAAGAACTTGGAAGCATAACTTCTCCAATAAGGAAAGGATTAGTTAGGTCACTTACATCGATAATTTCGAGGTAATCAATATCTTCAGGAGTTTGCCCGAAATAATGCTCACGTCTGATCATAAAAAGATAATCATTGTGTTTAAACAAAAACTCCCGACCCGAATCAGGGCTTTGTTGTTCACCTAAAATGGTAAGTTTTTGAAAACCACTACTATTTAATATAAATAATCTAGCGTCAACCTCAACAAAGAGATATGGTTCATGAACATAAAAATCCCGAAAAGTAAATTCTGCCATCGCCGCATTGATATTTTTCAATGAGAAATCTGGATTAAAAGATGAATTGAGTGTTGTTGTCGTTATCATAATCAATAAGCAAATTATTGATATATACTTTAATTGATTTCTAATTTCCCAATTTTTCATACTTTCCAAGACCACTAGACATCTATTAATCACAATTGTTTATTATTGTTTTCAACTAATTTTAGTTTTAAAATACACATGTAAAAATGAAAAACCAGTATTGCTGAACTTTGGTCTGAATACAAAGATAAAAATATACTGTTCATAAATTATAAATTAATAAATTTCAAAGAACTAGAAAAGCTCGGAAAAATCGACCTTATAAATAAGTCAATTAAGAAAGCTTTTTTTTAGTGAAAGTATTGTTATTTGATAATAAGAAAACAATAGGTTAGATAAAAAATGGTGTTTGGAAAATTTGTTAGATGGTTAGGTGGCGGAAAATCCACCAGAGATTACATCATTGATTTGAAAATGGTCAATAAGCGACTCGCTCGCTCCTCAAAGAAATTAGAAACTGATGAGCAAAAACTACAGAGAAAGACTCGAGATGCAATGAGAAAAGGATTAATGGATCAGGCAAGATTATATGCCTCTAATGTTGCTCGTAATAGAAAATGGGTGTATAGTTATACTCGACTCACAACTAGAATTGAAGGAATTATTTTCCGATTAGAACAAGCTGATTCTGTCCAGCAACTAGCAAGTGAATTGAAAGGCATGGCTGGTGCTTTACGACAAGTGAATGCTAGTTTGAATGCCCCTGAAATTTCTGCTTTAGTTGAAGACCTTGAGAATTCGTTTGAAGGCATCGAAATGACAACTGATATGATGGATGAAGACTTTGAAAGCATGATGTCCCTCGATGTCGATGAAACTGAAGTTGATAAAATCATGGGTGAAATCGGCACTGAGATTGGTCTTGGAGCGGAAACAGGATTACCAACTCCAGACATTCGTTCTACAGAATTAGCCAAAGAAATAGAAAAACTCCGAGAAAATAATGAATAGTTGTTTTTTTTTCTAGTTCAGCGTTTTTCAGCTGAACATCTATTTTCTTTTTCCTTTTCACAAATCTTTTTTTAGCTTAATTGTATTACAGTAAGAAAGTTAGCTTAATTTGAGTTAGGTGACTATCTTGTCGACGTATGAAGAAGATCCCAAAAAGATACTTATTGCCGGTCTCCCCGGAGCTGGTTTACGAACAATTAAAGCAGTTGTTGTTGATAATATCCCTCCTATGGAAATGAAAGCTGTCATGGAAAAGCTTGATGTTGGGAATACAATGAGGGATCTTTTGCAAAGAAAGGTACTCGTTATAAGATGCGGTGGGGAACAATCAATACAAGATGTGATATCTAGGGATAGTGATCCTATTTACCAAAATGTTGAAGCACTAGTTTTCGTGTTGGATATAACAGACCAATCAACCTTTTCAATCGCAAAATATTGGTTTGACGCTTTGGTAAATCACTTGCAGAAATTTAGCTCTGATGCCAGAATCTATCTGCTCTTAAACAAAATAGATAAAATGGCTGATAAAAGTGATATCTCAGATTATATTCGGGCTACAAGGAATTTGTTTATAGATGAAGGTCTTGATGTCATTATTCACGAAACCAGTATTTATGATGCCTCAACATTTTATGCTTTCAAGGATGTCTTAATGAAAGAAGTAGATGATCAAATTTCTGTGAAGCAATTTCTTAGGAAATCCCTAAGAGGATCGTCCTTCACTGGAATGGCTGTGTATTCGAAAGATGGTTTACCTATTTATGATGCCGGTGAATTACCACAAGTAGTAGAAATTGCTGCTAATGTAATGCTAAGTTCGGTGAGTAGGATATCTGATGAACTCGATCAAGGTGATGATGTCAGTTCTACTATTCTTCAAATGAAAAAGAAGACCTTCATGATCTTCAAAGTTGTAAATGATAATTGTGTTTTCGTGGGATTAAGCAAACGCAGACCACGATTGGGACAAATGCTGATTGAAACTGATCAGATTGTAGAAGTCCTTCAGAAAGCCGTTGATTAAAAAGAACTTAGTGTGACCCAATTTCATCCTGTTTTAGACTGATAATTTCTGGAAGACTCGCAGTTACATCTTCCATTAATTTTCTTCGTATACTAGCTAGCATAGCATTTTCTAAAGTTCTTTTTTCTAGAAGTATTAATGGTAATTTTTGTAGTTGAGCAGTCAGTAATCCTTCATAAGAAGTTTCTCCCGCAAGAATGACATCAAGCTTCAGCTCATGAATGACTTCCATGAAATCGTCTGTTATCTCATGAAACATAGCTATTTTTTGCACTTTGGCTTGACTATATCCGAGATAACATAATTTATCATTGATATTTTGTTTAAGTAGCTCCAGTAGATCTTTGTAGGTTATTTTGTTTTTTCGTTCACCAAGTCGTCCAGATATAGTTTTACTTCTTTTATGTAGTGATTGATATTTACTTTCTAAGGGTGCTGTGTACTGAAAATCAAGCAGTTTTAAAAGATAATCAAATCCCCCATTTTCAGCAAATACCCATTCTTCTCCAAGAGAGTAAACTCCAATGTTTTTCTCTAATAAAATCTTGAGAAGGTCTAGATTGTCTTTGTTTATTTTCCGATGCTTGTTTATTGTGAAAACTGGAGAAAAAATGGTTATTATTAATTGCATCTCTTCTTTTGCTGCAGTCGCAACAGCTTTTCTAGTAAGTCGTGAGGTTACTAAGCATTTCTTTATTTTGGATTTGGATGAAAGCAACCAATCCTCCCCAATAATTATTCCAGAATTCTCTCTAATTTTACCTTTGAATTCTTCACGAATTTTCTCTAAAGCAGGAATAACATCAGTCATTTACCATCACTACCGAACATTAACAATTTATACTCAAATACTTTATTGGGTAAATCCAGTTTTTTATTCCAACTTAAAAGTTCAGATAATAGGGAGAGGTCACCAAAAGAATTAATTACAAAAAATAAGCCATGAAATCCTCTAGAATCATTAACTAACTCTCAAAAAGTCTTAAAAAAGAGAAAAATTAATGGAAGTCTGAAAATACAATCAGTAAGAGTATAATGAGTACTACTGTGGGTGTATAATAAAAATGGTGAAAAACCCGTTACAAAGCTTTTTCGAAGCGGAAAGTATAGCAATTTTTGGCGCTTCAGCAGATGAAGAAAAACCGGGTTATGTCATTGCAGAGAATTTCATAAAAAATTTTGTAGGTAAAACGTATCTGATAAATCCTAAAGGGGGAGAAATTCTCGGGCAACCAGTGCATAAATCGGTTTTTGATTTTGATGATCCTGTTGAAGAAGCAGTGATCATTGTTCCAGCAAAATTTGCTCCTTCAGCTATGGAGGATTGTGCCAAAAAAGGAGTAAAATCCGTTGTAATCATCACAGGTGGATTTAATGAGATTGGTGAAGAAGGGAAGAAACTCCAAAAACGGATTGATGAAATCGCGAAGGAAAATAACATAAGAATTATTGGTCCAAATTGCATTGGTTTGTTTTACCCTAAAAGGGGTATTGATATGGTTTTCCTACCTGATAGTAAATTAACTAGACCAACTCAAGGTGGGATATCTATCCTTACACAAAGTGGGGCTTTTGGTTCAGCTTTTCTAGATATTATGGGTAATCTTGGTCGAGGCAACTACTTATCGAAATTCGTAAGCTATGGTAATGCTTCTGACATAAACGAAGCGGATATCTTAGAGTATTTCGGAGAAGATCCTGAAACCAAAATCATTCTAGCATATATTGAAGGATTTAATGAAGGAAGAAGATTCATTGAAGCAGCTAGAAAAGTGTCTTTGAAGAAACCAATTATAGCTATTAAAGCGAATAGAAATGAAGCTGGAGCTCATGCTGTTGCTAGTCATACAGCCTCACTTGCAGCAAATGATGCTGTTACTGATGCTCTCTTCCGAGAAGCAGGCATCGTACGTGTTTACACTTGGGATGAATTATTTGACTGTATGGTTGCATTCAATAGTTCTCTCTTACCCGAAGGCAATCGTGTTTTGATTATTACTGATGGTGGAGGAGCTGGTGTTATGGCTTCAGATTGTGTCGGTGAACTAGGCTTGGAATTAGCTGAAATATCACCACATATACATGCAAAAATGAGAGAAGACTTACCAGCCTTTTTCTCAGTTGAAAACCCAATCGATTTGACTGGAAGTGCAACAGCCAAGGAATACATTTACTCTTTGGAACAAACCAAAGATGATCCTAACATTGATTCGATAACTTACATCATCATTCCAACACCTCCAGCGATCAACGTAAAAGACCTTATGGAAGGTTTGAAACCCTATGCGAAAACAATAAACAAGACCATTACTTTTTGTGCTCTGGGTGGAGCTGAAGCAGTCTACATTAGAGAAGAGCTAGAACAAATGAACTTTCCATTTTATCCAACACCTGCAAGAGCAGTGTATGGGATTGATAAACTAACTGAGTATGCCGACTATCTCCGGGACCATGGAGTGAAGTTACCAGTTATTCGAGAGATTCCAAAGTGATAGGTGAAAGAGAAATGAAAATTGATACTAAACCAATAGAAATAGCATCTAAAGAAGGAAGAGATTTTCTCTTAGAGCATGAAGCTTTGAAAATCTTTGAAAGTGTAGGAATAACTTTTCCAGAGAATGCTTTAGTGAAAGATACTAAGGAAGCATTAGCTTTCGCAAAGAAAGTTGGGTATCCTGTTGTCATTAAAGCTATGTCTCCTCAAATCCTCCACAAATCCGATTACAAAGCTGTTGTCGTAGGAATAAATGATAATGGTGAACTTAAGGAAAAATTCGAGGATATGAAGAAACGACTTAGCAAATATAATCTTGTTGGAATTCTCATTGAAAAGCAAGTGAAAAAAGGAACTGAATTGATTATAGGAATGAATATCGATCCTACATTTGGGCCGGTTGTTGCTTTTGGAATAGGCGGTGTTCTTGTAGAGGCTATTAGTGATGTAACTTTCCGTTTATGTCCCACAACTAAGCATCGAGCACTACGAATGATTAATGAGATTAAAACACAAAAAATGCTTAATGGATTTAGAGGATTACCACCAGTTGATAGAGATGCT
>Ga0209536_100009247_pt1 | contig 14650 bp, 14 predicted proteins | sample DeeMarSeWOR28_12_FD_187461 | JGI IMG/M metagenome (GOLD analysis project Ga0209536, IMG submission 187461) | Marine sediment microbial communities from White Oak River estuary, North Carolina - WOR-2-8_12 (SPAdes) (version 2) | ecosystem: Environmental > Aquatic > Marine > Intertidal zone >...
TGAGAGCAGCGAATCATTCACGGCCCCTATTTGTACAATGACCCGAGGAGGTTGTCATGCAATTGCGTGCTCGAGCATTCGGGCTTGCCACAGGGATCGTCGTGGGGTTGGGGATCTTTTTCATGACGCTGATTTCGCTCTGGTTCGGGAGCGGGGAAACCATCGATGCGCTGGTTGTACCCTTTCCCGGCTACGGACGGAGCTATTTGGGCGCCTTGGTGGGACTCTTGTGGGGCTTCATTGACGGGTTCATCGCCGGTGCGCTCCTGGCCTGGTTGTACAACCGCCTGAGCTCCAAGCAGGCTGCCGTCCCGGGCTGATTCTAAAGGGCACTGCCCCACCTGCCGTGAGGGTGCGACTCTTGCCGATAGCAGGCACAGCTGAATTCATAGGCTCAAATGCCTTGCTCCGGGGTCGGAGGTTTCTCAGGCCGCATCTGGGAATTTGCTGCGAACGCTAGAGGGAGAACCTCAGATGTCACTGCACATCCTCCCCATCGGACTGCTGGCCATATTTGCAGTCCAGCGGGCTCCCTCGGATGGAGGACTCCGCTCGGACGAGCGATCCCTTTCCGTCCTGGTCAGCCTTCAAGATCCAGCCGGCGTTGCACCGCAGATTGACGTCACACCGGGGGGACTCACCACACTCTCCTACTTCTTCCTCCGCAACCGCGGTTTTATCATCCATGACACAAACGAAACGTGGGTCGAGGCAACCGTACGGCTCGCCCCCTCAGGGCATCGCTACACGACACGGGAGGGTGCAGGCGTCGGTACGACTACAGTTGCCTACTCGGTGCGGGTCCGGTACGCGAGGCGAGTTTTTGTCGTAGTTTCAGGAGAGATTGCTGCAACTGATGCCTATGTATGGGAAGCGGAGCGCTTCGGTGTATGCCCGGCCGACGAAGCGGGCCGAACTCGCATCCAGGCCGATCTCACAGGATGCTTAGAGAGTTTCGTTGCTTCGTTCGATGCCGTGAATCCGAGGATCGGGCCCTGACACCGGTGGGATGACGAGCGGCGCATCGCACGCTGTGGCGCCTCAATTCGCCTCCATGTACTGGCGGACAAATTCTCTCGCCAGGGGGGAGAGATGTGCCATGATTTCCTCCTCCGTATCGGCGTGGGCCATCAGTGTCAGTCGCCATGCCCCACCTCTGACAGGCCCGATGGATTCCCTCTCTTGAAAATCCTGCACTCTAAAGAATTCGAGATTGAACGTACACAGACCGTCAAGATCAAGCTGAACCTCGACACCGAGCGCACATCCTCCCGCATCGGCTTCCTCTGCCGAGTGGATCCCTGCCTCACGAAGCCGTTCCTTGATCAACTTCCGCACCTCCAGAGCGGCGAGACCTGTCCGGCGCGCGACGTCATTGAGCCGGACCTGCACTCCGATTCCCTGCTCGGGATCGTGCTCCAGCCTGCTTGACATGCAGCTAGCGATCGAAGATAGGATTCCCTGGGTTCCGCTCTCAAACACAAGAGTCTCGCTGAGGAATAAGGGCGAGGTGCGCACAGTGACATGGCCGCACGGACGCTTCTTATTGGTACGAAAGTCGACCGCTGAGAGCAAGCGAGTGAATGAGATCCTCAGGGATATCTCTGGAATTGAGGTCGCGCCGACTGATTCAGGAATCTTCCCCGGAAAGATTGGAGACGGTTTGAGGGAAGACGAGGCGAATCCAGATTGCCCCTCCCGGCATGCGGGTGAATCCCCTTGACAGAGCCAGCACTGCGTCACCTTATCAACCGATTCTCTCCCTTCACATCACCCACCCCCCCTTTTCGTCCGACCTCGGCTCGGAGCCCCGAGGAGATCGGCCGGAAGGACGGTGAAACATCTTACCCATGCTGATCGTCCAAGAAAGTGAGGGAGCGAGGAGTCTCACATAACGCAGGGAGGTCGCCATGAACACCGCTCAGAGATTCGCGACGGTTTTCCTTATGGCGAGTGTCGCAGCCGCTTCCAATGCTCAGCCAGATACGCCGGCGGATTTTCGGCAGTTCGCAAGCATCGCCCTTTACCGGTCCTGCGAACTGGATCGCGTGGAGGCCGCCTACCTCCGCTCCCTCCAACACTCCAACCACGGCGTCGTGGAAAGTGCAATTGGCAATGTCGCACGGTTCCAAATCGCCCAGCCTGACTGCTACTCCGAGGAGATCCAGGAACAGCTCAGGACCCTGGCCGTAGAAGGTCCGACCCCGGCCATCAGATACAAGGCTTCACTGGCGAGCCTGCTCTGTGATCGCCCAGACCTTTTCGTGGACTACCAGGACATTGACTTCCGCACGAGCGAGGAACTCTTTATGACGATCGCACGGCGACTTGAGGAAGAGACGCTTCATCTGGTTTCCCGGTAGGACTCCGGGGCGCAAGCCACTGAGCCGCCAGGCGAACCGGAGGGCTGACGGGCGATCGCTCTCACGCGTGAACTGTGCACAGTAAGGCGTCGGCCCCAGCCAAGTGGCTGGGGCCGATCCGCATGGGGTTGCGCGATCCCGACCGAGCGGCCCTCACACCTGCCCTGTCGCATTTCACGCGCTTCTGCTTCTCCCCACGTGGAGATCTCTCCGGCGACAGTCCGCATTCTCTCTTTTCCCCATCGAGGTGGAGGCCACCCACCCGGCATTCACGAGCGTGTGGCACGGGGAGCGCCAGAATGCCGTCCTCCGCACCGCTTCGAGGGCTCCAGCAACGAAGAGTGTACGATTCCCGTACTCGCCCTTCCTCTTCCACAGCCCAGGGTGCCAGAGGCTCCAGCTCAGGATGGAAGTATTGCCCAATGAGTCTGGATGTCCGTTGACTTTCCCTCATGTCCGCCGTACTTTGACGCTGTGGCCTCCTCTCCACCAGTGAGAAGGAACGCCTTCGTGTCAACTTCCCCACGAAACACCCTTCTCTTCATTCTCCTGGCGCTCGTCTTCACTATCGGGCTGACCTTTGCCAGTATCGAGCTCCCTTACCTTGCAGATGACTTTCTGCAGAGGGCAATCTCAACGCCTGGTGGAGACTCGCATGCCAGCGCCTCACAGGTCGTCAAGACTGAACTATTCATCAGTCACTTCCAGCTGCGCCTCATCGGCTATGTCTGCTTTGCCCTGACCGTCCTCGTGATCCTCGTAGGATTCGCCACGAGAAAGAGCAGCCTTGCAGCCCTTGGGGCTGTCGCCTTTATGCTCCCCGTCTTTGCCCAGTTTGCCGGTGTCATGTTCTTTTTGGCAGGACTGGGCATGCTCAATCTCCTCTGGCTTCCGGTGCTGGACATCTCGTTCGATCTCCAGCGCCTCGGGCTCATCATCCGGGCACCGTACGATCTGGCAATGTGGCTTTTTCGGCAGGTAGGAGTGAATGCCTACTGGCCACTTGTGATCCTCTCGATCGGGGGCGGTCTACTCATCTTCTTCCTCGGAACACTGGCGTGGCTCTCGGCGAGGGCACGACACCAGAACGTCGCCGACTTGTGGGTCTACAGATTCTCGCGGCACCCCCAGTACCTGGGATGGATTCTCTGGACCTACGGGCTCTTCCTACTTCTGATGCGTAGCCTCTACCCGAAGCGCTCCTGGGGTATTGATGCCAGCCTCCCCTGGCTCATCTCCACGATGGTAATTATCGGCGTCGCGATGGTCGAGGAGCTGTATATGAGCCGTCGCTACGGGGAGGTGTATGAAGAATACCGCAAGCGTACACCCTTCCTCTTCCCTGTTCCTGCATTTATCGGAAAGGCCCTCCGCTGGCCGTTCCGGCTCCTCTTCGGCAAAGAACGACCGGAGAGTCCCGGGCAGGTTGCTGTTGTCCTGTCGCTTTATACGGTCATTTTGATCGGTGCGTCCGCGTTCTTCTATAGTGGAGGGATCAATCAGCTGGCAGCGGCGCTCCGGTCTGAGCAGGCGCAGCGGGAGAGGATCGAGGCAGGCTTTGTCGAGTTAAAGGAAAGCAGGAGTTCCAGAGAGCGCTTCTTCATTGCCGGAAGACTTGTGAAGTCCGGGGAGGCGACGCTTCCCTACTTCCTCGACCTCCTCCACGAGGAGGACACCGACCTCAGGCAGCATGCTGCCGATCGCCTGGGAGAACTCGGCGCAGAATCGGCCGTTCCGTCTCTTGTCCGGGCGCTTGACGACCCTGACCAAAACGTTCGGTACACGGTGATTCACGCACTGGGGGAGATCGGAGCACCCGAGGCAGAAGAGCATCTCCTCGAGTTGATGACACATCCCGACGGCTTGACAAGGAGGGTCGCTGGACGCGCTTTGGCCTCCATGGGCGCCCAAGAGGTGGTGCCATATCTTGTTGCTCAGCTTCGTGACTCGAGTAGCTGGAATCGGATCGGTGCGGCAGAGGACCTCGGCACACTTGGGGCTTCGTCGGCAGTAACCGCACTTATCGACCAGCTAAACGACGAGAATCCCCACCTGCGCCGTTCCGTCGTCGTTGCGTTGATGCAGATCGGTTCGCAGGAAGCTCTGGAGGCCCTGCAAGTGGCCCAGGAGGACGAAGACTGGGAGGTGCGGATTTATGCCGCAGAGGCCGTTCGTGAGTTGGAGTCAAGGGCAGATCTGCGGTAGCACTTCTGCGACGCCAAATCCAGCCTCTCCCTCACTTGTACCATCGTACACCGCCGTTCGCCAAACATACTGAGCAAGACGATCACGATCGTCTTGCGCCATTCCGGGCCTCCCTTATAGTGGAGTATCACGCCCGGGCACGCCATCTCCCCTTGGCATCGTGAGTTGCATCTCTTTGATCCTTGAGCTCCGCTCTGGGTTATCGTACGATCGCAATCCCTTGCAGCCTCCAGTCACAACCACGCAACTGTGTCGCCAGTGAAGACCCCTTCCCGATGAACGGGAATGAAGGAGAACTCAAGCGGTATAGAGGCCGTGCTTCACGACATACTCTTCGACCCCTTCCGGCAGCAGGTACCGGCACCCCTTGCCTTCTCTGATCCTGCGGCGGATTTCAGTCGCAGAGACCCCTATCTCGGGCACCTCGCAAAGCTCGATTCTGTCGCCCGGCATGCTTTCGTCGATTATGGGAATGTATCCGGGCCTGGTGAGCACCAGGATTGTTGCCATTGCAGCGATTTTGTATGGCTCTCGCCATGTGTGGAACTCTCGGATGTTGTCGGCCCCGACCAGCAAGAACCATTCATCCTCCGGATATCGTGCCTTCAAACCCCTAAGGGTATCGATCGTATAGGACACTCCACCTCGGGTCAACTCCCCATCTGAGAGCTCAAACGATTGATTGCCGGCCAGAGCAAGGCGGAGCATCTGAAGACGGTGGTGATCCGGTGATATCTCCTCGTCTGGTTTGTGCGGCGGGATGGCGCAGGGTATGAAGAGTATCCTGTCCAGCCTGCGGTCCTCTCGTACACGTTCAGCAGCGATGAGGTGGCCAATATGGACCGGATCGAATGTGCCCCCGAGAATGCCAGTTCTCATTGCCTTGAACGCTCCTGCAGGTCATTGTACAGAGCCAGTGTCTTTTGCACAACAACCTCCCAGCGGAAACCGGAGGCCCATACTGTCGCGCCGGCAGAGAGCCGTTCCCTCAGCTCTTTCGAATCAAGAAGGTCTGCCAGAGTTTCCCCCAGTTGTGCAGGTGTGCAAGTAGCCGGGAGCAGCAATGCATGCTCCCCTGCCACCAGGCCCATTTCCTCAGGCTTCGCATCCCCGACAGTCGTGACTGTGGGCCTCCCGAGCCCCATCGCCGCCATGAAGCTGAGACGCCTGAGTGTTACCCCATCCTCGAAGGGCAAGCAGGCGATATCTGAGGCAGCAAGGTATTCTGCGCTCGTTTTATCGTCCAGGAAGCCGGCCCAAATGATCTTCCCATCACTCCCTTGGTCCCGGGATAGCGTGAGTAGCTCCGCGTGAAAGGGGTTCGCCTGCGGATCAAAATAGCTTAAGTTAAGCAAGCGTAACTTCCTGCTACGTAAAGAATTGGTTGCAAGAGCTTCAATCAGTTTCCTGATGCCTTTGTTGGGGTGGAGCAAGCCGAAGTAGACCACAATCTCCTCCTCCGGCCCGATTCCCAGAAGCATCCGAATCTCCTCCCGCCTGGAAGGGCTAATCGGCTCCAGGGGCATCGAGGGTGCCATATGGATCACCCGGACTTTGCTCCGGAGCCAAGGAAACCACCGAAGAAGTGGTCTTTGCTCCGACTCGGTGGTCAATGTGATGTAGGTGGCAGGCGTGGCGATTGCCCCAACCGTCAGCTTGCGGAATACATGGGTGATGGAGAATTCATGGAGTGTCAGGAGAACAGGCTTTTGGGGCCACGCCCGCTTGATTCGAAACGCCAACAAGGCTAGGTCTGCCAGGTAGCCGTAGAAACGGGCAGGGTACTGGATATGGACAATATCGTACCTTTCAGGCCTGATCCTGGCCAGAGCCTTCCCCCAGGTACCGATTCGCCAATCAGGGACCTCCAGGGTCACCCTGGGCTCATTTCGAGGGGGTTTTACAGCTGTGGTGGCAACATCCACCTCAATCCCGGCCGCCGAAAGCTCCTGGACCAGCCTCTGGGTGTAGTTTCCCACGCCGCAGGGCTGCGGAGGATACGAACCCGTCACCATCAGCACTCTCATCCTATCCTCCCACCAAAAGCTGCCTGAGCGTCTCTGCATAGCCCTTGAGACTGGAGCGCGCGGCCCGGTGAAGGTCCGGGCGAACCAGCGGTGCAACCAACCAGACCACAATTCTGATGAGAGCACGGAGGACGATCAACGGCCGGAGGAGAAGCTGGCTCCCCCTGCTCCGGTGTTTGGCGAAGTAGCGCAGGAGGCTCCGGTGGTAGTAAACGAGTCGGTTCGCGTCGTAGTGACCGAGATCTATCCCGCCGTGGTGTACAATCCTCGATGAGGGGACAACCCAGCACTCACCGCCGCGGGCGCGGATGCGCTGGCACCAGTCCACTTCCTCAAAATACATGAAATAGCCTTCGTCCAACAGCCCAACCGTCTCTGCCGTCGCATGTCTGAGGACCAGGGCCGCGCCGTGCACGAAGTCCAGCCGCTCCGGATATTCCGCAATGCGTCCCATTCCCCGGTGCGCCCCAAAAACAGGTGAGGTGGGAAAGAGCCGGTCGAGAAAGAGGGTTTCCCAAAGCAGTGCAGAAAGCGATGGGAACTTTCTGCCCGGATGCTGGGGGGTTCCGTCAGCGTCTACGAGAACGGGACCCGCTACCCACGCGCGGGGGTGCTCGTCCATGAATGTGAGGAGCGCATCGATCGAACCGGCAGTGACCTCGGTGTCCGGGTTCAGGAGCATCCAGTACGGGGCTGGCGAGGAACGAAGAGCCTGGTTGTTGGCCGCAGCGAAGCCGCGGTTCTCGGCATTGCGGATGAGCCTCACATCGGGAAATGAGTTCTGGACAGAGTCCGCTGTCCCGTCCCCGGAGGCATTATCGACCACCGTCACTCGAATCGTGCGTTCTGTCGCCGAGTTCAGGATTGACCGGAGACATCTACCGATATCACCGACGGAGTTCCATGTGATGATGACGATGTCCAGCTCATGCATGAAACGCAAGCCCTACGATCCGTGCGTAGCCCCAAGAGAGGCGGTTGAGCATGGCCCCGGCGCCACTCCTTGGGCGCACAAGCCTGAAGGTCATAAGCGAGAGAATTTCCTCGTCTGCGATAGTCCTGGTTCGCTGGAGGCTCCTCCGCATCTTCATAACCCAGCCCAGCCGCGCAAGAACAGCGGCGTAGGCACGAAGCACCGCGCCCAGCGGCTTGCCCCTGCCCAGCAATCCTATCAGGACCTTGGCCACTGCATCGAAGAGAAGATAGGGAACCAGACGAAGAAGTGTTCTCACCTGGTAGAAGATCAGGCAGTTCAGCAAGCGATTTCGCTCCTGGAAGTACGCGATGCGCGGATGCTCCACGCGGCCGGTGGAAAAGCTTCCGCGGTGCACGACCCTGGACTCGGGAACCATTCCCAGCGTCTTGCCCTGAAGTCGGAGTCTCCACGAGAGATGCACATCTTCCTGATAGAGGAAGAACTCGCTGGGAAATGGCACATCAACGGCACCGCGCCTGATCAAGAGTGCCGCCGCGCTGCAGTAGAAGACGGTCTCAAGATCTGCAAACTCCCGCGGCAGGTTGTATCCCAGGTAGTTGAGCGTCCCGTTCATCTCGTACTCCTCGGCGGGGACGCCATCGGTCACCACCTGCGAGGAGGCGAGTGCTAGACCTCGCCGTTCGAGGCCTGCGGTCAACCGTGAGAGCCAGTCGTCCTCAGGAACGGTGTCATTGTTGAGAAGGGCAACGTACTGGCCGCGTGCCTGAGCGAACCCCAGGTTGTTCCCGCCCGCGAATCCAAGATTCACCGGACTCCGGATAAGCCGGACCGTCGGAAACCGCTCGTGAACGATCGCGGTACTGCCGTCACTCGAAGCGTTGTCCACGACGATGACCTCAAAGGCGGGGTAGTCCTGCCGAAACACAGCTTCAAGGCAGAGGGGAAGAACCTCCATGCCATTGAAGTTCACGATGACTATCGTGACGAGCGGCCGCCCTGGGTCCAGGTTCACGACGACGCCCCCTCAGGTCCGGGATCCGCTCTCTTGATTTGCTCGGAAGATGTTTCGGGCGTCGGGAGCCCGAGCGCATAGCAGAAGGTCCTCCATGAAAACGCAAACATGTGACGGCTCTGCTCCGAGGGGCGCAGCATCCGCACCAGGCCCCAGCCAAGGGTTCTGAGCACAAAGCCGACGGTAAGCAGCACCCGGTACCCTACTACGGCCCTGGACCCGAAATGCTTGCCGTAGTAGAACTTGACGTTTTCATGAAGCTCCCGGAAGTAGGCAAACCCCCGGTTGATGATTGCTGTTGTGGCACCTCCATAGTGCATGATCCGTGCCTCAGGAACATACAGAATCTTCCACCCTTGCTGCCTCATCCTGAAGCACCAGTCCATGTCGTTGTAATAGATCGAGAAGCGCTCATCAAACAACCCGACCGAGGACAGCACCTCCTGTCGCACGAGAAAAGCGGCGGCCATCAGGTGATCCACCTCCGCCTTCCGGCTATAGTCGAAGGCTGCCATCTCCCCCCTCCCGAACAAGCGGGACCGGGGAAAAAGGCGGTCCAAAAACAGCATATCCGCGCAGTGGGTCATCAGGCTTGGGAATCCCTTAACGGATCGTTGAACTGAGCCATCCGGATGCACCAGCATCGGCCCGCAGGCACCGACAGCGGGTGCTTGCTCAAGTGATCGGACAAGCACGCGGAGTGCATCTCTTTCAAGAACCGTGTCTGTGTTTAGCAGAAAGATGTACCGGCCACGCGCGAGGCCCATACCCTGATTGTTGGGCGCGGCGAATCCTTCATTGGTGGGATTTACCATCACCGTGACTGAAGGAAATACCTCGCGCACCATCCCGACACTGCCATCGGTCGAGCCATTGTCGACAACAATGACCTCCAGCTCCGTTACACCGCCCCGATTGACTAGTGACTCCAGGCAAGAGCGAAGAAGCTCTCGGGTGTTGTGGTTGACGATGACGACCGATACCTCCGGCATTCAGGCACCCTCCCCGAGGAGCGAGAGGACATAGCGCAGCGAGACTCTTCGTGAACGCTGGACCTGCCGCCGCTTCGCAAGCATCCTGGGGATGAGTCGCAAGCCCTGCAGAGTTCCCCTCAGGGCGGGACGCCCCGCACCTTCTCGGACCAGGCGATACAGACGTCTGAACCGAGAGAAAAGTAGGACAGGAAAGCCAATGAGCAGCAGAGGCCCGGGAAGATTTTTGAGATGGACAGCTGTGAGGTTGCGCTCCTGAAGTCTGATTGCGTTAGACCCTGTCGTCGCTCCGCGCTTGTGGTAACAGACCGCCGCCGGTTCATAGACGCAGGTGAAGCCTGCGAGCTGCGCTCGAAACGCGAGGTCAACATCGTCATAGTAGACAATGAAATCCTCGTCCAATCCGCCAACACTGTCAAACACCTGCCTCCGGTACAGTGCTGCTCCGGCACAGGCACCGAAGATACTTTCCCGCACTGAGTACCGACCATCGTCCGGCTCACCAAATCCGCGCGTGTAGGGGGAGGCCGCCCGGCTCAGGAAATCCCCCGCTCCATCCAGGACCGAGCGGTCATGGAAACGCACCATTTTGCAGGCAGCACTCCCTGCCACCTCGTGCGCCTTGAGCGTCTGCACCATCCTCGCCAGCCATTCGGGATGAAGTTCTGTGTCGTTGTTCAGGAGCGCGACGAATGTCCCCCGGCACGCAGCGACCCCCGCATTGACGGTGGAGGTGAACCCCCCGTTCAGCCGGCGGGCAATCACGGTGACCCAGGGGTAGGACTCGCGCAGGAACTCAACCGAACCATCACTCGAGGCGTCATCGACAACGATGACCTCCTCGGGCGGCAGCGTCTGTTGGCGGAGCGAATCCAGACACGTCGCGAGGTGGTGTTTGCCGTTCCAGTTCGGAATCACGACGGAGACGGGCTCGCTCAAGACGGACTCCGACGAATGCGTTTGAGACTCCGGCTAACCGCGCGGAGCATGCGCACCGGAGTCGTATTGTAGACCTCCCGATAGTGCTCCATGGAAATGAGCGAGGGGAGATAGGCCTTCCAGTTCTGAAGCAGAAGCGTTGCCACGACAGGATCGCTGTGCAGCCTTATGCCCCCGAGCTCGATCACGAAGACATACGAAGGCAGTGCATAGGCTTCAAAGGGGACATGGTCTGTCTGAAGATCCTGGACAATGCGCGCCAGGGCCGGAAACACAATATTGGCATCGTGAAAGCAGATGACCGACTGCGGCAAGGCAACCTCTCTGCAAAAGGCAAAATCCGACATCACAGCCCCCACTGTATGTTCACCGTCGATGAAGCAGATCTCGGGGCCGGGCTTGATAGCGCCCCGCTCGATCTGGGATGCGTCCGCCTCGAACGCGATGACTTTCCGATCCGCTCCAGGGTCAATACTACACAGATTGTTCATCATCGCGGCAGTGGTGTTTTCCGGATACACCACTGGGAGACCCCGGTCATCAGGAGTGCTTGGGGGACGCTTGTCAATAGAAAAGATGCGTTCGCAGCGCGGATCGAGAAGATACGGCTGGAGGCTTCCCCCCATGTACGATCCGATATCGAGGTAGCGGTAGGAACCAACTCGTTCGCGCATGGCCTGTTGCACCGCAAGGAGACTTTGCCGATCGTCCTCGTAGAGCTGACAGGGAATCGCATCAAAGAGCGTCGTGTCGAGTGCGGCTATGCGTCGCTCAAACTCGGTCATAGTTTTTCTCTGGTGAATAACAGAAGCAAACGTGATGGAAGGATGTTCATCAGGAATCCCCTATCGTCGGGCCCCAGCACCCGGAGTTTGGCCACCATCAGACCGTAGAACAGAACGAATGCACCGAGGCTGAAGATGAGCCCCACCAGGACCTCTCCGCGCGATTGATCGCCCACCCATGCGCTCGAAAGGGCGCCCGCAGCCAGACCCGCCGAGACGCCGGTCGCCGCTGCCAGAAGCGGCCTTGCCAGGATGCGCCCGTAGGTGGCAAAGGGATCCTGCATGATGCGATGGCCATAGAGCCGGATTAAGAGGAGGGAACCGGTGATCGATGCCAGACAGGTTCCCGCCGCAGCACCGGCGTATCCAAAGGCGATGATCAGAGCGAGGGAGAGAATAATGTTCAGCACCGCCTGGGTGAGCGTCGCCTGCATCTGAAAGCGAGGCTCCCCCCTTCCCTGGGCGGCGAGGGCCAGCGGGGCTGAAACGACGCTCATCAAGTAGCCCGCCGCAAGGATCTGAAGCGCAATTCCCGCGAGCGCAAACCCCTCCCCCAGCCATACGCGAACGATGGGCTGCGCAAAGACAGCCACGAATGTGAAGACCGGCAGCCCGAAGACGATCACATAGCGCGTGGAGCGCACAACGCCAGCGAGGATCCGTTCCTGGTTATCCTCGCTATCCAAGGCGGACATCGCCGGCAGCAGTCCGGCCATGGCGGCCATGGGAAATGCTCGCAAGCGGGCAAGTGGCCTGGATCCAAATTCATACATCCCGACCAAGGAGAGCCCCAGAAAGCGCGCAATCAGAAGCTTGTCAAACTGGGTCTGGACGACCTCGGCAAGCCGGCTTGCCTGCAGCTGGCCTCCGAAGCGGACCAACCGGCTGAACATGGCTGCGTCGAACTCCCCCAGGCGGACCGAGAGTGACGGGAAGAACCTTTTGGTCAGAATCCAGAGTGGCAGGAGCGAGGCGGTTGAGACCGCCACATCCGCTGCCATCATCGCCAGCAGGTCACCGCCCAGAAAGAGTGTGAGACCGATGGCGAGGAAGCGAACGGAGGTGACCGCCGTCTGAAAAATGTTGTAGGCATCAAGACGCTGGAGCCCCGACAGGACACTCACAAAGACGAAGCTGAGATTGTTCACCCCGAACGCCACCAGCGCGAGCATCATGGCATTCCATGCCAACTCAAGCTGATCGGGGGGAACGCTCAGGAGTGGGAACACGAGTCTGCCTGCAAGAAAACCCACAAGCAGCAAGAGCCCCGAGAGGGCGAGGTAGAAGAGAAAACCGTGACGAACGACGCTATTGACCTGGTCATCCTGATCCTGGGCGACATACTCGGCCACATACTTCACAAACGAGGTTGACAGTCCTAGGTCGACCAGGCCCACATAACCGGTGACGGCCAAGACCAGCGACCAGAGGCCAAACTGCTCCGTCCCCAGGAAATGCACGATGATCGGCAACAGCGCAACCAGGTACGCCGCCGAAACGAGGTATCCGGCGACGCTGAAGACCGCATTGCGGGCCACGACGCGAGAAGAGCTCAGCTGTTCCGCCATCGGGACCCCGGCCCTGGGCCAAGTAGTTCTGATGGTCGCGATCTGACGGGACTAGGCCCGGCGGGCCGCAAGATATCGTCCAATACCCGTAACGATTCTTCCACTTGCCTTTCCGTCCCCGTAGGGATTATGCGCGCGGCTCATCCGACGGTAGAGCGCTCTGTCGTGAAGGAGCCTCCTGACCTCACGGACGATCGATTCCTCGCCGTTGCCCACGAGTCGGACCGTGCCGGCTGTGACGCCCTCCGGGCGCTCGGTGTGGTCGCGCATGACCAAAACGGGCTTGCCCAGCGACGGGGCCTCTTCCTGAACCCCGCCGGAGTCGGTGAGAATGAACGAGGAGGCATCCATGAGGAAGACAAACGGGCGGTACTCGAGCGGCTCCATCAGGTGGACGTTCGGCATCCCGCCCAGAATCTGCCGCACCGGTCGCTGGACGTTGGGGTTGAGATGCACCGGATAGACAATCTCGACCTCCTCGGTCAGGGCGATCTTCCGGATGGCCCGGCAGATGCTGCGAAAACCCTGGCCAAAACTCTCACGCCGGTGCCCGGTGACGAGGATGACCCGCCTGGAAAAATCTACCTGGGGAAAGAGCTGCCGGTAGGATGCCACACGCCGCTCGACCATCGAACGCACATAGAGCAGTGCATCAATGACGCTGTTGCCCGTGACAACGCTTCTGGAACGGTCGATCCCCTCACGAAGGAGGTTCTGCTCTGCTCGTCGAGTAGGCGGAAAGTGGAGATCTGCCAGATGGGTGGTGAGCACACGATTGATCTCCTCGGGAAAGGGGCTCCGCTTCTCCCCCGTCCGGAGGCCTGCCTCGACGTGGGCCACCGGGACGTCTGCATAGTAGGCCGCCAGCGAGGCCGCAAACGTTGTGGTCGTGTCCCCCTGGACGACGACCATGTCGGGTCGCTCCGCCGCAAGGACTCCCCTCATGCCGGTCAGGACCCTGGAGGTGATATCCTCGAGCGACTGCTCCTTCTGCATGACGTTCAGATCGTGATGCGACCGGATACCAAATACGGCCAGGACCTGATCGAGCATCTCCCGGTGCTGCCCCGTGACGCAGACTCTTGCCTGATAGTGTGATGCTCTCGCCCGGAGAGCCCGCACCACTGGAGCAAGCTTGATGGCCTCCGGACGGGTGCCAAAGACAACCAGGACCTTCCAGCGCCGTTTCATGGTGACGGGTCGCGATGTGTGCCGTCGCTCTGGGTTGAGTCACCGGGCGGGGTGGGAAGATCGACCTTCCGGAGCCTGACGATCCGTATCCTCCGCTGACTCTTTTTCATGATCGTGAAGACGAGATTCTCGTGGCGGATGACTTCGTTGAGGTCGGGGATGCGGCCCGTGAGCTTGTGGAGCAAGCCGCTCAGCGTATCATAGTCTTCGTGCTCAGGGAGGATGGTGTCAAAGCGCTCGTTCAGATCGCGGATCGTAATGCGGCCATTCACCAGATAGGAGCCGTCGGCGGCCGGTTCGACATCCTTGATTTCCTCGTCGTACTCGTCGTGGATCTCGCCCACGATCTCTTCGATGATGTCCTCCATCGTGACGATCCCCTCGGTTCCTCCGAACTCGTCAATGACGATCGCCATATGGATCTTCGACTTCTGAAAATCCCGGAGGAGACGGCTGATCTTGGTGGTTTCGGGGACGAAATAAGGGGGCCGGATGATGTCCTCGAGGATGATGAGATTGCGGTATTCCAGGAGGCCCAGAAGGTCCTTGGTGTAGACCACCCCGACGATATTGTCGATCGTCTCCCGATAGACGGGCATCCGGGAATATCCCTCCTCAATGACGGTGCGGA
>Ga0209536_100009248_pt1 | contig 14649 bp, 7 predicted proteins | sample DeeMarSeWOR28_12_FD_187461 | JGI IMG/M metagenome (GOLD analysis project Ga0209536, IMG submission 187461) | Marine sediment microbial communities from White Oak River estuary, North Carolina - WOR-2-8_12 (SPAdes) (version 2) | ecosystem: Environmental > Aquatic > Marine > Intertidal zone >...
TTTTGGATATAACGGAGAAGTAATAACCAAAGTGGTAAGTGAGTTGAAATATGTAATATTAAATGAGGATACAGTTTTTTATAATGAACCATCTGATTATTACAAGAATAATTATAATGGGGATATTGAATTTTCTTTAAATCGTGATGAATATCATATCCCGATCAGTGACACGGTATTTTTTGCTATAAATACCGGGGTTGGAATAGTTCGAGGTTATGAAACAATGCCAGACAGCGTGAGAAATATATCCTTCAATTTAGAAGATACTGTTAAGGTTGGGCAAACACTTGTTATGTCGATTACCGGGCAGGCAGATTATTTTGAGATATACTATTCACATAGCTATTTGAATAATGATTCTACCGGAATTGAGTATAAATCAGGACGCATTTACACTATTGAAAATGAGGCATACTTTGACAGCACTTTCTTTTCTAAAAATGGTTACTTAACAATATATTCTATACTAGTCACGAATGGACCCTTACCCAATTTTAATTCTACTCCAAATATGGAAGGCGAAGGTAAAGGATATTTATTTATCAAATTACATAAAGATTATGAAAAGCGGTTTGTAATTGGTGAAGGATATTAACTTGTCAAAGTTTACTTTAAACAAAAAATAATTATTCGTTCTATTCTGTACAAGTATGGGATAAAATAACAGTTTACAGTGATTTAGGGGAGACGATTTATATAAATTATTAACTGCCGATAGCAATTTTATTTAGAAGATTTCAGCTTCATCATCAACTGAATAGCAGGCGGAAAATTTGGATTGAGCTCAAGAGATTTTTTCACAAAAGAATAGGATTCATCAAATTTTTTCTGCTGGTAACAGACATTGCCAAATCCAAAATATGCCTCGGCAAATTCAGGGAAGAGTTCAATAGCAGTCTTATAATGTTTCTCCGCATTTGAATAATCTTTAATTACATCAAAAGCATAACCAAGCAGAAAATGAGTTTGAGAGGATTTCGGATCCTTGCTCAGGGATTGTTCGAGGGCTGTGATAGCATTTGGTACCATACCATTTTGTATCAATTGTAAAGCCGCCTGGTTTATTTTAGAAACTTCTTTAGGCTGAATGTGAGTTCGACCCGGCTTAAATTTATAAATGTCAAGGAATTCAGGACTATTAACCGGAGTAAAAACTGATTTATCATTGACAACTTCAAACCAATTTCTCAAAGTAACTATATAATCAACCTTACGCTTTGAAAGATAATTGTTTAAATAATCCGAGTAATCTGCATCCTTAATGTGTGAGATTAGTTCGGGAGTTACTAATCCAACCATATCAATTATTTTTCTTTCTCCGTAAAACGCGATTGCACCAATGTCGTGTGTCGCAATTACCGAAGAATCCGGTGTGTTTTGGTTCAGCCATTTGCCTGCAGCAACCTGTCGCTCATTCTGATACTTACAATAAATTGTAAATTCAACCTCGCTGTCTGAATTATAGTTTATAAACAGCCCGGTAGCTAAAACGAAGTATACAATGAAAATAAAATTTGCCAGAGCGGTTTTGTTTTTAGAAATTTTTACATAAGTAAAATCGAGAACAGTCTTTACCCCAGCAACTGCAATCAGTATATAGAATGGTATCACTGGCATCATGTATCTTCCGAATCTATGTGAGAATGGAAGCTTGAAATAATAAACTGCTATAAGTCCGAAAATAAAAAACAGAAAGACAAGATAAGTATTGTACTCTCTCTTCAAAACAGATTTGATAATTACTAGAAAGTAAATTAAAAACGGCAGCCATATTAAAATGAATTCAAATTCGGTGAAGTATTTTAGTACATCGTTTTCAAGGAATAGGGCTCTGTTCATTTTGCTGTAGTGCTCAATCTTTGCGCCGTATGTGTTTGGTAAGATCGATCCTGACAGGAGGTAATTAAAAAGAAAATATACTATTACAATAGTAGAACCGAGGGAAAAAGAGGTTACAAATTCTTTTAAAGAAATGCTATCTTCTTTTGATGAGGAAGTTGATTTAGTTAAATAAAACTTTCTTAAAAAATAATCTAACAGAATTGCTATCCACAATACGAAGCCATCCGGTCTGCACCAGATTGTTAATCCAAGAAAAATTCCTAGTAATACAATTTTTTTACTTTGATAAGCATATAGACTTACCGCGATCAAAAAAATGAACATTGATGTTTCCATCCCGGATACATTTATAAGATTTAATTTGGGTTGGAGAGAAATCAGTAACGCTGCCAGCAAAGCAATCAATGCAGAGTCTTTAAAGTTTAGCAGATAAAGTTTAGCCATCATATAAACTAATAGTGCGCCGAATGTAATCCCGATTAAATAACTTATTATAAATTCATTTTTATTGAGAATATAAAACAGTGATAGCAGCATTGTATAGATAGGTGAGGTAGAACCCGAAGTAACCAGTTCGTTTTTAAAGTATGAAAAACTTCCGTATTCCACTAGGTTTTTTGCAAACGTAAGATGTATCCAGGGATCGTCCAGTGGAAATCCTAAGAAACCGTTTGCCTTAAAAGCTGAGTAGATAAAATAGACCCCTGCCGCTATTGACAGCAGGACCGGAGATAAAATTAAATATCTTGTCTTATTACCAAACTGCTTATAGTAAACTGGTTCCTCAGTTTTCTCAGATTTCTTCTTTTGAAGTTTGGCAGTCCGTTTTGTTGATTTTTGTTTACTCACCGTATGATACTCGGATAGGAGTAATTGTTTAATAAATAGTTTGTGAAAATTAAATATTTTTTTCTAATTGGAGTAGAAGATAATTATTCACCGTCTAACGCTTTCAAAACCCCCTTCAATCTGTGGCTTTCTAACCTATCTAATTATACTTATTTTAATTGTTAATTTTTGCATAAATCAGGTAAAAAATGGTAGATATTTCAAATAAAAGACTTGATGAACTGAAAAAAAGTTTCGATGGGAAAAGAATTGCAATCGTTGGCGATATGATGCTCGATGGTTATTTCTGGGGAGACGTAAAAAGAATTTCACCGGAAGCTCCTGTCCCTGTGCTTGAAGTCGAAGATGAATTTTTCCGATTCGGTGGAGCAGCTAATGTTGCATTGAATATTTTAACTCTTGGTGGAGTCCCTATTCCTGTTGGAGTAATTGGTGAAGATACGTATGGACAAATTTTTTCTTCTCTATTAAAAGAGAGAAAAATTATTGCAGATGGAATTATAATTGATAAAGTAAGACCAACCACAACCAAAACAAGAGTAATTGCCAACAGCCAGCATGTCGTCAGAATTGATAAAGAAAGCAAAGCAAATATCAACAGCATCATAGAAGAAAAGATATCAATTTTTCTGGCAAGTGCTATAGATAGCCTTGATGGAATAATTCTTCAGGATTATAATAAGGGAATTTTAACACCTTCACTCATCTCAAAAATTATTTCGATAGCTAACAAAAAAAATATTCTCATTACGGTTGATCCTAAGTTTGACAACTTTTTCGAATATAAAAATGTCACTGTCTTCAAACCAAATAGGAAAGAAACTGAGACAGTACTTGGCACGAGGATAAGAAACGATAAAGACATTTCAGCCGCAGGAAAAAATCTTCTTCATAGATTAAATTCAAAATATATATTGCTTACACTTGGTGAAGGAGGAATTGCTGTATTTGAAAACGATGACAAAGAACGAAGAATGCCAACCAAAGCCAGGAAAGTAGCTGATGTATCAGGTGCGGGGGATACGGTAATCTCTACTCTAACTATTGCACTTTCATCAGGAGCAGATATTTATGAGGCTTGCTTTCTTGCAAACTATGCTGCAGGTATTGTCTGTGGAGAAGTCGGTATTGTTCCCATTGAAAAGGAAATTCTGTTTCAAACAGTGTTGAAAGATAATTTATGAGTTCAGCTGCTTCATTGTCGAAAATCAAATCGATTCGTTCAAAGCTTAAAGCTGATGGTAAAAAAGTTGTATTTACAAACGGCGTTTTTGATTTGATTCATGCAGGACACATAGATTATCTTACTAAAGCAAGAAAACTGGGCGATATTTTAATTGTTGGATTAAATTCAGATGAATCAGTTAGGAGAATTAAAGGAGATAGGCGACCAATCTTAATGCAAGAGGAGAGAGCATTTATTCTTTCCAATTTAAAACCTGTCGATTATGTTGTCTTCTTTGAAGAAGATACTCCTGCAAAATTAATTTCGGAAATTATTCCCGATATTCTTGTGAAAGGTGCTGATTGGTCAGTGGAAAAAATTGTTGGTCGTGATGTGGTTGAGAAAAATGGTGGCCAAGTAATGAACATCGAATTTGTGAATGATCAGTCCACGTCCAGGATAATCGAGCTGATCGTAAAAAGATATTCGAAATAATTTTTTAGCGGAAAATGTTTTCCAGGAAAAAACAAAAAATCAGAAGACCTCTTACCCGTCGAATAATAAACTATTTCATCGCATTTGGCGTTGCATTGATTTTTATTTTTTTAATTGCTTTCGGATACACTCAAACATCATCTTTCAGGAACTGGCTTAAAGAATTCGTGATCGAGCAGGTAAATTCCTCTACCAACGGAAAACTTTCTATAAGTCAACTTGATGGAACGATTTTTACATCGCTTATTTTATCAGATATAAATTATACAATCGATGAAGATACAGTTTTCTCAGCTGATAAAATTGAATTGAAATTTAGTCCGTTAAGAATTTTTTTGAAAACAATCTATCTTCGAAAATTTGATATTGAAAATGCAAACATTGCATTAATGAAAGACGAAAACGGAAAGCTGAATATTTCAAAAATTTCCAAAACTTCTACAGAAAAGGAGATAGTCGACTCAACAGTTACTTCCGAACCATTCGGGTGGAAGATAGATGTAGCCGATCTTAAGCTGAAGAACATTAATTTAAAACTTCAGTCCTATCAAAATCAGGAAAGTGCGATAGAGTATCCACAGCCAAATATGGATGACTTTCGGTTGAGTGATTTAAATCTGGCGCTTTCCGGTTTCGCTGATATTTCTGCAAACGAATACCAGCTTACAATTAAGGAGTTTGGAGTAAAGCCCAATCTTAATGGATTCAGGCTTATTGATCTTTCAGGCAAGTTTGTTTTATCCAATGATGTAGCTGGAGTTGTAGATTTAAATATTCTTACCGAACGTTCAAATATTTATCTCGATGTAGCGGCATCCGATTTCAAACCTTTCAATGATGATTTTGATGTTGCAAAATCGAAACTCAAAGTAAATCTAGATGCTGAGCATCTGAACTTTGATGATCTTACAAACTTTATCGATGGAACAGATATTTTGAAAGGTGATGTCTCAACTCGTCTTACTGCGGAAGGATCTTTGAATGATCTTTACGTTAAAAATCTTGATGTAAAACTTGCAGAGTCAGATCTAAATGCTTCGGGTTTTCTTCAAAATATTACTGACGGCGACAAGATGAGAATAAGTATTGATTTCAAAAATTCATTCATCAGTCAGGATGATGTTACTAATTTACTTCCAGAACTAAATATCCCCACTTATAAAGAGTATGGCGTACTGAAATTTGATTCTCTTTCGTACTCAGGTCAGCCACTCAACTTTACCGCAAATATGCTTCTGAATACCGATAAAGGAAATGTAAGCGGATTGGTAAGTATGGATTTAAGAGGTGATGAAATCATTTACGATTACCGGATTAAAACTTCAAACTTAGACTTAAAGCCAGTCGCTGGTATTCATACGCGTCTTAATTTGAAAGGGGATTTAAAAGGTAAAGGATTTTCACCTGAAAATCTTGAAACAGATATCAATATAAGTGCAGGAGCTTCACAAATAGAAGGTATTTCCTTTAATCAGTTTAAGATTGACGCTGAAGGTTCAAGAGGCATCATTAAGACAAATGTTTCCTTCAAGTCACTTGAGACACAGGGTGATCTTAATACGCAGTTTGATTTTTCAGATACAGCAACTACCAGATATAACTTCGATATTGTTCTGAATGGTTTTAATATATCTGATTTTGCAGAAGATAGCAGTATAACTTCCGATTTAAATATTTCTTTTATGGGAGACGGAGAAAATTTTGGTCAGGATGATTTGAACTTATTTGCAGTCCTTGAAATTGATAGTTCGAGTCTCAACGAAATTGAAATAGATAGTACCGTACTAATTGCAGACATTCGCTCAAATAAGGAAAATCGCATTATCAACATAGTTTCTGACTTGGCTGATCTTACAATCACAGGAAAGTATACGGTACCTGAAATGATTGATTTAATTACTGAAGAGATAAATATACTTTCTTCCTCCATTCAAGAGAAGATTGCAAAAATACAATTCCCCAATTTTACTCAGAATGCTATTGACAGTACGTTATTTGAATTAGATACCAAAAGACCTTATGAAATTCTTGCTAATCAAAATTTGGATATTCAATATCTGCTTGAACTTAAATCCTTTGAATTAATTTCCCTCTTTATGGGAAATGCTGAAATAGAAATTGATGGTGAAATCACAGGGAAACTGTTTTCTTCGGCTGACACAACTTATTTAAATCTGGATACAAAAATTAACCAGTTAAGATACTGGAATGGGTTAGAGCTATACTTCTTGTATGATTTTAACTTTCAATTGGCTATGATGAATGGACCATCGTTAGAATCATTTGACGACTTTTATGCCGATGCAAAAATTAATGCCGAAAGAATTTTCTTAGGCAGCGAAATAACCAATCTCTCGTTCGACCTGAATTTTAACAATAATAGAGCAGTTGTTGATCTAAGTGCTGTCTATGATGCATCTACTTCTGTTGACTTGAATGGAGAGTTTATAGTTGAAGATGATATTGTAGATGTCACTCTTAACAAATTGAAACTGAGATATATAGATTTTTATTTAGAGAACTCCGATAATGTTGAATTTAGTTACTCCAACGACCAATTTTTCTTTAATCAGTTTGTGCTGTGGAATGAAAAAGGGAAATTGGATCTGAATGGGCAGTTATCATTTGAAGGTCAGGAAGATTTAACTTTGAAATTAAGCAATATAAATTTAAAAATTATCAGCACTGATATTTTGCAACTTCCTCCTGATAAAATAATTAACGGTGAACTGAACATTGATATTGTAATGTCCGGTACTGCTGAAAGCCCAAAGTATGATATGAATTTTAATGTTGATTCCATCAAAGTTCAAAATTATAATCTTGGTTCAATAGAAAGTTCAGTACAATATTCAGATAGACTGCTTACTTCTGAGTTTAGTTTCTTAGACAATCGTAAAGAGCAAACAAGACGAAGTCTCGGACTTGAAGGAACTTTGCCGATAGATCTTTCATTTAATACAGATAACATATTACCATCGGATAAGGAAATTGACCTTAGTTTTACGGCTGATGATTTTGACTTACGTTTTGCATCCAGTTTTATACCCGGTATAAGAAACTTAGTTGGGACTCTGAATGGTGAAGTTAATTTGAATGGAAATTATGACGAAGTAAAAAACAGTGGTGATTTAAGAATTGATAATTCTTCTTTTGTTCTTGAAGTAACTAATCTCACTTACTTACTAAATGGCAAGCTCAATTTTCAAAACGATAAGATTTTAATCTCAAATATGAGTTTAAAAAATGAACCTTCTGTAAAAAATGGCGGAACTATTTTAATTTCTGGAGAGATCGATCATCAGTATTTCGCTGTTCAAAAAGTAGACTTAAGAGCTAACGGATCATTAAAAGTACTCGATGAAAAAACAAAAGCTGTTAATCCTGCTCTCTATGGTAATATAACCGTCGAAACAAGAAATGATATAGTTTTTTTGTCTTCAGAAGAACGAACATATTTGGGTCTCGATTTAATTCTGCTTAGTGGGGCGAGTATTACATATTCACCGACTCAAACAGCATTTTCAAATGAGAATGACAAGTTCACTTATCTTTTTGTTTCTTCCAGAGCAGAGGATGAACTTGAAAAAGAAATTGATAGTCTACTCATTCTATCCGAATTGAAAAAACAGGAAAAAAATCTTGCTCAAAGAATTCCATTTAATTTTGACCTCTCTCTCGAAGTTCAAAAAGAAGCAAAAGTTGTTTTTGTCCTTTCAAGAGAATTCAAGCAAAACCTGACTGCATATCTCGCCGGTCGGCTTCAATATTCCGTAGTCAATGAGATCCCGTTTGCAAACGGAGAACTTACTTTACTTGACGGTTCAAAGCTTGATTTTATAAAAACGTTTCAGGCAAAAGGAAACATAAGATTTATAGAGGAACTTGACGACCCTTACATAAATGTGGTTGCTACCTATGAAAGTTTTTATAATCCTGATACATTGCAGACAGGTGTAAATGAATATGATGTACAAATAAGAATTAATATAGAGGGAACAGCTAAAGAGATTACCAGCAATTTTTTAAGGGGGGAGAATAACGTAGAAGTGTACAAAAGCAGAAGGAATGCAAACCAATATGAACTTGATCCATCGAAATCAAGCTCCGATGCGATGTTCTTTATAATTGTAAATAAATTTCCTGAAGACGCTTCATTACAGGAAACGAACCTTGCTGCTTCAACGGCGGCATCACTTGCAGGTTCTATTGTGGGAACGGTTTTAAATGAAAAACTCGGTGATGTTGTTCGAAGTGTAAATGTGCAGCAGGTTGGCACAGAAACAGTCTTTAACCTTGTAGGTAAAGTTGAAGAATTCAGGTATGAAATTGGCGGAACTTCACAGGTGTTTCAGGATCTCACTCGCGCAACTGTGAAAATTGAACATCCTCTGTTCTTCCCGAATCTGGTAATAAGATTTTACAGAACTGAACCTCCGTACCAATCAACTACTTACAGTGAAATGATCAATGAACTTGGTCTGAAATATAGTTTTGTCTTCTGATGAAAAATCAAATTAAATCTTTCTTCAAGCAGAATCCCGGCAGGTCTTTTAAATCAAAAGAAATTGCCAAACGTTTAAAAATAAAAGACGACCGAGCTTATCTTCAGCTTAAAAACGAGCTGCATAAACTCGAATCAATTCAATTCCTCTCACGTAATGGTAAACGTTATAAACTTTTTACACCACCGGATTCTAACAGAATGATTGGTTATTTCAATTTAAATGAGGGTGAGTACGGATTTGTGACTCCCAAAAATTCTAAAACCGGAGACATTTTTATAGCAGCAAGAAATACTAATACTGCATTTAATGGTGATAAAGTCGAAGTTGTTCTGTTTGCGAAACAAAAAGGAAAAAATCTGGAAGGACAGATAACGAAAATTATTGAGAGAAAGCGAAATGAAATAGTAGGTCAGCTAAAAAAGTCAAGGTCATTCCTTTACGTAACTCCCGATGATCCGAAAATTCACAGGGATATTTATGTAGATCTGAAAAGTTTGAAGAATTCAAAAGCGGGAGATAAAGTTGCTGTGGGAAAAATTGTTTGGGAAGATCGTATGCTCAATCCTGTCGGAGAAATTGTTGAAATTATAGGTAAAGAAGGTACGCTTCAATCCGAAGTAACATCAATTGCGCGTGAATTTGGAATACCATTTTTGTTTAATGAGAAAACTTTACTGGAAGCAGAAAATATTAATCCTGAAATCGGTGATGGTGAGATAAAAAGCAGGATTGATTTCAGAGAAAAAAATGTTTTTACAATTGATCCAGTTGACGCGAAGGATTTTGATGATGCCCTTTCAATAGAAAAACTTACGAATGGAAATTACGAAGTTGGAGTTCATATCGCTGATGTCAGTCACTATGTAAGACCCGGAACATTCATCGATAACGAAGCTTCCTCAAGGGGGAATAGTGTTTATTTTGTTGGGAAGGCAATTCCGATGCTTCCCGAAAAATTATCAAGTGATATCTGCTCACTTCGTCCGAATGAAGACAGGCTTACTTTTTCTGTAATTTTTGAAATAACGGAGAAGGCTGCAGTCATAAATCATAAGATATCCAAATCGATTATTAGAAGTAAAAGAAGATTCACTTACGAAGAGGCTCAAAAAATTATTGAATCGGGCGAAGGGGATTATTCAAATGAAATTATTCTATTGAATAATCTGGCAACGCTGATAAGAAATAAAAGAATGAAGTCCGGCAGCTTTGAATTTTCCACTCCTGAAGTTGAATTCAAATTAGATGAAAAAGGTTTGCCGTTCGAAATCGTTAAAAAGGAAATTAATGAAAGCAACATGCTCGTGGAAGAATTTATGCTTCTTGCAAACAAAACTGTTGCTGAAAGAATTTTTAGCCGAGGCAATATTCCGTTCATTTATAGAGTTCACGATTATCCCGACGAAGAAAAAATTGCTGAGTTTTCAAGATTCGTAAAATCTCTTGGATATAATTTCAGTCCGAAAGGTGGTAAAGCTGCTAATCAATTTAATTTACTAATGAAGCAGGTTAAGGGAACAGAGGAAGAAGGTGTAATCAATGAGCTCGCTATCAGATCGATGGCTAAGGCGGTTTACTCAACAAAAAATATTGGGCATTACGGTTTGGGTTTTAAGAACTATACTCATTTTACATCACCGATTAGAAGATATGCGGATTTGTTAGTCCACAGAGTTTTGGTGCGATCATTTATCAGAAAAACCGAAAAACAATATTCTGTTGACTTTTTGACAAAAATTTCGGAACATATCTCCCAAACTGAAAGAACTGCTATGGAAGCAGAGCGCAGATCGGTTAAATTGAAGCAAATTCAGTATTTACAGGATAAACTTGGGGAGGAGTTTCATGCAGTAATTTCGGGGGTTGCAAATTACGGTATTTTTGTAGAACTGACTGATTTTTTAGCTGAAGGACTGATAAGGGTAAGAGATTTAGAGGGAGATTTTTATGTTTTGGATGAAAAAAAATATTCATTAATTGGTAAGAGAACAAAAAAACAATTTCGTCTTGGCGATAAAATTGTAGTAAAACTGGTTCGTGTTGATTTAGATAATCTTGAGCTGGATTTTCTAACAAGCAACAATGATAAATAATTAATAAATGACAAAAACTGTAATAAAAATATTTGCTCTGATTTTATTTGTGCAATGTGGTCTCTTTGCCCAATTCGGTAAAAATAAAGTACAGTATAAGTATTTTGATTGGTACTACGTTCAGACTAATCATTTCGATATTTACTTTTATGATGACGGAGAAACTTTAGCTGATTTCACAACACATGCTGCCGAAGATGCTTTATCTAAAATCCAGGAAAGCTTTAAGTATTCTATTAATAATCGGATCAGTATAATCATCTATAACTCTCAAAATGATTTCCAGGAAACAAATGTAACTGATACATACCTAAGTGAAGGTATCGAAGGGTTTACAGAACTATTTAAGAACAGAGTTGTTATTCAGTTTCATGGCTCGTATAAACAGTTCCGGCATCTCATCCATCATGAACTGGTACACGCAGTTATGAATGATATGTTTTACGGAGGTTCTTTTCAGAATATCATAGCAAATAATATAACAATTCAGATCCCGATTTGGTTTAGTGAAGGAATGGCTGAATACCAGGCGCTTGGTTGGGATGTTGACGAAGATATGTTCATTCGTGACGCAGCAATTAATGAATACCTTCCAGACATACAAAATTTATCTGGTTACTTTGCTTACCGTGGCGGACAAGCTGTATTCTATTATATCGCAAAGAAATATGGAAAAGAAAAAATAGGCGAAGTAGTAAATGCATTAAGAAGTTTTGGAAATGTTGACGCTGCATTCAAACAGACTATTGGATTAAATTTAAAAGAATTTAATGATCGCTGGAAAAAAGATATTAAAAGAGTATACTGGCCTGACATTGAAATTACAAAAGATCCCGATGAATATGCAAAAAGATTGACCAATCCTGAAGAAGATGATGGGTTTTACAATACCAGTCCGGCAATCTCTCCGCAGGGAAACAGAATTGCATTTATCACAAACCGTGATTTCTTTTTTAGTCTTTATATAATGGATGCAAACACTGGTGAGATAATAACAAAACTTGCTGAAGGAAACACATCTCCTAATTTTGAGGAGTTGAATATTTTAACTCCCGGATTAACCTGGTCGCCAGATGGTTCTAAAATTGCCATCGCCGCTCTTACTCATGGCTATGATGTGATCTATATTTTCGATGTTGAAGAAGATGATTATATAGAACTGCCATTTAAGATGAATGGTATTCAAAGTGTCAGTTGGTCCTGGGATGGAAAAAACCTTGTATTTATTGGCCAAACAGCAAAAGAAACAGATGTTTTTACATACAACTTTGAAACAAAAGAAATTAAGAATTTAACGGATGATATTTTTACAGATAGTTCACCATGCTGGTCTTATGATGGGAAACTTATCTATTTTGTTTCCGACAGATACAACATTAACACGAAGGATCAGGAAGAGGTAGGTTTTAAAATATATAAGCATGATTATTCACAAACAGAAATATATGCACTTGAAGTAGAAACTGGGAACATTAAACGAATTACAGATATGCCCATCAGTAATGAAACTTCACCTGTTATTAGTCCTGATGGAAAAGAATTACTTTTTATATCTGACCTGAATGGTATAAATAATATCTACAGGAAAAAGCTGGTCTTCTCTTCAGGAGATGAGTTTATCAGTGATGTAAAAGATATCAAACCCGAACCAGTAACGAATTCTCAGTCCGGTGTATATCAACTTTCTGCATCAAAAGATGGGAAAAAAGTTGCATTCTCTTCAATGTATGAATCATCATTCAACATTTTTTTACTAAACAATCCTTTCGAATCTGATCTAGGTTTAACCGTTCTTCCGTTAACAAAATACAGACAAGGAAAAATTGATCTTGATGTTCAATCGGATGATAACGGAGTTGACGAAAAGAAAAAGGAAGGTAGTGGAAAAACGGCTGCCGATTCAACTGAGGCAAATTCCTCATTGTTTTATACCGGAGCTGTTATTGATTCAAGTAAAAAATATGGCGATTCTGTTAGTGTCGATTTTGGTAATTACGTTTTTGGAGAGAACCAGACTATTGCCTCGAGCGAAGGAACAAGTGATAGTCTGTTTAAGCCAAATGATAACCTCGATAAAAATGGAAACTATAAAGTAAACGCTTACAAAATTTCTTTTGGTCCTGACTTGATATATGCCAATGCCGGTTATAGCTCTCTTTACGGACTGGTTGGAACAACAGTAATCTCATTCAGTGATGTACTGGGTAACCATCGTATTGTTGGAATAACAGGATTACAAGTTGATTTAAAAAACAGTGACTACGGATTAGCGTATTTTTATCTTGCAAAGAGAATTAACTGGGGGATTGAGGGATTTCATACCGCTCGATTTGTTAGGCTACTAAGAGTTGATCCAAATGGTTTTGCGACTTCCAATCTGTTTCGCTACCGCAATTTTGGAGTTTCAGGTTCTGGTAGTTATCCTTTTGATAAATTTAACAGATTTGATTTTGGACTTAGCTTCCTGAATGTTACAGGTGAAAATTTAGATAATCTTCTTGAACCTCAGGAAAATGAAATGTTTACTATTCCTTCTGTAAGTTTTGTTCATGATAATGTTTTATGGGGTTACACAGCTCCCATCGAGGGAACAAGATATCGTTTCGATGTATTTGGAAATCTCGGGTTCTCAGCGCCGGATCAAAGTTTTTACTCAGTTATGGGAGATATAAGAACTTACTTGCGATTCTTCTATGACCATTCGCTTGCTCTCAGAGTCTCGGGTGGATACTCAGGAGGGGAAAATCCGCAAAGATTTTTTATCGGTGGAACGGAAAACTGGATAAACAGAACTTTTGCAACAACCGAAATTCCAATTAATTCTGCCTCTGATTTTGCGTTTTTAACTGCTGTGTTACCGCTTCGAGGTTATGATTATGCTCAGAGAATAGGTACCAGATATTTCCTTACTAATATTGAATTAAGATTCCCTCTTATTAGATATTTATTAACCGGAGGGTTACCATTTTTATTCCAGAATGTAATTGGAGTAGCTTTTATAGATGCTGGAACAACCTGGTATGATGACAGCAAATTAAGTTTATTTACCCGGAACAGTAATGGAAAGTTAATTACCGATGACATGCTTGTAGGAACAGGATTTGGTGCAAGAGTATTTTTCCTTTATTTCCTTCTTAGATTTGATGTTGCCTGGGCTTATAATATCGAAGGATTCTCCAGTCCTAAATTTTACTTCTCTTTAGGAGCTGATTTCTAATTTTATTCTAATCTTTCAGCCTGGAAATAATATAACATTTCCTTGAGAAATTTATTTACTCTCCTCTTTGCTGGTCTTTTTATCTGTGCCCGGAGTTGAATTCGTACTTTTACTTTTATCTTTTTGAGAAGAATTACTTTTATAGTCTGTTTGATAAAAACCGCTTCCTTTAAAGATTGGTCCGGCTCCTGTTCCAATTATTCTTTTCAAAATTCCTTTACATTGCGGACATTCTTTTAACGGCTCGGCACTCATCGGCTGGAAAGACTCGAATACATATCCACAGCTTGAACATTTATAATCATATGTCGGCATTCATTAACTTTCTTTAATTTATTTCTAATCAGAGCTAATTTATCTTTTTTTTACTTAAATTTGATTAGCCATATCAAAAGTGGATTCAATTTATTATGAATTTCTCTAAATCTGCAGCTTCCATACGATTGCTTTCATTTATTAGAATAAGCAAACTTTTTA
>Ga0209536_100009249_pt1 | contig 14649 bp, 14 predicted proteins | sample DeeMarSeWOR28_12_FD_187461 | JGI IMG/M metagenome (GOLD analysis project Ga0209536, IMG submission 187461) | Marine sediment microbial communities from White Oak River estuary, North Carolina - WOR-2-8_12 (SPAdes) (version 2) | ecosystem: Environmental > Aquatic > Marine > Intertidal zone >...
GCCGAACAGCAGGGCGGGGCTGAGACGCATCATCGAATAGGCAGTCCACGCGTAATTCTGTAAGATTCCCGGATGACCAAAATTAGCAAGAGCGAAGCCGAATGGAAAGCGCAGTTGACGCCGGAACAGTACCGCGTCACGCGCGCGGGGGGCACGGAGGCGCCCTTCAGCGGGGAATATGAGCAGTGCTGGGAGGCCGGCGCCTACCATTGTGTCTGCTGCGGCCATCCGCTGTTCGGTTCGGACAGCAAGTTCAACGCCGGCTGTGGCTGGCCCAGCTTCCACTCTGAACTCGATGAAGCCGGCATCGTTCAGCGCCCGGATTTCAGTCACGGGATGAGCCGGATAGAACTGCGATGCCGCCACTGCGAGGCGCACCTCGGGCACATTTTTCCCGACGGACCGCCGCCAACGGGCATGCGCTACTGCATCAATTCCGCGGCACTCGACTTCCGGCCCAAGGGCATGGACGAGGCATAGTGATACTCGTCTTCGAGGATTTCGATTTCAGCCGCGTGGGGCAGATGCAGTCGCTGCTGGAGTCGCATGGCATCAGGACCTTCATCCGCAATCAATACGGCTCCTCCGTGATGGGCGAAGTGCCGTTCGTCGAAGTCGTTCCACAGCTATTCGTGCTGGAACCAGGAGACCTGCAGCGGGCCGTGGAGTTGCTCAAGTCGGACCTGCCGGAGGCGGGCGGCGATTGGACTTGCGCGGCGTGCGGGACCGGGGTGGAAGGAAATTTCAGCCATTGCTGGCAGTGCGGCCGCGCTCGCGGTTCCGACTGAGGGGAGAGGCTGCCGCCAGGGGATTTCGCTGCCGTCCCGGTTGAGAGAGCGGCGGCTCACGCGTCGTCGCCGCGCAGCGCCCTCACTGCCGATTCGACGTTGGCCGCGGTGGCCAGTTCGGGCGGGATGGGCGCCCCGAAGCGCAATTCAATGGGTGACCAGAGCTTGTAGGGGCGGCGCTTGTGCAGCGGGTCGCGGCGGCTGAACAGCGAACCCCAGAGGTTGCAGAGTGCGGCAGGCACGACGGGCACCCCTTCCTTCGAAACGATCTTTTCCAGCCCCGCTTTGAACGCCTGGATTTCACCATCCTCGGTGATGCGGCCTTCGGGGAAGATTCCGAGGACGTTGTCCGTGGCCAGAACCTGATGGATACGCTGGTAGGCCGCCTCCAGGATCTCGGGGTTCTCCGAGCGCCCGGCGATCGGGATGGCCTTCCCGGTCCTGAAGATGAATTTCAGCAGAGGGATGTTGTAGATCCGGTAATACATGACGAAGTTGACCGGGCGCCGGATCATGCCGCCGATGATGAGTGGGTCGACGAAGCTGACGTGGTTGCTGGCCACGATGACCGGCCCTTCGTCCGGAACATGATCCATGCCGGTCACGCGCACCCGGTAAATGGTGTGAATCAGGAGCCACACCAGGAAGCGCATCAGGAATTCGGGCACCAGCGTGAAGATGTAGACCGCCACCACGGCGTTCAGGATCGCCGAGATCAGGAACAGGTCCGGAATCGAAAGGCCGGCGGGCCCCAGGATCCACATCGCCATGAGGGCGGCCACAACCATGAACAGGGCGTTGAGTATGTTGAGCCCCGCAATGACCCGCGAACGGTGGTCCGGCGCGGACCGCGACTGAACCAGCGCATACAGGGGGACGATGTAGAAACCACCGAAGGCGCCGATCAGCAACAGGTCGATGATGATGCGCCAATTATGGGCGCCGGACAGAAATTCCAGGACCGTAATGCCCACGGCGGGTTGGGCCGGCGAGGCGAAGTACAGGTCCAGGCCAAACAGTGTCAGGCCGATCGCGCCAAAGGGAACCAGGCCGATTTCGACCTGGCGGCCCGAGAGACGCTCGCAGAGGAGCGATCCGGTGCTGATGCCGATGATGAACAACCCCAGCAGGGCTGACATCAGATTCTCGTCGCCGCCCAGGACGTTCTGGGTGTAGCTCGGAATCTGCACCAGGAAGGTGGCGCCGAAGAACCAGAACCACGAAATCCCCAGCACGCTGTTCAGCACCACGCTGTTCTCGTTCAGGAACTTCAGGTTGCGGACGGTCTCGCTGAAAATATTCCAGTTGATCTTCAGTTCCGGCGCGACCGCGGCCGCCACCGGAACACGGCGGCTGTACAGATAGCCGGCTGCCGCGACCGCGAGGCATCCGACGCTGACCCAGTAGGGCCAACTCACCTCGATGCCGGCCAGTTGCGGACCGGCGATGGTGCCTGCCAGGATGGCTACGAACGTGCCCATCTCGATCAGCGCGTTGCCGCCCACCAGTTCTTCCTGCCGTAAAATCTGAGGCAAAATGCCGTACTTGATGGGTCCGAAAATCGTCGACTGCAGGCCCAGCAGAAACAGCACGAACAGCAGCAGCGGCACGTTGTTCAGCCAGAATCCCAGCGTCGCCAGCACCATGATGACCACTTCGAACAGCTTGATGTGGCGGATCTGCACCGATTTTTCGAACTTGTCGGCAAACTGGCCGAACAGGGCCGAGAACAGGAAAAACGGCAGTATGAAGAGCATCGCGCTGAGGTTGACCACCTGGTCGGTGTTGAGCCCTCCTATGCGGCTGCCCTCGAAGACCAGGGTCGCGGCCAGCGCATTCTTGAAAATATTGTCGTTGAAGGCGCCCAGGCCCTGCGTCATGAAGAACGGCATGAAACGCCGTTGGCCGAACAGGCTGAATTGCGAGGTGCCGGACACCTCAGGCAATCGTGGTCAGAACGCCGGCGATGGTGGCGGTCATCATCGTCGCGAGGGTACCGCCGAGCACGGCACGCAGGCCGAAACGCGCCAGGTCCGGGCGGCGTTCCGGAGCCAGTCCGCCGATGCCGCCAATCTGGATTGCGATGGAGGAGAAGTTCGCGAAGCCGCAAAGCGCATAGGTGGATACCAATACGGCCTTGGGTGAGAGGGTCGCCTGGATTTCCTTCAGGTGCGCGTAGGCCACGAATTCGTTGGTCACGACCTTTTCGCCAATCAGTCCGCCCACCGTGACCGCATCCCCCCAGGGCACGCCGATCACCCAGGCCAGCGGCGAGAGCACGAACCCCAGTATGGTCGAGAGGCTGAGCGCCCGGCCGGTCTGCGATTCGAAGCCGGTGATTTCACCGAGCCAGTTGAGCGGGTAGTCGATCATCGCGATCAGGGCGATGAAGGCCAGCAGCATGGCGCCGACGTTCAGCGCGAGGCGCCAGCCGTCGGCAGCCCCGTTGGCGGCCGCCTCGATGACGTTGGTGGCCGTCTTCTCGACGTGCAGCTTAACCTCGCCGCGCGTCAGCGACTCCTGGGTTTCCGGCTTGAGGATCTTGGCGATGACGATCGTCGCAGGCGCCGCCATGATGCTGGCCGACAACAGGTGCTTGGCGTAAAAGATGCGCATGGCCTCGTCGGTCCCGCCCAGCATCGAGATGTAGGCGGCGAGCACGCCACCGGCAATCGTGGCCATGCCGCCGATCATCATCGTCAGCAATTCGGAATCCGTCATCCGCGCAATGTAGGGGCGCACCACCAGCGGCGCCTCGGTCTGGCCGACGAATACGTTGGCGGCCACCGAAAGCGACTCGGCCCCGCTGATACGCAATACCTTGAACATGACCCAGGCCATGCCCTGAACGATCTTTTGCATGATGCCGAGGTGATACAGCACGGCCATCAGCGAGGCGAAAAATATGATGGTGGGCAACACCTGGAAAGCGAAAATGAATCCCAGGCTGGACTGGTCCGCCAGCGACCCGAAGACGAACGCCGCGCCGTCCAGCGAGAAGCTGATGACGCGCACGAAAACGCTGCTGAGCGCCTCGAAGAACTGGCGGCCGCCGGGCACCATGATGACCACCACGGCGAACAGAATCTGCAAGCCGATGCCGGACAGGACCATTCTCCAGTCAATCGCCCGGCGCCTGTCCGAGAAGGCGATGGCGATGCCAAGGAGAACGGCAAGGCCGAATATGCCGAAAGCGATCGTGCCGATCATGCGAAGCTATCCCAATGCCCTGTAATGGTGACCGGCAGAGTATCGGCTTTGTAATCGCCAAGCAAATGGAACCGGGCCGCGGCGCTCAGATCCGGATGTGCGCCCACCTTCGGCCGGCCCACTGCCTGCCGCAGGTGACGGCCTGGCCGACGCGGTAAATGCCGTTGATGACCCAGACGCCGACCAGGCCGTAGCCGAGCACCGGGCCGGCAACGTAGGCCAGCGGCAGGAAGAAGGCCCATTGCCAAAGCACGCTGATCCACATGCTGCGGCGCGTGTCTCCGGCGCCGATCAGCGCGTTCATCAGCACCATGCCGGCGGTGTCGAAGCTGATCATCAGAGCCCACAGCACCATCGGCAGGTATGCGAGCTGGCGCGTGTCCGGGTTGGCCAGGAACACGCCGAGGATCGGATCGGCCAGGGGAACCAGGAGCAGGCTCAGCACGAGCCCGTAGACGAAGGTCAGCGCAGCGCAATTCCAACCCCAGGCCGCCGCGTCATCCGGGTCGCCGCGGCCGAGCGCGTTGCCGACCAGCGTGGTGGCGGCCAGCGCGATGCCCAGAGCCGGCAGTATGGCGGTGATGTGAAAGGTCATCAGGATGTTGATCGCCGCCACCTCGGCGGTGCCGATGCGCCCGACGATCCACACCAGCGTGACCAGGCCGGCTGAAAAGAACAGCTGCTGCAGGCTGCTCGGCAAGGACAGCCGAAACTGCTGCCAAAGCGTCTGGCGCGAGGGCATCGCCCGCAGAAAACCCCGGTCCCTGGCGTGCCGCAGCGCGAAAAAGAAATAGAGAAGCGTGCCGATATGGAGGGAAATGGTGGTGGCCAGCCCGGCGCCGAAAACACCCAGCTCGGGCGCGCCGAGATTGCCGAAGATCAACAACCAATTCAGGAAAATGTTGATCGCGTGCATGATCAGCAGCGTTCGCAGGTAGACGCCGGTCAGGTGGATGGCGCTCCAGTAGCCGCGGAAGCTGAAGTTCATTCCGACGGCAATCATGCCGGCGATTCGCACCTGCAGGTAAGGGATGCCCTGTTCGCGCACCGCCGGGTCGGCGGTCAGGAATTCGAATGCGGCCGGCGTCGCCAGGATCAACGCCACGCAGAGCGGGGCGCCGATGATCACCGCCAGCAGGAGGCCGCCGTTCAGCGGGATGGCGGTCTCGGCGTCACGCCCCTCCCCGAGGCGCCGGGCGGCCAGCGCCTGAACGCCGGCCGAGAGTCCGATGATGAACGAGATGGCGAGGTAGCTGCTGAAACTGCCGATGCCGGTCGCCGCCAGGGCGCTGTCGCCCAGCCGGCCCACCATGCCGATATCCACGAGGTTCAGAACGTTCTGCGACATCATCCCGCCCATGATCGGCAGGGCGATTCCCCACACCCGCTTACGGCGGTCCCGTTCCGGAAACCACATCGCGAATCGCGTCTGCAGCGGGATCATGGGTCAGTCCGCAAAAATCGTCGTCTCGCGGGTCGCCTTGAACCTGATGTCGGGCCACCGCTCCTCGGTCAGCTGAAGGTTGACTCGCGTCGGTGCCAGGTAGACCAGCTGGCCGGCGCCATCCTCGGCCAGGTTATTCTGCAGTTGCCGGGTAAAGTCGGCCAGGGTCCGGTCGTCGTCGCAGCTTACCCAGCGTGCGGTTTGCACGTTGACATTCTCGAAGACGGCTTCGACGCCGTATTCGTTCTTGAGGCGATAGGCCACGACATCGAACTGCAGGATGCCCACCGCGCCCAGGATCAGGTCATTGCTCGCCAGCGGCCGGAAAAACTGGGTGGCGCCTTCTTCGGAAAGCTGGGCCAGCCCTTTCTGCAGCGCCTTGAGCTTGAGCGGGTCGCGCAACTGCGCGCGGCGGAACAGTTCAGGCGCGAAGTGCGGAATGCCGGTGAACTGCAGCGTTTCGCCTTCGGTAAACGTGTCGCCGATGCTGATCGTGCCGTGATTGTGCAAGCCAACGATGTCGCCCGGCCAGGCATTCTCGACGTGCTCGCGGTCCTGGGCCATGAAGGTCAGCGCGTTGGCGGCCTTGACGTGCTTGCCCAGCCGCGCATGGAACATCTTCATGCCGGACTCGAACCGGCCGGAGCAGATGCGCATGAACGCGACACGGTCGCGGTGCGCCGGATCCATGTTCGCCTGGATCTTGAATACGAAGCCGGTCAGGGCGGGCTCGTCCGCCTGCACCAACCGGCCGACGGTTTGGCGGGCACCCGGCGCCGGGGCATGGGCCACAAATGCATCCAACAGGGGCGTGACGCCGAAATTGTTGATCGCCGAGCCGAAAAACACCGGCGTCTGGTCGCCGGCCAGATAGGCGGCCGGATCGAATGCGTGGCTGGCGCCCTTGACCAGCTCGATCTCCTCGCGCAACTCGCGGGCGTCCGCGCCCAGGCGGCGGTCCAGTTCCGGGTTGTCCAGGCCGGCGATGATCTCCGCCTGTTGGGTAACGTAGTTCTTGCCGGACTCGTAGAGATGCACGCTGTCGTCCAGCAGGTGATAAACGCCCCTCAGGCGCTTGCCCATGCCGATCGGCCAGGTGACGGGCGCGCACTGGATGCCGAGCACCGACTCCACTTCGTCGAGCAACTCGACCGGGTCGCGCCCCTCGCGGTCCAGCTTGTTGATGAAAGTGAAAATCGGCGTCTGGCGCATGCGGCACACTTCCATCAGCCGAATGGTGCGTTCCTCGACGCCCTTGGCGCAATCGATGACCATGAGCGCCGAATCGACGGCGGTCAGCGTACGGTACGTGTCCTCGGAAAAATCCGCGTGACCGGGCGTGTCGAGAAGGTTGACGACGCGATCCCTGTATTTGAACTGCATGACCGAAGACGTCACGGAGATCCCCCGCTCCTGCTCCAGCTTCATCCAGTCGGAGGTGGCGTGGCGCGCGGCTTTCTTTGCCTTCACCGCACCCGCCATCTGGATCGCGCCCCCGAACAGCAGCAGCTTTTCGGTCAATGTGGTCTTGCCGGCATCCGGGTGCGAGATGATCGCAAACGTCCGGCGCCGGGCAATTTCTTTGCTGAGTTCAGTCATGGGCGGGGTCGGGGGCGAAAAAAGCGCGCCATTCTAACAGAAGTGGCGTTCCCCCCGCACCGGGCCGAAGCACCCTGGCAGGCACGGCGGCTCAACGGCCGTCGGCCAGACCGTGCAGGACCTGCGCCTCCTCCGGCGCCGCGGGCGGCCCGGCGGGCGTCTCGAATTTGAAGGGCAGGGAGACCAGTTTCATCCCCACGTTCGCCTGCAGCGCGAAGTGGAGGTGGGGGCCGGTGCTGAAGCCGGTGTTGCCGGAGCGGGCGATCTGCTGTCCGGCACGGATGCGGCTCCCGGCCCGCACGCTGACGCTGGCGAGATCGAGATGGGCATAGAGGGCCATGGTTCCGTCCGAGTGCAGAATCCGCACGTGGTTGGCTTTGTCGACGAATTTGTTCCGGTCGGTACCGCCCTTGTTGAAGTCCTCTTCGACGTCCATGATCGTGCCGTCTCGCACTGCGAGTACCGGCGTTCCGACCGGCATCACGATGTCGATGGCGAATTCGCTGTCCGGCGTCGTATGCGTCCGGTTGCCCTGAAAGCCCTGGCTGACAACGTATTGCTCACCTTCGGCGATTGGCGGCCGCAGCACGATGTCGCCAACCGGCGGCTCCATCGGCCGGCCGGGTACGGTTGCGACCGACAGGCGGTACTGGAACCCGCGTTGCGGGTCGAGGGCGCCCAGGCCGACCAGCGTCCGCTCCGTCTTGCCGGGAATGACGAACTGCGCCGGCAGCGGCGGCTCGGACAGAACGTTGACGGCGTCGCGCAGCTTGAGTTCGATTTGCGCCGGCCCCCAGAGATCGTTGGAAACAATGTATACCGGACTTTCCTTTGGGCCCTCCTGCCGCAACCGGATGCGCGGCTCGGGCTCACGCTCCATATAAATGATCTCGAACTGTGTTTCGGAGTCCGGCGCCCGGTCGGTAAAATGCCAGATTCCGTTTTCGTCCTGAAACTTGTAGATATTCTCCGCAGCCGCGGGCCACGGGAGCAGGGCTGCCGTGACCAGAAGTACTGCATTGAGTGTCTTATTGCGTGTCAAAGCCGGTATCCATGAAGATCAGGGCGCCCACTGCAATCCGTATCCAGGGCCGCGCGTTTGCTGCGAGCGACGGCAATCTCTTCGGTGCCGCCCTGCCGCGAGATTAACACGAAAGCGGTCGCGGCCAGCGCGAAGGCATCGGCGAAGATCAGCATTCGATGACGTTCACGGCCAGGCCCCCGCGCGACGTTTCCTTGTAGTGGCTCTTCATGTCGGCGCCGGTCTCGCGCATGGTCTTGATGACCTTGTCGAGGGAAACGCGGTGTTTGCCGTCGCCCCTGAACGCCATCCGTTGCGCATTGATCGCCTTGACTGCGGCCATGGCGTTGCGTTCGATACAGGGAATCTGGACCAGCCCCCCCACCGGGTCGCAGGTGAGGCCAAGGTTGTGCTCCATGCCAATCTCGGCCGCGTTCTCAACCTGGGACATGGTGCCGCCCATCGCCGCCGTCAGTCCCCCGGCCGCCATCGAGCAGGCCACCCCGACCTCACCCTGGCAGCCCACCTCCGCACCGGAAATCGAGGCGTTCTGGAGATACAGGATGCCGATGGCTCCGGCCGTCAGCAGGAATTCGACAACGCCGTCTTCGTCCGCCCCGGGCACGAAGTCTTCATAGTACTGAAGCACGGCGGGAATCACGCCGGCCGCGCCGTTGGTCGGCGCGGTCACGACGCGGCCCCCGGCGGCGTTTTCCTCGTTGACGGCCAGCGCGTACAGGTTGACCCAGTCCAGGGTGGACAGTGGGTCCGCCCCCGCCCGCTGGCGGCTCAGTTCCCGGTGGAGTAACGGGGCACGGCGGCTGACCCGCAGCCCGCCGGGCAAAACGCCCTCCTGGCGGTAGCCGCGCTCCATGCATTGCTGCATGGCCGCGCGGATGGCCAGCAGGCGGCTGCGGATCTCGGTGGCAGGCCGCCACCTCGACTCGTTCGCCTGCATGATCTGCGCGATGCGCAGGCCGTCCCGTTCACACAGGGCGAGTAGCCGGTCGCCGCTATCGAAGGGGTAGGGCAGGTTCGTGGAGTCGGCGATGATGACGTCTTCCGACGCCTTGTCCTGGTTGATCACGAAGCCGCCGCCGACCGAATAGTACTCGCGCCGCTCCAGGACCTCGTCCCGGCCGTCCAGGGCCTCGAAGCGCATGCCGTTGGGGTGATGCGGCAATTTCTCGCGTTTGCGAAAGAGCAGGTCCGCCTTTTCCTGGAACGGGATCGGATGGGTGCCCAGCAGCCTCAGTGTTCCCGCATCCCGGATGGCAGCCAGTGCCGGGTCGATCGTATCCGGGTCCACTCGGTCCGGCAGTTCCCCCTGGAGGCCCAGCATGACGGCCTTGTCGGTGCCGTGACCCCGCCCCGTGTGCGCCAGGGAACCGAACAGGCTGACCCGGACGCGCCGGGTTGCCCGCAGCAGCCCTTCCCGTTCGAGCCGCTTCGCAAATCCACAGGCCGCCTTCATCGGGCCCACGGTGTGTGAACTGGACGGGCCAATACCGATCTTGAACAGGTCAAATACGCTGACCGCCATGTCTCACCGCTTCCAGGTCTCGATTGCGCGATTCTAACCTGCCAGAATGCGCCAATGACAACAGGTGAGCTCTTGATTCTGTATACGCGGGCGGAATGCCATCTCTGCGAACAGGCGGAAGCGATGCTGCGGGAGGCCGGCCTGTGCTGGCGGGCGGTGGATATCGGCGGGAGCCCCGAACTGGAGCGGGCCTACGGTTTGCGGGTGCCGGTGCTCAAGCGCTCCGACACCGGGCTCGAGTTGGACTTTCCGTTCGACCCGGCCGGGGTGGCTTCTTTCGCTGGTCAGTAGCCGCGGCCCCCGTGGCCGCTCCGCGCAGAGGTCTGGCAGCAGTCCCGGAGCCAGGCGGCCCCTCTTTCGACGTTCTCACGGATCACGATCACCAGCCCGGAGAAGAACTTCCGGGTGCGTTCCTCGGTCTCTTTCATGACCAGCCCGGCGATGATGTACGCGGCCAGGCCCGCCAGCGGCCAGAACAGGGTGATCAGGATGGCCGCCAGGCGAAAAATCCAGGGTTCCTTGCCGGAGCGTTCGGACAGGGATTTGCATACGCCGAACACGATCGGCTGCCCGGGCCGGCCATTCAGGGATTCGCGAATCTCGTTGATGACGTTTTCCGATGACATCTGATGCTCCTGGTTGTTGCATGAATAAATATGCAGGTTCCATGCCAGCAAAACATGGCCCAGAAGTCACTGGTACGTGGTCGGGGAAGCGGAATTTGCCAACCACTGGGCAGTTTCGCCATATAATCGCGCGCATGCAGAATGATCGCCCTTCGATTGCCTATCTGGATGCCCCGCGGCTGCTACGCGCGTTGACAGCGGGCATCGGCAATGTGTTCGAGCGCCGAGAGTACCTGAACCGGATCAACGTATTCCCGGTGCCGGATGGAGATACCGGCACCAACATGGCGTTCACCTTCAAGACGATTCTGGAAGCAACGCAGACCTCGCCCGACGAGCGCGTGGATGAACTGATGGAGCACGTGGCCGACGCGGCGCTGGACGGCGCGCGCGGCAACTCGGGCGCGATCATGGCTCAGTACTTTCACGGATTCCGCGAGGGCGTGGCGGGACGGCAGCTGCTGACGCCCGAAGGCTTCGCGAAGGCAGCGTTGACCGGGGCGAATGCCGCCTGGACGGCCATGTCCAAGCCCGTGGCGGGCACGCTGCCGACGGTGCTCGAAGACTTTTCCAGGGAGTTGTCTGAACGGGTCGCGGCCGGCGTGCGGGACATTCGCGCCCTGCTGCACTACGGCCTCCAGCGGGCCAGGACTTCCCTAGCCAACACGCCGAACCAGCTGCCCGTGCTCAAGCAGGCCGGGGTGGTAGACGCCGGCGGACAGGGTTTCGTGGACCTCCTCGAAGGAATCTGGGACTTCATCGAAAGCGGCAAGGTCTCGCAGTTCGCGACCGGGCTGCGGGCCGATCTCCGGGCGGACCTGACCGGGGCTGTCCAGGCTTTCGAGGTCGGCGAGCACCGTTATTGCACCGAATGTGTGGTGGAAGGGGCGCACATCGATCGCGAGGCCGTCATGGCCCGGCTGGAGGAGCTTGACGCGAGTTCGCTGGTGGTCGCCGGCGGTCAACAGCGCGTGCGTGTCCACATCCACGTGAACAACCCGGCGGAGGTGTTCCTGGCGTGCGAAGAGTTCGGCACCATCAAGCAGCAGAAAGCCGATGACATGGAGCGCCAGCACGGCCTGCTGGACCATGCCGGCGAGGTGGCTGTCGTCGTCGATTCGGGCGCCGACATCCCGCCGGACGAAATCGCCCGCCTCGGTATCCACATGGTCCCCGTGCGGCTGAGCTTCGGCGATCGTGAATACCTGGACCGCGTTTCGCTGAGCGCACAGGAATTCTACGAGATGCTGCGTGATGCCGAGGAACCGCCGCTGACTTCGCAGCCGCCGGCCCAGGACTTCTCCCGCGTCTATTCGCTTCTGACCTCGCATGGCTACGCGGTGATTTCGGTGGGGCTGTCCCAGCAACTGAGCGGCACCACTGCCGCGGCGCTGCAGGCGGCCGGCCGGCCGGATGCCGGCGACGTGCGCGTCATCGACAGCCTCAGCGCCACGGCCGGCGAGGGTCTGGTGGCCATGGCGGCAGCCGAGGCGGCCATGCATGGGATGTCGGCGGACGAGGTTGAAGCGCTGACGCTGGAGATGATCCCCCTGACCCGCGTCGTGGGCGTCTGCGACGACTTGAGTTACGCCGTGAAGGGCGGGCGGGTTCCCGGCTGGGTCAGGCGGATTTTCGGGTTGCTGCACCTGAACCCGGTGTTGACCGCCAACCGCCAGGGCAAGATGGGCCTGGCCGGTTTCCACCTCGGAATGGGAGCCGATCCAATCAGGCTGGCGCGAACGGTCGTGCGCAAGATGCGGCCCGAGGTGATGTACCGGGTGCTGATTGCCCATGCCCACAACGAAGCCGGGGCGCAGGCAGCTCGCCACTCCATCCTCGAGCGGCACGGCCGCATACACTCCTGTCACATCACGGAAGCGGGACCGGCGCTGGGCGTGCATTTCGGCCCCGGCGGCCTGATCGTGGGGTTCATGCCCCAGCCCAAGGTGCTCAGTTGACGCATCGCAACCCTCCCGCGGCGGTTTTGCGGTAACCTTCAGTCGATGATCGACCTGCTGATCAAGGCAGTGCTGGCCTACCTGCTGGGCTCCGTTTCCGGCAGCATGGTCATGGGCGCCTTCCGGCACGTGGATATCCGCCAGAGCGGCAGCGGCAACGCGGGCGGCACCAATGCCTTCCGCACCCAGGGCTTCCGGTTTGCCCTCGGCGTGGTCATTATCGACATCGGCAAGGGTTCCCTGGCTGCCTGGGGGCTGCCCGCCATCGATCTCGGGCTGCCGGGCGGTCAGGCCGCGGACATCTACCAGCAACTGGCCTGCGGCCTCGCGGCAGTGGTGGGGCATTGCTACCCGCTCTGGTACGGTTTTCGGGGCGGCAAGGGCGCGGCCACGGCGGTCGGCGCGCTGCTGGTAATCGAACCCGTGGTCGTTTTGCCGATGCTGATCACCTGGCTCGTCGTGCTGATGCTCACCGGCTGGGTCGGGCTGGGGACGATGCTGGCCGCGCTGAGCCTGATTCCCGCTTTCGTTCTGCTCGGCGCGCCCGCCCCGGCGGTCCTGTTCGCGATCCTGCTGGCGGGATTCATTGTATTTACCCACCGATCCAATATCCGCAACATGCTGAATGGAAGCGAACACCGCTTCGAACGCATGCGGGTGAAAAACTGGATTCGCTAGACTGGCCCGAGCGCGTGGCGAGGATCAGCGAAGACGCTCTTTCGGCAGAAGCCATCAGGGGGTTCCTGGGGGCGGCGTCATCAGCGGCCGTGCGCGAACTGACCGTCCTGGCCGAAACCGACTCCACCAACGCCGTGCTTGCCCGCATGCCCGCGGACCGCAAACACCGGCACGTGGTGCTGGCCGAGAGCCAGACAAGGGGACGAGGCCGCCGGCAGCGCTCGTGGTATTCGCCGCCCGGCGGCAACCTCTACCTGAGCCTTGGCTGGCGATTGGCAGGCGGGGTGGCGCCGCTGTCCACCTTGCCGTTGGCAGTCGCCGTCTGCCTGGCCATCGCCCTCGAGCGCGCCGGCTTGAGCGGTCACGGCATCAAGTGGCCGAACGACATCCTGATCGGAGGCGCCAAGCTGGCCGGTATATTGGTGGAGAGCCAGTCCGCGGGCGCCGGAAGCGTCCAGGCGGTCATCGGCATCGGGCTCAACGTGCGGATGCCGCCGCTCGCGGGAGATGCCGCCATCGACAGGCCCTGGACCGAACTGGCCGCGCACCTTCCGCCGGCCCGTCGCGAGATCAGCCGGAACGTGCTGGCCGCCATGCTGCTGGACGAGTTGCTGCCCGGCCTCGAACGTTTCGAATTGGAAGGATTCGAGCCTTTCCGCAAAGGCTGGGTCCGGTTCGACCTCCTGAAGGGCCAGCGCGTGCGCATCGAGGGCAATGGCGGCTTCCAGTCCGGTACTGCGCTGGGTATCGACGCCAGCGGCGGATTGTCGATCGATATCGACGGCTATGGCCAGCAGGTGCTGCATGCGGCGGAAGTGAGCATATGGGATGAGTGATGCCCGCCTGCTGATCGACCTCGGCAACACCCGCGTCAAGTGGATATGGGCGCACGGCCGGGCCATCGAAACCAGCAGCGCGGGGCGGGGCGACCTCGACGCGCTTGCCTGTGCAGTCCGGGCGGAAGGGGCTCCGCGGCCGGTCGAGGTTTTGGTCTCGAGCGTCGCCAGCCCCGCCAGGACCCGGGAGGTGCGAAGCCTTTGCCTGGCCCGCTGGGGTCTCGAGGCGCAACTGCTGAGATCGCGGGCCGAGCAGGGGGCTGTGCGCAACGGCTATGCCAATCCGGCCGAATTGGGGGTCGACCGGTGGCTGGCCATCGTCGGCGCGGCGGACCGTTACGGCATGCCGCTGGTGGTCTGGGATCTCGGCACGGCGACGACGCTCGATGCGGTCGACGGAAGTGGCCGGCACCTGGGAGGCTGGATTCTGCCGGGGCCATCCACCATGCTCGATGCTCTGCGCAGCGGAACACAGCTGAACGTGCCCGCGGATCTGCAGGGCGCCGGGCCTATCGAACCGGGCCGTTCAACGGCGGAATGCATCGCCCGGGGCGTGCTGGCCGCTCAGGCCGGTTCGGTGCATCAACTCATCAAGGACCTGTCGGCCCGCGGTGTCGGGAAACCCCGGTTGGTGGTCACCGGCGGCGCTGCGGAGGTGCTGTTGCCGCTGCTGGAGGTCGAGCACATCCACGATCCCTGGCTGGTCTTCCGAGGCATGCTGCTGGATTGAACAGCCGGTTCGAATATGGTGCGGCTTGGTTTAAACTACGCTTCCTGCCAGTTATCGCGTGCCGGCATAGCTCAGTTGGTAGAGCAACTGATTTGTAATCAGTAGGTCCCGGGTTCGAATCCTGGTGCCGGCACCACTTCCGAAGTAGCTGCGACGGCCATCCTGCGAAAACACTGGGTCCGGCGAAATTCGAACCCGGAGGGGTCGACAAATTTG
>Ga0209536_100009250_pt1 | contig 14648 bp, 12 predicted proteins | sample DeeMarSeWOR28_12_FD_187461 | JGI IMG/M metagenome (GOLD analysis project Ga0209536, IMG submission 187461) | Marine sediment microbial communities from White Oak River estuary, North Carolina - WOR-2-8_12 (SPAdes) (version 2) | ecosystem: Environmental > Aquatic > Marine > Intertidal zone >...
ACACCCAGATGGTCAAAGCTCTGGTCAAGACCCTGGATCAACCCACGCCCCAAGGGGCAGGCAATATCCAGGTTGTCTATCTGGAGAATGCCCAGGCGGAAGAGCTCGCCAAAGTACTCGCCGGGTTGCCAGCCAAGGCACAACCTAAAGGCAAACAGCCCGTTATTTCCACCGAGGTGAAGATAGTCGCCGACAAGGCCACCAACAGCCTGGTGATCACCGCCAAGCCTGAGGAATTTAAGGTCATCGAGCCCATTATCCAGAAGCTGGACATCCCCAGGAAACAGGTCTACCTTGAAGCCGTTATCATGGAGGTTCTTTCTTCCAGAACCATATCGCTGGGAGTGAATTGGAGTGTGGCCGGCGAAACGGGTCTGCCACTTACCAGCCGGGACGGGGTAGCATTCGGTGGGTCCAATCCAGAAGGATCGCCAACTCTGGTTGATCCGACAACCGGGGCCTTGGCCATTCCAAGCGGTCTAACCGCGGGGGTGGTGGCCTTTCCCATCACTATAGGGGGCATCACATTCAGCAATTTGGCAGCTCTCGTCAACCTAGCCCAGACTGACAACGACTTCAATATCATTTCCACCCCCCAGCTCATGACCCTGGACAATGAGGAGGCGAGTGTGATTGTGGCGGAGAATATTCCCTTTAGCACCAGGGTGGACCAGGGTACGGACACCACCAGCCGGGCCATCCAGAGTCTCGAATACAGGGATGTGGGTACGACCCTGAAAGTCACCCCCCAGATTAATGAAAAGCGTTTTGTGAAGCTCAAAATCTACGAAGAAATAAGCCGGGTGGTCAGCGAGACGACACAAGTTAGTCTCACTGAGGTTGTGCTGGCGCCAACTACCCGCAAGCGAACTGCCGAGACCAACGTGCAAGTAAAAGACGGGCAGACAGTTGTGATTGCAGGACTCATTGGAGACGAAACGGATTCGCAGACGTCCAAGGTGCCATGTCTTGGGGATATTCCGCTGTTGGGCTGGCTTTTCAGGTCCGAGAGCACGAAGACCAGGAGAACGAATTTACTCATATTTTTGACCGCATATATCGTGGCAACTCCTGAGGAAGCGGATAATCTCTATCGAAAAAAGGCCGGGTACATGAAGGAGGTTCATCCAGATGCGATGACGACACTGGAAGAGCACATGTTGGAGCCCGAGGCTTTGCCGGGGGCTATTCCAGAGAGCAGTGGGCAGAAGGCAGAGGACATTAAACAGGATGCAGCAGGCAGTGGGCAGTAGGCGGTTTAATGGTCAAGGGTAAGGAGCCCTTCGACAGGCTCAGGGCAAGTGAGCACTAGGCACAGCAGGACGACGCGGGGACACGGAGAGACGGAGAAAAGCGAAAAAAGCAATAGGCAGTAAGCAGTGAGCAGCTATGGTAAGTTGGGGATTCTGTTGGAAGTTGGAGGTTAGAGGTTGGGGATAAGAAAGCGAGCAGGATTTACATCCCATGCCTCCAACCTAAAGCGAGGCCAAATGGGCCGAGCGCTCCTCCAACCTAATGTTGTAAAGCGAAAGCTATGAGTTATGAACATACTACCTAAACTGGGCGATGTGCTGGTTGAGCAGGGTTGGCTGACTCCAGAGTCCTTGGAGGACGGGCTGGCGGCCCAAGCAGAAAACGGCGAAAGACTGGGGCAAATCCTCGTCCAACTGAAGAAGATTACCGAACAAGAGCTGCTTGAAGCTCTCGCTCTTCAACTGAATTTGGAGGTATTGGAGATTGTTGATGACAAGGAGCTGCGTTTTGACCTGGTGGAACAACTGCCCATCCAATACCTGAAAAAACACCTGATCTTTCCGTTCCAATCTGAAGACGGCATCTTACGGATGGCTGTTAACGATCCCCTGGCTTTAGAGGTTCTGGATGACCTCCGCATTCTTTACGGTCAGGACGAAATCAGACCAGTCCTGGTTCCAGCTCAGGAGATTATCTCGGCCATCAACCGAACCTATGGACAAGCCAACGACAGCGCTGAACGAATCATTCAGGATATGGGTCAGGAGGAAGACAGCAAGCACTTGTTTGCCGAGCTGGAAGAAGGTGAGGACCTGTTGGATGAGACCAGTGATGCACCTATCATCAAGCTGGTCAACCATATCTTCTCTCAGGCTGTAAAGAGTCAGGCCAGCGATATCCACATCGAGCCCTACCAGCAGCATCTCCAGGTTCGTTTCCGCTTAGACGGGGTGCTTCACAATGTGCTCAGCCCACCTCGAAGATTACATGCGGCTATAGTCTCACGCATAAAGGTAATGGCGCGGTTGGATATTGCCGAAAAACGTCTACCACAAGACGGCCGCACGGAAGTTAAAATAGGTGACCGTTTGGTAGACGTTCGGGTGTCGTGTCTTCCCACGGCCTTTGGTGAGAGGGTGGTGCTGAGGCTACTGGAGAAAAGCGGCAAACTTTTAAGCCTTGATGAGATCGGTCTGTCCTCTGAAGCGCTAGCGGAGATGAAGAGGTTACTTCAGCTTTCTCATGGAATAATTCTGGTGACTGGGCCCACCGGAAGCGGCAAGACCACCACCCTTTATGCGGCGCTCAGCCAGATCAACTCTCCGGACAGAAATATTCTTACCATCGAGGATCCCATCGAGTATCAGCTGGACGGCATTGGCCAGATGCAGGTGAACCCCAAAATCAACCTCAACTTTGCCAGCGGGCTGCGTTCAATGGTTCGCCAGGATCCAGACGTGATTTTGGTCGGTGAGATCCGTGACGTGGAAACTGCTGAAATCGCCATTCATGCGGCACTAACTGGACACCTGGTATTCTCCACTCTTCACACCAACGATGCGGCAAGCGCCATCACCAGACTCACAGACATGGGGATCGAGCCCTTCTTGGCCTCCTCATCGGTACAGGCGATCATTGCCCAACGGTTGGTGCGCCTGCTCTGCCCCCACTGTAAGGAAGCCTACGAGCCAGAAGAAGCTCAATGGGCTGAATTGAGCTCGAGCAAAAAGGGTGCAGGGCCGATTTTTCGGGCAGATGGATGTGGAAAATGTCTGGAAACTGGTTACCGGGGCCGCAGCGGGATATACGAATTTATGAGGATGACAGAGGCGATAAAAGGGTTGGTGCTGAAAACATCAGACGCCAACCAGATTAACAAGGCAGCCAGGGCCCAGGGAATGGTGAGCCTTCGTGACGACGGGATCAATAAGGTTATTGAGGGCAGGACCACTATCAGTGAAGTGCTGCGGGTAACGCAGATCTGATCAGCACGTTACGCGCTGATCAGCAGGCAGCACGCAGCGGGCAGCAGGCAGTAAGCAGGTCAGGACGACGCGGAGACGGGGTGACGCGAAGACGCGGCGAAAAAAAGGGCGGTTAACAAATCCTTTTCTGCATTTCTCGCCCGTCTCGGCCGACCTCAAGTCTCGCCTGAACCGCAAGGCGGTGAGTAGATGCCGGTATTTGAGTACGTGGCCATAGATAGCGCCGGGAGAAGCCGTAAGGGTATCATTGATGCGGACAGCCGAAGAGCGGCCCGCCAAAAACTGCGGGCAGACGGCGTCTATCCTACTCAGCTGGAGGAAACTCAGGCTGGTGAGGTCAGCGAAAAACCTAGTCGGCTGCAATTTAAGCTCCCCCTGCAACAACGGGTGCGTAGAACGGAACTGGTCAGCACCACCCGGCAACTGGCAACCCTGCTGACAGCAGGATTACCCCTTGTGTCTGCCCTCGGTGGCGTTCTTGAGCAGGTAAGACGGACACCCTTGCGCAGGGTGCTCTCACAAGTGCGGGAGCGGGTCAGAGAAGGAATGAGTCTGGCAGCTGCCTTCCGGGAACATCCATCGGTTTTCCCCTCAATTTACACTGCCATGATCCATGCAGGGGAAACTTCAGGTACCCTGGAGTTGGTGGTGGAGAGACTGGCTGATTTTGGCGAGCAGCAGTTGGCCTTGCAACGAAAGGTCCGGTCAACCCTGGCCTATCCTCTATTGATGCTCATTGTTGGCTTGGGCGTGGTGGTTTTTCTCATGGCCTACGTGATTCCCAAGGTCACCCAGATCTTCGTAGATATGAAACAACAACTGCCGTTACCCACTACGATTTTGATTCAGGTGAGCGAGCTCTTCCACAAATACTGGCCTGTACTCGTCATCGCCATCGTCCTTGGCTTCTTGGTAGTTCGTTTTTATGTGAAGACCGAGAAGGGTCGTCATCGTTATCATCGGCTGATGTTACGATTTCCGCTGGTGGGCACGATTGTTGAGAAAGTGGCCATCGCCCGCATTACCAGAACCCTAGGTACTTTGCTCCATAACGGCATTCCTTTGCTGAGTGCCATGGAGATCGTGCGCAATCTGGTGAACAATGTGATCTTGCAGCAGGCTATAGAAGAGGCGCGTCAGGAAATAAGTGAAGGGGCGAGCATCACAACTCCTTTAGCGCGCTCGGGGGTTTTCCCGCCGGCAGTTATCCAGATGATTTCGGTGGGGGAGCAGAGTGGTAATCTGGAAGGAATGCTGCTCAAAGTCGCCGACACCTTCGACAGTGAGGTTGAGACCAGTGTGACCACCTTGACCTCACTTCTCGGACCAGTGATGATCCTGTTCCTGGCGTTTTTTGTGGGCTATGTGGTTTTGGCCGTGCTTCTGCCTATTTTTGAAATGAGCCACTTGGTTGGATAGTTTCATAACGGGAAAAAATTACTTTGTAGGCAGTAGACAGCGGCCGGTGGGCAGATAAATTCGAAATCCGAAGCACGAAGCACGAAACAAATTCAAAATCCGAAATTATCAATGTTCGAAACAATAAGTTTAGTGTCTAATCCAATGTTTTGGTCATTTAGATTTTGAAAATTAGAGAATTGTTTCGGATTTCGATATTCGAATTTCGGCTTTTATGGCGTAAATTAGCACGGGTTAACTAAAGATTGGGCTTCTCTTGAGTGGAAGCTCGGAAGTACGGGGGATATGGTGTACCAGGATCGTTTCGGACTGCGAGGCAAACCATTTGGGAATACCCCTGACCCAGCCTTTTTCTATTTTTCCACTGACCACCGGCGGGCCTTGGTCACCCTAAGCCGGGGTATTCAGAACCGTTCAGGCCTCATGCTGCTGCTCGGTGAGGTGGGAACCGGAAAAACGACTATCTGCTGCCACGTCCACGACCATGCTGGCTGCCTATCGGGGTATCTTAATTACCCTTTCTTGACTGAAGTGGAATTCTTGCAGACGGTAAATAAAGAACTGGGAATTCCGGTTGGCGACGGATCTAGAAAATCTATCATGGAGGAGCTAGACAGGTACCTCATAAAGCAGCACCACAGAGGAAAGCCAGTGGTCCTCATTGTAGATGAGGCTCATCGTCTCGCGCTCCCCATCCTGGATGAAATCCTAATCCTGTCTAATTTACAGCTTTTCAATGCTCATTTACTGCAAATAATCCTGGCTGCGCAACCTCCACTTTTAGATACACTTCAAGACCCGCGCCTCAGATCTCTAAACCAACGCATAGACGTCAGATGCAATCTACCCGTAATGGATAGGCTGAGTACCATCGATTATATCGGCCATCGGTTGGCAAAGGCCGGCTGCATCAACCCTTCACTTTTCTCCTCCGGAGCTCTGGACACCATCTGGAAGAGGTCGAAGGGAACACCCCGGTTAATAAACCAGCTCGGGGAACGCGCTCTCAACGAGGCTTACCGAAAAGGAAAAAAGGGGGTGGGGAGGCGAGAAGTAACGCAAGTGGCCAATGACCCCCTTTACCAACCCTTGTTCGGATCCAAGACGAAACAGTGGTCCACGCGAGCTGCCTTCGCAGGTGCGCTCTTGGCTCTGGGTGTCGGAGTGCTTTTCGGTCTGTCTCATTTTGGGGTGGGAAGCAAATACTTACCAGGAAAAATCTGGGAATTCAGGCCGGTGACGGCAAAGCACCGCACCCTTATTAAGAAACCGATAAATATACCGCAACTCGCCAATAAGATTGAAAAAGAGTATGAAAACGCAGGCATGGTATCACAGGAAGGAGCGGTGCCCGTTGTCGCCTTTGACGAGGCCGCATCGGTTTCGCCGGACTCGCAAAATATTGAGATAACTTCCCTTATCGAACCTCAAGCGACTGTTGATCTCTTGCCTGACCTCAAGTTGAATGCCATAGCGTGGGATGAAAACCCCGCAAACAGCATAGTCGTTTTGAATGACAGGATTGTGCATGAGGGTGATTTCCTGAAAGATGTTAGGGTCCTGCGTATCAAGCCCAATCACGTTGTGTTGTTACAGGGGGATGAACATATAATCAAAAGGATTCACACGCCCGAAGAAGTCCAGACTGCTGCAGAGAGCGGTATGAGTGGCAGGGCTGAAGAAGACAAGACTGTTCTCAGTGAAGAAAACAACGATAACCGCACAGAGCAAGCAGGCTCTATCCTTGATTTCAGGCCGATCATCAATTTTGGCTACAGAACTTCCAGCATGGCCCCTGAGGCTTATATAGAGTTGGAGAGGTTCGCTGCGATTGCAAAGCTAAGTCCTGAGCATAAGATCATCATCCGGGGATATACGGACAATGTGGGATCTTACAGATACAATGAGAGACTTTCTAGGTCACGAGCAAGAATCGTTCAGAACTATCTTGTTGACCAGGGAATCAATCCCGAAAGAATAAGAGTTATTGGCATGGGGGAGGCGGATCCCCTGGTGCCGAATACAAGCCCAGAGGGCCGAACGGTAAATCGGAGGGTTGAAGTAGAGTTAGTGCCAGTTGGAGACAGTTAGACTGCATTTGTTGGAGATAAAAGGATGAAGATGAATATTGAGCAAATTCCTCATGGGAGCCAGACGCACGCTATTGCACAGACGCCGCTCTCAACTGATACATGCCTGCTGAGATCCTTCATGTCGCGACTGCCATTCAGAGTGATAGATTCAAAGTCGGGCTTCACCTTGATTGAGATCATGGTGGTTATCATCATCCTCGGGATTCTGGTTGGGCTGATCGTGCCACGATTCATGGAGAAGCCGGAGAAAGCCAGAATTGTCAAAGCAAAAATGCAGATAGAGAGCATTTCCGCAGCACTGAAGGAATACAAACTGGACAGCGGTGATTACCCTACCACTGAGCAGGGGTTGAGAGCTCTGGTGGAGAAACCCTCAATTGGAAAAATTCCAAAGAAGTACCCGGAAAAGGGCTACTTCCCCAAGGTTCCCAAAGACCCTTGGGGAAATGAATACGTCTACATCAGTCCAGGGGAGCACGGCGATTTTGATCTTATCTCTTACGGCGCTGATAGCGAGGAAGGCGGCGAGGGCAAAAATGCCGACGTGCAGAGTTGGGAGATCGAATGACCCCTCTGGTTTTACTCTGTTGGAACTTACCGTTGTTCTGATTATCCTGACGGTGGTTCTTGGACTGGTACTTCCGGGAGCCTCATCTTTTTTGTTCCGCAGCGATATGAAAGCGAGTTCAAGGCGTTTGGCAGGGGCGGTGGCTTATGCCAGGAGCCAAGCGATGTTGGAGGGCCGCCTCTGGGAACTCACTCTGGATTTGGACGCTGATAGCTTCTGGGCTGCAGCTGTGGCAGAAGAAAGCTCATCGGATCTCGACACCAATAGGAAGCGGACACTTGTGGGTGAAGTTCGCTTCATGGATGTCAAGAAATTGCCTGAGGAAACCAAGCGTGCAGGTCGTGTCGCCCTCCACTTCCATCCCAAAGGTCTCGTAGAGCCCGCAGTGATTCATCTAGCCGGTCCCGGCAAACACATCCAGACTCTATTTGTCAAAGCGTTTAATGGCCGCTTGGTAGTCAGTGAAGGATATGTGGAGTAGGCACAAGGCACAGAGAACACTAGGCACTAAGGACTAAGCACTAGGCACAGCAGCACGACGCGGGGATGGGGAGAAAGGGCGAGACGGGGATTAGAGGCAGAGGGCTCCATCATTTCGGATTTCGGATTGCGGATTTATTCTAATTGAATGCTAGAAAATCGCGTCTAGTAAGGTTGATAATACTATATGGAATTTCTGAGCAGCAATAAAACTTCTGGTTTCACCTTGCTCGAGGTGCTGGTGACGGTTGCTATTTTGGCAATTGCTATGGTGGCCATTCTAAAGGCCAACGTGCAGAATCTAGACGCTCTGGCTAGAGCCAGAGAAGTGACCATGGCATCTGTGCTGGCAGCAAACAAACTGGCGGAGGTTGAGGCGGCTGGAGCCGGGAACTGGTCTGAATTTCAGGGCGACTTTGGTGAAGATTATCCTGGTTACACCTGGGAATTGGGGAGCACAAGCACTGAGCTAGAAGGACTGATAAGGGTGTCAGTGACTGTGCAGCGAAGCGGAGGAGCCATGGGCGGTGGAGTAGTGATTGAGGAACTTCTTTTGGCCGAATAGTGGCCAGCAGGCAGCTGGCAGCAGGCAGAGGGCAGAAGTCAATGACGACTAGGCACTAAGAACTATGCACTAGGCACGACGAGATGAGACGGAGAGAGGGCGATACGGGGAGACGGAGAAAAGAGCAGCAGGCAGAGAGGAGGTTAGAGGTTTGAGGTTAGAGGCAAAAAGACAATCAAGGCAGGTATATACTGCCTACAACCTCAAGCGAGGCCAAAGGGGCCGAGCGCTCCTTCAACCTGATTCTGAGCGAGCGTTAAGCGAGCTCTGCTTGAGTTCCGGCTTCACCCTGATTGAAATCCTTATTGCCATTGCCATTCTGGCGCTGGTGGTGAGCAGCCTTTACGGCGCCTACAGTGGTACGATTGAAACCACGGAGAAGGTGGAAAGTTTGAGAGATATTGATCAAACGGCGCGACTGGCTCTAATGCAAATGGCCGATGATTTTAAGTCCCTTTACTACAGAAAAGCAGAGAGTAATGAGCAGGATTCACCTTTTGGTTTCAGCGGTGGCATGGAAGCCGAGGGGGAGGAGGGAACAGTTGTCGAGTTTGCCTCAACCTCCCATTTGGGTTTTGACCTGAATTTTCCCAGCCTGCGAATCAACCGGGTTCGCTATACACTGGTAAAAGAGTTGGACAATGAGCAGCATCATAAACTTGTCCGCATCGAAATCCCCTTTGCCGATCTGCCTGGAGAGCGAGAGGAGATTACAGTGGAGCTTGCGGACTCGGTGGAATCATTGACGTTGACCTATCAGAATGAGGATGGACAGTCGTTCTCGCAATGGGACACCAAGGCAAAGGAGACCGAAGGACTGCCACCGCGGTTGGTCAATATTCAGCTGAAGATGGCAGGAGACAAATCCAGGATCTTTACCGCAATCGTTGCGCTACCAGTATGGGAGGAGGAACAGGGGGCGGAGGAGAGTAAGGAGTAGGCGCTGTTGCCACTAGGCACTAGGAACTAGGCACGACCAGATGAGGCGAGGAGGCGGAGATACGGCGACACGGGGAGGCGGAGAAAGAGCAGAAAGCAGAAGGCAGGAGGCAGAGCAGGGCGACACGGAGAGACGGGGAAACCGGACACGGAGAAACGGTGACACGGCGATACGGGGAAGCGGACAGGGAGAAGGAGTGACACGGAGATGCGGTGATAAAGTCACTGAATTGGAAATACTGCTTAAAGATAAGTACAAATGCCAAATGAGAAATGTGAAATGAGAAATGGTAGATGGAAGCTTGGAGAGTCAGGAGCTGCTCTCATCCTGGCCCTTCTTATGATCAGCATTCTTGTTGTCTTTGTTCTGGAAGCAATGCGCGCCATGCAGGTGGAAGGAGCGGGTGCCCGCCATTTGCGCGATAGCCTTCGAGCCGAGGGTGTGACCAAATCCGGAGTAAACATTGCGATCTCCATGTTGAGAAGAGACCTTGAAGAGAACGAGGTGGATCACCCGGGGGAACCGTGGGGTGTATTGCCTGATCCTGATGCTTTGCCAGTGGCACTACCCGAAGACGGGACCTTGGAAGGAAAGGTGGCAGACGAGGCGGGCAAGTTGCCCATCAACTATCTGGTAGACAAAGAAGGCAAGGTACAGGACACCTATCAACAGGTTTTGACCCGCTTGCTTACCAACCCTCCGTTTGAGATGGAGGAAGAGGAAGCCCAGGGATTGGTTGCGGCTATCAGAGACTGGCTTGATAAAGACGATGAGGTTACAGGGGAGTTCGGTGGGGAATCAGATTACTATCAGAGCCTGGAGCACCCATACGAAAGCAGAAACGGTTCCTTTACATCGCTGGCTGAGCTCAGGCTGGTTCGTGGCATGACTGAACCTCTTTATTTCGGCAAAGAGGATCAACCGGGTTTAAAGGATCTGCTAACGGTATACGGCGACGGCAAAGTAAACATAAATACCGCCGGGCCCCTGGTTCTTCAAACACTGGTGGGGGAATCCGTCTCTCCAGACACCGCAGCCGAATGGGCGGAGAACATCGTGACTTACCGGCAAGAACCAATGCACTGGGACTTTCTCGGCGAATCGGATTGGTATAGAAACAGGATGGCAGGTTATAATGATATCAGCCTCGCAACTGATCTAATAACCACCCAAAGTAATTATTTTGCCGTAAAGCTGACAGGTAAGGTGGGAGTAGGGAGGAAATCGATTCTGGCCTACCTGGAGCGGCGGAAGTCTGAAAAGGAAGGGGAAGGTCAGGTCAGTGTATCTGTGCGTTATTTGGAAATATACTAATGGTCTAATTCTTGCTGCAACCTAGCTCATATATTTCATGAATTGCCTGCTGCGACCTTGGATATGGCCGTCCTTCCGGGGGTCCTCGGGTGTCGGACCCTGCAACGTACTGTTAAAGTACGCCTCGGGTCCAACCCCCTGCGGTTGCCCGGTGGCACAGCCATCTTCGCGGTCTCGCGACGAGAATTCATAAAATATACGAGCTAAGTGGGGGTGACTTAATCCATGCCAGAAACGATACTCGGAATAGATATCGGCAGCAGTGCCATCAAGGTGGTCCAGGTAACCCGTGGCTTCAGAGTAAATCGGATGTCAGGTCATGCCAGTGTGGAGCTAGCGGCCGATGCTGACGTTTCTCAAGTGGCTAATACCCTAATGGATCTCATTTCCGAGAAGAACCTAAAGAGTGACCGTTATTTGGTGGCACTGGGTGCTCATGAAGCTTTCTTTCGGCGGCTTAATTTTCCTTTTACTGCCCGACGCAAGATTGCCCAAGTAATCGGATTTGAAATGGAGCCCGACCTACCTTTGAGCCTGGATGAGGTGCAGGTGGACTTTGTCACCACAGAACCCCGCCAAGACGGCACCCAAGAAGTACTGGCCGCTGCAATTCCTAGAACTGTTCTTGACCCTTTGCTATCAGCACTCCAGGAGGTTGGCATTGAGCCAGAGGTTGTTGATCTTGACTCGAGCGGTTTGACTTTCATTGCACGAGAACTTCAGGAGCAGTTGCCGGAGCGGGTAGTGATTATGGATATCGGTCATCGCAAGACTAACATGCTGTATCAGCATCGGGGCGTGGCCACTTATCTCAGATCTCTCATGATCGGCTGTGGGCGTCTTGCCGAGAAAATTGCTGAGGTTTTGGGGGTATCGGTGGATGAGGGGATGCAACTTCTCTTTCCCATTGGCTTGGATGAGGATGAAGAATCATCAGAGTTAGATTCTGCTCGTGAGGCTATTGGTGTCGAGGTCGAATCTCTGGCCCGGGAGGTTGAACTATCTTTGATGGCAGCTCAGGTGCAAGCTCCTGAATTGTGGCCAGAGCTCATACTATTGGCCGGCGGCGGCTCTTTAGTTAAGGGCTTGGCAGAAGCGCTGGAGAAAATCCTGGGGCTGCGAGTAACCTGTCTGAGTGATCTGGAGGAACTCGGCCTACTCAACCAATTTGGAGAGCGGCTAACTGATTCGGCGCCATTTGCGGTGGCAGCTGGTCTGGCTTTTAAGGGAGCAGCTCGGAGGGTAGGGTTCAACTTCCAAGCAGAAGAGATACGCAGCCAATATCCATTTGTAAAGTGGCGACAGCAATTGAGCTACGGACTTGTGGCCTGTGCGGTTGTGGCCTTTGCCTGGCTCGGTTCGGTGGGGGTAGACATCTATACGAAAAAGAAAACGCTTGACCGGCTTGAGCAATCCATTGAGGAAGTGTTTCGTCGCACTGTCCCAGACTTCAAAGGATCAGTTCGCACCTCACAATACCCCAGCATTGTTAAAACCAAGATCAACGAACTCAGCCAGTCGGTAACTCTTTTTGGTGCTGAGGCTGGGCACCATTCTACAGTGGAGCTATTGCGTGTTGTCAGTGAGGCAATACCGAAGGATCTGGACGTAACAATCAGTCTGATCACAGTGGATAGTCAGCGTGTCAGGCTCAGTGGGCGAGCGGATGGTTTCAACACTGTGGATGGAGTGAAAAACAGGCTGGCAGCTTTGGACAATTTCGACGGGGTGACAATTACCGGTGCTAAGGCGGCAACAGATGGTAAAGGGGTGCAATTTGGTTTAGAACTGCTTCGCCAGCAATTATCCGAAGAGGGCTGATTGATGAGGATTACTCGCACACAATTGATTTGGATAGCGGCTGGAGTGATCGTAATCCTTGCATTGAGCCAGTGGCTGATACGCCCCATTATTGGCAAGCGGAAAGAGTTGGCGACAAGCATTCAACGGAGCGAAGAGCGCATGCAGGAGATGGTCCGTCTGGAGCAGTTGTACCGAAAAATGCAGGCAGAAAATGCCCGGGTTGAGAAAGACCTGCGCGGGCGTAAACGTGACTTCACCCTATTTGCGTTTCTGGAGGGATTGGCCGGCCGTGATGGGGTAAAAAGTCAAATCGAATTCATGCGGCCTTCCGTAAAACAACTGGGTGATATGCACCAGGAAGAACAGGTGGAGATGCAGTTGAAGGGTGTGTCTCTGGAGCGGCTAATTCCTTACCTTTACCATATTGAGGCGTCACCGGAGCAAGTTCGGATCAGGCGGCTCACTATCCGGCCAAATCAACGAGACCAGTCTCAGCTGGAAGTGACCTTGGTGGTGGTAACTCGTAAGCTGCGCAAGGTACCTGGGGTGGTGGGCAGCAAGGAGGCGTAGGGTGGTACATTGCGGATTTCGGATTGTAGATTGTGGGAACTACGCACTAGACACAAGGCACTAAGCACGACAAGATGATACGGAGAAGCGGCGACACGGAGAGGCGGAGGAAGGGGCAGCGAGCAACTAATGTTGTAGGTTCAGAAGTAATACTGATCGTCATACCGGACGAGGCGAAGTCCCGCCTTGGCGGGATATCCAGAAAATGATAGATTTTTCCAGATTCCGGATATCCTGACAGTGTCGGGATTCCGGAAGGACGGAGTCAACGGTCGCACCCGGCAACTTGAGCTTTGACACGACCTAGTATGCGCTAAAAGATAATTAGGGCGGGAGTTATCCCGCCCGAAAAATTTGTTAGAAAAGAAAAGACTTATGAAGCGCGTATTGACAAAGAAAGTATTGGGATATTTTCTCTGGGGTCTGGTTCTCGCCGGGATCCTCATAGTGTGGAAGTTTCCCTATGGGAGTTTGCAAGAGAGGCTGGATGCAGTTGCCAGAGAGCGCTTGGGCTTGAGATTCGAGGCTACCGATGTATCCCCAACCTTGCCGCCTGGCTTAAAGCTGGCTAAATGTACGGTGAGATCGACGGAGCCAGGCAGCAAACCTTTCTTGGCAGCAACCCAGGTGTATCTACGTTTTAAGCTTCTGCCATTGCTAAGGGGGAGTCTTGCCTTAACCCTTCGTAGCCAGGTTTATGGGGGCTCGCTGAAGGGAGATATTCGGCTGGCGCCATTTTATGACGTTAGACAATACCAACTGAAACTCCGCGGACAGACCCTCCGCTTGGATGATAAAACTGACATTTCTGCACTGCTTGGCAGACAGTTATCTGGGCAGATCTCCGGAGACCTCGAGCTGAAAGGGGACTTTGGGGATATTGTCAATTCTACCGGGGGTGGAGAGCTCCAGCTTGTGGAGGGAAGTTGTCCAATTGACTCTCCCTATCTAACGATCAAATTGTTGGAAAAACTAGAGGTATCCGGCACCTTTGCACTTGCAGGCGGGATTCTTAAGATTAACCCTTGCCAGTTCAAGGCTCCGGGCTTCGAGGGAACTCTGAGCGGCGAGATTGAGCTTCAGCCCTGGCTGCCTAGTAGCACTTTGAACCTGGCGGGAAAGGGCCAGATAGATCCTGCCTTGGTGAACCTTCCCCCAGATAAGCGTAGGGTGGCCGAAGCTATTCTCAAGCGGGGAAAGCCGCTGCCATTTAAAGTGCTCGGTACGATAGAGGCGCCGCAATTAAGACTTTTCTAATTAGTTTCCATCCGGAAACTCCTCCCTGTCATTCTGAGTCCTTCGACAGGCTCAGAATAAACTCCGCGAAGAATCTCTGCGGATCCAGTAACTATGAGATTCTTCGTCGTCCCGCCCAGCGGGACTCCTCAGAATGACACCCATATACGCGGTTTCCGGATGGGCACTAATTATAGCTATCAGCTGTCAGCGTTCAGCCAGCATAGAGCATAGAGCATGGAGAAACAGAAAAATCATTTAACTCCATGCCCCGAGCCCCATGCTCCTTGCCTACTGATAACCGAATTCTTTAAGGGCCCGAGGATCTTTGCGCCACTTTTTTTGAATTCGGACCCACAACTCCAAAAAAACCTTAGCGCCAAGCAGCTTCTCCATGTCCAGACGGGCTTGCGTGCCAATC
>Ga0209536_100009251_pt1 | contig 14648 bp, 9 predicted proteins | sample DeeMarSeWOR28_12_FD_187461 | JGI IMG/M metagenome (GOLD analysis project Ga0209536, IMG submission 187461) | Marine sediment microbial communities from White Oak River estuary, North Carolina - WOR-2-8_12 (SPAdes) (version 2) | ecosystem: Environmental > Aquatic > Marine > Intertidal zone >...
GATCTTTTTTATCCTTATTATGGCCTGGAGGGAACCGGATCCTCCGGTACCGGAATATGGGATTGAATTGAATTTTGGAATCGATGCTTCGGGATCCGGAGACATTCAACCAACCCAGCCCACCAATGTCCCGGCAGAACAGGAATCCGAACCCGAACAACAAGAATCCGAAACCATCCAACCGGACGTTGAACCACTTGACGCTGAACTTAAAGAAGATTCCCCACCGCAGCAAATCCAGGAGGAAGAGATCATCGAGGAACAAAGGTATGAACAACCGGCTGAAACTCAACCGGCAGAGTCACCTGATGTGGTTCAGCCCCCGGTCACCCCTCCGCAGGTTACTGAAAAAGAAGTTCAGAAAATCGAGGAAGTGAAACAGGAGCCCCAGGTAACCGGGGAATCAGAAACCAATCAAGCCCGGGAATCAACCGGGACTACCGAAGAGGTACTTGATGATCAGTCATCTGCAAGCCAGGGAGATGATGCTGATATGGAGGGAGATAAGGGAGATCCGGAAGGAACCCTCGATTCAAGGGCCCTGTATGGATCACAGGGAGGTGGGGGTGGCCCGCTGCTGGAATTGTCCGGTTGGACATGGGATTTTGAACCCGACCCAAGGGATACTTCCAATGAAAATGGGAAAATCGTTTTTGAAATAAAGATAGACGACCGCGGTGAAATTATCTCCGTACGAACGCTTGAAAAAACAGTAAATCCGGATATCGAAAGGATATACAAACAGGAGGTTGAATCCCTCACCTTCAGCCCCATCTCCTCCAATACCAGACCGGCCCCTGTTTCCACCGGGAAGATCACTTTTATAATCAGATCCAAATAATTTGATACGATATCAGGAAGTACTTGATTATCTCTATGATAAGCTTCCGATGTATCAGCGGGTCGGGCCTCCTGCATTTAAGAAGGACCTGACCAATACGCTTGCTTTGTGTAAAGCGTTGGGAGATCCCCAAAGAAAATTCAGATCAATCCATATAGGAGGAACGAACGGTAAAGGAAGTTCGTCACATATGATTGCCTCCATCCTGCAGGAATCCGGTTATAAAACCGGACTGTACACTTCGCCACATCTTAAAGATTTCACGGAAAGGATAAAAATCAATGGAATTACGGTACCGGAAATATTTATAATTGATTTTATTGAAAGATACCGGTCCCTGATCGAACAGGTTGAGCCTTCATTTTTTGAAGTTACCGTGGTGATGGCCTTTGAATATTTTGCCAGAGAGAAAGTTGATTTCGCCATATTTGAAGTAGGCTTAGGGGGACGCCTGGATTCAACCAATGTGATTGTTCCCGAAGTTTCGTTGATCACCAACATTTCTTATGACCATCAGGATATGCTGGGAGAAACATTGGAGAAGATTGCCAGAGAAAAAGCGGGTATAATAAAACCGGGAGTACCTGTGGTGATCGGTTCGAACCAGGAAGAGATCGTTCATGTATTCCATGAACAGGCCCGGGATAATGTTTCCCTTATTGATATGGCCACCGATTATTATGAAATCAAGGAAAAGGAAGTATCCAATAAATATATATCCTGTACCGTGTTGTCAAAATTCAGTGGATTAACCTATCACTATACGATCGGCACGGCCGGCTTATATCAGATAAAAAATCTTCCCGGCGTAATCAGAGTAATTGATATATTAATCGAAAAAGGAGTAAAGATTAATTCCCTTCAGATTGCAAAAGGCCTTTTAGACTTCCATCAGAATACCGGATTGAAAGGCCGGTGGCAGCTATTAAGGGAAAAACCCCTGGCGATTGCGGATGTTGCTCACAATGAAGCAGGAATTCGCGAAGTCATGAACCAGCTATTGAAATTGAAAGGGAATCGATTTCGTATGGTAATTGGATTTGTGAAGGAAAAGGATGTACAGAAAATATTACCTTTGTTCCCGGGAACAGCCCGTTATTATTTTTGTCAGGCTAATGTACCCAGGGCCATGGACGCGAACCTGCTGGCGCGCGAAGCCGAAAAAATCGGACTGGAAGGCCTGGTGATAGAGAATGTGAATCATGCCTACGAGCAGGCCCTGAAGGATAGCGCTGAGAATGATGTGATCTACGTGGGAGGTAGTACATTTGTGGTATCCGAACTCGATTGTTTGTAAGGATGGGACGAAGTAAACTGGATAAATTCAGGGATAACCAGGCAAGAAGAAATATTATCCAACCTGGAAAAGAAATTTTCGAAAAGATAAAAGGGAACTGGAACCGCGTATTATTTAAAAACAAAAATCCTATATCCCTGGAACTGGCCTGTGGTAAGGGAGAATATACGGTAGGATTTGCACGAATATTTCCCGGAAGGAATATCGTGGGTGTGGATATCAAGGGATCCAGGATCTGGAAGGGGAGTGGAATTGCCGAAAATGAAGGACTTCGAAATGCCGCTTTTTTAAGAGCCCAGATACAGAACCTGGAACAATATTTCGAAGAAGATGAGGTGGATGAGATCTGGATCACCTTTCCGGATCCAAGGCCCAGGTTGAGGGATGAAAGAAGAAGATTGACTCACCCCCGTTTTTTAAATATTTACAGACGTATTTTGAAAAAAGGTGGATGGGTGCATTTGAAAACGGATGATGATCAATTGTTTGCTTACAGCCTGGACGTTGTATCCGAATCGGATTTCGTATCCAACCTGGAATATACTTTCGATCTTTATAAATCTTCTTTAATGGAGCATCACTTTGGTATTAAAACTACCTATGAAAAACGGTTTCTTGAGGAAAATATCCCAATAAAATACCTTAAATTTAAAATAACGGGATAAATATGAAATTAAATAAACTCTATACCTATCCGGGTATGATTCTGTATTATTTTTTTCTCCTCCTCGGCATCTTGATACTCTTTCAATTCAATAAGGGAGAAGGGATTATCTGGCTGAATGAAAGCGGCAATTCTATTTCGGATATTTTTTTTAAATACTGGACCTATCTGGGCGATGGCCTGGTCTTCCTTATTGTTCTTGTTTTTTTTGTTTTCAGAAGTTATTTCTACTTCTTCATTACCATCTCTTCCATTATCATTCAGACCATTTTTGTGCAGGGATTGAAAAGATACGTTTTCCAAGATCTTGTCCGTCCGAAATTATTTATTGAAAACTTCATGGATCTTCGCCAGGTGGAAGGAGTTGAAATCCATTCGCAGCATACATTCCCATCCGGACATACCGCCACTGCATTTACCATAGCGCTGATCCTTTCCCTTTATGTGAAAAATAAAAGTTGGACAGTCGTATTTATGCTGGCAGCCATCCTGGTTGGCATATCCAGAATGTATCTGTTACAACATTTTTTCGTGGATATCTATTTCGGGTCTGTTTTCGGCGTCCTTTCAGTAATCCTTTCCTTTTACCTGATCGGGAACAGTGAATATTTGAAACGGCGTTTGTCGGAGAAGTCCAAGTTGACCGGAAGATAGTCTGTGGTCAATCTGATAAACCACGGTGGTGGGGATCTCAAAAATATCTTTTGCTTCGGCTATCCTTTTCAGTTGGGGAAGGTCATTGATTTCATCCGCATATGATTTCCTGGTTATGATATAACCCCGGTTGATTTTGATATAGTCCTCTAAATCAGCTTTATTGTCAAATTCGGGGAATGGTTTACGAATATAAAACGAGAAGGCCGGATTGTAAATCTTATAGGAGGCGACAGGAAGTTCGCTGTCGATAAGATGAATCGTTTTTGCAACTGGATTGTTCTGATCAATCTGGGGGTAAATGATGTAAAAAAATAACAGAATGATTAATATCCAGGAAAGTGAAAGGGATATAAGGATCCCTTTAAAATTGGATTTTAAACTAAAGTAAAGTGCCCATAATCCACCCAACGGGAGAATTATAAAATATACGGCAAGATGTCGCAAGTAAATTAATACAGGATCCATCTGTAATCCATAATAGAGAATGAGGGGTATTGCGAAAACGATAAATAAGTAAATTATAATGGTGATCAGAGTGGTTCTGAAATGATCTTTAAATGAGTCATGCAGTTGGGCCAGGTAATTGCCGATTAAAACAGCCAGGAAGGGGTATGCGGGAACTGTATAATTTGGCAGTTTGGTACTGGAAATGGAGAAGAATACAACAATAGTCAGAATGATAACTATACTGAACAATAGAAGCTTTTTTTCTTTCCGTTTCCTCCATCCAAGTCTGAAGGATTGTACAACAAATATTGAAAAGGGCAACACCCCGAAGATCACCATAAGCGGAGTGACCAGGAAGATAGCTCCATGACCTTCCATGGAATCCGTGTATCTGTTCACATTATGATATAAAAAAAACTCGCGGATCCACTCTCCGTTCGTTTTCAGGGAAACCAATAAATACCAGGGGAGTATCACCAGGAGAAATACACCCAATATCCAGTGTGGTTTGAGGCTCATAAAATATTTCCAGGATAATTTTTTATTTATCAGAAGAAAAATCAGGATTGACGATCCGGGAATGACAATGGCAACGGGGCCTTTTGTCAGTGTACCCAAGCCAAAAAAAAGATAAGCCAATAAAAGGCACAAAGGGCTTTCCTCTATGTAATAAACATAAAATAGTGCAAGGCCTATCGTGATGAAAAAAATCAGATAAGGATCCGGGACGGCCATATGGAATTGCAGTATAAAATGTAGAGAAGAAAGCAAGACCAGTGCACTATAAAATCCGGTCCGCGGGCCAAGGTATCTGGTAGCAAGCCACCAGGTGGTAAGGATTGTAAGCACCCCCATGATCACGGAGAAAAAACGGGCTGAAAATTCGTTTACGCCAAAGATCAGGTAAGCCATTTGCATAAAATAATAGTGAAGTGGAGGTTTATCGGTCCTTAGTTCCTGATTAAATGTCGGAACGATTAAATCACCTCTTTCCAACATTTCACGGGCACATACTGAATTTTTTGCTTCGTCGAGGGCATAGATGTACAAACCTCCGATGTTGGAAGAAATTAAAACAAAGCTGAATATTGTAATAAGGATCAGATTTTTTCGATTATTTTTGGGCATTCATCCTTTTTTGTATCTGGTACAAAGCTAAAACCATCCGGATTATTTATAATGAAAAGTGTATAAAATCTGTTAAATTCATGGATATAGGAGATAAAGTTTTACATATTGTATCTATGAAATTCATTTCAGAATCGTTATTTTTTTCCTTTTTAATTCAGCTGGTGATCCTAACATCCGGTTGGTCTCAGGATCATCCTCCTTTCGTCCAATCCAATCAAAAGTGGGTTGATTCGGTCATGTCTTCGATGTCGGTGAAAGAAAAGATTGGACAACTTTTTATGGTGGCTGCCTATTCCAACCGTGATCGAGAACATATCGACCACATAAAAAAGCTGATCAGGGAATATAATATTGGTGGATTGATATTTTTTCAGGGTGGTCCGGTTCGTCAGGCCATGCTGACGAATGAATACCAGGCGGTCGCCAAAGTACCCCTTCTGATCGCCATGGATGCGGAATGGGGTTTGGGGATGAGACTGGATAGCACCATAAGGTATCCTTATCAAATGGCGCTGGGGGCGATTCAGGATAACCGCCTGATCTATCAAATGGGAAAGGATATTGCGGATCAGTTTCATCGAATCGGGATGCACATTAATTTTGCCCCCGTCATTGATGTGAATAATAATGCCCGGAATCCGGTGATAAATTTTAGGTCTTTTGGTGAAGTAAAAGAAAATGTGGCTGAAAAAGGATTGGCCTATATGCAGGGAATGCAGGATTCCGGCATCCTGGCATGTGGAAAACACTTTCCGGGCCATGGAGATACCGATGTGGATTCTCATCAGGATTTACCGGTCATTCCTCACTCACTGAACCGCCTTGAGGAAATCGAATTATATCCTTTTAAAAGGTTAATAAACAAAGGTCTTGGAAGCATAATGGTCGCTCACCTGAGCATACCTGTACTGGATCCAACACCAAACCAAGCCTCCACATTATCCAAATCCGTTGTTTCTGGATTATTGAAGGATTCACTTGGTTTTGAAGGAATTGTATTCACGGATGCGTTGAATATGGAAGGTGTGACCAAATATTACGAACCTGGTGAAGTGGATTTAAAAGCCTTTCTGGCAGGGAATGATATTTTGCTCTTTTCCATGGATGTCGAGAAGGGAATTGACCTCGTACAGAAGGCAGTACGGGATGGGAGAATAGATGAAAAAACGCTCGACAGCCGGGTCAAGAAGATTTTGTTATTAAAATTCTGGTCCGGATTATATGATATGGATTCGGTGATTACCCGGAATCTGGTAAAAGATCTGAATGACACGGAAAAATTAGTCCTTCACAGAAAACTTACATCTGCCTCGCTGACCCTGATCAAAAATGACGGGGATCTGGTTCCCCTGAAACGACTCGATACCCTTAGAATGGCTTCGATAACGATCGGACATACCCGGTCGGATATATTTCATGAGCGGTTGAATGATTATACCCGGATCGATCATCTTTTTCTGAAGGAAAATGACACCTATGAGGAAATGAAGGAGGAGTTGAAATCTTATAATCTTCTGATCCTAAATTTCACAAGCCTTTCACAATACGCATCGAGAAATTTTGGAATACCTGAAATCCATCTCGAAACCATCAATCAACTCCTTCATAATCACCCCTGCTTTGTGATCTGGAATGGGAATCCATACGGTATTAATAAAATTAAGAACGCGGATCAAGCGTTGGGCATCCTGATCACCTATCAGGAAAATACATCCTCCAAAGACCTTGCGGTACAGGCATTGTTTGGTGCAAATGATGTGAATGGACGGCTCCCGGTAACTATCAACGATCGGTTCCCGGCAGGATTGGGAATATCAACCTCAGGGGATATCCGACTGGGATATGGAATCCCGGAAGACGTCCAGTTAAACGGGGAAAAATTAGAACATGGCCTCGATTCCCTGGCTGTTTATGCGTTGAAAGAAGGAGTAGCTCCGGGTTTGCAGGTGCTGGTTGCCAGGAATCAAGAGGTTGTTTTCCATAAAACCTATGGTTACCACACCTACGACAGCCTCCGTGAAGTAAAAAAGGACGATCTGTATGATTTTGCATCAGTGACTAAAATTACCAGTGCCCTTCCTGCATTGATGCGATTGCATGACCAGCGGAAATTTGATCTGGACGCCACACTGGGTGATTATCTTCCTTATTTCCGCCGGGGAAATAAAAAGGATATTCCTATTCGCCGGATATTAACTCACAATGCCGGATTACAATCCTGGATTGCGTATTGGCAAACCGCACTCAAGAAAAGTGGAAAATTCAAAAGCAGAACCATATCGGGAGATTCCTCGTCACGGTTTCCAGTCAAATTAACAGACAATCTTTTTTTATATAAAAATTATAAACGAAAGATCTACCGGATGATCCGTAAATCGCCGGTCGATCCGGACCCGGAATATCTTTACTCCGGACTTTCTTTTTATTTGTGGCCTGAGATTATTGAGACCATAACCGGAATTAACTATGAACATTATCTGAAAGATTCGATCTATCATCCCTTGGGTGCCTATACGCTTACTTACAATCCACTCAAGTATTATGGTCTGGACAGGATCATACCGACTGAAAATGACACTTTTTTCAGAAAAATGCAGATACATGGCCTCGTTCACGATGAGGGGGCCGCCATGATGAATGGCGTATCGGCCAATGCAGGATTGTTCGGCTCGGCTACGGATCTGGCCAAATTGATGCAGATGTATCTCAACATGGGTGAATACGGAGATTACCGGTTTATTACCAGACCAACGATGAAAAAATTCACGGCATGTCATTATTGTAATGAGAATGTGCGACGGGGGCTTGCTTTTGACAAACCGCTTATCCGGGATAAGGAAAAGGGAATGCCGGCAAAAGATGCAGGAGAGGATAGTTTCGGACATTCGGGATTTACCGGAACATTCACGTGGGCAGATCCCGATACCGGAATTCTATTTGTTTTTATGTCGAACAGGGTATACCCGACTCGGGAAAACAATAAGATTGCCACCCTGAGTATTCGGCCGAAAATGCACCAGGTGGTTTACGATGCATTGATGCTTGATTCGGATCCGTTGGATCATCCCGGGGATTAGAAAGCATTTTATTATTTTTATTATTCTATGGAACTGTCGCTTGTCGTAAGTGTATTTAATGAGGAGGGAAATATCGGGCCCCTCATAGAGCAGATTAACGAATCGCTCAAAGGGGTTGATTATGAGGTTATCTTCATAAATGATGGATCCACGGATGCTACGTTAGAAGAAATCAAACAGTTGGCTACTCCTCGGTTTAAGATCCTGGATTTTTATACGAATTACGGACAGACGGCAGCCATGGCGGCAGGGATCGAACATTCCCGAGGGACTTTAATCGTTACCATGGATGGGGATTTACAGAATGATCCGAAAGATATTCCCATGATGATGAGGCAGTTGAAGGATGGTGACTGGGATGTGGTAGCCGGAATAAGATCCAATCGAAAAGACTCATTTTTTATGCGAAAATTTCCTAGCAGAATCGCTAATTGGATGATCCGGAAACTCACGGGGGTATACATTACGGATTATGGTTGTTCTCTGAAAATATTCAAAGCGGATGTGGCCAAAAACCTTGGATTATATGGTGAGCTCCATCGATTCATACCGGTCCTTGCAAAGTTACAGGGTGCCCGTATGACCGAGATGAATGTACATCATCGCACCAGGGTGCATGGAAAAACAAAATATGGACTTGGAAGGACCTTCCGTGTGATGAGCGATGTGCTGCTGATGGTCTTTTTTCAAAAATATATGCAACGCCCCATGCATCTTTTCGGTACCTTGGGAATCTTCACGTTTGGTCTTGGCATGATCCTTAATTTATATCTATTATTTGAAAAAATACTGGGGCACGACATCTGGGGCCGGCCTATACTTATTCTTGCTATTACCCTGACGATTGGAGGCATTCAACTCATCACATCCGGTCTGATCGCTGAGGTGATCATGCGCACCTATTATGAGTCACAGGATAAAAAAACGTACCGGATTAAAGAGATCATCATTGGAAATACGCAGTAAAAAAGGTATCCTGAAACTGATTTTCAAGGTAATTGTCACTTGCCTGGCTATATATGTAGTAATACGAAAAATTGATTTTGCTGAAACCAAAAGGATACTTTTTTCGGCTCAGCTTTTCTGGCTTTTTCTTGCTCTGATTCTCTTTAATATTTCGAAAATGATCAGCTCCGTCCGTTTGAATGGATTTTTCAGAAAAATCGGGTTGAATCTAAGTTTCCGTTTTAATTTAATTTTATACTATGTGGGAATGTTTTACAATCTTTTTTTACCTGGAGGTATTGGAGGTGATGGCTATAAGGTTTATCTGCTGAATAAACATTCCAGGGTGCCGGTTAAATCCCTGATTGGGTCCATCTTGATTGACCGGATTAACGGAATGATCGCGTTGTCTTTTTTAGCTCTGTTGCTTCTGCTTTTTATTGATCTTTCCTTTATAGAATTTTCGTTAACCTACTACCTGATCGGCTTGCTGATCCTCATTTACCCTGGATTTTATTTTTTTGTTAAACTGTTTTTCAAAATTTTTTTAGATTATTTTAACTGGTCAAACATGTTATCGATGGGCGTTCAGATCTGTCAGCTGATAAGTGCTTTTTTTATTCTCTTGTCGCTGGATATCCACAATCTGTATCTGGAATACCTGGTTTTATTCCTCCTGTCATCCATCGTGGCGGTCCTCCCGTTTACCATAGGTGGCATTGGTGCAAGAGAATTGGTTTTTGTATTCGGGGCGAATTACTTACTGATCGATAAAAATACGGCAGTCGCTTTCAGTCTGTTGTTTTTTGTTATAACCGCAATTAGTTCATTTTCAGGTACTTTCCTTGAAATGAAACTTAATCCGAAAAATTTATGATTTTTTCCTGCCTGTCTATCGGTCTGACGGCCAACTGGCGTCCGCTGCACCTCCCATCGGCCGCCATGCGCCTATTTACCATCTCTTAGCTCCGATTGATCGGGGCGTAGTGAGGCATTGAAGCTTCGGCGCAAGCATAAGGCTTCGACCTCAGGCGAACAGCGATGCGCCTGCGTCCCCATTAAATCTATACCCCTACCCTGGGTTTCCCGGATGGGGATCAGGGGATCTGTGAAAAAACCTGGGATCAAAGTCCGGGATTTTCTGCGAGAGACCCCGGTTAAAAATTACAAATCAGAACTTGGAAACAGATGGTCGGAGGAACGATGTTGGGCCGTCCAGATCGGGAAGATTTCAAATTTGGATATTTTAATAACATTTATCGGTACCATCGTTCATCTTATTGAAAATTAACAGCTTACAATCTGTTCGTATTGTGATATTCATATTGTTTACAGGAATAATCGGGATTAAAAGTCCTTTGTATTCAAAAAAGGTAGAGATTGAAGAAACCTAGTACCTATTCTATTTCTAATTCTTCAAGAATATCAGCTAACCCTTCATAATCCTTGAATCCCACCTGTTCTTCCCTGCCACCCTTGAGAGCAATCCCCTTTATTTCAGTTTCCAGAACGATCTTATGCACATTTTCTTTTTTGATCCCGAATCCCAACAAGATAGGATAGGTTTGGGAGAGTTTGAAGATCTTTTCCATACTGTAAATATCCCCGGCAGTGCGCTCAAGTAGAAAGAAATCCACCATATCTTTAGCAAAATTCATCTCATCTTCCAGCTGTGATAAGGAACCACACCGGTCAACCTTACATCTCAATATAATCGGTTTTCCAATTAAAGATAATTCATTTAATTTTTCCGGTTGGCAGACTTCGATCCAATCGAGAGCCACCTTGGAGATGATTTCCCGGATATAAGACGGTTCTGAGTCTTCAAATTCACCTACAAATTCAGGCCCGGAAATCCAGGTTTTAATTTCCTGGAAAGTTTCCGGTGAAACATAATTTTCATGGTTTACGCTGAAATTGAAACCAAGATAATGAACTCCCATTCCGGCACAATACCTTGCATCACTGAGATTGGTAATCTGACTGATTTTTACTTTTGTTTTTAAAGCCATAGGTTAAATTGGAATAAAGATAATCATAGGACCGGGCCAATTCTCTTCCTTGAATTTGGAATCAGTTTCTAACACAGCTCCCGGATAATCACCCCGGCGATTCTGGAAATCCTTTCTTATCAGTAAAAGAAGATGGGATTAATTATTTTACTCATATTCCGGATTCTTCTTTGGAGCGGCGGCCAGAATTTCCTCATTGGCGAATTCTTTATATTTTTCAAAATTCTTATGAAATTGATCCATAAGGAAGTTGGCGGTACGATAAAATTCCCCCTGATCCGCCCAGCTGTTTTTAGGACGAAGAATTTCAGATGGAACTCCGGGGCAGGAGGTAGGGATCTGTGTTCCCAGCATGGATCCAACATGATATTCGATGTAATCGAGCTTTCCATCTAGGGCAGCACTGATCATGGCCCGTGTAAAGGGCAGATCGATTCTTTTCCCAACCCCGAATTTACCACCGATCCAGCCGGTATTCACCAGCCAAACATTCACTTTATGTTTTTTCATTTTTTCACCCAGCATTTCTGCGTAGGTAGTAGGATGAAGAGGAAGAAAGGCAGCTCCGAAACATGCGGAAAACGTGGAGACAGGATCGGTTATTCCTACTTCAGTCCCGGCTACCTTAGCCGTGTAGCCACTAATGAAATGGTACATAGCCTGTCCGGGATTCAATTTGGAAATGGGTGGTAATACACCAAAAGCATCGGCGGCGAGGAAAAAGATGTTTTTTGGAATCCCGGCAATGGATGGCTGGATAGCATTTTTGATATGATCTATCGGATAGGATACCCTTGTGTTTTCGGTAACCCGGGTATCCGCGTAGTTCACCTTTCTTGTGGCCGGATAAAATCTTAAATTTTCCTCGATGGCCCCGAATTTAATGGCATTCCATATGTCCGGTTCTTTTTCTTCCGATAGATTAACAGTTTTAGCATAACACCCGCCTTCGAAATTGAAAATCGTGTTTTCTGCCCATCCGTGTTCGTCATCTCCGATCAGCATCCGGTTGGGATCAGCGGATAGGGTGGTTTTTCCGGTTCCTGATAAACCAAAAAATATGGCGGTGTCACCGTTTTTCCCGACGTTGGCGGCACAGTGCATGGTCAGTACGTGTTTTTTCCTTGGCAATATGTAATTCATCACACCGAAAATGCCCTTTTTTATTTCTCCGGCATAGGCAGTGCCCCCAATGATCATGATATTTTTGGATAAATTGACAATAGCAAAATTACTCTGACGCAGTCCAAAACGTTGAGGATCTGCTGTAAATTCAGGGGCACAAATAACTGTAAAGTCCGGCACGAATTGTTCCAGGTCCTCCTTATTAGGTCTGATAAACATATTATAACAAAAGAGGTTCTGCCAGGCCATGGTATTGACAAATCGACATTTAAGCCGGTAATTATGATCCGCTCCCGCAAATCCGTCTCTTACGTAAATTTCCTTTCCATACAGGTACTTTATCATTTCATTATATAGGTCCTTGAAATTTTCCGGTTCCAGTGGTTGGTTTATTGGTCCCCACCAGATATTGTCCTTCGTTTTTTCATCCAAAACCACGTACTTATCCTTAGGTGCCCTTCCAGTAAAATAGCTCGTATCTACCATAAGGGAACCGCGATCGGTTATAATCCCTTCACCCTTACGAAGAACTTCCTCATATAATTCAGCAGGCGAATAATTCCAATGGATCCTTCCTGATTTCAGGCCCAGTGAGTATAAATCTGATTGATTTGATTTGATTCCAGTCTCAACCATAATTAAAAAATAATTTTTGCGTTACGTGAAGATTTTCTGCTACCGATAAGATCCCTATACACCTACAAAAATATAAATAAATACGAATAGCCAAAGAGTATAAATTTAAAATATGATTCAAAAGCTATGTATCGGTCATCTAATAAGGGAACCTCGATTCTTCCCACACGTTCACCTGAACACCGAGGAACCGTATTAAAATCAGTCCTCAGGTATCTTTTTAAATGTAAAAATCGGGTACAAATGATCTTTTGTACACCGGTTAATGTATGCCATGCATCCATTTTCTAAGCAAAGGCGATAATATGAGAAGTAGCAAAGCCGCTCCTAAGACCACATAAACCCCCCAGAAGAGATAAACTTTCGAAAAGGCGGTCAAAGCTGTGTCGGCTGATAGTTCCTCACCGCCAGGCCCTGCAATTAACTGACCCAGGAATCCGGCAATCTTATGAGCAAAAGCAATCGATAGAAACCAGGAACCCATCACAAATCCCACTACTTTGGCCGGGGAGAGTTTGGTAACAACGGAGAGTCCCACCGGAGATAGACTTAATTCACCGGTTGTATGGAAAAAGTACATACCCATCAGGAAAAAGAGAGGAATCATATTGCCGGTCCCAATGGCACTTTTTGTTCCCCATACTATGATGAGGTATCCCAAAGCCATTAGAACGAGGCCCAGGAAAAACTTGACAGGGGTCCAGGGTTCCACACCCAGTTTACTCAATTTCGCCCAGATCCACGAGAAGAGCGGAGCAAGTAATATGATATACAATGGATTAACCGCCTGGAACTGTGATGCTTCGATTCCGTGTCGGTCTATGTATCTATCGGTAAGAATATTAAGCGATCCACCTGCCTGCTCAAAAAGGGCCCAGAAAATCATATGAAAAAAGAAAAGAAATATAAAGACCAGTAACCGCTGACCTTCAACTTTGTCTTCCGCCATCAAGGCGGTAATAATTAGATATCCTAAGCATAAGATCCCGACAACGATTAATATATAATTAGTAATTCCTTCCGCATCTATGAGGAGGGCAAACAGGGGTACAAAGAGTAAGGCCCCTATCACGATCAGCTTTTCTTTGCTTAATCCCAAAAAATAAGGAGCTTTTAATTTTTTAATGTCGGGAGGATTACCCTTGTTCTCATAATGCCTCATATTCCTCCAGAATACTATCAAACCCAGTATCATACCCAGCCCGGCTACGAGGAAACCTAGGGACCAGTCGATGGTTTCTCCGAGGTAACCGCATGTCAGGGGCGCAAGCAAAGCGCCCACGTTTATACCCATGTAAAAGATCGTAAAGGCACTGTCTTTTCTTTTATCGTTTTTATCATAGAAGGTTCCCAGAAAGCTGGATATGTTAGGTTTAAAAAATCCATTACCAATGGTTAAAAAACCCAGGCCGATAAAAAACAGTGATTCATTGCCGATTGTTCCGGCAAGGATAAACTGCCCCAATGCCATAAAAATACCTCCCATGATCACGGCTTTTCGGAATCCCATCAAGCGATCGGCAAGCATTCCCCCGATAACCGGAGCTGCATAAAGAAGCGCATTATAGGCACCATAGATTCCATAGGCCCTTGCGTCCGCTTCCCCCTGAAGCATCTGTTCAAAAAGGACCTTAGTCATATAAAGGATCAGTAAGGCACGCATACCATAGAACGAGAACCTTTCCCACATTTCCGCAAAAAACAGAGTAAATAATGCCTTAGGGTGATGTTTTTTCTGGGAAAATATGATGGCCGTGACCCATATTGCCACGCCTACCCATGCCACAAGCATGATGACCAGACCTGTATCCATATT
>Ga0209536_100009252_pt1 | contig 14647 bp, 10 predicted proteins | sample DeeMarSeWOR28_12_FD_187461 | JGI IMG/M metagenome (GOLD analysis project Ga0209536, IMG submission 187461) | Marine sediment microbial communities from White Oak River estuary, North Carolina - WOR-2-8_12 (SPAdes) (version 2) | ecosystem: Environmental > Aquatic > Marine > Intertidal zone >...
GAGCCGATAGCGCCGCGCGATCGTCGCGATCATCAGAGTCGCTTCCACCAGCGCGAAGTGGTTCCCGATACAGAGGTGCGGCCCGCCGCCGAACGGGAAGTACGCGTAGCGGTGGCGGTCGGAGTCGGCGCCGGGCAGGAACCGCGCCGGCTCGAACCGCTCCGGGCGCTCCCAGGAGTCGGGATGGCGCTGCGTGACGTAGGGGCTCAGCACGACCAGTGCCCCTCGCGGCACGCTGTGACCCTGAATCTCGTCGTCGACGAGTGCTCGTCGGGTGATCACCCACGCCGGTGGATAGAGCCGCATCGCTTCCTCGAAGGCAGCGCGGGTGTACACCAGCCGCGGCAGATCGTCTCCGACTGGCACACGATCGCCGACAACATCGCGAACTTCCGTGTACAACGCCGTGTCGGCGTCGGGTGTGATCGCGAGCAGGTGCCAGGTCCACGTGAGCGCGCTCGCCACCGTTTCGTGGCCGGCAATGAGCAGCGTCATCATCTCGTCGCGGAGCTGTCGGTCGGTGAGGGCAAGGCCGCCCTCCTCGCTCTCGGCGTCGATGAGCCGCTGCAGGAGATCCGTTCGGGTGCTGCTCGCCGCGGCCCCCTCGCGCCGCCGGTCGTGGATCGTGCCGTAGATCGCCTCGTCGAGGACCGCCAGCGCCCGGCGGAATCGACGATTCCCGCTCGTTGGAAGCCACGGCGGTACGATGCCGAGTGTGCGGGCCTGGAACATGATGTGGTGGAGCACGTCGAGCGCCGCGCGCCACAGCGGTCCCGCCCGATCACCCACCTCCGCGCCGAACAGGGTCTTGACCACGGCCTGCAGGGCGACGTGCATCATCGCGCCCGCGACGTCGATCGGGGTGCCCGTGCGGCACGGCTCCTCCCAGCGCTCGACCAACTCGCCGGCGTAGCGCGTGAACGTCGGCGCGAACTCACTCACGCGCGCGCGGTGAAACGACGGCTGTGCAAGGCGGCGCCGCGCGAGCCACTCCGGACCGTCCATCGTGAGCAGGCCGTCGCCGGTGATCCTGCTCAGCAGCCGATACTGGAACGTGTCCTTGGCGTAGTTGCCGTGGTTTCCGACCAGCACGTGCTGCACCGCGTCCGGGTCGGTGAAGAGATGGAAGCGGAACGGGCCGACCGGATACCGCACCGCGTGGCCGTACTCGCGTGTGAGGGCGAGGAGAAACTCGTGCGGTCCCTGCCGCAGGGTCTTCAGCTGCTCGAGGCTCGGCCGACCGGACGGCCCGGGCGGGATGGCGCGGCCGCGTCGGTGGGTCACGCCCGGCGCAGGGCGGGGATGCCCGGCAGCAGGAACAGCAGCACGCCGCAGACCGAGATCACGGTGGTCACGAGAAAGAACGTCGCCTCTTCCACCGGAAGCCCGAGGGGAGCGAATCCGAGAGTGTAGCGGTCGGAGATCGCCCAGACGCCGAGCCCGATGGCGATCCGGTCCGCGACCCAGAGGTAGACCGTGGGCAGCACCATCGCCGGCACCGCCGCCCGCCGCACACGCCAGATGTGGGGACCCATCGCAAGCCACATCGCGGCCACCACCGGTGACGCCCATGCCAGGATGAGGCCGAGGTAGGTGCCCGACTCGGTGCGCAGCAGGAGGAACCCGGCTACCGTCGCGAGCACCCACGGCGCCGCGCCGAGCAGCCGGACGCGCGTCGCATGCTCCACCGGCGGCAGCGATCCCGCACGGCGCACCAGCCTCGCGAGCAGCCCGTAGAGCAGCGTGCCGGCCAGCACGGGCTGCAACAGGAAGAAGAGATACTCCTCGACGGGGACGTACCCGATCGTTCCGATCACGCGCTCGGCTCCGTAGAACCAGATGCCACGCCACACGAGGTAGTTGTCCCACGGCGTCGTGTAGACGAGCGCGATCAGCGGGACCGCGGCGACGGCCCAGCGCGCCCTGCCGCCGAGCGACGGCATCGCCCGCCACGCGAAGGGAGCGAGCACCACCAACGGCGGCAGGATGAAGACGAGGTGAAACTGCAGGTAGGTCATCGGGATGGCTTGGTAATGCCACGGTGCGCGCGCGGCGTCAAGCCCGACGCCGCGCGCGCACCGCCCGCTCCCGTGCGCCAACGCGCGTCTAAGGCCTGAGCGTCGAGGAGAGGAACCGCAGCAGCCGGTCCCAGGCATCCTGGGCCGGTGCCGTGCGCGCGGCGGGATCCTCGTCCACGCGCAGCCAGAACCCGTGGCCCACGTGGTCGTAGACGTGGATGTCGTTCTCGATGCCGAGCGCGTCGAGTGCGGCCGCGAAGCGCTCCACCTGCTCCGGTGGGATGCCCCGGTCGTTCGCCCCGAACGTCCCGTACACGGGATGGTGCATCTGCCGGAGCATCTCGGGGTCCTCGATCAGCGACCCGTAGAAGATGGCCGTGCCGTCGTGCTGCTCACCTCCCAGGCCGTAGCTCAGCGCGATGCCGCCACCGAAGCACCAGCCCATCACCGCCACCTTCCCCGTGACGTCGGGGCGGTTACGCAGGAATGCCTGCGCGGCGTCGAGGTTCGCGATCACGGCGTCCATGTTGGCGCGGGCCTCCTGGGTGAGTGCCCGATTCTCTTCCGGAGAGGCACCGGTGCGACCCTGATACAGGTCCGCGGCGAGCGTGACGTAGCCCTGATCCGCGAATGCGTCGGCGACCTGACGGATCCGGTCCACGAGCCCGTTCCACTCGTGAATGATGATGAGGGCGGGGAACGGCCCGGCGCCCTCGGGGACGGCGAGGTACCCCTGGGTCTCTTCGTCTCCCGCCACGTACCGTGCGGCGATGCCCTGCGGTGGGGGAGCCGTGCCGAGGATCGCGTCCGGGATGGCCGACGTGATCGGGGCATCCTGCGCGTCGAGCGGCGTCGTGATGGCGAGTGCGGCCGCCACCGCGACCAGTAACAGGCTACGGTGCATTCAACCTCCTTGATGGTGACTCCGCCGGATGAGGACGCGTCCTGCGGGAGGGCATCTGCTCATCCGGCTCTGTGGGCAGTGATCAGCTTCATCTGGTCGACGACGCGGGGCCGCAGATCCTCCAGGAACAACTGCAGATGCGGGAAGGGGATCTCGATGCCTGCCCCGTCGAGGGCCTTCTTCGAGGCCTCCAGTACCCGTGAGAGCACCGGGCGTTCCTGCCGTGCGTCGGTGATCCAGACCCGGACGGCGAGATCGACGCTGGAGTCGCCCAGGCCCATGATCACGATCTCCGGGGCCGGATCGTCGAGTACCTCGGGATCATCGCCGGCGACCGCGAGCAAGATCTCTCGAGCGGTGTCGACGTCCTCCTTGTAGGCGATGCCCAGCAGGACATCGACGCGCGTATGACCGTACATCGAGTGATTCACCAGCACGTCCTCGATGATCTTCCGATTGGGGATCACGACGTACGTGTTGTTCGGGGTCCGGATCCGCGTGGTACGCATGGTGATCTGGGCGACTTCACCGTACTCACCCTGCGTCGAGACGATCTGCCCCACCTGAAAAGGCTTGTCCCAGAAGATGAGGAATCCGGCGATGGTGTTCGCGACGGAATCCTGGGCGGCGAATCCGATGGCGATGCCAGCCACGCCGAGTCCCGCGAGTGCCGCTCCCACGTTGATGCCGACCTGACTGGCCGCCATGATCAGCCCGAATCCCAGCAGGACGATCCGGTAGATGTTGTCGACCAGGAGATGAATCAGAGCATCGGCGAAATCGGCGCGCCGCAGGATGCTCCGCAGAGCCGGCCGAGTGATCCTGTGGACGATCCAGAACGCGAACAGGACCAGCAGCGCGGCAACGAGCTTCGGCGCGAACGCGATCCCAAGGTCGACGAATCGACTTGGGTCCAGCACGCTCAACGTTGGTTCCACGATTCCTCCTCGACGAAACGGTCCGGCGGGCGATTCGGGTATGTCCCGACGACTCGGGGCGGCTCCCCTCGCTGGGAGTCGCCCCGTCCCGTCCGCCTCCTCTGCCTGCCGTGATCTGTGTGCGGTGCTGCGCTCTCCGCGCCCGGCCCCCCCTGCGCTGTGACGTGTTAGGGACTGCGCCGGGCCGGGAAGCAGTTGCCCCACGCGCGCGGCTCCCCGGTCCGCGGGTCCGGCGGCAGGAGCGCCTTGTCCCGCGGGACCCGCTCCGGATCCTCGGAGGCGCCGTAGGCGAGCATCGCCGCGAGCGTGGCGTTGCTCTTCAGATCGTCGAACACGATCTTGTCGTACGTGTCGCGGTTGGTGTGCCAGGTGTACTGGCGGTACTCGTCGTACGGAGCCTGCAGCCGGAACGCAGGGACGCCGGCGCACACGAACGACGAGTGGTCGCTGCCGCGGTTGTTCTGGGCTCCCGGGAACTCGAGTGTGATGTGGTCGGAGATCTCGGCGGGCACCTCCGAGATCCATCGGGCGATGTGCGGTCCGGCGCGCAGGAAGCCCTGGCCTTCGATCCGCTCCACGCGCCAGGTTCCGTTGTCCTGGTTGAACAGGACCTGCAGGCCCTCGACCACCTCAGGGTGGTCCTCCCGGAATGCCGCCGATCCGACGAGCCCCATCTCCTCGTTGACCCAGTGCCCCGCCAGGATGGTGCGGCGCGGGTTCGGGTAGGTCTCGTTCAGGATCCGCATGGCCTCGAGCATCATGATCGTGCCCGTGCCGTTGTCCGTGGCACCCTGGGCCGCATGGAACGAGTCGTAGTGCGCCGAGAGGACCACGTACTCGTCGGGCAGTTCCGTGCCCTTCAACTCCGCGACGACGTTGAACTGCGGGACCTCGGGGAGGACTTCGGCCTCCGCCTCGATCCGGAGCCGCGGGTTCTGGCCGTGCTCCGCCATCCGGAAGAGCATCCCGTAGTGCTCGCAGCTCACGTCCACCCCGACGGCGCGACGCGTCGGTGACGTGAAGACCTTGTTCACGCCCCACCCGCCGGACCACTCCGAGGTCACGACACCGGCGGCGCCGGCCTCGTCCAGGCGGGATCCCGCGCGCCGGCCGCCGAGCAGGGCGAGGCGCGAGCGGTAACCCCGTTCGGTCGCGGCCCTGATCGAGTCGAGGCGCGCCACGGTCTCGGGGGCCGCGTTCTGCTCGAGTTCATGCGGTGCGCGGCACATGACCTCGGGGGGGGAGAGCAGCACGATCTTGCCGGCGACCGACGGCAGCCACGCGGCCATCTCCGCTTCCGACGCGAGCGCGGGGATGGTCACGACGTCGCCCTCGACCGGGCCGTCCGTCCCGGCGCTGAATCCCAGGATGGTCGCCTCCAGCGTCTGGCGGCGGGGAGCGACCATGTCGACGTGTGTGAGCCCGTGCCGCCAGCCGATCCAGGTGCCGACCTGCTCCTTGCGGGCCGGGACGCCCCACGCCGCGTAGGTGCCGAGCAGCCACGCTGCCGCGGCGTCGAGGGCCGGCGTCCCGGCGAGCCGCGGACCGATCGAGTCGAGCAGCACCTGCGCGAGCGTCTCGACCTGCGACCGCTCCATTCCCTCCTCCCACATCCGCCGGATCACCGGGTCGTCGGAGTGGAAGGTCTGGGCCTGGGCCGGAGTTGGGGCGAGCAGAGCGGTGGCCGTGATGGCGCCGAACAGGGCGGCGATGCGAGACAGCGGCATAATGGCTCCGTGGGGGCAGGGACGTCGCAAGTTACTGTGCGGTGCCCGGGTGCACGATCCCCGGGGCGTGCTCCCCTTCCCACGACGCATGCCGCACCCGCATCTTTCCGCCCGTTCGGCCGGTCGCCCTGCGGGACGCATCGGAGTCTGCGAGGGTCACAGCGACGAGGAATCCATGAATCGCACGGCACTGCGAGGGACCATCGCCCTGTTCGCGCTTGCGCTGGCGGGCTGCGGCACGAAGCCACTCACCGAGGAGGATCTCGTCGCCAAGGCGCGCGAGATCCACGGGAAGATCCTCACCGTCGACACGCACGTGGACATCTCCGGCAACTTCGCCACGCCCGAGGACGATCCCGGCGTCCGCGGCAACCGGCAGGTGGACCTCGTGAAGATGCGCGAAGGCGGACTCGATGCCGTGTTCTGGGCGGTCTACGTCGGGCAGGGCCCCCGCACCCCCGAAGCCTACGCCGAAGCGAAGTCGGAGGCGCTGACCAAGTTCGCGGCCCTGCACCGGGTGCCGGAGATGTATCCCGACCGGATCGAGCTGGCCTACACGCCCGCCGATGTCGTGCGGATCCACGAGAGCGGGAAGTTGGTGGAGTGCATCGGTATCGAGAACGGCTACATCATCGGGCAGGACCTGGCCCTGCTCCGGGAGTACTACGACCTCGGGGCGCGGTACGTGACGCTCACGCACAACGGGCACAACGACATCGGGGATTCGTCGGATCCGGTCGCGAGGCTGGGCGACGAGGAGTCCGAGCACGGTGGACTGAGTGCGTTTGGCGAAGAGGTGGTGCGCGAGATGAACCGGCTGGGCATGATGGTGGACGTCTCCCACGTGGCGAAGTCCACGATGCTGGATGCCGCCCGGCTTTCCCGTGCGCCGATCATCGCCTCGCACTCGGCGACCAAGGCGTTGGCGGACGTCTCCCGCAACATGGATGACGAGCAGCTCCTCGCGCTGAGGGCAAACGGCGGGGTGATCCAGGTGGTCGCCCTGGCCTCCTTCGACAAGGTGGATCCGCCCGAGAAGACCGCGGCGCAGCGGGCCGTTCGCGAGGAGATGGGGCTCACCGACCGAGCCGCCTTCCGGTCGCTGACCGACGAGCAGCGCGACGAGTACCGCCGGCGCATGCTGGAACTGGACGACCAGTGGCCGCGCGCCAACGTGCAGGACTTCGTGAACCACATCGACCACGCGGTGAAGCTGATCGGCATCGACCACGTGGGGATCAGCTCGGACTTCGACGGCGGCGGCGGCGTGGTCGGGTACAGCAACGCCAGCGAGGCGTTCAACGTGACGCTCGAACTGGTACGACGGGGATATTCCGAGGAAGACATCGCCAAGCTGTGGGGCGGGAACGTGCTGCGGGTGTGGCGAGACGTCGAGCGGGTGGCGAAGGAGATGCAGGCGGAATAGGCCGTGCAAGGGGCAAGGCGCGAGGTTTGCTCCGCTCGAGAGCCGTTCCCTTGCGCCTTGCCCCCTGCACCTTGCGCCATCAAACCGCCCATCCGCTCAACCGCCGACTATGATTCAAGCACAACCTGAGAGTCTTCGAGGCACGGTATGACCCTTACGCTGACCGGAAACGGGCTCACCATCGGGTCTGTCGTCGACGTCGCTCGCAAGAGCACGCCGGTCGCTCTCGCGCCTGCCGCCGAGCAACGCATTCGCGACTGCCGCACCATGCTCGAGCGCAAGCTCGCGGCCGGCGAGGTGATGTACGGCATCAACACCGGCATCGGCGAGTTCTCCGAGACGCGCCTCTCCGAGGACGAAGTCAAGAGCTTCCAGCGCTACCTGATCTACAACCACGCCGCCGGCATCGGCGACCCGGCTCCCGTGGAGTTCGTGCGGGCCGCCATGGTGTCGCGGATCAACGTGCACGCGAAGGGCCGGTCGGGACTGCGACTCGCGGCCACACAGATGCTGGTCGAGATGCTCAATCGCGGCGTCACGCCGTTCGTCTGCCAGAAGGGGTCGGTCGGTGCGAGCGGGGACCTCGCTCCCATGTCGCAGATCGCGCTGGCCGCGATCGGGCAGGGGCAGGCCTGGTACCAGGGCGAGCTGCTCGACGCCCGCGTGGCGCTCGACCGGGCCGGGCTCGCGCCGCTGGTGCTGGAGGCGCGGGACGGGCTGGCGTTGATCAACGGGTCCAACTTCGCCAACGGGATGAACGCGCTGTACCTGTACGACGCGGACCGGTGGCTGCGCCACGCGGAGATCGCGGCGGCGATGACCCTCGAGGCCCTCAACGCGAACATGCGCCCGTACGACCGCCGGCTGCACGAGGAGCGCGGATTTCCGGGGGCGGTGCGCAGCGCGAACGCCATTCGGCGCTGCATCGAGGGCAGCGAGGTGCTCGAGGGGAAGCACAAGCGGGTGCAGGACGCCTACTCGATGCGCTCGACCCCGCAGGTGATCGGCGCGGCCCACGACGCGCTTGCCTACGCCCGGTCGCAGGTCGAAATCGAGCTGAACGGCGTGGGGGACAACCCCGTCTTCCTGCCGGAGGACGACCTCACGCTGACCGGTGCCAACTTCCAGGGCACGCCGGTCTCCCTGCCGATGGAAACGGTGGGCACGGCGGTGACGATGGTGAGCGTGCTGTCGGAGCGGCGGCTGAACCGGCTGCTGAATCCGGCGCTCTCCGTCGGCCTGCCGCCGTTTCTCACCGAACGGCCCGGACTGTTCAGCGGCATGATGCTGAGCCAGTACACCGCCGGGACGCTGATCGTGGAGCAGCGGATCCTGTCCACGCCCGCCGCCTGTGCGTCGATCCCGGCTGCCGCCGATCAGGAGGACTTCGTCAGCATGGGGATGAATACGTCGATCAAGAACGGGCAGATTCTCGCCAACGCCTGCGGGGTGCTCGGCATCGAGTTCATGGCTGCCGCTCAGGCGCTCGACATCCGCGGCCACCGCATGGGGCGGGGGGTAGCCGCCGCACACGCGGTGATTCGAAAGCACATCGAGCATCTCGGAGAGGACCGCCCGCTGTTCCCGGACCACACCCGGATGGCGGAATTGGTGCACTCCTGCGAGATCCTCGAGGCGGTCGAGGCGACGGTCGGCCCGCTCGACGGGTGAGGGAGGAGGGCGGTCCCGCGACGCCACGCCGCGGCCACGCATCTGAATCTGGGGAGGAACTCGGAGCAACCATGAGACGATTACTCGCATGCGCATGCTGCACCTTCGGTGTCGGGGTGCTCCTTCCCGCCACCGCATCGACTATCGCCGCCCAGCAGGCCGTCACGCTGATCCCCGCCGGTTCCTACGCCGAATCGTTCGGATACATGAACGGCGTGCGCGAGCTGCCGGACGGCAGGGTGATGGTGGCGGACGCGCTGGGTCAGGTGCTCGTCGTCGTCGATCTGAATCGTGGGACCGCGGACACGCTTGGGCGCGTCGGGTCCGGCCCCAAGGAGTACCGCCAGCCGGATGTGGTCTACGCGCTGCCGGGAGACTCGACCCTCCTGCTCGACCTCGGCAATGCGCGCCTCACCGTGCTCGGCCCGGACTTCGCCTTCGGGGCGACGTTCTCGGTGACGCAGAGTGACGGAGAGGGCATGGCCTTTGTCCTGCCCCGCAGCGTGGATCGTGAGGGGCACGCCTACTATCTCCAGCAGGGAGTGGCGCCGGGCGGAGCACGTCCGGACTCGGGCACGGTCATGCGGTTCGAGCGTGGCTCCGGCCAGAGCACTCCGATCGGCAAGGTGAAGCTGCCCGAAACCACCGAATCGGGGGGGCAGGGGAGGCGCATGATCGCGATGCGGCCGCTGAGTCCCCGCGATGACTGGGCGGTCGCGGCGGACGGCCGGGTGGCCTTCGTGCGCGCCGCCGACTACTCGGTCCAGTGGGTCGAGCCCGACGGGCGCGTCGTCAGCGGCCCGCCGAACGCCTTCAAGCCCGTGCGGGTGGGGGAGGCCGAGCGGGAGGAGTGGCAGAGCGACATGTCGCGGTCGGGTGTCAGCGTGTCGATGACGGCGACGTCGGACGGGACCCGAAGCATGTCGATGCGCCGGGGCGGGGGCGGCGGACCGCCGCCGGACGCGAGTGCTGCTGACTGGCCGGACGTCGCACCCGCGTTCCGGTACGGCCGCTCCGTGGTGACGCCAACGGGCGATCTCTGGGTCGAGCGCTACGTGCCCGCCGGCGAGCCGCCCCTGATCGATGTCTTCGATGGCGCCGGGCGGAAGCGTGGCGAGTTCACGCTCCCGGTCGGGTGCCGCGTCGTAGGATTCGGGCGCGGGACGGTCTATCTCTCCCGCATCGACGCGGACGATCTCCAGTGGCTGGAGCGCTATCGGATCCAGTAGCGCTCCGGATCGGGGCAATCCCCGCAGTCGACGCGCTGTTGCCGCGTGGCTAGAATTCACCGTATCCAGGCCACGCGGCAAGTCTGACCGCCGTGGTCGCAACAGTGCGCTGTGGACGACGTGAGGGGAGAACGTTCCATGCCCGACTTCAAAGAGGTCAAGATCCCGGACGGGGATCTCATTACCGTCAAGAACGGCAAACCGGTCGTCGGCGACCGCCCCATCGTGGGCGTGCTCCGCGGCGACGGGATCGGTCTCGACATCACCCCGGCGATGAAGAAGGTCGTGGCCGCCGCGGTCGCCAAGGCGTACGGCGGCAAGCGCGAGATCCAGTGGTGCCCGCTGTACGCGGGACTCGAGGGCCTGCACCACTACGGCAAGGTGCTGCCCGAGGAGACCATCGCGGCGATCCAACACCTCAAGGTGGCCATCAAGGGACCATTCACCACGCCGATCGGCGAGGAGACGCACGTCTGTCTGTACTGCGCGCATCAGCAGTACCACGCCGGGACGTGCGACGAGTGCGGCAAGACCGACGGCGTCGCGGAACGGTTCCGCTCGATCAACGTCGGCCTCCGTCAGGCGATGGATCTCTACGCCTGCGTGCGCCCGATCATGTACTTCGAGGGCGTGCCCGCGCCGAACAAGTACGCCGATCACGTGAACTTCATCATCTTCCGGGAGAACACGGAGGACGTGTACGCCGGGCACGACTTCGAGCGCGGCGGTGAGGTGGCCAAGGCCATCATCGCGCTCGTGAAGGAGAAGACCGGCAAGCAGATCCGCGAGGACAGCGGCATCGGCGTGAAGCCCATCTCGGTGACGGGCACGAAGCGCCTCGTGCGGATGGCGTGCCAGTGGGCGATCCAGAACGACCTGCCCTCGGTGACGCTCGTGCACAAGGGCAACATCATGAAGTTCACCGAGGGCTCCTTCGCCAAATGGGGCTATGAGGTCGCGACGCAGGAGTTCGGGGACAAGTTCGTCACCGAGAAGGCGCTCTGGGACGAGCACGGCGGCAAGATGCCGGCGGGGAAGATCCTCATCAAGGACCGGATCGCCGACTCGATCTTCCAGCAGATCCAGACGCGGCCCGGCGAGTACAGCGTGCTCGCACTCCCGAACCTGAACGGCGACTACATGTCGGACGCGGCGATCGCGCTCGTGGGCGGGCTTGGCCTCGGCCCCGGCGCCAACATCGGCACCGAGGTGGCAATGTTCGAGGCCACGCACGGGACCGCGCCCAAGTACACCGGCATGGACAAGGTGAATCCGGGCTCGATCATCCTCTCGGCCGTCATGATGTTGCAGCACATGGGCTGGTCCGAGGCAGCCGATCTCATCCTCGACGGCATACGCGCGGCCATCAAAGACGGGCAGGTCACCTACGACCTCGCGCGGCTGATGAAGGCCGAGGGCCGCAAGGGCGTCAACGAGGTGTCGTGCTCCGGATTCGGCGAGGCGATCATTGCCAGGATGAAGTAGCGGCAAGGCGGCTAGAGGGTCCAAAGCGCAGGGTGCAAGGCGCAAGGGAAGCCCGATGCAGGGCGGTTCCCTTGCGCCTTCCGCTTTGCACCTTGCGCCACATCACCCCGGGCTCTCCGCCATTCGCAGCACTTCGAGGTGGGCATCGCTGAGCCCTCCCGCCTCGAACAGCGACACGCCGTTCGCCCCGTTCGTCAGCGCCTGCCGCACCGCGGCGGCACAGTCGTTCGGCGGCAGGTCCGGCAGGTACAGGCCGCTGTAGACGGGAGCGCGGCCATCCAGGGCGGCGACGTCCTCGGCCGTCGCCGTTCCGATCCACGGAATGCGCTCTTCGTAGAACGCGTGGTAGATCATCGGGAAGAAGGCGTCGAGCGGCCACTCGTCCCATGACTGACGCACGAGCCGTCGGGCAATCGCCGGCGTGGGGAAGACGGCGGCCGTGACCGGCTTGCCGCGGGCGTGGACAGCGTCGGCGAGCACGTGCACGAGCCCGCTGACACTGTCCCAGCGGAACCGGCGCCACGCCTCGTCAACCGTGGGATCCGGCAGGTCCAGCGGATCCGTGCCGGTCTGCGCCTCGAAGGCCTCCCGGCACACGTCGCAGTAGCAGAAGTCGAACTCCGGCAGCTCGCGGTCCTGCAGGAGGCCGTACTTCGACCACAGCCCGATCGGGAGAATGACATCGCAGTGGCGGACGTAGTCGAGATGCACTCCGTCGATCGCGGCATCATCGGCCAGCTCGGCAACCACGTCTCGCAGATACTCGCGCACCGGTTCACGGGTGGGGCAGAGCCACTGGTAGTAGCCGACGTACGGTGGCTGTTCGAGCGACGAAGCGCCGTTGCGGCTCACCGTGAACCACTCGGGGTGCTCCTCCTTGACCCACCGGTCACCGCTGCGGTTGAGCGTCCAGATCCAGCGGTGGAACTCCAATCCCGCGTCGCGCGCGGCCTGCGACAGCTGCTCGGTGTCGCCGCCGCTCACGAGCACACCGCGGATCCCGGCTCCGCGCAGCCGCACGAACTCGCGCCGCCACTCGTCGGTCGTGCGCTCCCGACCGCCGTGCACCCAGGTCCAGTGCTTCGGGCCGGCGTCGCTCCGGTTCCGGCCGCAGGACGCCAGCGCCTCGGCGCCCATCGCGGCGAGTCCCATCGCGCCGAGTTGACCGACGAACTCACGGCGCCGCATCATGGCTCCCGGGCCTGGGGGCTCACGCTGCTGAACCGCACCGTGCCCCACCGCTCAGGCAGGTGCATGTCCACCACACCCTGCGGCGACCAGACCCAGTTATGCTCCCGCCGCGGCCGGTTCGTGGACGGTTCGATGGTCTTGCGGTACTCGCCATCGACCACGTCGAGGTCCCACTGCACGCGAGAGAAGTTCATGCGCCACTCCGTTCCGTCCTGCGGTGGGCGACGGCCGCGGGCGGCCTCCACGAGGACGGACCACGGCAGAGCCATCTCGACCGTCCAGCCTTGGTCGGTGTCCGACGGGTCGTTCACCGTGCCATCGACGTGCACGGCGGACTGCAGGCCGCGGATGTCCCACGCGGTGATCGCCGGCCCGCCCTGGCGATAGGGCCGCACCAGCAGGAGGTCCCACACCGTGCCGAGGGCGTTGATCTCGATCTCGTAGTAGTTGAGCCCGTCACCGTCGGGATCGATGAACACCTCGAAGTCGTTGTCCCGATACACGACGGCGTCGCGCGCGGTGAGCGTCGCCCAGACGTGGGGCTCCTCCAGCTCCGCGGCGACGTAGAGATAGGTGGAGTCCCACAGCAGCTTGAATCGCGTACGCAGCGGCGGCGCCGGCGCCGTGTCGCCGACGATGTCGATGAACTCCTCGCTCCACGGAGCGGACGCCCACGCCGAGTCGTCGAGTCGTCCGTCCACAGTGATGGGACCGGGAGACCAATAGCAGACGTAGGTGCGACCGAGCGGCAGCGTTGCCGCGGCCAGGCTCGCGAACGCGATCGCAAACACGAAGCCATTCGCAACGCCACGAATTCCGCGCGCCCCCGCAAGCCCCGACCTGCTCACTCTCATCCCGCCACCGCGACCCTTGGATATTGGCTATTGCCGGGATTGGACATTGGACATTGTGTCGGTCAGTAACGCCAACTGGACAAATCGGCTCCCTCCGGCGCCGACTCCCCGATCCGCGCCAGGATCTTCGGCACGTACATCGTGTTGTACCGCAGGCGCGAGATCGCGTTGGGATTGGCGTGATCGCCGTTCCAGCAGTGCTCGGCGCGGTCGCCGTAGTCCACCTCGCCGCCGTAGTACGGGTCCGTGGTGCTCTCGAGAAAGTTCTCCATCAAGTACACGGCGTTGTTGAGGTAGTAATTGTCCATGTCGCCGACGTAGATGTGGATCTTCCCTTGGACCTTTGGCCCGAGGGTCGTCCAGTCCCGCTCGAGGATGTACCGCAGGTCGTAATGCTCCCTCCAGTACTCGGCCACGTCGTGGTCGATCACGCCGGTGCGCTTGTCCCAGATCCGTCTGGGATAGCCGTCCGCGCCCATCGGCGAGTACACCGCCTCCCAGATGTCCCACTGGTCGCCGGAGCGGCTCTTCGTGCCGCGCACCAGCTCGAGGTGGTTGTCGTCCCCGACGCCGCGGTTCACCTGGCCGAGCCAGTCGCGGTGCGACGGGATCATGACGCGGGTGAACGGTCCCTCGCGCCAGTACGCGTTGTCGTCCTCGTAGATGTTGACCAGGGTGTAGGCACGGAAGTCGATGGGGTCGGGGCAGGCGGCGAAGGCGCCGTTGTACTCCTCGGGGTAGAACACCTGCACGGCGAGCGCTTCCCAGCCGCCGGTCGAGCCGCCGTAGGTGAATCGGGCCCATCCTTCGCCGATCCCGCGGAACCGCCGCTCGATCTCGGGGATCAGCTCGTACTGGATCGCGTCGCCGTAGGGGCCGAGGTTGGCGGAGTTCACCGCGTAGGAATCGTCGTAGTAGGGGTTCGCGTGCTGGATCTCGATGATCAGGAAGCGCGGGAAGGTGTCGCTGGTCCACGTGCGGTAGAAGTCGTACGCCTCCCGCTCCTCGATGTGGTTGTAGCAGTCGAGCTGGAACCGCGCGCTGTATTCGCACGGCGTGGTGGTGTCGGGTGGCTCGGTGCGGAATCCGCCGAAGTCGTACGGGAAGTGCCCGTGGAATACCATGAGCGGGTAGCGGGCCTCAGGATGCTCGTCAAAGCCCTCCGGGAGCAGCACGTGCGCGCCGAGCTCCATCGGCCGGCCCC
>Ga0209536_100009253_pt1 | contig 14647 bp, 8 predicted proteins | sample DeeMarSeWOR28_12_FD_187461 | JGI IMG/M metagenome (GOLD analysis project Ga0209536, IMG submission 187461) | Marine sediment microbial communities from White Oak River estuary, North Carolina - WOR-2-8_12 (SPAdes) (version 2) | ecosystem: Environmental > Aquatic > Marine > Intertidal zone >...
ATCCGGCCGGCTATCAGCCCTTCTGGGCGGTCACGAAGCATGCCGACATCACGGCGGTCTCGAAGCAGCCGGACGTGTTCCGCAGTGCGGGTCGCTTCATCCTGTTCCCCGAGGCCACCCAGCCGGCCGGCAAGCGCGGCGACCTGGTGGAGGATCCGCCGCTGCGCATGCTCGTCAACATGGATCCGCCCGAGCACCGCGACTACCGCAAGCTCGTGAGCCCCTGGTTCACGCCGCGCATGGTGAAGCGGCTCGAAGCGCGCCTCGATGAGATCACTGCGGAGCTCTTCGACGAGCTCGCCGGCGAGCGCGAACTCGACTTCGTGACGGAGATCGCCGCGATGCAGCCGTTGCGGATGATCACCGAGATGCTCGGCATCCCGCGCGAGGACGAGCAGTTCGTGCTGCGCGTCACCAACGAGAACTTCGGTCTCGAGGATCCGGAGTTCCAGCGCGAGGGGGCGACGGCGCAGGAACGGCTGGGCTTCCTGACCGAAGCCGCCGGCTACCTGAATGCGCTGTTCGAGGACCGCCGCGCCCGCCCGCGCGACGACCTCTCGAGCGTGCTCGCGAACGCGACCCTCGACGGCGGACCGGTCCCGCCCTTCGAGCTCTTCTCGCTGGCATTCCTGGTGATGGTGGCCGGGCACGACACCACGCGGAACGCGATCTCGAGCGGCCTGCTCGCGTTCTTCGAGCACCCGGGCGAGCTCGCGAAGCTGCGCGCGAACCCGTCGCTCGTCGCGACCGCCGCGGACGAGATCGTGCGTTGGACCACGCCGGTCAACCACTTCTCGCGCACGGCCACGCGCGACGTCGAGCTGCGCGGCAAGGCGATCCGCGCCGGCGACTCGGTGGCCCTGTTCTACGCCTCCGCCAACCGGGACGAGGAGGTCTTCGACGACCCCTTCGCGTTCCGGATCGACCGCAGCCCGAACCCGCACCTCGGCTTCGGAGTCGGCGAGCACTTCTGCCTCGGGGCCAGCCTGGCGCGCATGGACCTGCGCGTATTCTGGCGTCACTTCGTCGAGCGGGTCGCAGCGATCGAGCCGGCCGCCCCGCACGAGCTGCTGGCCTCGAGCTTCGTCGGCGGACCCAAGCACGTCCCCGTGCGGGTGGAGATCCGACCGCGCCAGTGAGCCCGCTCGACGGAGCGGCCGCGCGCCCGGGTATCCTCTCCCCGATGTCGGCGTCCACCACCGCGAGCACGCCCACACGCTGGCTCTACGGGCCGCTGACGGACCTGGCGCTCGGCTGCGGCGGGCTCTACGCGCTCGCCTTCGCCGCTCATGCCGCCAGCGGTCCGGCCTTCGAGCGCGCGTTCCCGGCCGGCCTGCTGCCGCTCGGAGCGCTGGTGCTCGGCACGCCCCACTACGGCGCGACGCTGTTGCGCGTCTACCAGCGCAGCGCCGACCGGCGAGCCTATCGCCTGTTCGGCGTGCAGGCCTCGCTCGCGATCGCGCTGCTGTTCGTGATCGGCGTCTACGACGTGACGGTCGGCTCGTGGCTGCTCACGCTCTACCTCTCCTGGAGCCCCTGGCACTACAGCAGCCAGAACTACGGCATCGCGTGTCTGTTCCTCGGCCGGCGCGGCGTCTCGCTCGGGCCCGTCGACAAGCGGCTGCTGCACGCCTCGTTCTGGCTGTCGTGGCTGATGGTGCTGGTGTCCGTCCACGTCGAGAACCCGCAAGGGGCCGCCTACGCGCCGGTCGAGCTCGGGGGCATCGCCTACCGCTCGATCCCGCTCGGCATCCCCAGATCGGTGGCCGCGTTCCTGCTGGCGGGCCTGGCCTTCGCGTACCTGAACGTGCTGTTGGCGAGCCTGGTGCGCCTGCGCGCTCGCGCGTCGTGGCGCGATCTGGGGCCCACCCTCGCGCTGCTGGCGCTCCAGGCGCTCTGGTTCTCGGTCCCCGTGCTCTCGCGCGCGACGCTGATCGGGAGCGATCTCGCACCCCTCGACCCGTACCGGCAGGCGGACACCTTCTTCTGGATCGCGTTCGGTCACTTCGCCCAGTACCTGTGGATCACGAGCTACTACGCCCGCAGCACCGGCGACGCCCCGCGCCGCAGTCGCTTCCTGTGGCGGGCCTTCGCAGCCGGGGCGCTGGTCTGGGGGATTCCGAGCCTGCTCTTCGCGCCGGACCTGCTGGGCGTGCGGGCCTTCGACGCGGGGCTTGCGGCGCTGATCGCGTCGGCGGTGAACGTGCACCACTTCGTGCTCGACGGCGCGATCTGGAAGCTGCGCGACAGTCGCATCGCGCGCGTGCTGATCCGGCGTCCGGCGGACGCGGCGGGCGAGGCGATCGCTCCACCCGCTCGCCGGCGGCCCGGCTGGCACGTGCTCGCCGGGGGCTTCGCGGTGGTCTTCCTGGCGATCAACCTGTTCGGCACGCTCGAGATCGAGTACGGCTTCCGGCGTGCGGCGCTGGCGGGGGACGTCGAGCGTCTGGAGGTCGCGGCCCGCCGCCTGAGCTGGCTCGGCCGCGACCATCCCGGACTGCGGGCACAGCTGGCGTTGTTCGCCGAGCACGCGGGCGACCCGGAGACCGGCGTGCGCGAGATCCGCCGCAGCCTCGCGCTCCACCCGACCGCGGGGGCCTGGGTGATCCTGGGCCGGCTGGAAGAGCAGGCGGGTCGACGCGACGGCGCGCGGGCCGCCTACCGCGAGGCGCTCGCCCTCGATCCCGCCCACTCCGAGGCGCGGGGCGCGAGCCTTCGGCTCGAGACCGGGAGCCGGTAGACTGGAGCCAGCATGCAGACGATCGATCTCGCCGACTCCGCGACCTTCGAACGGGGGATCCCCCACGACTACTTCGCCTGGCTGCGCGCGAACGAGCCGGTGCACTGGCAGCCGCCGGGACCGGCTCGCGTCGTCGGCGATGGTCCGCTGCAGCAGGAGCAGCGCGGATTCTGGGTGATCAGCCGTCACCGCGACGTGATCGAGGTCTCGCTCGATCAGGAGCGCTTCTCGTCGGAGCGGGGCACGGTGCTGCTCCAGGACCTGGACGAGGAGCGCCTCGCGCAGCTGCGGCTGTGGATGATCAACCAGGACGCACCGCGCCACACCCGGCTGCGCAAGCTCGTCAACAAGGGCTTCACCCAGCGCATGATCCGACAGATGGAGAGCCACATCCGCGGTCTCTCGGCCGAGATCGTCGACCGGGTGGCGCGCAAGGGCGAGTGCGACTTCGTCGCCGCGATCGCGAGCGAGCTGCCGCTGCTGGTGATCGCGGAGCTGCTCGGCTGTCCGATGGAGGATCGGGCCCGACTGCTGCAGCTCTCGAATCGCATGATCGGGTTCGAGGACCCGGACTTCGCCGATGGCGACAACGCCGCCGGTGCGATGCTCGAGCTGCTCGAGTACGCCACCCGCCTGGGCGCGCTGCGGCGGGCCGATCCCCGCGACGACCTGACCAGCGTGCTCGTCCACGCCGAGCTCGACGGCGAGCGGCTCGACGAGCTGGGCTTCAGCATGTTCGTGATCCTGCTGGTGCTGGCGGGCAACGAGACCACCCGCAACGCGATCTCGGGAGGCATGCTGGCGCTCTCCGAGCACCCGGAGCAGCGGGAGAGGCTGATCGCCGATCCATCGCGGCTCGGGACCGCGACCGAGGAGATCCTGCGCTACGTGAGCCCGGTGATCACGATGCGTCGGACCGCCACGCGCGACACCGAGATCGCCGGGCAGCCGATCCGGGAGAACGACAAGGTCGTGATGTTCTACCCGGCCGCCAACCGGGATGCGGAGGTGTTCGACGCGCCGGATCGCTTCGACGTGACCCGCGACCCGAACCCGCACCTCGCCTTCGGCTGGGGGCCGCCCTTCTGCCTGGGCGCGAGCCTCGCCCGCGCCGAGATCCGCTGCGTGTTCTCGGAGCTGCTGTCGCGGCTGCCGGACATCGAGGTCTGCGGACCGGTGCGACGCCTGCGCTCGAGCACCGTGAGCAGCATCAAGTCGATGCCGGTCCGCTTCACGCCGGAGCGCTAGCAGGCTGACCAGGAGTCGCTCCTGGCTCAGCCGACGCAGCCGAGCGTATCCCCGCCGGCTGCCCGGGGGACGCCTGGCGGTCGAGGAGTGGTCCGGGGACCGAATCGGCTTCCCATCGGCACGCGAATCGCCTACGGTGGAGGGGTCCGATCGGAGGCCGGTGTGCTCACTCCCTTCGAAGAACGCGCGTTGCGCTGCCTGTCCCCGCATCCCTTCTTCGAGGCCCTGGGCGCCTCGCGGATGCGGGGGGTCCGCCGGACCGCGCTGCGGCGCGGTGAGACGCTCTTCGCGAAGGGCGACGCGAGCGATCGCCTGTACGGGCTGGTTTCGGGACAGATCAAGCTGTTCTCCGCGGGAGCCGACGGCCGGCGGGTGTCGCTGGAGATCGTGGGGCCGGGCGAGCTGCTCGGCTCGGTCGAGATGGCGGATGGGCTGCCGCACCACGCCAACGCGCTGGCACTCGCGCACTGCGAGCTGGCCGTACTGAGCCGCCGGGTCCTCGAGCCGCTGATGGTCGACAACCCGCAGCTGCGGATTGCTCTGATGGGCGCCGCCGCGGACGCGGCGCGGCGCCTGATGCGGCGACTCGAAGATGCTGCGCTGCTCGACATCGAGGCGCGCGTCGAGCGGGCGCTCGTCGACCTCGCGGGTCGCATCGGTGAGCGCATCGAGCGGGGCACGCGCATCCGGCTGCGCCAGCGGGATCTGGCCGACGTCCTCGGGCTCAGCCGCGAGAGTGTGAGCCGCGTGCTGACCTCTCCCGCGATGCGCGACAAGCTCGAGCTCGGTCGCGGCAGCATCGTGCTGATCGGGGTCTAGCAGCTCCCGGATCGGCCAACGGCGCGGCGCGCATCCCCATCAGTGGGACCAGCTGCCGGGCGACTCCCGCCGGGCATGGGATTCCCTCTCGCCGAGTGCGTCGAGCACCTCGACCAGCGCGATCGGCTGCGACCCCACCTCGAGCGACGTGTCGATCGCCCGCAGCTGCAGCGACGTCGGCTCGCTGAGGCAATCCCGCGTCCGGCTCGTGATCAGCAGGCCCGTAGCGCTGGAACGGGCCAGCGCGGCGATGCGAGGCGCGGTGTCGACGGCCTCGCCGAGGACACCGCTCGACAGGTGCTGGTCTCCGCCCAGCGTCCCCAGCAGCAGCGGCCCGGTGTCGATGCCGATCCCGACGTCGACCTCGAGCCGCCCCAGCTCGGACCCCTCGCGGTTGAACTCCCGAACCGCCTCGTGCATCTCGATCGCGGCCGCGACTGCATCGTCGGCGCCGGAGGGGAAGATCACCTGCAGGCCGTCGCCCCGGTAGTGGTTCACGAAGCCCCCGCGGCGCTCGATGCACGGCTCCAGGCGACCGATCAGCTCGTTCATGAAGCCGAACAGGTCTTCCGGACTCATGCGGCCGACGATGCTCGCGAACGCGTCGATCTCGACGTGCGCGACGCCCATCAGGGAGTGCACGTGGTCCCCCGCCTCGATCTCCCGGATCGAGTGCTTTCCGAGCATTCTCAGGAAATCCATCGGGACGAAGCGCACGACCGCCGACTCCGTCTCCCGGAGCTCGAAGTTGGCTTCCTGCAGCTGGTCCGACAGCAGCTCGGCACGCGCGAAGCTGCGGTGGAACTCCTTCATCTGGTCGGAGATCTCGACGAGGATCCAGATCACCGCGAAGTAGGGAGAGAGCTCGAGCGTCGTGTCGAAGCCCCGGAACCGCAATACGTCGTGAACGACCGCGAGCAGGTAGATGGCGCTCGCGGCGAGGGTGGTGCCGACGCCCGCCACGCCGCGCCGCCAGGCGCGGCCGTAGCACAGGAGCACGAGTCCCAGCGGCACCAGTGCCAGCACGATGTTCAGGTAGAGGGTCGCGAACGCCCAGCGAAGCGGAGCCAGCAGCAGCACCGGCACCAGCGCGGCCGCCACGAGCTGGAACAGCCGCATCGTCCGCGGTGGCATCACGCCCTCGACCTTGGCAGGGAAGTAGCCGATGGCTGCGAAGAGGCCGAGCAACGTGCCCAGGTACTCCCAGCGCAGCATCCAGGCGTAGGACATCCAGGGCGCCAGCAGCTGACCGAGATCCGAGGGGCTCGCGGCGACCGAGCGCAGCGCGATCACGAGCGAGAACAGTCCGAAGTAGCCGCGGGCGCGCGCTGCAGGGCGCAGTGCGAACGAGACCAGGGCCATGATGCCCGCCACCAGCGTGACGCCGAACAGCAGCGCGTCGCGCAGCAGCTCCTGGCCCACCCAGGCCTGGATCGCGTCGGGACGACCGACGAGCCAGAACCGGCGCAGTCCGCCGCTCCGAGCCTCGAAGTTCGCGATCTGGAGCCACAGCTGCGTCGAGTCGCTCGGCGGTAGCGCGTAGACGTGGTTGCGCATGCCCGGGGTCGTCGCGGCTGCGGTGGCGCCGACCACGCCGGCCCCGCCCCGGTCGACGCCATCGATCCAGAGCCGGTAGGCGCTGGACGGTGAGCCGGCCCGCAGCGACAGGCGAGGCTCACCGGCAGGCCGCTCGATGCGCAGGCGATAGGTGGCGACGCCCTGGCCTCCCGACGGGCCTGCGACCCGGCTCTCGCTCCACAGGCCGCTGACCCGGACCGGCTGCCAGCCCTCCGGGCAGGTCGCGCCCGGCTCGAGCAGGCGCCCCCAGCAGATCGCCCAGTGGCCCTCGAGAGAGACCTCTCCGTCGGAGCGGAAGTCCCAGCGCGAGAGGTCGAGGCGGCCGTCCACCGCGCGGGGGGTCGCGGCCGGCAGAGCGCAGCTCAGGCCCGGCAGGCAGACGGCGATGGCCGCGAGCGTCCGCCACGCGTGCCGCCGCCCGCCCCGGATCTCACGCTGTCGGGTCATGGCCCTCGCCTGATCGTCCCCCAGAGTCTCCCATTTTCGCCGCATCGCCCACCCGGCGGCCCCGCGGGCCGACTCTCGCCGCAGGAATCGTCTGCGTTGTGTGTCTGGCTACACACATCCGGGCCCGAAATGCCCAGGGAGGCGGACTGCCGGTTCGATCGCGCGGTAGGTTTGGGTTGGCCGCACTGTCGCTTCCGATGAAATGAGGTTCCCGCCGGGTCCTCGAAGATGTGCCGCACGCGGTTCCTGGATTTGGTGCAGGAGCGTCCGCACTTCTGCCGCCGCCTACGTCGGGCTGGCTTCCAACAGGGACCGCGTGCCGGCACCGTCCGGCGACCGCCAGGTCATCGCTGGCGCTCGCCGCCCACCGACGCAGGGCGTGCTCCGCCGCTCACGCGCGGGTGTGTAGCGCGCGATCGCGCCGGGCCTGGCGGAACGCCTGGAGCCCCGGAATGCCGTTCACGCCGCCGCCGGCGTGGGTGGCGCTCGAGCCGTGGTACAGGCCCCGGATCGGCGTGCGGTAGTCCGCGTAGCCCGGGGAAGGGCGCATGTGGAAGAGCTGGTCGAGGGACAGCTCGCCGTGGAAGATGTTGCCGCCGAGCAGACCCAGCTCCTGCTCCATGTCCCAGGGCCCGAGCACCTGGCGCGCGATCAGCGAGCGGCGGAAGTTCGGGGCGAGCTCGTCGTAGAGGTCGAGGATGCGGTCGGCGTACGCCTCGAGCTCCTCCCGATGCGGTGCGCGACTCCAGCTGTGCGGCACCCACTGCGTGAACATCGAGAAGACGTGCACGCCCGGCGGCGCCAGCTCCGGATCCAGACTGCTCGGGATCGTGCCCTCGACGAAGGGCTGCGCGGAGCCCACGCCGCCGATGTGGGCGTCCTGGAACGCGCGCTCCAGGTACTGGGACGAGAAGCAGAGGTTGAGCGAGCCGGTATGGTGCTCCTGCAACTGGGTGCCGGGCGCGAAGCGGAAGTCGGGCAGCTCGGAGAGCGCGAGGTTGATCTTCACGGTGCCCGAGCGCGTGCGCCAGCGCTCGATGTCGGCGACGAAGTCCCCGGGCAGCTCGGCGCGGTCCAGCAGCTCGAGAAAGGACCGCTTGGGATGGAGCGTGGTCACGACCACGTTGGCTTCCAGCTCCTCGCCGCTGGCGAGGACGACTCCCCGGGCGCGGCCATCGCGGGTCAGGATCTTCGCGACCGGGGCGCGAGTGCGCACCTCGCAGCCTGCGCTCTCGGCCGAGCGGCAGATGGCCTGGGCCACCGCTCCCATGCCGCCGTGCGGATAGCCCCAGGCATCCAGCGCGCCAGATCCCACGTCGTTCATCGAGTGGTGCAGCAGCGCGTAGGCCGTGCCGGGCGCGTCGGGACCCGACCAGGCGCCGATCACGGCGCCGGCGGCGACCGCTCCCTTCATCGCATCGGACTCGAACCATGCGTCGATCAGGTCGTTGATGCTCATCGTGAACAGGCGCGTCAGGTCCGCGACGCCCCGCATGCCGAGCTTGCGCACCTTCCATGCCAGCTGCGCCTGCTTCAGCAGGTCACCGAAGGCGAGAGATCCCACGCGCGGCGGCACCTGCATCAGCAGCGGCCCGACGATCGCGGCGGCGGCGCCGATCCACGCCTGCCATTCCGGGTAGCGCTCGGCGTCCGCCTTCGAGAATCGGGCGATCGAGTCGTGGGTGCGCTTCGGATCGTCGTTCCAGATCTGGATGGCGCTCCCGTCGGGCAGCGGATGGCTCGCACCCCAGACGGGCGCGATGCGATAGCCGTAGCGCTCGAGCTCGAGGTCGTGGATGATGCTCGGCGGCATCACGGCCATCACGTAGGAATAGGTCGAGACCTTGATCTCCGGGTGATCGGCGAACGGGCTGCTCGTGTCCGCCGCGCCGCCGACGCGATCGCGCGCCTCGAGCACCAGCGTGCGCGCGCCCGCGCGGGCGAAGTAGGCCGCGCTCACCAGCCCGTTGTGGCCCCCGCCCACGACGATCACATCGTATCGAACGGCCACAGCGGACCTCCATCGCGCCCGTCGAGAGTCGAGCGGCTGCGGGTGCGTGACGGTACCACGGGCGGATCGGGTGGTGCCGCAGCCGCGATGCGCGGTATCGGTATCCGCTGAGGGAACGGGGCGCTGCGGGCCCCGACGGGCGCTTGCAGAGGTCGCGCGACGGGAGGTGCCGAACAGCACCTCCGACGAGGTATCCGCATGAGTGCAGACAAGGCAAAGCCGAAGCCGCCGACCCGGAGACGCCGCGGCCTCAGGGTCCGCCGGGCGAAGCTCGAGGACATCCCCGGCATCTACGCCTGCCAGCGAGCCGTGTATGCGAGCTTCCCCGAGAGCGGAATCTGCTCCGAGCGTCAGCTGCGCCTCCAGATCCGCGCCTTCCCCGAAGGCCAGTTCGTCGCCGTGATCGACGATCTCATCGTCGGCTACGCGATGGCGTTGATCGTCCGCATGGACGAGGAGTCGCCCTGGTACTCGTACAACGAGATCACGGGCGCCGGCACCTTCAGCTCGCACGATCCCTCCGGCGACACGCTCTACGGGGCCGACATCGGCGTGCATCCCGACTATCGAGGGCGCGGCATCGCCGGCAAGCTCTACGAGGCCCGCCGTGGCGTTCTGCGTCGCTTCAACCTGCGACGCTTCGTCGCGGGCGGCCGCATCCCCGGCTATCGCGAGCATGCGGGGCGCCTGACTCCCGAGCAGTACGTCGAGCGCGTGATCCGCGGCGAGCTCAAGGACATGGCCTTGAACGCCCACCTGAAGGCGGGCTTCCAGGTTCGCGGCGTCCACATGGGCTACCTGAGCGACGAGCAGAGCCTCGACTTCGCGACGTTCCTCGAGATGGAGAACCCCGACTTCCGGCCCAACCTGCGCCGCATCGCCGCGGCCCCGGTGAAGCACCCGGTGCGGCGGGTTCGCGTCTGCGCAGCCCAGTACGAGATGCGACGCATCACCTGCTGGGAGGAGTTCGAGCTCCAGGTCGACTTCTTCGTGTCCACCGCGGAGCAGTATCACTGCCACCTGCTGCTGCTCCCCGAGCTCTTCACCGTCGAGCTGTTCGCGACGCTGCCGCCGAAGACGAGTCCCCGGGATGCGGTGAAATGGCTGGCCGATCAGACTCCGCGCTACCTCGAGCTCTTCAAGCGCATGGCCGCGCGCAGCGGACTGTTGATCGCCGCCGGCTCCCACCCGGTGCACACGCCGACCGGCATCCGCAACGTGGGGCACCTGTTCACGCCCGGCGGCAACGTGTATACACAGGAGAAGCTCCACGTCACGCCCAACGAGCGCGAGGAGTATGGGATCGTTCCGGGCGACGGGCTGAACCTGTTCGACACGCCCTACGGTCGCATCGCCCTGCTCGTCTGCTACGACATCGAGTTTCCCGAGCTCGCCAGGCTGCTCACCCTGGCCGGTGCGGAGCTGCTGCTCGTGCCCTTCAGCACCGACGAGCGCAAGGCCTACCTCCGGGTGCGCCTCACCGCGCACGCGCGGGCCGTCGAGAACGGCGTCTACGTGGTGCTCTCCGGGAACGTCGGGAACCTGCCGCAGGTCGAGAACTTCCTGATCAACTACGGCGAGGCGGCGATCCTCACCCCCTGCGACTTCCCGTTCCCGGCCGGAGGCGTGGCGGCGACGGCGGACCCGAACTGCGAGACGGTCGTCATCACCGATCTCGACCTGGGTACGCTCGAGCAGCTGCGACAGCACGGGAGCGTGCGACCGCTGCGCGACCGCCGCCCGGATCTCTACGAACTCGCGGCCCGCGTCCCGGTGGCGAAGGTGCGCGTGAGCTGAAGCCGTGGGGACGCCGCTCGAACGGGTCCGACCGGGTCCGGCTCAGGGCCAGATGCCGCGACGTGCGTAGACGTCGCGCAGCCGCTCGAGGGCCACGGCGTAGCAGGCCGTGCGAAGATCGCCGCCGTGCCGGGCCGCGCGGCTCAGCACCGTGTCGAACGTGGCTTCCATGCGCCGCTGGAGCTTGTCGTACACGGCGTTTCGCTCCCAGCGCTCGCAGCGCTGGTTCTGGAGCCACTCGAAGTAGCTCACGATCACTCCGCCGGAGTTGGCGAGGATGTCGGGGAGCAGCTCGATGCCGCGCTCGTGCAGGATGCGCTCGCCCTCGGGGTCGGTGGGCCCGTTCGCCGCCTCGACCACCAGCCTGCAGCGCACGCTCTTGGCCTCCTCGGACCCGAGCTGGAGCGCGAGCGCCGCGGGCACCAGGATGTCGCAGTCGCTGGCGAAGAACTCCTGGCGCTCGATCGGCTCGCCTGCGGGGTAGCCCTCGATCGAGCCGTGCTGCCGGACGTGCTCGTGCAGCTTGTAGGGATTGAAGCCCTCGGGATTGCGCCAGTAGCCCGAGTGATCGCCCACGGCCACGAGCACGAGCCCCATGCGCGAGAGGGTGATGGCGAGATGGGCGCCCACGTTGCCGAAGCCCTGGATGGCCACGCTCGCGCCCGCCAGGTCGAAGTGGCGGTCCCGGGCCCAGCGGTCGATGCACATGCTGAGGCCCCAGGCCGTCGCCTGCTCGCGCCCTTCGGATCCACCGCAGAGGAGGGACTTGCCGGTGACGGCGTGTCGCACGCTCTGTCGGGACTCGTGCCTCACGTTGCTGTAGGTGTCCATCATCCAGTCCATCACCTGGGCGTTCGTGCCCATGTCCGGCGCGGGGATGTCCCAGTCGGGTCCGATGTTCGTGCCCAGGGCATGGGTGAAGCGCCGGGTGATCCGCTCGATGTCGGTCGTCCCGTAGGCGTTCGGATCGAACTTGACGCCCCCTTTGGCGCCCCCGAAGGGGAGCTCCTGGAGCGCGCACTTCCAGGTCATCCAGGCGGCGAGCGCCTTGCACTCGTCGAGCGTCACGTCCTCGTGGAAGCGGATGCCGCCCTTGTAGGGACCCATCACGTTGTTGTGCTGGATGCGGTAGCCCTTGAACAGCCGGGTCTCGCCGCTCGCGAGTCGCACGGGGAAGTGGATGATCAGCTCGTTCTTGGGCTGGGCGAGGATCCGGGTGACCTCGGGCGGGAGATCGATGCTGCGGGCACCCTTCTCGAACTGGCTGGCGGCCACCTCATAGGCATTCATCCGGGGTGTCTCCTCCAGCCGGGCACGCCGCGCGCGGGGCCCGATCGGTCGTCGCTCCCAGGCTCTCTTTCGGCGGACGGCAGCGGGAGATTGATGGTCCGTACGGACCCGGCTCCCGGCGCCTGCACGGGCTGCGTCCGGGGGCGTATGCTCGCCGCCGGGCTCGGGAGGGATGCCGGGCGACCGGCGCGGAGGGGCCAGCGGTGGGCGAAGAGGTGGCTGCAGAGCGGATCCGCGAGCCGGCGCGGGAGACCCCGGTGCTCACGCGTTGCGACGTGCTGGTCGTGGGCGGGGGCTCGGCGGGCAGCGCGGCCGCGATCGCGGCCGCGCGGCAGGGTGCGCGGGTCGTGCTGGCCGAGCGCTACGGATCGCTGGGCGGCCTCGCCACCGGCGGTCTGATCGCGCTGCTGCTCACGCTCGACGACGGCCTCGGACACCCGGTGATCGGGGGGCTGTGCGAGGAGCTGACGCGCCGCATGCGGGCCCTCGGCGGCGCCTTCCACCCGCCGCGTGAAGAGTGGGGCGACGACGCCCCCGAGCGGATCGACCGCTATCGCCAGTGGGGGCTCGTCTGGGGCGGCAGCGGCGCGCACCATCGGGTCCGCTACTCGGTCGCCTACGACCCGGAGGTGATGCGACTGGTGCTGAACCAGCTGGTGGTCGAGGCCGGCGTCGACCTGATCTTCCACCTCTGGGGCGCCGACGCGCTGGTCCGGGACGGCCGCCTGGCGGGCGTCGCGTTCCAGTCGAAGGCGGGCCGCCGCGCGGTGCTGGCCGACGTCGTGATCGACGCCAGTGGCGACGGCGACGTCTTCGCCTCGGCGGGCTGCGGCTTCGCGCTCGAGCGCGTGTACCCGTGGCTCTGGTTCCGGGTGGGCGGCGTCGCCGATCCGCAGCGGGTGCTCGACGAGGGCGCTCCCTTCTTCCGCACACCCAACCCGGGCCAGATGCTCTTTCCCTGGGGCAGCGTCGCGAGCCTGAAGCGCAAGATCGACGCCACCGACCCGCGTGACCTGAGCTTCGCCGAGATCGAGTGCCGCCGGCTCGTGATGGAGGAGTTCGAGCGGCAGAAGGCCTCGCGCCCCGAGCTGGCGGACGCCCACCTGTGCAACATCGCCAGCCAGCTCGGCATCACCGAGAGCCGTCGCCTGGAGGGCCGCTACGTGTTGCGGCTCGAGGACCGCGGCCGCCCCTTCGACGACGCGATCGCGATCACCGGTCACTGGACGAAGTACGGCGCCGTCTACGCGATTCCCTACCGGTCGCTGCAGGCGCGCGAGCTGCCGAACCTGCTGGCGGCCGGTCGCGACATCTCGGTCGACCACCCCACCCACAACGCCACCAAGGAGATCCCGCCGTGCATCGCCACCGGCGAGGCCGCGGGCATCGCCGCGGCGCTGGCGTGCGATGCGCGGGTCGACCCGTCGGAGGTCGACGTCGCCCGCCTGCGCGAGCGCCTGCGCGCGGCCGGCGCGATCGTCGACTACGACTTCGAACGCGGCGCGGAAGCCAGCGTTCCGCTGTCCCGGGGAGGCGACTGAGGCGACCGTCGCGGGCACTGGATCCAGGCACGGATCTTGCTCGAAACAGATCGACGCAGGCGCAGGTCCGGGAGAGACCCGACCAGGGAGATCGATGCCGGTGGATTCCTCGAGTGCGGCTCGTGAGGCCAGCGAGCGGGGGCTCGGCGTGGTGCTGGACGAGCACGCCGAGCTGCGCGACCTGCAGGCACAGCTCGCGGAGGCGACGGACGCGGGCATCCTGAGTGGCCTGCTCCAGCGGCTGCGCGATCTGCTGCAGGCCCACTTTGCCCGGGAAGAGGCCGAGCCGGAGCTGCGTCCACTGCTCGATCGGGCCTTCGACCCCAACGCGGCGAGCGGAGCGCTCAGCGGGCTCGCCCGCGAGCATCGCGTGCTGCTCTCGGGGCTGGAGGACCTGATCGCGCGCATCGAAGCCGATCCCAACGGATCGCTCGAGCTGTTCGGGCGCGAGGTCGCCGCGCTGCTCGAACGACTCGCGCAGCACGACGCACGGGAGACCGAGCTGTTCGGTGCGCACCGCGACGCGGGGCCGGCGCCCGCGGCGCCGAGCCATCGCTCGCTGGCGCTCGAGGTGAACCTGCGGCGCACCGCCGTCGACGTGGTCATCCCGGCCGAGCACGCGCTGCTGCTGGAGATCACCCGGGATCAATTCGGCGTGCACGAGAGCACGCGCAAGCTGCTGCGGGAGATCAACCACCGCTACGTGGGCTGGCCGCAGACGCTCGAGGAGCTGCACCGGCGCGCGATGAGCGACCTCCCGCGCTATCTCGCCAGCGAGCGAACGCCCGAGGCGATCGGCGTCTTCCTGTCCCTGTACGCGAAGGTCGCCGAGCAGGCGCGGCCCGAGCCGGTGCGCGAGACGGCGATCCGCCAGTGGTTCTACTACCTCGAGAAGCTGATCGCCGAAGCCGGCGACGCGCTGCCCGGGCTCGTGCCCGTGGTGAAGCGCGCCCTCTCGCGCCTCGGAGCGATCTTCGGTGAAGACCCGCGGCACGCCGTGATCGCGTCGGCGCGGCTTCGGCGCTTCGCGCAGCAGCTCGCGGCGTCGTCGCTCGCGGATCCGGATGCAGAGGTCGTCGAGCGCGCGCTCGAGCTGCTGGTGTCCTCGCTCCGCCGCGTCTACGAGCGTTGGATCGCACAGCCCGATCCGGTCGACTGGTGGCGGGAGCAGGCGGG
>Ga0209536_100009254_pt1 | contig 14646 bp, 12 predicted proteins | sample DeeMarSeWOR28_12_FD_187461 | JGI IMG/M metagenome (GOLD analysis project Ga0209536, IMG submission 187461) | Marine sediment microbial communities from White Oak River estuary, North Carolina - WOR-2-8_12 (SPAdes) (version 2) | ecosystem: Environmental > Aquatic > Marine > Intertidal zone >...
CTCAGGCAACCCGGCTATCCGTCTTATGACGGACCCGCAGCTTTCCGTCTCCCGATTACTCGGGATTTGGCTTTATCACGGGATAATAGAAAAAGCCCTCAAAAAGAGTCTCCCGGATCCCCTGAAGGCTTTATTTTATGGTTCTGGCAAATTCGCATCCATAGCGTATCGAGCGAAAGTAAATTCTATAAACACAGAATATCAAAGCATCCGGAAAAAAATTATAGTAAAAACGTTAGCATGTCAATAAAAAGTCCGACAAAACGACATATAACTTATAAGAATTAAAAGAAAATTTAAACTTGTTCTCAAAAAGCTGATTCGAATTAAAAACTCTGAAGCCCATTTTTTTTGCGCTTGGCCGAATATTAAATCCAACGATGATTTTAGCGCCAATGAGCAGGGACCGCTGCAAATAAATGCGCCGAACTGTATTTACTGGCTATTGGCTCGCAAGAAATATACCAAAATTTATTAATTTAAAATTAACATAATTTTCAATAGCTTAAAAAAATTGTGAAAAAAAGTTCCACTTTTTAAAGTGGATAAATGTGTAATTCAGGTAACAAAAACATATCATTTTGTGTAAAACAAGTAAGAATTCTCCTATATTTATAGATAGATAGACGGCAGGAAGGTGAAATCGAGGACCCGTAAAAAATGGGTGGGATGATGTCTTCCATGAGTCGGGGCTGCAGGAAGTGACTGGGTCCGATAGCAGCGACAACCATATGGATCATCACCAAAAATGAAGCTTCCCGCAGTCCACCTCTGGCGGACGGGGTATCAAAGCAGAAGCCGCCGTCGCTCCTACGAGCTATGGCGCCAGGTTACGCCGCAGCCTAATCCGCCTTTCCATCCTCCGTAGCAGACTGCTGCGGAGGACGGGCGCTCGGATGAGCTAGGGCGCGGTTCGCCCTACCTTCGGTGCCCGGGCGTAGCCAAAGGCGAAGACCGATCATCCATGCAATCCGCCTTAGGCGGACGGGGTATTTAGGCGAAAGCGAATCAAGGCGATTGAGAAAGGCGGAGATCCGTTCGATACGGTCGATAAAATCTGAACCGTGTGATCGATGATTGCCCCGGCAGGGACATGCAATTTCATGCATGCCCCCCGGGGTTTTTGTTGGGTTGAGGCGCCAATAAATCCTTAGTTAAAAAGTTGTTGCCACCATAAATAAAAGAAATTCCGTTTGGGATAAATCGGATCGAGGGCAACAATACCCGCTCCGACGGACTCACTCCCGGCAGTCGGATTGGTGCTTCCGACCGATATAAAGAGCTTTGTGCATTCGGCGGTAATTACGGTTACCGGCTTGGAAGGAATGCCACCGCCTATAAGAACGCTGCGGGTTAGATCATCGTCACCATCGCCGTCGGTATCCATAAATGCAATAACAGCAGCGCCGGTCCGGTAATTTAGCGCATAGAGGCGTGCAATCCCGCCAGGTACGCAGGGATTGTCATTCGGCGTAAAAGTCGTAATATAATAGGTTTTATAAAAAACGACACCCCGTGCAAGCACCTTTTCGCCTTCTGCCGCACCCAGACCGTCGACAAAGCGAATAAACCAGCCTTGATCGGCATTGCCGTCCTGATTGACATCATCATTGGGATAGTCCAGATTCGGCACGGCAGCCGCTGGATCGGTCACATCGACGAGGTCGGCTTCTGTAAAGGGCGTCGTCCCGTGCGTTTCTCTGATGGCGTAAATTCGATCCGCGCCGACCGTCGTATCGCAGGCATTCTCACGATCTCCGGTTCCCGCAAATATCAGATCATATCCCTTTTCAAGCGTCACGCTCGGCGGATAGTAAAATTTGCGCGTATGGGTTGTTGTGGCAATCTGATATGTCGCTGCTGTGAATAAGATCTGGCCGACCCAGCTCTGGATGTTCTCGTTACAGTCCGGGAAACTCAGGGGATCGCCAGCGGAATCCGTCGTAACCTGACCGAAGCGCCACATCTGCCCGCCCAGGTCGCCAACATAGATTTTATCCACAAAACCGTTGCCGTCTTCATCTACAACTTTAACGGTGCTGGGTACGCTGTAATTCATTCCGGCGGTAAATTTTTTGACCACTGCACCTGTAAGTACATTTACGGCAACCATTGCCTTTCCAGCCGAATTATCGGCGCTGTATCCGCCCCCGATAAAGCATACCACCGTGCCGATGGTATCGTTATCGCTGGTCTTGACCCGGCCGAATTCAGGCTCAGACCAGCTCTGACCGAGCTCCGGAATGACCACATCCGGATCGGTGGAGGTCATGGAAACAATTTTACCCCAGACAAAGGGCCCCGTGACCCCATTTCCGTAGTCCCAGTCCTGGTACATGCCGCTCGTCAGGTTGCCCAGCCATTGGCCGGGATAAAAATGCCGTGTTCGATTATCGTAAGTGATAAAGACATTGCCGGTTTCACCTCCGACAACTAAAGCGGCATCGTGCCACTCCCCGGCGCCGTTCCATAGTCGCAGCGTATCGCCGTCCTGAAAGGTGTCTCCGGCATATCTGAATACAGAGGATAATTCCACCGTACCGGTCTCGGCGTCATTTGCGTTTCCGATGCGCCACAGGTATTTGGGTGTATTCGGATCGGTGACATCCAGCGCAAAATAGCTCGAGCCGCCCTTGCGCAGACCGCAAATCAGTATGACTTTATCCCCGGTGTCAACGCGTCCGTCTTCATCCAGGTCATGGAAATAAATTTTGGGACTCGAATCAACATAATCTTCGTGAGTCGTGCCTTCTATAAGGTACTTTAAGCGATTGAGTTGATCCGGCGGAATAAAGGCCCAGGCTTCGGTGCCATAATTGACTTCGTCACCGGAAATATTCACATTTGGATCAATGTCATCCAAAACCGCATGCAGCATGCCGTCGTTGGCGCCAAAGAAAACCAGTGTTTTGGCGCTGTTGTCGGCATACTCATAGGTAAAGACCAGTGGCTCGCTGTGGAGCACATCACCGGTGATAACCGACCGGTTTTCAGTCACATCCATATCCCCATCCACATCCAGTACATCGGCACCACGGAAGTAGTTGATCACCTTTTCTTTGCCGGTCACAGGATTGCCATTGACGCTTATATCGGTGGGATGACCCAGTATCATGTCCGTCAAATTGGCGTTGCCGGCGGCAAAGCTGTTGGCTGAATCGGTTAGATTGTCTACGGCTCCCAAATAGGTATAAATTTTACGGTTGCTGTTGTGGATCCCGTTGCTTTTGGAAATATCGGCCCAGTCGATTGTGGCCCAGTAAGGTTTGGCATTATCGCGCATGGATCCATTCGGCCAGGTGGCAAGATTTCCGTCGCTGCCAATAATTTCATTAGCCTCATTGAGGCCGAATTTGGTTACATTGCCTTCCCAGAAATTCTCCTCCAGCGGTTTGAAGAATGCCATGTAAATTTTATTGCCGCTGGTGGTGCGGGTGACCGGAACCACCGGTGCGGTAAAAGAGCTGGTACGCGAAATAATGCTGTTGACGGCATCCAGAATTGCCTGGGACAGACCATCCGCCGAGGTGGCGTCGAAATGATATTTGCCGTATTCCTGGTCGGCGCTGTTGGATAAATTGGTGTTGCCGTTACCGTTATTGGACGTGTTTATCAGCAGCAGCCGGCTTTCGATGGTGGCCATAAATCCGACCGTGTAGGTCGTGACATTCTGGAAGCCATCGGTTTTGTCATTGGCAACGCGCATATCGTTGGCGTAAAAATAGGCGGCCACATCATCCATATAGGTCGAGCCGTTGATCTTGGTCGTAATCGTGTAGGGGGTCCCATCGATTGTCAGGGTTCCCTGGCCCGGGTTGCCGTTTTCCCCGTATCCGTCGGTGCCGTCCTGATCATGATCGATCAAGTCGCTCGGCTTGGTCTGGCTTAAACCGCTGGATGTGTCTTCGGAAGACATGCCCGGGGTGACCACAATCACGAAATTTTTCTGACAGTGATTGGTGGCGTCGGGCTCTCCGGATGAGTTTGAGTTCAAATACCCGCCGATTCTGGCCATCCCCTCGGCCAGGGGAGAGTAGATGACAGTACCCATATTATTGATATTGTTAATATAATTAGGATCTAAAACGTTGTCCTGCGGCGTTGTCCCCAAGGTGGTCACCACCTCACCCAGGGGCTGAACGTTGGAAGCTCCCTCCGGTGTACTGGTAAAGTTATAGATGGCAAATACCGCCTTATTGGATGAAAGCTGGCCGACGGTCAGCAAGGCTTTTTTGGCATAATAAAAGCGACTTTTATTGGGCAGGGCTGTGCCGTCATAAACCGGCTCAGCGACACTATCGCCATTTAGATCCACCCCTGCGGTATAAAAAAACAACCAGTTCAGATAATTTTTTGAGTAGCGAAACGCCCCGGCATTATCTTTGATGCCGTCGCCATCAACTTCGGCTGAGGCTTCAGCGGGCAGGGTGACCGTCACCCCGTTTATGGTCCAAATCCCCGTACCTTTCCCGCCAGTTTCCTGCAATTCGGTCCCCGTATCGAGCTCCAGGTCATCGCCCACCGGCACTATATAATAGGACCCGCCATGCTCGAAAATACCGTAACCATTGTCATTGAAAAATCCGTTGCCGGAGCCACCATTAACCACCACATCGGTTTGGGGAGCGACAGCGGGGGTATAGTCGGCGCTGTTGTCATAATCCCCGTGGGTGACCGGATGCTTCATCTCAACCCCATTGTCGATCAAAATAACGATGTTGGGCGGCAGGTCATCGGCGGTTACCGCAAACATGCACATATCGCTGGCAAACCCGGGATTAACCGCAAAGACCAGGCCGAATAAAACGACCATCCATGAAACGGCAATCATATGTAATTTTTTCATACCATCCATCTTTTTAGCCTCTATTGTTTTTAGAAACCGACCCGATAAAAGCCGGTCTCGATTTCAGATTTTGAGTTGCGCGGGCCATACCCGGTTGTTGTGATTTTATACCGATGCGAAAAAAACTTGCCCACCTCAAAGCCGGATCCTCTGGGTGTCATGCCGGCACCGATGTATTCCACTTTACCTGCAAATGATTCTAGAGTTCCCACTGAAAAGGGTACTGAGGGATTATCCTTATCCGGGAAATTAATATATTCTCCGACAGTAATATTATCGTCATGGTACAAATCGACATGCTCAATCACATATGCTCTTCCGGTGTCCGCCGCATAGAATGAAAGTTCGTGAATTTGCTCATTGGTGGCTGAACGCTGTTCGGTAATCGAGTTGTTCGTACCCGCTGTGGCAATGACCGTAAGAATCGATAAAATCATGAGCACCACCACGATCATATAACCGTCTTCATTATTTAATCTTGCTTTCATGCTGTCGTGACCTTCCTCTATTTTACAACTCGTGGATAATGTATTCCATATTCACATCTTTTGCATTTGGATTGGCGCAGCGAACCGTCACAACTACGGTTTTGCTTTCGTTGGTTCCATCACTGTCAATATCAGATTCGGTGACAACCCAATTGATAGTGTACGCCCCCTGGACGATTTGGTGAGGGTTCAACGCCGGATCCAGGACATCATCGTCATAGCCTGCTGCTATCAGCGCTTCCAATTGGTTGGCAGCCAGTGTGGTGGCCTCTCCGGACATTCGCGCAGATGAATTGGCATTAATCGATGTCACCTGCATGCTTGCGACCGCAAGTATCCCGATTGAAAAAATGGCAATCACGATCAGCAACTCAACAAATGTAAATCCCCGATTATCAATTGGATGCGTCATTTTCACTGTTTGCGTTTTAAGCATAAATTGGTTCCTTAATTGAAAGCCAGGTTTCGGCATTCCACCCTTCGCGTCAGGGTACGGCTGACCATTTTATCGCGCCCGGCCGGCTCCTGATGGGTGACTAATATTTCAATGGTTCTGATGTCCGCAAGTTTATCATCCGGAACCCTAGGCGGACTAAGCCCCGCATCGATCAAATCGGTATTGTCGGCATCAAAATATGCAAAATTTAGATTCGTTATATTGCTGATCAGTGCCGCCGTGTCTGCGGTGGAAGTCGTCACCGTCTCATATAATGTCTGCATGACCTGGTTGCCTTGAAAATCATATGTTATCTCTTCCCAATTCGCTTCATCCACAACTCCATTGAAAGGGTCGTCATCTTTTGTAAAGCGAATCTTGCTCTGAGATGCATAGGTAATTCCGAAATTAGCACTGCCGGACGGATCGAGGCCCGCGTGCCGGATGTCTCTTGCCATCAATCGAATCGCCGAACGCAGATTTTGCTGTACAGTCGCCGCGGCATTCTGAGTGGTAAAATTTTTATTGGCAATGGTAAACACACTATAGACGGCAGCCAATACAATGGTTGAAATTGCCAGTGCCAACACCATTTCAACAAGGGTAAACCCCCTGAGGTTATTGTTTAATGAGAACGCATAGATGATCGATTTACGTATTTTATTCAACATTGATATTTCCCAGGCGGTTTATCGTTAATTGCTTTTCATTGCTGGCCTGAATAATCTTAATGGTTTGCGGCGTAAAAATTTGGTCGGGAAGCCCCCTGCTGTTAAATCGGACTTTATGATTGACGACCGGAAGGTTTAGGCTAGCGGTATCGATGCTGACACTGGGCGGAAGATCCCGATTTAAAAGCACATTTTCTCCGATGGAATCCCAATCATTATCGCTATCGACAAATACTAAGTATCTTCTCGGAAAAAATTCAATCACCACAAAATCATTCTCGCGAATGGCCTCTGTCTTGGCCATTTCGAGGTCCACGGTAACGTTTGATACCGCACTTCGCAGCCGGGAACTCCGGAACCACTTTAAATACGGCGGCATTGTTATGGCCGCGATCACTGCCATAATGGCGATGGTCACCATCAATTCATATGTCGTGAAACCCGGGCTTTTTCGCATTAATCTGATCTCCTGATTTAAAATATGACCTTATTAATTCAAGACTTGTGCCAGATTTGTTAGCACCAGAATATATTTGATTTAACACGCTCTTTTTAACAATATCATACTGTAATAATTATAAAATTTTGTGTTAAGCACTTAAAATTAATTGCCTAAAATTAAGAGAAATGAGTGGCTGCAAACCGCAAAAAATTTAATGACAATTACGATATGGTCATCAAGTAGGATGTGCCGGTCCGGAATGCGAGGGTCATGGATGTCGGATTCATTTTCTGTACATTTAAATACATATAAATTTCAATATATTAAAACGATTACACCCGTCATATCAATTCATTAGAACCGCCAAATCGCTGAGAGTTAGGCGGAAGATGATTTTGGGAGGTGGTATTAAATAAGTTTATAACTATTAAATCATTTTAATAGGTTAGGTACCTATGACGGGCTGTGCGGGGATAATGACAACAAAATCTAGCGTCATGTCCTGTAGATAAGATGTAAAAATGAACATCACTGACACAAAACAAGCGGTGTTACAATTTAAAAACCGTTTAATTTACACCTGTCATTCCGGACTCGATCCGGCATCCAGAAACGCAAGAGTCTGAAACTGAATTGGATTCCGGGTCAAGCCCGGAATGACAAAAGCGCAACATATGCCTATTTTCCAATTGCGACACAGTCTGCGGTGCGAGAGTGACGGATCGATACCTTGAAGCAGATCTTAATAATATTTTGAACAATATTTCAGGGATACCACTGGATATTTTTGGGGAACGGCAACTGAAAAGGATTCAAGGTGGTACTGAACCGGGTGTTTCGTACCTCCGAATGCCGCCTGATGAAGAATGGCACCAGAAGTTTCATGCGCCTGAAGGATGCGCTGTTGATGCAATAAGCGGGTCGATATTTGATAGGAGCCTAAATAATTCGCTGGAGCGCTCTTAATTCCTTACACCCGATACCCGCCGCTTGATTGCGTTATGCCGCCGGCTTTCTTTGCTGATTTCACGCAATACCGGTTTTTGGGGATCCGGCGGATCGATTCGTTGCACCAGCGACGCCACCACACCGCCATCGATATGCTTGAATCCTTTGATATGCACCCACTGGCCCTGGCTGAAATCGCCGAAATCCAAGCGGTTGCCTTCCGGGTCCGTCAACTCGGTTATTAAATGCTGGTCTCCAAAGTTCAGATCCACCACATAGATGATCTGCTCGGCTGCAACCAATTGCACCTTTTTGCGGTTTACATCCATAATAAGCGCACGCGCTTCGAAGGGATCGCAATCATCAAAGTTGAAATTTTTCAATATATCCGATTCGGCGTGGGCATACATAGGAAACATCAGGGCCCACACGAGAAAAATCAGCACCATCAAAATCGCTTTTTGATACATAGTGTCTAAAAAATCCATGCTATATCCCTTTCTAAAACATTTGATGCCAGTAATAGCGGTACATATCCGGCGTTACGATGGCCGGCATGCTGACAATGCCGCCTTCAACGCCGATAAAAATCCGTGCGCCGTTTTCAAAGATGGCAATTACAGGAGCCGATGGGATGGCGGTTCCAATGGCAATGGCCCGGTCTTTTTTGCCCAGATCGACCACATTGCCGTCACCATCGTACTCGATTCCCGCACTGAAATCGGAAACCGAAGCACCGGTTTTATAATCTACCGCATATAAACGGCCGATTCCCCTAACGGTAGAAGCCGCGCAGGGATCGCTACCATCAGGGCCGGCAGTATCCGGCGTGTAGGTTGTAAAATAAACGACCCCGCCATATACCCTTGGGGATGCCACCACTTTTTCGCCTGTATTTTCCAGCCGGATAAACCAGCCCTTGCTGTTCTCCAGGCTCGTTTTGACCGCCTGTTTTTGGGCTTCGGTGCCAAGTTGAATGAGATCATCGGTAACATCCACCAGATCGCTTTCATCCAGCGTTCCGGCACCTGACCAGTCGTTTTTGACGGCGTAGAAGCGGTCTACTACGCCGGTATCACTGGGATCAGTTCGATCCCCGGTGCCAAAAAAGATATATTCACCGAATTCCTCACCCACCACATCGGGTGCATAAAGAATCTTGCGTTGAACGCCGTCCACCGCCGAGGCCGAAAAAAGCTTCTGCGCGGACCAGGTCCCGTCGGATATGGACTTTGAAACGGTGCCGCTGCAAAAAGACATGACCTCATCGTCTTTGAAGGCAAAGATGTTTCCCCCCAGATCGCCGGCATAGATACGGTTGACGATACCGTCACCATCATGATCGATGCCCGATACATCCACAATGGAATGGGTCATACCGAGAGTGGGATTGGCTTTTGCGTTAAAATTCAGCCCGCTGAGAACCTCACCGTCGTCCACCCGGACGCCAAATATCGCTCGGCCAACCGAATCGGACGCACTGGGTGTATCCAGATCTTGGTTATTGTCGTATCCTCCAGGGATCAGAAAGGCATCGGCCACATCGTTCATCACCGATGCGATGCAACTGGGTGGCGTGCCCGTCTCGCTAGTGGTGACGCCGGTGGACACCGTGACGGCCTGGGGCCGGCTCCAGGATTGGCCCAGCATCTCATAGCTGTCGGTATCTGGAAAGTTTAAGGGATCCGGGTCCAAAATGGTGGGTCCGATGGAATACAGCCAGAACGGAGCATGAGGGGTTGTGATATCCAAAGCCACATAATTTTCACCACCGCGGCGCTCGCCGATAATCAGAATTTTCTGACTCGAACCAATGTAAACAGAAGGCGAACCGTCCATGAAGTATTGATGATCGTCGTTATCGAGCAATTTCAAACGCCCCAGCTGGTACGGAGCAATAAACCCCCAGATTTCGCTGCCGTCGGCATCATCAAACGCATGCAACATACCATCATTGGCACCGGAATAAATGATGGTTTTGCTATCGGCGGTAGCCGGATTTCCATCCGGATCCGGATAAAGCACCACCGCCGGCTCGGAATGAATGATATCTCCAAGCCACCCCTCATGAACAGCATTAAACAGCTCGGTTCTTTCAGTACTTGAAGACACCCCCAGCTCTTCGTCCGTGATAAGATCATTGGAATCCACAAAGGCATTTGACGGATCCGTTAGGAGCTCTGCATTGTCGGCATCAGAGAGCGTATAGGTATAAAGATTGCGCGGGGTGGGGCTGTCGATCAGCAAATCAAGGACTTCAGCCGCCCCGCCCTTTTCCACATCCGGTCCGTCATTTCCCAGAGTGGTCCAAAAAGAAAGGGCATTGTCCTTGATCAATCCGTCCGCTGTACAGGCTTCAACCCCGGTGGCGTCGTAAAGAACGCCGTCGCCGTCCAGCGCATAACGCTTGATATTACCGATCCAGCGACCGCTCTGCTGGGGCTTAAAAAAACCCAGATAGATTTTTTCACCGGCATAGGTTCGGTTCATGCGGCTGATGGGAACCACCGGCGCCACAAACACGGCATTCTCTTCAGAAATGGCCATTAAGATTTCATCGAAAGCCAGCGCGAGGTCAGATATGTTATCTGCTGTAAAATATTCACCGCCGCCGTTGGAGGCGGTATCCTGTAAAAGCTGCTGGGAGGTCTTAAAACCAATGGTATAAGTAACAATATTTTGCTTATCAAATGAGGTGCCGTCACCAATACTGGGGTTGCAGTCGTTCTCATATAGATATTTAGCAACATCGTCCAAATAGTCTGATCCATCATCGGTGTAAACGGCCTCCGAACCACCATGGTCGTTGTCATAATCGCCGATTTTATCTCCATTAATATAGCTGGCGTCGGTCAGTCTGGCGTCGATATCCTGGGTAGACTGCCCGTCGGTCATGATGATGATATAGTTTTTCTGGCAGCGCTCCAATATAGGAGTTGTATAACTGACACCGGAATTGTACCAGCTGTTCATTCCAGCAAAATAAAGCCCGGCCTCTGCCAGCGTCTCCGCAAGCGGTGTCCATCCGTTAGCGGTAATATTGCTTACTTCAGTGATTAAAGTTGTCTTATCTGTACCGATCTCGGCAACGATATGCCCACCTTGATTGTCATTAAATTTCATGATGCCGAAACGCACACCGGTGGTGTTATTGAGCAGATCTGTAATAACTTGCTTGGCCACATCAATTCTGCTGAGCGGTGTCCCGATACCAGATTCATCATAGTTTATATAATTGCCCAAACGAAGCCGTCGATTTATTTTGCCGCCACAGGTGTAACTTATATCTCGGATTTTAGCACGCGAATTTCCGTCTAGTAGCAATTCGGTTTTAACCGAATCACAGTTAAGATCATTTATATCTGAAGCGAATAACTGCCAGATATAAACCTTATTCGCTTTATCCCAGTAACGCTGGTAAACTGCAAGGGGGGGATACGATCCAGGGTAGGTAATTGCCGAATCATACGGGTCTCCCGGCACATCCACGGTGGACATGCTGCCGGAAGAATCAAAAATAATCAGTATATTGGGTTCTAGATCCGGATTGGTAACAGCACCGTATATTTCGGTATCCTCCGCCCAGCTGGAAACCGATGTGCTTATCATCAATATCAAGGCGATTAGTAACCATCTCTTCATGCTTAAATCTCCTAATCCAAAGCCGTACAACATATTCCGCTTTGTTGGCCCTTAAGGCATCGGTCTTGCTAAAACTTGTTGAATACCTTCCAGGCGCCCACCTGGATGTGGGTGTTGCCCCTGGTTGAATAAGCTGTAATTCCATAGCGACGGATCTCAAAATATTTCAGGCTGTAGCCCGAACCGGCCGGTGGCGGTCCGATATGGGACTGCAACGGCAGATTATTACTGTCATTTGCCAGCCCGGCAACCGGGGTTCCGCTGCTCTCAATACAGCGTACCTCCACTGTGGCAATCGGGTCGCCGTTTTCGTCATTGGATATGACAATCTTTTTGGCCAGGGTTTGATTTTCAGTCAGAAAATCGTCGGTCAGCCAGCTGGTCGAACCGCTGTTGTAGTTTTCAATGGCATCGATCAACCCGGCCTCGGCATCATAAAACTCCCGCGTCATCTCGCCTTCGTTGCGTACAATTTTAACTTCCGTGTTGGAGTTCCAAACCGCCAGCACACCGGCGATGACCAAAATGGCCGAAACCATGATGGCAGTGCCCAATATAAAGCCGTGTTCATTATGAAGGGTCCTTTTCAGTGATTTAAACATTCTCATATTTCTTCTCATTTTTTAACTATAGATTCCGGCATCTGATGCGTGTGGTATACGTTCGGCTCACCGTTCCTTCCCGGCCTGCCGGTCGTTGCAAGGTCAGAGAAATAAGGACCGTTCGAATCTGATCCACTGCAACGGGCTCGGGCAGCAGGTTGTCTGTCTGGTCCAGGTAGGTAAAGGACAAAGCGGTGACATTCTCCAGCAGGGTGGCGGTCTGCGGTCCGCTCCCGAGATCGCTGGTCTGCTGAAGCAAATTGCCGTTTAAGGCATAAATGATATCTTCAAAGGGATCATCGAGATCACCGTCATAGTTGAGATCGGCGCTGAATTGAACGCTGGTGGAATTGGTATTGGCTGGATTAAAACCGGCAGCAGAGGTGCCCAGGGGGTCCAGTCCGGCCAGACGGATATCGCGCGCCATCATATCGATTCCAAGGCGCGATTTTTGCTGGACACCGGCTTTGACATTCTCACTGGTATAGGATCGGCTAAAAGTATCAAATGTCCGGTAAATCGTACCAAAAACGATCGAGAGTATCGCAATGCACATCAACACTTCAATCAGGGTAAAACCGGCCGAACGGCGCACCTGACTTCTTATTTGAATCGGATCGATTTTCATACGCCATTACCCATTGTGTTGGAGCGCACAATTACGCGACGGGTACTGCCGAATTTCGTCCATTCCACAGTCACGCTGATACGGCGCGAGGAAGTTCCCAGGGGATCTATCCGCCAGTTCCGATTGTAAATACCGCCGGGATTACCGCTGGCATCAACCGGGGTGGAATCAACATAATCACCCACTGCCAGCGCTGTTGAGTCAATGTCCTGGTTCTTGAGCATCTCCAGTGTGGATTTCGCCAGCATGGAGGCCTGGGTGGAGGTATTGCCGGTCGTATTGTTGCGCACAGCCGAGTACTGCATGGATGCAGCCGCCAGCATGCTCAGCGCCATGACGGACATGGCAATTAATAATTCGATCAATGAAAATCCGTTATCTTTTTTGATGGTATTTTGAAGCTTTTTGATTCCCATGATGCTTTCGCCCTCATTGAACATTCACAAAGCCCAAACGGTTGATGGTAACTTGCCGGCCTCTGACAGTATTGGCCACCGGTATGATTTCCGGAGCGAGAATATCGGGCGGTATTCCACGAGCATTGAATCGCATTTTATCATTGAACGTCGGAAAACTGAGACTTCCGGTGTCGATCTGAACACCGGAAGGCATTTTACGGCTGAGAATTCCTCTTTCACCGATATCCTGGTTCCAGTTTGGCGGTCCGCCCACGCCATTCCCCGTATCCAGGAACATAGAATAACTGTTGGCACCAAACTGAACGACAACAAAAGCATTTTCGCGAATGGCCCGCATTTTTGCCATTTCGAGGTCCGAGGTCAGATTAACCACGGCGCCCTCTAAACGTCTTGCTCTGTTCCACCTGAGATAGGGCGGCATAGCCAGAGCAGCGATCACAGCAACAATGGCAATGGTGGTTGCCAATTCAAGAGCAGTAAATCCTGAGTTTTTTCGCATCATTTTAATTCCCTCCGAAGTCACTTGATACAAAACCTATGCCAGTTCGTTTGGAGATGATCCGGTACCGAATTAAAATGGCTGACAACAGCAGGCGTGATTGTAATTTGGGTTTCTGAAATAAATAAGGTTATGATTTTATTCGTTTAAATATTTTCTCAGAGGGGGGGTTGAAGAGGCAAGAAAGGGTATACCATTTTGCATCGGCGTCTGCGAAGGATCGTAGAAAATGATCAAAAGGAGGGCAATTAATTACAATATTGAAATTTGAATTTCGAATTTGAAATTAATACTGGAATCTGTTAAGCTTTTACCGATGGTGATCTGTTTAACGGTTCGCAACAGCATCAACGGCATTTTGCAGCATCCGGATGCCGACGGTGGGACCGAATCCGGGAGTCTGGCCCGAGTGCCGCATTTTTTCCCGGTCACGGGTCCAGTCCGGGTGATTGGACCAGTGATTATAGGCTTCCGGATGCGGCATCAGACCGAAGATCCGCCCCGTGGGATCGCATATGCCGGCGACGTCCTGCAAAGAACCATTCGGGTTGAAAGGAAAGCGACCCTGGGCCAGGTTTCCGTCGGGATCGGCATATTGCAGGGCGATTAGATTCGTTTCCAGCAAACGGGCAATGGTATCGTCATCGGCATAGAACTTCCCTTCTCCATGGCGCACCGGAAACTGGGCCGCGTCGATTCCCCGGGTAAACACACAGGGCGATGTCGGATTCGTCTTTAAATAAACCCACTGATCCCTGAAATTGCCGCAATCATTGAATGTCAGCGCCACCGAGCGTCGGGTATAATCCCGGTCAAAACCCGGTAACAGGCCCAGGTTAACAAGGGCCTGAAAACCATTGCAAATCCCCAGAACCAGATTTCCCTGATCGACAAATTCGAGAATCCTTTCGCCGATATTGGTCTTGAGGCGCACGGCCTGAACCACACCGGCGCCATGATCGTCGGCCCAGCTGAATCCGCCGATAAAAACCATGATCTGGAAATCCTCCAGGCGGGCATCTCCG
>Ga0209536_100009255_pt1 | contig 14646 bp, 12 predicted proteins | sample DeeMarSeWOR28_12_FD_187461 | JGI IMG/M metagenome (GOLD analysis project Ga0209536, IMG submission 187461) | Marine sediment microbial communities from White Oak River estuary, North Carolina - WOR-2-8_12 (SPAdes) (version 2) | ecosystem: Environmental > Aquatic > Marine > Intertidal zone >...
CAATCAACTTGACGATAGATATGCCGAAACCACCTTTCCGAAAAGATGAAGACTTCTGGTCAGAGAAAGATTGCGAAAATATCGATAGTTGCCCAGTCTGCGCGGAAAAGCAGCGTGATCTGCTACACGCGCATGTGCGTGATTATTTGTTCAGCACTCCAGGCAACTGGCGCATGTATAGCTGTAGCGGTTGCGGCAGCGCCTATCTGGACCCTCGACCTGGCCCAGCGAGTATTGGCCGCGCATACACAAAATATCTTACTCACGAGCTTAACGATGATACAAAAGCCAAAAGGCCCGGCCTGCTTAAATGGATAAAACGCGCTATCGAACGTGCATACCGCAACAAGCGGTATACAAACCGAACCGGCTTTTCCAGGCTGGCATCATGGGCCATCTATCTACTACCAGCCAGGCGCCGTAAAATCGACGTGGAAATGCGCTACATGCCAAAGCCGTCAATACACAGCCGCTTGCTGGATCTCGGCTGCGGCAACGGCGATTTTTTATTGCGCGCACAGCAAGCTGGCTGGCGTACCGTGGGCGTGGATTTCGACCCCAAAGCGGCGGCACTTGCCCGCCAACGTGGCCTTGATATAAGAGTCGGCGATATCAATATCCTGGTGAATGAGCCTGCATTTGACGGCATAACCCTGAGCCATACCATCGAGCATGTGCATGATCCCGTCGCAGTCATAACGGCTTGTTACCGCCTGCTTAAACCCGGCGGCTGGCTTTGGCTGGAAACGCCAAACATAGACTCACAAGGACACCAGCTGTATGGGGAATACTGGCGCGGCCTGGAAGCACCGCGCCACCTAGTATTGTTTAACCACAATTCGCTGCGCTCCCTGTTATCAACAACAGGGTTCGAGCATATCGAACTATTGCCCTATCGGCCCGTGTGCCGTGGCATCTTTGGCCAGAGCGCTGCTTTTGCGAAACTGGCACAGCGTGACTCCATCACCAATCATGCCCCCCCTGAATCCCTTGCCAAAATGGCAGAGAAAAAAGCCCGCGCCCATCCTGATATACGCGAATTTATTTCCATGCGTGCATGGAAGCCATCCAGTTAGCATGCTCAACGTAAATCAGCTCGCAGGTTTAGTGTATATGGAAAACAATTCGTCTCCCTGCCCCACCAGCCTGGCGGCGGGAATATATAATTTAGCCAGCCACTTCTGCAACTTGCCGTAGCTTTTCCCATCGTGGTAAGTATTTGATTTTAAATCGAGGCTCTTTAACACGAATTTGTATTCAACGGGTTGGTAACGCTGTCGCAATACCAGGCCGTATTTCGTGGCCAGGGTATGCAGGCTTTTGTCGGAAAACATCAGTAGATGCCCCGGCACACCATTTGGAAACCAGTACTCACCAAACCAGCGGCGCCCCAGCGCCGCATTGTTTGGCGTCCTGATCAGCACCACACCACCGGGCCTGGTGACACGCACTATTTCGGCCATGATTTTGCAGGGATCAGGCTCATGTTCGAGATGGTGATTCGAGGTTACAAAATCGAAGGAGTCAGCCTCAAAGCCAGCCTGCAGCAAGTCGCCAAGAAAAACATCCAGCCCGTGCGATCGAGCGACAGCCACCGCCTGCGGATTGAATTCAACACCCTGGCAGTGCCAGCCAATTGATTTTAGCCGAAGCAGATATTCTCCGTTAGCGCAGCCGATATCCAGGACACGACCACCAGCGATAAAGGGGATCACATTCGACACTGGCTTCGCGCCGCGCAAACGTGTGGATAATTTGTTCGCATCCTTACCCGCCGGCAGCTGGTAACCCATTTTTCTAAGCGTCTTGCGCTCGCGTTCGTCGAACTCGGTGCGCGTCGGTTCGCTATAAACCGCATAGGTATCGGGATAAAAGCCGGCAATTTCCCCGGCGGAGGGCATCGGTTGCTGATAGAGCAAGCCGCACTCGTGGCAGCGATGGTAATCGTAGGCCTTCGGATTGCTGCCGTCCACAACACGCATGCTCTGTTCATACTCGCCTGATGAACCGCAGACCGGGCAAACGCTGTTCGTTTTCTGGTTCACTGAGGAAGCTCCGCACTTATTGCCGGACGAAAGTAACCATAACGAGGCAATCTAATATGCAATTTAACAGGGATCCATGCATTTTTGACTAATCCCTGACGCCCCGGGAGGGTGACTCTGATACCCGGACAAAGAGATCGCGCCATTGTTGTGCGATGGCCGTAATGGAATAGTTCTGCCTGATAATTGACTGTCCTTCCCGGATATGCGCCTGCAGTAATGCAGGATTTTCCACGTAACTCCTCAGTCCTTCATCCCAGTTATCGAGAAATGTACAGCTGTCAAATTCACGATAACTGTCAATTGCATCCGCAACCACACCCAACCCCAGATAAAGCGACTGAACCACCCTGTTATTGGTTTTAACCCGGGTGAATTCGTTCAGCTCGATGGGGATCAGGCTTACCTTATGAAGACGCATGGCCCGAAAAAATGTATAGGCACTCCAGTCTATATAATGAACAGGAATCGACCAGTCGCTGAAGATATCTTCAAACATTTGCTGCGAATTGCTGATAACCGTCAAACTCACCGGCGACGCCTCGTGCAAGGCCTCCAGTCTTTGCCGTAACATGGCAGCATGCTCCGGCCCTATATTATGGAAACCCTTGTGATTCCCGAACCAGACAAAATGGTAAGAGCCGACCCTGGTACCCTTAAGCTGTGACTTGAGCCCTGCCAGTTGCCACTCCGCCCTGATCCGCGCTTTCAGATTAAACAATGAGCCGGTCAGGCGGGTTTCCACGGGATCGGCAATCACACTGACCGGTGTTACATACCCTTCACCCATCTGTTCCTGTACGAGTGTCTTCATCGCATCACTCGACACCACGCAGTGATCACAGAGTTGCAGCATGCGCCGGAGGCGCTCGACACGTTCGTCTTCCTTGAGAAAATGATTGTCACACAGATCGAATATCACCCGGGTGCCGGCCGCCCTGAGCGTATTGACAGCTTCGAAATCTCTTGGTTTGTATGACTTGGAAAAAATGACAACAGAGTAGCCCTGTTTACCGGGCTTGTAGAGTTCGATGGGGAAATGCTGTTTTCTCAGCTCCGCTATCACGTTCAGGCAGCGGATACGTATGCTTGCGACCCGCCGCTCGGTATTTCGGGGTTTCCAGCCGACGAGAATTTTTTTTGTCACGATACGTTCTACCTGAGAAACAGCCAATTAAGCAAAAAAACACCGGTCCCGCGGATAGTCCGATGCAATAAACATGGTTGCCATCCTCAACGGTCGGCGCCACAATACAGCGGGAACAGACCTATCTCCAGCATCTGAGAATGGTATATTCCTGCCCGTGCCACACGCCACTCAATTCACCTATTAGCCAAAATGCACACTATCCTGAAGAAACTCACCCGTTTTATTGTCCTCGGACTGCTGTTCTTTCTGCCGAAAGAAAAAAAAATCCGCATAGACCGCTGGCTACGCGGCAAGGAAGAATATCGTAAACTGAAGCTCGCTGACGGCGTCATCGTCTCCTTCGGCAAGAGTGGCCGCACCTGGCTCAGGGTCATGCTGTCGCGTTTCTACCAGGTCAAATACGGGATTGGTGAGCGCCATCTGATCGGCTTTGACAACCTGCACAAAAAGAACCGGGCCATTCCGAAATTATTCTTCACCCACGACAATTATCTCAAGGACTACACGGGCAACCGGGATTCCAAGGCGGACTTTTATGACAAGAAAGTCGTTTTGCTGATTCGCAACCCGCTGGACGTGGCGGTCTCCCAGTTTTTCCAGTGGAAATACCGTATGCGGCCCGGCAAAAAAGCACTTAACCAGTACCCGGAACATGGCAGCGATATAGAAATATACGATTTCCTGATGGATCCGGATGCAGGACTGCCCAAGATTATCGACTATCTCAATCTGTGGGCCAGTGAAGCCGGAAAGATAAAGGATTTATTGATCGTTCGTTATGAGGATATGCGCAGCAACACCGGGGAAGTACTGGAGAAGATTGTCACTTTCCTCGGCACACCGGGTGATCAGGATCAAATCCAGGAAGCCGTTCGCTTTGCCTCGGTAGAGAATATGCGCAATATGGAGACAAAACGGACCTTCTGGCTGAGTGGCAGCCGCATGGTGGCCAAGGACAAGAGCAACCCGAATTCCTTCAAGGTACGCAAAGCCAAGGTCGGCGGATATCGTGATTATTTTGATGACAGGCAGATACAGACCCTGAACCAGCTGGTGGCTGACCGCCTGGACAGTATCTTTGGCTATGAGTTCCCGCCTGATTCCGGCGAACAGACCGCCAACGCGTGATTTATCAGGCGATTGCCACTGCGGCGTCAGCGATATCCGGCACCCCGTCCAACTGCGCCGGAAGTAACAGTGGTCACGGTATTGTATACAACCCAGGCAAACCGGGTCAGCCGGGAGCTCGCCGGGCACTGGCTCGGTGAACTGTCCCGTGCACGCCAGAAAGAACTTCAGCGGTTGCGCCAGCCGGAGGATCTGAAAAACTCACTGCTCGGCATGCAGCTCCTGAAGACCGGTATGAATCACCTGAAATTTCGTGGTTTCCATCTCTCCGCAGTTCAGTACCGGGCGAACCGCAAACCGCAACTGAGCGAAGAGGTGGATTTCAGCATTTCCCACTCGGGCGATATGGTGGTCTGTGCGCTGACGCAGAACGGGCAGATCGGCATCGACACCGAAAAACTGCGCCCGGTATCAATACGTTCTTTCAGCCGCTTCCTGTCGGCATCAGAACACCTGGCCCCGGGCGACAGTAGCGACGCGTTCATTGATCTCTGGACATGCAAGGAAGCTGTGCTGAAAGGATGCGGGGACTGCCACCTGGATCAGCTGAAGGACATAACCATAGCGGGCGATGCGGCCCGTATCGGGACGCGGCGCTTTTATCTGCGCCGCCTCGAATTGCTGCATGGCTACAAGACCTGTCTGGCAACGAGCGCACAACAAGGCAATATAGAGCTGCTGCCTGCCAGGCTGGAAAATGGCAGCATGACTATTTCACAAGTCAATCCGGATGCGGCAAGCAACGGATGATAGCCGGCATCACTTTTTCCCAAGCAGCGGCGTAAAGGATTACCGATCGTTATTCAACCAGGACCGCATGTCACCATCGCGCATGTACAGTTGACCTTCCCTGTCCTGCAAAGCGGTACAATCACGGGTCTCGATGATCTGTATGCCAAATTTCTCCGCATGCGCGGCATTGCGCCTGAGCGAACACCGGCTGACAGGCGCGCCGAGTTGCTGCCTGTGGCTGGTGTGTATGAATACTGCTGGTTTCAGGCTACTTCATCTCTATTTTGAACCATGACTGGTCTACCGGGAGCGGCGTTATTGTTACACTCCGCAAGCCGGCATGTTCCCGTGTCGAGGCAGTGGAGGAAATATCCATGACGCAGCCATTGGTCTGGTGTCTGCTGGGGCGTAAAGCCGGGGATAATGCCCAGGTACTTGCGCTGGCAGCTGAACTGGGCTACCCCTCGCAGGAGAAACATATCGTCGCCCGGCCATGGGAGTTACTGGTGCACCTGGGGCCCCGCGCCAGCCTCGCGGGAATCGATACAAGCCGCTCAAGCGCCCTGGCCCCACCCTGGCCGGAACTGGTCATCACGGCCGGGCGCCGCAATGAACACGTGGCGCACTGGATTCAGCGCCAGTCTGCAGGGCACTCCCGGTTGGTGCACATAGGCCGACCCTGGGCTCCCCTGGACAGTTTCGACCTGATAGTGACGACCCCGCAGTATTTCCTGCCCCGGCGGCACAACATCCTGCACAACCAGTTACCTCTGCACCGCCTGCTGCCCGCGGAACTGCAGCAGGCCGGCCAGGCTTTCGCTCCCCTTTGGCGGGAACTGCCGCGGCCATGGATCGCGGTGCTGGTTGGCGGCGACAGCGGTCGCTTTGTCTTCACCCCGGCCAAGGCAAGGCAACTGGGACTTCAGTGCGACCGGCTGGCCCGGGAGCACGGGGGTTCACTGCTGATATCCAACAGCCCGCGTACCCCTGAGGGAACCACCGACGCATTGCTGCAGCAAATCTCGGTGCCCCGCTACTGTTACCGCTTCGGCAGGGACGGAGACAACCCCTATGCTGCCCTGCTGGCGCAGGCGGATATATTTGTGGTCACCGGTGAAAGCATGTCGATGCTGGCGGAGGCGTCTTCCACGAACAAGCCTCTGTTCATATTCGACATGGGAGACGGCGATGCGGTCTGGTGGCGCCTGCGGCACAACTACCGCTACAAGCCCCTCAGCCACCGCTTCGCGATGCGTTTCGGGCCGCGCCGTATGCGCCGGGATGTAGCCCGGATACAAGAGTCGCTGATAGACAGTCAGCGTGCCAGCTGGCTTGGTGAGAACACCCCGGTACCGCCTCCGGTCGCAAAGGACACGGAACTGGAGAGCACGGCTGCCCGGGTCAGGCAGCTGCTGTCATCGAGCTGAGCGGGTGCCGGGGAGCAGGTGGCAGCTCGGGGGTCCGCGCGATCACATCCAGTGCGTCGTGACGCACATGGTTCTGCGCCATTTCCCATTTCAGGAAATCCTCCGTGATCGTGCCCTGCTCCAGGCACTCCCGTAGCAGGCCGAAGAAGAAGTTCTGCTGGTTCTTGTCCGGGTGCACCTTGTAATTTCCCAGGAAGGCATATTCACCGAACAGCTTGCGCCGCGCGCGCAGCACCCAGGCAGCGGGGGGAAACAGGCGGAAGCGCTCAGACGGACGCCAGTCCGTCGGCAGTCCGGTTTTCCAGGGTTGGGTCCTGCGCCGGGTAGTATGCAGCATCTTGGTCGCAGGCGTGAACTTGTCGAAATCGTTCCACTCGCGTTCGAAGAAGCCGATCGAGTCGCGCGGTTCTCCCTTCAGGCAGATCCACGGCTGGTAGTCCTGGGTGAAATCGAACATGGCCTCGAACTTGGGCTGCACGTCCCAGTGCCTGAGCCTGGCGCAGTCCAGCAGCATCACACTGCTGGCAAAACAGCGATCCACCAGGCCCTTGGGGCCGGAGCGCATGCGGCAGAGAATAGCCTTGCCCTGCATGTCCCGACTCAGCAGTTCCCAGACATCAGCCGCTGCAAAGATGTCCGGGTCGATAACCACCGCCCTGCCCTCGTAGCCCATTAGTTTGGGTGGCATGAAGCGGGTGGGGGTAAAGGACTGCAGGTCGTCATTCAACCAGACCCGCTTGACACCGTCCCGCAGGTACTCCTGACCCTCGTGGGCGGCGAAGAACGGATAGTCACGGCTGTCGATAATCTGCACATCGAACTTGTCATTATTGCTGGAATAGCGTCGCAAGGCATGCCTGGCAACGATCGCGCCGGTTATCTGTTTGTGGTTGGTCTGAATAAAAACGCAGTGTTTCATAAAAACGGCCGGGGAGCATGAAGCGTGGGCGTTACTATAGGATATACGTGCCGTATTTTCTACTGCTCACCTGAATGCGCCCCGCCGGTAAAGCCGCCAGAAAAAGCCCCACATGAACAGCAGCGGGTAGCGGCGCACCCTGTCCGGAACGACCACCTCCTGCCCGGAGTGCCTGGCCAGCTTCCACACCACGTAATCGATGCCGCCATCGAAGGTAAACAGACCCTTCAGCAGCCGCAATACTGACATCAGCTTGCCGTACCCCCGCCGCAGGAACCAGTTGAACCTGCCCAACACCCGTTGGTAACCAGGGACTTCGGCCCGGTAATGCAGTGTCTGTCCAGACTCGTAGACGCTGAAAGGAAAATCGAGCGCACCCTGAAGCCGGCGCGTCATGGTTTCGAAATGCCCGAGCGATGCCTGCACCAGCTCAACGGCTCGGCCACTGCGCTCGGCGCGCAGCTCGGTACCATAACTGAGCGCCAGTGCGCCCCGCCATAGATCGAACACCGAACCGGATGCCGGCAAAAGCGGCAGCGCGCGCTGCAGGAAGGTGCGACTCGCCTGCAACAGGCACTGCTCAACAGTATCGCGACTGGACTGGTCCCGGCTGTAGACGATCCGTACCGGCTGGGCGAAGCGCCCCCAGATATAGGATTCAAACCAGCGGGTCGAGCAGCCACGGCGGAAATCCGCGGTGGAGATAACTGCGTACTTGCTGCGCAGCATCTTGCCCTCGTGCACGAACTCGGCATAAAACACGTTCGGCGGCAGCAGCCAGTTGATGAGGGCGAGACCGCGGCCGGCATAGGCCGCCCCGTAGCTGTCACAGACCAGGTACAGATCGACCAGGCCATCGAAAATATCGCCACCGCGCAGGCATGACCCGTAGAGCAGGATGCTGTTGACCGCACCGTGGTGGCGTTCCCTCAGCTGCTGCAGCAGGACCGCGAGGGCGCGCTCGGTCCCGGGACCGGCCTGTGCCTGTGCTTCAGTCACAGCCGCAGAAACCGCAGAGACTCGGTTGTCTCGATGCAGACTTCGCCGCGGGCATGGATGATCTCGCCATCAACATTGAGGCCACCGTCCATCGACAGCTGGATATGATCTGCATTGCGACTGATGTAGCCCGACAGCGGAACCGCATTGCGATTGGGGTGGCCCCGGGCAATGGATAGGAACGTCCGCAGGAAGCGGGTGCAGTCTTGCTCAATCAGCGTCATGCGCAAGCGCCCGGGCCCTGTGCCCCAGAAAGGACGCATACCGAAAAACAGTCTGTGTAGCGTGCTGACAGCCAGGATCAGGGTATCGTGAGTGGCCGGCTCGCTAGCGTCGTCCACGCGCAGGTCTATCGACACAGACCGGGCAAACCGGGGGTCACTACGCAACACTCCCCAAATCGTCCTGGCGGTACCCAGGGCCAGGCTCAACTCGTCGCGCAGACCACGGGCATGAATTTCCCTGTGGGTATATTCGGTACCCTGCATCACGGCCCCGGCGCCGAGGAACATGCCGTAGTGGGAGACTCCACCGGTCCGGACCCGCAACAGGGGCCGTTCGACAATGCTGTCGTGCACATCCTGCCGACCCTCGCACCAGCGACAAAAGCGCCGCATCGCAGGGACCAGCCTGCCGCGGATACCGACGTCACCGGCATTCATGTTTGCCGTACCGCCGGGCAACAGGGCAATAAGTGGTGGTTTCTCAAACACGGCATGCTCAAGCATCCGGCCCAGTATGGCAGCTGCTGTCCCATCCCCGCCATTGATCGCCAGCACCTTCACCTGCCGCCTGGACAATACCTCCAGTGCCGGCGCAATGTCTGCCGGACAGTGAGTCACGACGTGATAGATGGCTGGTTGCCCGGCAATCAGTGCCTCAATCCTGGCAAACTCGTCACGGTTATGGCCGCTGTTGGGATTGCTGATCAGACCGATCTCGCTGTATCCGGACCGGGTCAAGGCCGCTGTTCCCGGGAGGTCGGGCGGATGTCCGCGGTGACCAGGTCGATGTAGGTCTTCCCGATTCGCGGCGCCCTGCCCCGCACCCGCAGGGGCAGCCCGGTCTGTTCGTCCAGCAGGATGGAAACCTGGCCGCCGAGGCCCAGCAAACTGAATTCCGGGTCGCCTTGCTGCGTGCCCACCGGGTCGACCTGCAGGTCGACAACCATCGCCGTGCGTTCGCCCTTCACCTGTTGCTGTCTGCCAGCCAGCGCATAATCCACCTCAACCTTTTCTTCGCCGACCACACTCAGCCGCACCCGGTAAAAATTGAAGTCGCCGTGCACGTATACCGTCATCGCTTCACCAGGCACCTCTGGCAGGCTGCCGGCCACCAGCAGCAAGGCGGGCATGGAGGTCAGTACCGCACCCTCCTCGAATGCCGGATATGGAATATCCCGGCGGCTGGAGACCGGCCATCGGGCAGGTGGCGAATCCTGCGATGAATCCGGCTCTCGGCGAATTCGCACCAACTTCTCCGCCGCATAGCGGTACTCCTTCAGGCGCGTGTTCTTGCCGCTGGTGAGTCTGCTACGCTGCAACAAATACCCGCTTCCGGGGCTCATCAGCTGTGTCTCCCGGGCACGATTTTCCCCAATAGATTCTTCCACCTGCAATTCCCGGACTGCGCCCAACTGCTCATCATTGCGCACCACGGTGGCAACTGTTGCGCGCGCGGCAGCCCAGAGCGAATGCCGTTCGAATGACACCTCGCTCCAGCCGGGCAAGCTGGTAACGGGGTCGGTAAGACCGTTGACCGGCAGTGCAATTGTCAGCAGGAGCAGGCTTGCAAAGTACCGCGCTGGTCGATTTTTTTGCGAGATGACGTATTACCTCAAGTGGGAATGTTTCTTCACAATCAAGCCTACCGTTATATTTCCATCAGGAACCCTGGATCAGAGTGAATCCGCATTGCGGCTTGCATGGGTAATATGCATTTGCGCGGCGCTATCGAAAAGCCTCGGCCGCTCCGATGTGCCGTTGTATGGCAATGGTGACGCTGGATTACTGAAGTCCGACCGGTGCCGTGCCTTGAATAATAAAGCCAATTTGGCGTGAAAACCACACACCCACGGATCGCGGCTAGCCGGTTCTCGTATCCATTGCCTGAGTACCCGGTGCGAGCTGCACGCCACGCACTGGATTTCCTCCCGGAGGTCGGAGGTGGCTACTGCAGCGGGGAATATCGATTCCGGTGAGAGTCACCTGGCGCGCCATGTCCTCCGGGCCGTAACCTTTACGGGCAATTGCGGTCTTCATGACAAGTAATTGATGTGGCGTTATGAATCGGCGGGAATAAAATCACCCCGGACGGCACCCGGTTACGTGATCAATTGTTTAACTCTGTCGACAACCTTCTCCAGCTCGTCTTCGGGTGTGACGCCGCCGGGCAGGAATGGATGCCCCAGGGGTACCGCCAGCCGCTTGTCATACAGCTGCCTGTGTATCGCCGAGAGATCGCGAAAATTACCGAGCAATCGCAACCGCAGTAAAAGCTTACCCAACTTGCCGGCGCCCGCCACGGCGGCCAGGCGCTGCTGCAACCACGGCCTCAGACCGTGTTGATACGGCAAGGCGAAGATCGCCAGCGGTTTACCCAGCCGCGCGACTTCAATCATCATCGACATACTGTCACCGGTCACGATAAACCGGTCGGCCAGGCCAAGCAGGGCGAGATAGGGGTTATCGCGATTGTCCGCCGACCAACAGTACAGACGGGCATTGGCCGGCAGCGCCTGTTGCAGGGCCTTGACCACAGCCGGCGGCGTGCGGCGACTCGTAGTGATATACAAAAAACCCTCGCCGGCCACCTGTTGCGCGGCCTCGAGCAATTCACGTGCGGTGTCGGCGTCGAACCGGAACGGCTTGGTTGGGCCACCCACCATCAAGGCCGTCAGCGGGTGCGGCAAGGTACTCAAGCGTGCGCGCCACGTGTCAACCGCTTGCGCGATAGCCGCCTGGTTACTGCGCATTAGCGGTAAACCCAGCTGTAAGACACGGCGGTTTGCCGGCAGCAGGTACTGCGAGGGGACGATAATCAGGTTAAAACGCTGCATCCAGCGCTTAGGTCGTCCCAGCAACACGATTTGACAATGGCCTCCCGACTGTTGCTGTATCCACAGCGCTGCCATTGCCGGGCGGCGACCGATGGTCAGTATCAAGTCCGGCCAGGGTGGCTCCAGTTTGTCCGAACGCTGCAGATCGAGATGGTACAGCGAGTCCTTGAAAGGCGGTTTACCCAGTACATATTGCGCTTTTGGCAGCACGCGCCGGATTTCGAACGGCAGACCGAGCGCCTCGGCAATGATTTCCACCTGTGCGTTGTCGCCGGGCTTGTCGCCTATAACAAGCCAGATACGCTTTTCACCTTCTGTCATTTGTCCTGCCATTGAATGGCATCACTGTGCCATGCGCGCAGCGTTTCCACCAGCTTTTGCAAGGCCGGCAATGCAGGAAAACACTCCGGCGCCTCTGCGCTTGTATTCATAGTACTCGTGAGAATGACGGTCAAAGCGTTGGTCAAACCGCTTTGGCTTAAGATGAAGTAATTTCGCCCGCGCTGCTGATGATGACCGGGCCCGCTTCGCGTGTAAAGATCACGCCGTCGGGACCCGGTATTTTACTTACTCGCGAAGTTAAGTCACTACGTGGTAAATTACGCGGCATTATGCGGCCAGCACCAAGAAGCAACCCCGGTGCAGGTCGCCCGAGTACACGGCATCAGCCAACGCAGAAACGCCAGACCACTTGATTATCGATCGTTACATCAGCGGGCAAATTCTCAGGCCATTCTATGCCGGTCTTGGAATGTTGATCCTGGTATTCATCGGCTTTTCGGCCGCCAGGCAACTCGGCCTGGCTGCCGAGGGGCAGATGGGCATGTCTGCTGCATTTACATTAATTGGCCTGAATACATTGATTGTGCTGGAAGTTTTACTACCGTCGGCGCTGTTTTTCTCGATTTTGGCCGCGATCGGCCGCATGTATCGCGATGCCGAGATGCCGGCTTTGTACGCCACCGGCGTTAGCCCCACGCGCATACTCGAATCGGTGGCAAAACTGTCCCTGGTGATCGCCCTGATCACTGGTTTTGTTTTCATAGCCGGCAGGCCGTGGGCGTATCGGGAGAGTTACCGGATCGAGGCTGAAGCGGCCGCCAGATTTGACCTGAGGAAGATGGCCAGTGGCCGGTTCGTGACCCTGGAAAAAGGCAAATCTACTACCTTCATCGCCGACGGGCTGGATACGCAACAGGGTCTGCACAAAGGTGTGTTCCTGCAGCGAAATTTCCAGGGTGAGCGGCTGCGCACGGAAATCATTGTGGCGGAAGCCGCATCACTGCTCGATCTGAACCCCGGGCAGGCGGTCAGCGGTAAATTCTATAATGGCTACTATTACCTGCTGGATAATACCAAGCAGCAGGATATCACCTTCCGGTTCAAGGAAATGGCGATCAACGCCCCCCTGGGGGAGGCACAGGCAAATTACCGGCGCAAGGCGGTGTCCACCGCTGACCTTGCCGTTTCCCGCAGCCCGAAAGACATCGCCGAATTCCAGTGGCGCATGTCCACTCCGGTGGCCACGCTGCTGCTGGCCCTGACGGCTGTGCCGCTGGCACGATCCAGACCCCGGGAATCGCGCTTCCGGATTTTCATTGTGGCGATTGCGCTCTATGTCGGTGTCTTCAGTATAGCGTCCATGGCTCGCACCTGGGTCGAACAGGGTACAATCGGCCCGCTTCCCGGCCTCTGGGGTGTCCACCTGGTCCTGGGTCTGGTGCTGCTGGCGCTGCTGAAACCGCGCATTTGACACGGCTATGTCTATTCTGCAGCGTTATCTTGCCGGAAGGCTCGTTGGTGGCTGGTTTATCGTTTTGCTGGTGCTGACGGCAGTGTTCGGTCTCCTGAGTTTTATCCAGGAACTGGAGCGGGTCACCGCGGACTACGACGCGGTTGCGGTGGTCAGGTACACGCTGCTCATCCTGCCGCAGCAAGTTCTCGGACTGGCCCCGGTGATCGCGCTGCTGGGAACCATCATTGCCCTGGCCAGCCTGGACAAGGCCAATGAGTTGACGGTGATCCGTTGCGCCGGGATGCCGTTAAGCAGGTTCCTTGGCGCCATAGCCGCACCGACGCTGGTGCTGATGGCGTTGTTGTGGTTCAGCACCGAATATATTGCGGCACCGCTGCACCAGCAGGGAGAGGAACTGCGCTATACCCTGCGCAATCTGAACTCAGAGGTTATTCCCGATGGCGGGGTCTGGTCGAAAAGTGGCAAACGCTATATTCACCTCGGAAAAATGCTGCAGGGTTATGTGCCCGGCGATATCGACCTGTACGAGTTTGGTAACAATGGTGAACTGCTGCGCACCCTGCACGCCAGCAAGGCCATCGTAAACCCTGACCGTCGCTGGACATTTGAAGACGTCAGGAAAAAGGAACTGATCAATGGTAAATTGCACACTACCCGTGAACCAGAACTGGAAATCGCCAATCTTTGGTCACCACAGGAACTACCAACCCTCACCCTGACCTACGAAAGCATGAGTCTCAGCGTGCTGCATCGCTACAGCCAGTATCTGCGCAGCAATGGTCGCCCGTACCAGCAGTACCTCAGTGCCTTCTGGCAGCAGCTCATCATGCCACTGACGGTCGCCGCGATGGTCCTGTTGGCAACCCCCGTCAGTGTATCCGTCGGCACCGGACGCAACACCAGTTTCGGCATCAAAATGGCAATGGGAGCGGTGGTGGGCATCCTGTTCTACCTGGGGGCACAGATCGTATTTGCCCTGGGACTGCTGCTGCACCTGAGTATTCCGGTGGTGACCCTGGTTCCCACGGTTATCGTGACACTCTGTGCCGGCGTCCTGCTGGCCAGGATGCAATGGTAGTGCACAATTGACCGGCTCCATGATGATGCACACTAGGTCCAGCAACAGGTGTTGCCGGCAGGGAGATTCCACATGCGCCTGATGGCCAGTTTCTTTCGCTCGTACCCGCGGGCATTGGTGTGCGTGAGTACGTGATTATGACATTGATCTTGCCCCAATTCGGCGAACTTGCGGCCATCGGGTCGGCCGTTCTACTTCGTCTCGTGTGGCTGGTAGCGGAAGTTACCCTGGCCGGGATTCTCTATTTCGGAGTGCGGCAGGAAGAGCAGTCGAGCGAAGCCGGGACGTGATCGCAATTGCTGACCCGTGACGGTCGCTGACGCCAGCGGACCAACGTCCGGGACGGATTTGGAA
>Ga0209536_100009256_pt1 | contig 14645 bp, 8 predicted proteins | sample DeeMarSeWOR28_12_FD_187461 | JGI IMG/M metagenome (GOLD analysis project Ga0209536, IMG submission 187461) | Marine sediment microbial communities from White Oak River estuary, North Carolina - WOR-2-8_12 (SPAdes) (version 2) | ecosystem: Environmental > Aquatic > Marine > Intertidal zone >...
TCCTCTGGATACTCTCCCATTCTCCAGACATTACCGTCGTCATCCTGTGCATAGAATGCAAGTTCGGCTTCCACTAACTCTCCGTCGCTGTAGTCCAGATCCCACGTTATAACCGTGGGAATATTATTAATTATTTTTGTTAAATCTGTAACCGTTATTACCACGCGATGTTCAAGTACTTCCCCCTCGTCTACAGTGGTGCCTTCATAAACATACTGCCATCCTGGTTTTAAGGGTAACCACTCATTATTTATATTGGTTGGGTCATTAAAGTTATTCGGATTAAAATCCTCAAAGGGATTCGATGTGCTTTCTTCATTCTGAGCTAATGTGGTTATATTCATAAATCCTGTCAAACCGCACAAATATATTATCATAAAGAAGAGTGTAATCCTGGTAAAAGGTCTCCGGTAATTTTTTTTTGATCTCAATCTCATAAGTTTAACCTCGTAATTTATTTTTTAATAATTCTATTCTCTAAGCACAAATGATGAAGTCATTTTCTTTCAGTATAACATTCTTTAAATCATCAATATGTTGTGTGTTGTTTCATAAAAAGTCATACTCATTAGTTTATTATATCTTCTTTAAGCCTTCTTCTTCAAATTCAAACTGGTCTTGATCAGATTGGTATGATTCTCCAAAGCGCCATGACAATCCAAAATAAAACACCGGTTCATTTCTCTGCAGATTAGTCAACTGCCTTAATCCGCGGGTATCAATATTATAACTTTCTTTATATGTGCTGAAAATATCCGTTATGGTAAATGTAAACGCCATTTGATTTTTCATAAAGGTTTGTTTTATTCCGGCATTTACATAAAAAATTTCTTCCTGCTTTCCTTCGGGGGTGAGTATCGGTGCATCATAGTTTAAATTAAACTGCAAGAATGTTGTTCCGGTTAAATTATATAATGAATTTAATTTTGCGGTACCTGAAATGGTATTTTTACTTTCAGAAAATCCCAGGTTTGTCCCATCAATTTCATCATAAAACAAACTCGCACTCAAATCTATATTCGCCCAGTTTCTAATTTTTCCCGACAGGATTGCTTCTACTCCGGCAGATTGTTGTTTAGAAAGATTTTCGATCCTTCTTACAATCAGAGTATCGCCAATTAAATTTGAAGTCCATGAAAATGCATCAACCTTATATCTATAAAATAAACTTGGTGTGAAGGTAAAGGACTTTCCGAACATTTGATAAACAAACTCAAATGAGTGTACTTGTTCAGGTAACAGGTTTGGATTACCAGCTTCTGCGTTTCTCGGATCTGTAAATTCCGGAAACGGATTAAGCTGATCAGCATCTGGTCGGTTTATTCGTTTACTATAGCTAAGCATCATACTCTGGGTTTCATCTATTTCATATGATAAATGAACGGAAGGATAAAATTTTAAATAATTATTTTCGTTGATTCGACTGATTGGTTCCAAAAGATTGGTCTTAATTGACGCATGCTCTCCCCTTAATCCAATTTCAACACTAAAAGCATCAAAATCTCGGACTAATATACCGTAGAGTGCATGAACATTTTGACTAAAAAGATACTTGCTGGTTATTTCATTATTTAAATAGAAAATGTCGTCGTTAATAAACTCTCCGTTGTATCCGACCTCAAATTCAGTCTCTTCATTTATAGGGGAGGCATATTCCGAAGCAACATCAGTCTGATTTCCGCTCTTTTTAACAAATATATTTTGAGTTGAAACATCCTCTTCCGGGTAAGAATAAAACTCATTGAATTTCAAGTCTTCTCGTTCATAATAGTTTGCATACTCAATTTCCATAACCAGACTATGATCTTCATTTCCTCCGAATAGATGTTCAAACGAAGCTCCGCCCTCCCCTTCACTCTCTAACTCATCATTTGTGTTATTGGAGACCAATGCAGTAATGGGCTGGTTTTCAGAATCGACTTCATATATATTTGAAAAACCTTCGTGAAAAGAGTTTTGCAAGAAATAAAAACCTGCAATTTCAACTAAATTCTCTTCATCAAACTGATATGTCATTCCCGCATTTATTATATGAGCTAAAGGATTTGATATCGTACTTCCATCCTCCTTGTAAAAACTTAACGATTGACCACTGGTAGAATCCTTAAGTGTTCTTTCATCAGAATATTTGTTTTTTCCATCTGAGTGACGCAAAGAATAACTGGCAAAGGAACTAAGATTTTTTTCACCATAGTTTAAGATAAAAGTAGTATTAAATCTTTTTTCGTTTCCGATATTTTCAAATACCTGACCATTAAATCCTTCCTGGAAACCGGTTCTTTGAATTATGTTTATAATTCCTCCGGCTCCATGGGGATCATACTTAGCAGACGGATTAGTAATAACCTCTATTCTTTCGATTGTATTTGCCGGAATCTGTTGCAGACGTGTAGGTGCATTCCTTCTTAGCTGAGAAGATGGCCTGCCGTTTAGTAAAAAAGTAATATTAGAAGAGCCACGAAGTGATACATTACCATTAATATCTACAGAAACGGAGGGGATATTCTGTAGTATGTCACTTACGGAACCGGATACACTGGTGATATCTTTTCCCACGCTATATGTTTTTTTATCAAGTTTGGTTTCAAGTAAATCTCTTTCGGCTGTAACACTTATTTCATCGAGTAAAATAGAAGATTTTTTTATAGCGATTGTTCCAATATTGGAACTTTTACGATGATTGAAGACAGAAGTTTGCTCATCTTCAAAGCCTATAAAGCTAACTTTAATAAAATAATTGCCCTCTGCAATGTCCTCCAAACGAAACCTGCCATCTACATTAGTAACCCCACCGGAGACTTGAGTACTGTCAACATTATTGAATAAAACTACATTAGCATATTGTAAAGGTTCTCGAGTTTCAAACTCAATCACTGTTCCGCTTATAATTCTCTGGGTCTGTGCAGTGAGATCAAAACCTGTGACCAAAAGGTAAATAACTAGAAATACATTTTTAATCATTTTTTCCTGTAAATATGTTGAATAGATAAGAAATCGTAGATATCCAATTTATCTTTAAAACAAAAGTAGGATTTTTTGTTTTCGTCTTCTTCTTTAAAAACTTTAGGAATGCTCTGGAAGCAAATGAGAATAATTACATAAGACACTAGAAGGAATATTGAGAAAACCATAAAAGTAATTCAGGCTTATAGAATGAAACTATACTTTATAAGAAAATAATTTTATTCCCTTCACAGATTTGCACATAGAAAGACAGGTGTTTCCCTCCTGGTGGAAAAAGTTTAAACCCACGAACATAAAGGTTTGGTTCCTTCCATAACCAAGTCCCTATCTCCTCTCAATAAAAATATAGCATATTTTATTTATCGAAGCAACTTTTATTGGAGTATACTTTATTTACATTATAATCAATGCCACATTATATGTATTAATACAAGACAAATGAAAAACCTGATTTAATTTTTGATTTATTATTTCTTTAATGACGCCTCAATTAGTGTTTTAATAATCTAAATTCATAATATCGAAGAGGGATTTTAACACAATCTGCCAATTTCATTTTCTTTAATTCTCATTTAATTTAATTGAGTTCACAAAAAACAGATAATGTCTTTAATGCTCAAAATCATCCGGTAAGCATTAACTCAACATTAATTATTGATGAAAGCTGGTAATGTAGAATTGAGGAGTAAGTAACCTGGGCTATAATTTTAACTATGCCTTCATTTACATAGCAATCATAGACACTTAAAGTTTTGTGGCACACTTAAAACAAAAAGTAATTATAACTATATAAATCAAATTTCTTACTCGAACAGAAAATACAGGTCAAATATTACTATGATTGCCGGATCTTCGACCTACAACACCCTGATTAGTCCGGCAGTTACCGGACTCTAGTCCCTGAGTAATATCTCCCAAATATAATATCTGCCTCTCTGTGATTTTAATTCTTTCTCTCTTTTCATATCTTCAGATCTGGTGTTAAACTTTTCTATATACACAATTTCCCACAGAGTATATTTTTTGTAAAGCGATGTTTCCTATCGTTGTGCTGTTTTAGTCTGATTTGTTGATGTATTGTTTAACCGGTATATATCTTATCAAACCGCTTCGAATATAAAACATAAGTATAATACATAAAATAAAATCCTAGTAAGACGAGCGAGGTTAAGTTGCTCCGCAAACATTCCGCATATTTGAACTCCTTTGATTATCAAATTGCTTTTTGTGTAGAGAAATACAGATTATAGGGAAAAAAGATTATATCCGGATCGTGAAAAAAATGAAAAAGGATTTAATTGTTTCCGAAGCTTGGACAATGGAATTAATCGCCGCAAGTTGTAGAAAATCATTGACGAAGGAAAATTCAAGAATCAAGAAGACTTGGCTCGAGCATTAGAAGTTAGCCGTGCTTGGATCACGAAAGTTATGAAAGTACTATTGACTTTCATTTCTTCCGTTTTTTCTGCTCCAGCAGGATATCCTCTTCGTCCTGCACCAGCAAAAAAATTAGAATGACTAAACAACCAAAAAGTCAGATCTAAAGATGTAAAATAATGGATTTATTATTCTTAGAATTTTCTAAACTTATGATAAATGTCCCTTGCAAAATTTTGAAGCTTTGGTTCATATTGTGATGTATTCGCATGCTTTACTATATCCGTATATTCCTCCAGAGTTATCTGGTTATTTTCTAAAAATCTTAAGAGTTCTTTAGGAGGATTATCATTCTTTAATTCAAATTCTTCTTTTTGTAAGGCTTCATCACGACTCATAATCCCTTGCCTGATTAAACCGCTGCTATGCAAAGTGCTTTTACTAATATTCCTAATCCTGAGGGTTTGTACATAGAAAGGAACATCATGCAGTTCACAATCAAGATGTTCAATAAATCCAAATACATCTTTCCAATTCATTTCCCGCTTCAGAATCTCAATAATCTCCGGATATGGTTTATAGATATAATCATACAATGCCAAATGCTGCGAGAAAAAACGCATTAAGCTTGATCTTTTCAATCCAAGGATATCTAAAATACCCCCCGTAATTCTCTGAAATTCAAGCTTATACTTATTAGAAGACAGGAAATTAAATCTTTCTTCTGAATCTGTCCCTTTTAAAACGTTTGCAAAATAAGAAGGTGTATGAAGACTGGATACTTCTTTTATCTGAGAGACATACTCAACTCTACGCCCTGATCCCTGAATTACTAAGGGGACATTAAAAATTTTAACCGCTATTTCCACTGCATAATTAATTTGTCTCATGCAGGCACTACAGAAATTACCCGTTTTCTCAACAAATGTTTTAAATAACTGATTTGAATTTTCCCGATTAATTGTATAAAAAATATGATCAGCATTAGTGGCAGAAATAGCATTTTTTATATTTTCTTTCGCAGGATTTGACAAAAATCCATGATCCAGTGTGACAGCTAAAGTTTTCATCTTATATACTTTGGTGCATAAATAGAGCACATATGTGCTATCTTTACCTCCGCTCAAGGGGACAAGACAGTCATATGGCCGTTTTAATTTTTGAGCCTTTAATAAGATTGATTCAAATTCAGCTTTTTTCCTGGCTTCAATTTTATCCCAATCTTTAAAGTTTTTTTCATAAGCTCTGCAATAATTACAAACGCCATTTTCATCGAAAGTTATACCCTGCAATGTGGAGGGCAGTACGCACTTTGTACACCTTTTTACTTCTTCCATAATACCCCATTTGTTTTTCTAAAAAGATATAAGTTTTTTAAAATATTTAGAAAGAAGCTTATAATAATGTTCCCATAAGCTTCTTTGAAAAACATCCTTTTGACATATATAAATTTTGTCTAACTTTATTGAATACAAATCTAATAGATAACTGACTTTTTTCCCATTTATTTAAAAAAGAAAATCCCGATTAATCGGGACTTACAAGCTCCGCAGGTAGGACTTGAACCTACGACACCCTGATTAACAGTCAGGTGCTCTAACCAACTGAGCTACTGCGGAAAGGTTTAAAAATAAGGCACAAATTTAATTACTTAGCTGTTGCCAGTCAAGAATTCATTTTTTATGCTTTATTGATCTTCAAACGCGGATTACAATTATGATTTTAAATTATATTTAAATTTTTTAAGTCCAGAGTGCCTCTTAAAAATTCCTATAGGTACTCTGTTTATAACTAATAGTAGAACGGATCTGTAATTTAAAAGTTAGCAATTACCGTCATATTTGTCGCAAATAAACAAATATCAGTTAATAAGAAAGGTAATTTCAGTTAGTTGTTTACTTCATCCGTAAATATTACGGGAATATTTTTCACAATTAACATTTATCTATATATTTTTTACAATTTATTTCAACAAATAAATTCACTTTGCAAATTGAAAACGACGATATTGTCATTTAAAATATATAAAACGACAGATAGTGCGTTAATATTTCTTCTGGTATTTAAGTTGTCGCACTTAAGTTGAGAACTTTAGAATGAAAATATAGAAAACAGAACAAAACTGATCATATTATAAAAAGGAAAAATATTTTAGTTAGCATTTGATCTTCCTATCTCGACTCAACCACAACCACCATAGCCGGCTCTGTTAAGAGCCGGTTTTTTTTGGCATTATATCATTGTTGAATCTTAATTAGAATTTATTTAATTCTTCATAACAAATTTCATAAACATTTTCACTCTTCAGGTGAAACCATTTTTAGAGGGATTGTTCGGAATATTGTTTTTGTTTGCAATCAATGTTCCCGCACAGAATAATGAATTTTATGTATCCGGCTTTATAACGGATGGTGTTACAGGTGAAGCACTCGTCGGGACGAATATACTTCTTTACAAAGATTCACTAAATTTTGATTACGCCCCTCTAACCGGTACTGCAACAAATAAGTTTGGCTATTACGTGATACCATCACTTACAAAAGGGACCTACTTTATTATAACGCGACACTTAGGTTATAAAACTAATTTATCTGAAATAGAAATTACAGGGACACGGCAAAGTGAAACTTTTTCAGTAGAACTTTTTCCCGAAGACATTGAATTAGAAGAAGTTATTGTTGAAGGTAAACGTAAGAAAGAAATTATAACGAGCACAGTAGATGTATCTCCTGAGCTGCTTTCAAAACTTCCAACATTGACAGGGGAGATTGATTTGTTTAAATCACTTGAATTGCTGCCAGGGGTAAATAAATCTTCTGAAATTTCCAGCGGTTTATATGTAAGAGGTGGTTCTCCTGATCAGACCTTAACACTTGTCGACGGGGTCATTGTTTACAATCCTGCTCATCTTGGTAACATTGCCAGTACTTTTAATACCGGTGCAGTTAGCGATGTAAGATTGATTAAAGGCGCTTATCCTGCGGAATACGGCGGTCGGCTTTCCAGTGTGCTCGATATAAAACTTCGTTCTGGAACAAAGGAAAAAGAGAGAGGAACGGTTGGAATCGGTTTGATTAATTCATTTGCAGCTTTTGAAGGACCAATTGGTGTAAGCTCTACTTATATGATATCGGGAAGGGTTATGTACTACGATGTTCTTCAGAAGAATTTTAATAAAGGATCTACAATCCCTCGCTACAATTTTTATGATTTGAACACAAAGGTAAATTACATTTTATCCGAGAGTAACATTGTTTCAATAAGCGGATTGTTCAGCAGAGATCATGCTTACAGTCCTCCTTCAGCTTCTGATACAGATTACGATATTGAGTGGCAAAATATAAACTTAAGTTTAAACTGGCTTCAGGTGAATAAAAAATCGCTGTTATTAAATTCGATTGTAAGTTTTATCAATTATGAGTTTTCATCGAAGATCGGGGTTAATCCAAATACGGTTAGTTCATATACATATTTTTCAAATCCAAATCTTACAGATTTTTATTTCAGACAAAACGCCGAATTCAGATGGCATCAGGATCACATTTTTAAAACGGGTTTCGATATTGCTTTACATAATTACGATCTGCTCTACAGCGATATATATAATGAAGCTTTAGATAAGGATCCTTATGCCGGAAAGGATATTACGGCTTCAGAAGCGTCGCTCTACTTCCAAAGCGAATCGCAGTTTACAAATGAGCTATCTGCAAATCTTGGCGGCAGGTTCTATTATTTCGGAACCCAAAAGCTATTCAGATTTGAACCGAGAGTCTCTGCTTCTTATAAGGTAACTGGTGATATATCATTTAAAGGTGCTTTTGCAATAGCACATCAATATCTTCATCTGATTGTAAGAAACGATATAACTCTTCCTACCGATCTGTGGTATCCTTCAACTGGAAAAATTCAGCCAGGTAAATCTTCACAATATGTATTCGGATTTGATTCTTACTTGTTCGATCAAAATTATCTTTTTTCAATTGAAGCATTTTATAAAGATCTGAAAAGCATTTACGAATTCAAGAATGCCCCTCAAATTAGTCCGCTGGATAATTCAATTGAAGATCAATTTACCTCGGGACAGGGAGAAGCGTACGGCGTTGAATTTTTTCTAAACAAACGAAAAGGAAGGTTTTCCGGCTGGATCGGTTATACACTTTCCTGGTCTATACGGCAGTTTAATGATTTAAACGGGGGAAGAAAATTTTATTCTAAATATGACAGAAGACATGATTTTTCACTTGTTTTAGCTTACAAACTTTTAGAAAATTTTAATATCGGTTTAACATGGACTTACGCAACAGGACAGCGCTATGCTTTGCCACCCGGGCAGTTTATCTTTGATCCTGTCGGGACTGGTGGAAGCGGACAAGTGCAGTTTAATTATACAGGATTGAACAACGCTCAGTTTCCTGATTATCATAAGCTTGATCTAAATTTTAATTACGGTTTCAAAATCTTTAACTCTGATTTTGAAGCATATATAAATCTTTACAATCTATATAACAGACATAATGCTTTTGCACAATATATTGTTATTCGGGAAAATGAAAACGGAGAACAAGTGTCGGTTTTGAAACAGATTTCTCTTTTTCCATTTATACCATCAGCCGGAATTTCAATTAAGTTTTAACCATGATTTTATGAGAAACATTTCATACATATTAATTCTTATCTCAACAGTACTATTGTATAACTGTGAGAGCGAGGAAATACTAAATCCCGATGCAGTACACATTGAGCATACGGTTGTACAAGCGGAAATTAAGCCCGAGAAATTATTTCCATCCGTGAGATTTACTAAGACATTACCGCTTGGTGTACCGTATGACCTAAAGCAAGCAGAATTAAAAAATGTTACAGCTTATATCTTAAAAAATGAAGTTCAGGTCATTCCTTTACATTATACTTCCGACGGATTGTATAAACCGCTTTACGATTTTTATGTTGAAGAAGGTGAAATTTACGAACTTATTGCAGAAAGAGACGGAATATATATTTACGGAAAAACAATTGTTCCGTTCAAACCTAATGTAGTAAGCACGAGTTACATCAGCAGCGGCTACTATTTTGATGCTGATGTTAAAAGCAAACTAAACGAAGTTTACGGAGCACTCTGGATAATTTCTGGTAATCCCTCGGTAAGAGCAAATGATTATTATTCGATTACCTCACCAACAACTTCTGAAAACACAAATATAGTCGTTCGAACATCTTCAATTCCGGAGACATACAGAAGCCCTGCTAATCCAGATAAGAAGTACATACAGGTAGTTGCTTTTGATGTTTCCTTCAGGAAATATTTTTACAGCAGAACATCCGGGCAGCAGGTCAGCGATCCATTTATACAGGGTGGCGGTGCAGTCGAGTGGAATGTACAAGGTGATAAAGTAATTGGAATGTTTATCGGCATAACTGCTGGTGAAATAATTGAAGTGAATTAAATATGCCAGTAAAAAAACTAAAAAATATTCTACTCAAAATTTTAACCGTACTTATTTTTGTAAGCGGCTGCATTGAGGATAATATTACTCCCCCTCTTACCGGCGAATTGAATTCCGTTGCGGAAATGATCCATTATTTCGAATCCGAAGGGGATTTCCCCAACAGTGACTTGGCTCCTGCACTTATTGATGCGGAAGAGGGTTTTTCAAATCTAAATTTATTCATGATAGTTGATATCCGTCCAAGCGATGAATTTATTAATGGACATATTGAAGGAGCTGTAAATGTAAAAAATGATTCTTTGTATAATTTTGTCCAAACAAATTTTTCTGCTGGATATTCTAAAATTGTAATAGTCAGTAAAAATGGACAAAGCTCAGCATACTTTACCTGCCTTCTAAGGCTGGCAGGATTTAATAATGTATTCTCGCTGAATTTCGGAATGTCATCCTGGAACCAGGTTTTTGCCGGTGAATTACTTGGTGAAATTGGAGATGCGCCAGGTGTAAATTTCTTTCTAAATGACACCTTTGAGAAAAATCCGTTTGGACCTTTACCAATTATCTCTTTTTCAAACCCGGAAGAAAAAATCGAGGAGAGAGTGAAAACCAGAATTAAAGAAATTATATCAGAAGGTTTTGAAATAAATGAAGTTTTTACTCATTCTCTGGATATTTACTTACATCTTGTATGCTACGGGAAATCAAGATTGTATTACGCAAGAAAATTCGGAGTTTTAGCAGAAAGAGGTCATCCTTACGGTGCAATTTCATACCTCGATGCAACTTTTTATGAACTTAGAAGCGTCAACTATTTACAAACTCTGCCAAGGTCCGAAACAATATTACTTTATGATTACAACGGACAGCTTGGAGCATGTATGACAGCCTATTTAAGAGTTTTGGGTTACGATGTGAAATTTTTAATGTTTGGAGCAAACCGATTATTCTATAGCAGAATGATTGATGATCCTGAACTTTTTCCTTTTGTATTTACCACATCTCTTATTAAGAATTATCCGTTCAAAACAGGAGGATAAAAAATTCTTCGTACGAAGGATTTTTTATTAAATTTTTTAGTCTCTGCTAAGATTTGATAAGCGATTCTTTTAGTCTCCTGCTGACAGCAACAAAAAATCCTATAACCATTACTACAACTCCAATCCAAACTAGATTAATATAAGGTTTTATGCTTGCTGTTACTGTTAATACCTCGCTTCTTTGAGTTTGCGCTGAAGTTTCACTTTCTTCGGTGCCATCAGCTTTGGAAAGTGCTATTTCTACATTTCCGGCAGTTAGATTGATCAACTCTATTTTCAAATTCATTTCTTCTGACAGGTAAGAAGTTAATTCAACCTCTCCGCTTTTTACTTTCCTGAACAGCTCCATTTCGGTTTTATTTCCATTTTTCTCTATTACAAAAACCGCACCCATCTGAAAATCTTTTCCTTCACTCATTGCCTGCATCGTCTCTGCACCGAGATTAAAACGCGAAAATGTAACTAATGCTCCATCGAATTCAGTACTGTTTCCTTTTTTTAATGAAACATGGTTATGTCCTGTTCGCTCTGTTTGCTTTCCTTCATCATAACCCAACGGGGAGAGATAGATATCTTTTGTTAAAAGACTAAGAATTGCCGGTTCTCTTACCAGACTGTTATTAAAATCACTCATATACATTATAGGTGTCATCTTATGCTCAGAATTTCCTTTTTTCACATCAACATTAAACGCCCACTTAGTATTATTTTCTATTGGATAAATTTCTGTAAAAGTCATTTCGTATCCGAAAGCACTTTCAGGAGTATTCTTTATTAAATCAATATCTACCTGTTCACTGTAAACTGCAGAACCAATTACGCCAAGAATAAACAATGCGATTCCTATGTGAGAGACATAAGCCCCCAGCATTTTCATGTTGCCTCTGACAATTTTTACTGCTATATCAATATTAACAAATAATGCAAATGCAGTTGTAAGTGATAATAATATTATCATTACATCATTTACACTGCCAAATATTATTAATACAACTGTAAAAGCAACTGCTCCTAAAACCGAGTAGAGAGATTTTTTAATTACTTCGTTCGCATTAGATCTTTTCCACTTTATTAACAAACTCATTCCATTTAGGAACATTATTATTATAGCCAATGGCAGATGCATTTCGTTGTAGAAAAAAGTATCAACCGATCGACCAAAAATTGGTGCAGATGTTCCTACCAAGACAATTATTGCTGAAGCTATTAATATAATCATTGCCGTAAAAAGTGCCAGCTCTCGTGAGAGCAAGCTATCTGCATCTTCAATTTTTTCATTTAAAGTTTTCCATCGGAATGCGATCATTCCAAAACCCAGCAAAATAAATGTTCCAATAAACAACACGAGGAAAAGGTAAATTATCATCCCCGGATCAACAAATGAGTGAACAGATGCATCACCCAATACACCGCTTCGGGTAAGAAAAGTACTATAAAGAACCAAAACGTATGTAAGTATACAAAGTATCAAATTTGTTTTTGCATATTTACCTATGCCACCCTGCAATTGACTTTTTCTTTGCACAAGCAAAGTATGAATGCCCGCAACACCAACCAGCCAGGGGATTAAGCTCGAATTCTCCACCGGATCCCAGGCCCAATAGCCACCCCAGCCAAGCATTTCATAAGCCCAGTACCCACCAAGCATAATTCCCAATCCAAGAATGCCCATTCCTGCAAGCAACCAGGGAAACGCTTGTTTAACCCAATGATTATAATCGTTTTTCATCAGTGCTGCAATTGCAAATGCAAATGGAACTGTTGCCATTGAAAATCCAATAAAAAGAATTGGAGGATGAATCTGCATCCAGAAGTTGAGAAGTTGAGGATTCAATCCTTTACCATCAATTATAAACTGGTTAAGTGAAACACCTGACTGTGTCAGTAGTGATACAAACTCAGAGTCAATTCTAATAAAACCCTGATTAGTACTTTGGTCAGTAAAGAAAAAAGATTGCATAAATGGAAGATTGAAAAAATTTGAGTTTAAATGTTCGATCTTCAAAAATGTTGGCATTGCCCAAATATATTCAAAAGGATTTTTGAACCATGGCGAAACCATTACAAGTAAAAATGAGGTTGCAAGTGTAAACACCGCCATAACTCTTGGTTCAAGATCACCTCTTTTAGAACAGTAAGATTGAAGTATTATTCCAACAATTGCTGTGAACAACAGCCACAGCATGAAGCTTCCTTCCTGTCCTCCCCAGAAGGAAGATGCAAGTGGAAATCCACTTAATGCATTGTTACTATAACCGTAAACATATTTGTACTGATATTGATGTGTTAAAATGGCGTACCAAAGAATTGCAGAGCCAACTATTACAAGTACAGCCATTCCGTGATAAGCAATTCTGGCATAGTTAATCGTGTTTTTGTATCCCCTGAAATTCAGAAAATACATTATCATCGAAATAATACTTAACGCAAGTGCAAGTGTAAGTACAATACTTCCTACCATTTATTCCTCAAACCTTAATTTAATATTTATAGATCAGTTATAAAGATGAAGAGCTGGTTTGCTGCTCCTCATATTTGCTCGGGCATTTGGTTAAAATATCTTTTGCGTGAAAATATCCGTTTTGATATTTGCCCGTAACCACAACGCTTGTTGCACTTTCGAAGTTATTAGGAATTGTTCCTTCGTAAACCACTTTCATCTCATTTCCTTTTTCATCTTCAATAAAAAAGGAAAATGTTTTTTCATCTTTATTTATTTTGTAATTCTTTTCTTTTACCCAGCTGCCTGTTGCTTTTACTGTTTTAGTAGTTGTTTTAACTTGAGCAAAATCATCAGCATATTCAATATTACTTTGGGTGAATAAGTACATCATTAAACCAAGAAATACGACAATGATAAATCCACCGAATATATATTTATTTTTCATTTTTTTCTCCGACTAATTCTTTTTCAACATTTTTAATTCTTTTGTCCAAGGCAAGCATATAAAAAAATATTCCCGCCCAAACGATGAGCACAATTATCATCACAATATAAATTGCATTGCTTTGTAAAAAATCGTAAAGACCGTCCAAAATTATCCTCGAATTAATTGTTTATTTAGTTTATCTCTGAAGATAATAGATTTATAACCCACCTGCCACATCCAGAAATACAAAATTGTAAATCCAATTAAAGAAAGAAAGAAAATTAATTGCATACTGGAGTTCATTTGAAAATCTACTATTGGACCTGCATTAGAATCCTCTGCAGAACCCGGATGCAAGCCTTTCATTATTCTCGGCATAATAAAAATAAAAAAAGGAACAGTTATAAAGGCGATTAGTGAATAAACAGCAGAAAGTGTCGCACGTTTATCTTCAGATTCAATTGAAGAGCGCAACGCAAAAAATGCACCGTAAATTAAAAGAATTGCAAATATACTCGTTTGTCTCGGATCCCAGCTCCAGAATTGTCCCCATGCAAACTTTGCCCAAACAGCTCCGGTTACAGTTGCAAGTACGCAAAAAATCATTCCGAGCTGTGCTGCTGAATATGCCTTTGCATCATCATCAAGATTTTTCTTTCTTAAATATTTGAAGCTATAAATCGTTGACATCAAAAATGCAATTACCGTAAGCCAGGCGGTTGGAACGTGAAAGAATATAATTTTAGCATTTTCTTCCAGTCCGGGAATAAATGGAAATTCGTACCATGCATCCGGTTTCTCAACAATTGGAAATGAAATTCCTGCAATTGAAACAAACGTTAAAAGTAGAAATAAAAATATTTTCCAGATCATAGTGTTATTAACCTAAAAACCCTTTGAATTTGACTAATCTTTCCATATAAAATCGAATAACATATAAGAAGCGGTCA
>Ga0209536_100009257_pt1 | contig 14645 bp, 12 predicted proteins | sample DeeMarSeWOR28_12_FD_187461 | JGI IMG/M metagenome (GOLD analysis project Ga0209536, IMG submission 187461) | Marine sediment microbial communities from White Oak River estuary, North Carolina - WOR-2-8_12 (SPAdes) (version 2) | ecosystem: Environmental > Aquatic > Marine > Intertidal zone >...
TCGCCGCCGGCGTGCCCTGCTACTTCATCCATGGCAACCGGGATTTTCTGCTTGGCCTGGACTACGCGGCGTTGGCGAGCCTGCAACTTCTGCCGGAAGAAGTCGTGGTGGATCTGTACGGTCAACGCACGCTGTTGCTGCATGGTGACACGCTGTGCACCGACGACGTCGAGTACCAGGCGTTCCGCCGCCAGTCGCGTGACCCGGCCTGGCAGGCTGCGGTCCTGGGTCGATCGGTCGAGGAACGCCTGCAGATGGCGCGCGCAGCGCGTGACGCCAGCATGCAGCATACCGGGGCCACCGCTGACGAGATAATGGAGCACTGCCGCCAGGCACTGGCCAGCTATAAGCGGCCCAGGTCGGTAGTTTTCACTGATGAGCTTCCGAGAAACCCGATGGGCAAGGTCCTGAAGCGGGTGCTACGTGAGCAGCATGGCGGTGATTCGGAGAAGAAGTAGAGGAAGGCATTGCAGGGGAAGGAGCAACCAAGGACTTGAGCAGGGAATCCGGGAAAACAGGCAACGCCCGTTATGAGGATGTTTACCGGCACTCTGTGACCGACCCTGAGGACTTCTGGGGCAGGATTGCTCAGGAGCTTCACTGGTATCAGAAGTGGGACAGGGTTCTTGATGACTCAAAGACTCCCTTCTTCCGCTGGTTCGCCGGTGGCCGGACAAATCTGTGCTATAACGCCGTAGACAGGCATGTTCTGAACGGGCTTGGCGAGAAAAAGGCCCTCGTCTGGGAAAGCAGTGCCCAGGGAATGTCCCGGTCGGTCACCTACGGTGAACTGTATAATCTTGTCAACCGCTTCGCCAGTGTCCTCAAAGACATAGGGGTGGAGAAGGGGGACCGGGTTGCCATCTATCTGCCCATGATACCGGAGACTGCCGTGGCCATGCTTGCCTGTGTGCGTATCGGGGCGATCCATGTCGTTATCTTCACCGGCTACGGTGTGGATGCCATCGCCAACCGGCTGGCGGATTCAAGACCAAAAGTCCTGGTGACGGCCGATGCAGGACTGAGAAGAAACCGGACAGTCCTTCTTAAGAATGTTGTCGATAAAGCTCTGGAGAAGACCCCGGTAGAGAAGGTAATCGTACTGAACAGGGGTCTGGCCAAAATCAACATGACGGAAGGCCGGGACTTTTACTGGGATAACTTGATTGACGATAAGGGTGATGTGTACGTGGAGCCGGTGCCGATGGAAAGCAATGAGCCGTCCTACATACTCTACACGGCGGGCACCACCGGGAAGGCCTACGGTGTGGTGAGAGACACCGGAGGCTACATGGTATCCATGTACAACTCCATGAGACAGGTATACGATGTCGGCGCCGATGAAGTCTTCTGGGCAGCTTCCGATTTCGGCTGGGTCGTGGGGCATAGCTACACGGTATATGCCCCGCTTCTCTTCGGGGTAACGTCAGTAATATATGAAGGGACTCCCGATTATCCCGACCACGGTGTTATGTGGCGCGTTATCGAGAAGTACCACGTTAACGCCATGTTTGCCGCCCCGACCACGATGAGGATGCTGCACCGGTTCGGCATCGAACACGCCAGAAAGTGTGATATCAGCTCCCTGCACTATCTCTTCCTTGGCGGTGAAGCACTCGACGTACCTACCTGGGAGTGGTGCATGGAGGCACTGGACGGCGGACTGGCGATAGACCACTACTGGCTGACCGAATCAAGCTGGCCGGTGCTCAGCAACCTGCCCGGTATAGAACTCCTGCCGATAAAACCGGGTTCAGTGACCAAACCGGTGGTCGGTTACAAGCTGGCCATAGTCGATGATACGGGCAAGCTGTTACCGACGAACACTGCCGGCTATCTGGTGGCGGAGCCCCCGCTGCCACCGGGGAATATCGTGACACTGTGGGGTGATGATGAGCGGTATCGTCAGGAATACTGGCAGCAGATTCCGGGTATGTTTGCTACCGGCGACTATGCCGTGGCCGACGACGATGGCTACGTGAGCATACTGGGCCGCACCGACGAAGTGATGAACGTGGCTGCCCACCGTCTCTCCATGAGGGAGATAGAGATGACAATAGAGTCTCATCCTGCCGTAGCCGAGGTCTGTGTCATCGGGGTTGCCGATGTTATCAAGGGTGAAGAGCCGATTGCCCTGATTGTCCTGAAGTCAGGGCAGGAATCATCGAGCCGACTCAAGGTAGATATCAAGAACCTCATCAGGGAAAGTATCGGGGCGATAGCGACGCCCCGAGGTATTCACTTTTTGCCGGTACTCCCCAGAACCAGAGACGGCCAGTACATGAAGAGAGTACTCAGGGCAGCCTATGAAAAGCAGGATTTATCGACCCTGAACATTACCGAAGACGGTGCCAGCGCCGAGGAAGTACAGGAAGCCTTCCGAGAAATGCAGAGGGTGCTGTCGACACCGGCAGACTAGCCTAAGGGCAGTCAGTCCTGCCGTTTCTATTTATCCTGTTGCTCCAGGGGCGGGTCGGTTGTATCCGTTGATGATGAGGAGCGGTATATCCAGGCCTTACGGTCAGCAATATCACGGTCGAAAAGCAATCGATTAACGACCAGTTCACCAATCAGCACTGATTTACCGAGAGCAGACCTCGGGACCAGCAACCTCTTGGAAAATCCAATCAATGACATCGCTACGAAGCCCAGTGTAACTGTCAGCCTTTCCGATATGCCCAGAGGCTCACTGAGGAACCAGGCCAGCGTGGGTACGGAGACATAGGCAAAGAACACGCCCAGGGCGACCAGCCGGAACGGGGCAAACAGATACGGCATTATCAGGGTATATAACCCCAGTAGCGGGGAAAGTATCGTGATAAACCCCAAAGAGGCAAAAACGCCACGTCCACCGCGAAAGTTGAGAAATACCGGCCAATTATGGCCGATAATAGCACAGAGCCCGGCCGTAACCTGTTGAGCAGCACCGAGGCCAAGCAACTGGGCTACCCAGACACAGAAAGCCCCCTTCCCGATATCGAAAAGGGCTACCGGAACCGCCAGCCATTTGGGACCCGTGCTGAGCACGTTGGCAGCCCCCACATTACCCGTACCCTGCTTGCGGATATCGACACCGCGAGCCCATCTGACAGCCAGATAGGCGGCAGGCACCGAGCCGAGAAGGTAGGAGCCTATTATCAGCAGTACAAACTTATAGTCCAAGAAATCTCCTTATAATTACAGGCTAGCGGAACTCAGCCTTGCTTGCCGTGCCAGAGCCAGCAGATTCTTCAGTGATTCGTCAGGGATATCAACCCCGCCAATCGACATCTCCACAGTATTATCGATACCATGAAAATCGGTACCGCCGGTGGCAATCATACCGTGTCGGTCGGCCATACTGACCAGTCCCTCGATATCCTCGTCTGAGTAGCCCGCGTAATAAACTTCGATGCCAACCAGACCGACCTCTTTCAGCTCGGTAACCAGCCGCTCCGGCTCCGGTACCGTCAACGGATGTGCCAGCACCGGCAGTCCCTTAGCCTGAATTATCATCTCTACGGCTTCAGCAGGGGTTACCTTATCTCGCTCGACATAGGCCGGTCCGCCCCGGCCAATATAGTCTGTAAAGGCTTCCTTAAACGACCTGATATAGCCTCTCTCCAGCATGGCCTGGGCAATATGGGGACGCCCGATAGCACCACTCCCGGCAATCTCCTGGACTCGTTCCCAATCAGTCGGGCAGCCTAGTTCCTCCAACCTGGCCACCATTTTCCGGGCGCGCTCCAGTCGTGAATTACGCATCTGTTCCAGGGCAGTCTGCATTTCAGGGTCAAGATAGTCTACAAAATACCCCAGGACATGCACTTCACCCCCGGAGATATCGGTGCTGATTTCCACACCCGGTATCAGCCTGAGCTGAGGGAATGCCCGGGCAGCTTCCAGCGCCGGGACGATACCATCCACAGTATCGTGGTCTGTCAGTGCAATCACAGTCAACCCTTCCTCGACGGCTTTTCGGACAATCTCAGCCGGGCTAAAGCGACCATCAGAAGCCGTAGAATGCAGGTGAAGGTCTACGCGGGGCATTTAGTCCACCTCCCGGTTAATTCGCTCTATTCCGGTCGCTGTGCCGCTGGCATCATCGACCGTTATCAGGACTGCGTCGAGTACTGTCTTCCCTTTACCTACTGACAGGTGGTTCGGTATCATTGTCAGAAAGCGTTCCAGTACCGACTCAGTATCATCACCAATAATAGAATCCACCGGACCCGTCATGCCGATGTCCGTGACATAGGCGGTCCCTCCGGGCAATAATCGGGCATCAATCGTCCCGATATGCGTATGTGTGCCCAGTACGGCACTGACCCGACCGTCCAGGTATCGCCCCATGGCCATCTTTTCCGAAGTCGCCTCGGCATGGAAGTCGACAATAACCACCGGTGGCCTGTCCTGAAACTCATTGAGTAACTGGTCCATCGCCCGGAAGGGACAATCGTAGTCACCCATGAATGTCCTGCCTATCAGGTTGACCACCATAGCCTGATTAACAACTAGGTAACCGCGACCGGGAACTCCCGGCGGGTAGTTCAGGGGCCGCAGTATGGGCATGTCACTATCAAGATACGGCAATATCTCTTTCTGGGCCCATATGTGATTGCCCGACGTGAGAACATCGGCACCGGCGTCAAGCAATTCCTTGGCCGTACTCGGAGTCGTGCCCAGTCCGCCGGCGGCATTCTCGGCATTAACGATAGCCAGGTCTACGTGATACGTTTCCCGTAGTTCAGGCAGGAGGGCACTGACTGCCCGCCTCCCTGGCTTGCCAATCACGTCACCAATTGCCAGTATTCTCATTTTCCCCCAATGCTCGTTTCACACAGCTACTTGGCGTAATCTACCGCCCGGGTCTCTCTGAGCACGGTCACTTTAATCTGACCGGGATATTCCAGCCCTTCCTCTATCTTTTTCACGATATCCCGGGCAAGTCTCATACCACCCAGGTCATCAACTTCCTCCGGTTTGACAAGGATACGGATTTCCCGACCTGCCTGAATGGCATAGGACTTATCGACACCCTGGAAACTGTTAGCTATATCTTCCAGTGCATTAAGGCGTTTCAGGTAATTCTCCAGCGATTCCCGCCTGGCTCCCGGTCGAGCGCTACTGATGGCATCGGCGGCGGCAACGATGAATCCCCAGACACTTATGTTGGATGTCTCAAGGTGGTGTTCGGAGATGCCCTGGACTACTTCGGGAGACTTCTCCCACTGCTTAACGAGGTCAGCCCCGATGGCAGCATGGGTACCCTCTACCTCACGGTCAACTGCCTTACCGATGTCATGCAGCAGACCGGCCTTCTTGGCAATGGTCGGGTTGGCTCCCAGCTCCGAAGCAATCATCCCTGACATGAAGGCCACTTCAATACTATGTGCCAGTACATTCTGTCCGTAGCTGGTGCGATATTTGAGCCGGCCGAGCAGTTTTATCAGTTCGGGACGCAGTCCGTGCACACCAACCTGGTAAGCCGCCTGTTCCCCGGCATTTATTATTTCGGCATTGACCTCTTCTTCAGCCTTTTTCACCACCTCTTCAATACGGGCAGGATGGATACGGCCATCGAGAATGAGCTTGGTCAGGGCATTGCGAGCGACCTCTCTGCGTACCGGATCGAAGCTGGAGAGGGTCACCGCTTCCGGAGTGTCGTCAACAATCAGATCCACGCCAGTGGCCTGTTCCAGTGCCCGGATGTTGCGTCCTTCTCGCCCGATAAGGCGTCCTTTCATTTCATCACTGGGAAGAGGTACGCTGACGGCTGTGGACTCCGACACAACCTCAGAAGCACTGCGCTGTATTGTCTGGGTCAGGATTTCCTGTGCCTTGACGTCAGCTTCTGCTTTTAACTTGGTTTCCCACTCCCGGAGGCGTCGCGAGGCTTCCTCGCCCATCTCAGTCTCCATCCTCTCAAGTAGGACATCCCTTGCCTCAGTGCTTGACATCCCTGAGATAAGCTCCAGTTGTTTTAATTCCCTCTCTCTAGCCTCCTCAAGCTGAGCCTTGGCAGCCTCCAGTGATTTTTCCTTGTTGGCCAGACCACGCTCACGTTGAGCGACACTTTCTGTCTTTCGCTCCAGATTCTCCGTCTTGGACTGCAGGCGATTCTCCTGCTGCTGTAATTCCTGGCGCCGCTCCCGGTATTCTGCCTCGGCGGATGCTTTTGCTCTTTCTGCATCCTCCCTGGCCTGGTCAAGCGCATCCTTAGCCTCGACTCTGGCCTCAGCCAGTAACCGGGCTGCCTTGCGCTGGGCTGCCCGGAGCTGGCGATTAATAGCCATACGCCTCCAGAAAAAGACGATGGCACCACCCAGTACTGTGCCTATAATAAAGCTGGAAATATAAACTAGTACTGTCTCAGTCATATCCTCACCTCACTTTCCTTACCATTTCTGTTATTGTTATTTTTTGGACTCTCAAGAGACGTAGTCTGTTGTTCCTGTTCCAGTTCATGCCAGAGGCGTTTCACGGTATCAGAGATTACGCCGTAGCTGAAACCGCGTCTCTTCAGATAGTCACCCAAACGCTGGCGAAATGTCTGGTAGTCGGACAGGGGCAGTCGTCTCACTCGACTGTAAGCCGCTCGATAGGCATTATAACTATCATCGACGTCATCAACCACCGAATCTATGACGTCGGCGGCTACCCCCTGCCTTCTTAATTCCAATCCGGTCAGCCAGCGGCTGCGCGGGCTGAACGTATCCCGGTTCTCTTTCCAGAACTGCGCAAAGGCAACATCATCTACCAGACCCTGCTCCTTCAGGCGAGTAAGTACTGCTTCGATGACATTTTTCTCAAAATCGCGCTGATTGAGTCGCTTTCTCAGCTCAAACTCACTCCTCGGACGGTAACTGAGGAAATGTGTGGCGGCATTCAGACAGCGGGAGAAATATCCCTCTCTGGTCAGTTCTTCAACCTGATTGTCCGATAGCTCCTGACCGACCTGCAGTCCTTGCCTGACCACCGTCTCTGTTTCCAGGGTGAAGATAAGCTGGTCGTCAAGGACTACCTTGGCCCTCGTGTTGCTATCTCTACCTGAGCGATTCACTATGCGAATCGCCGTAATCCTGCTCATCTAACTGCTTCCGTTCACAAAACAGAGCTGAGACTCGGGCCTCAGCTCTGTCGCATTATCAGCTATTAAATTGTCTGGTATCCGGGGTCTTAGAGGACTTCGTCCGGAACTAGCTCCTTCGCCGGACCAGGTACGGCAATAGCTGAGGCTTTAATCTGCTGCTCAATCTCCTGGGCAATGTCAGGGTGCTGCTCAAGAAACTGCTTGGCATTCTCCCTGCCTTGCCCCAGACGAGTATCACCCCAGGAGAAGAAGGCACCACTCTTCTTCACCAGCCCCAGCTCAACACCCAGGTCAATAAGGTCAGCTTCACGGCTTATCCCGTGGTCAAACATGAGGTCAAACCCAGCGGTACGAAACGGTGGGGCAACCTTGTTCTTGACTATGCGAGCCCGAACGCGATTGCCGATGGCTTTATCACCCTGTTTGATGGTCTCCACGCGCCTCAGTTCTATCCTTATCGAGCTGTAGAACTTGAGGGCCCTACCACCCGGCGTGACTTCGGGATTGCCAAAGAAGACGCCGACCTTTTCCCTCAACTGATTGATGAATATCACCGCGCTGCCTGACTTGCCGATAGCCGCTGCCAGCTTCCTTAAGGCCTGTGACATCAGGCGAGCCTGCAAGGCTACCTGGGTATCCCCCATCTCTCCTTCAATTTCGGCCCGGGGTACCAGGGCAGCGACACTATCCACAACGATAACATCGACAGCACCACTCCGGACCAGCGCTTCGGCAATTTCCAGGGCCTGCTCACCGGTATCCGGCTGGGAAATAAGCATGTCTTCGAGGTTAACACCGCAGTTCGCAGAGAACGTAGGGTCCAGGGCATGCTCTACGTCAACGTAGGCAGCAATTCCTCCCTGTTTTTGTGCCTCAGCGATGACGTGGTATCCCAGAGTGGTCTTCCCTGAAGACTCAGGGCCAAACACCTCTATAATCCGCCCTCGGGGTATTCCACCCACTCCCAGGGCCAAGTCAAGCGAAATTGAGCCACTGGGAATCACCGCTATCGGCGATGTCCCAGCCGACTCGCCCAGTTTCATGATTGAGCCTTTGCCAAACCGCTTCTCGATCTGGCCAATGGCTAGTTCTAGTGCCTTTTCCTTCTCTGTGGTCATATTCGCCTGACATAAGAATAACATAAACATTAGGGTATAGCAAGGACATAAAGGCAGATAAAAAGACCATTTTCGACCGCCATCCGGAGCCCCACAGGCCTTAGGCAAGTATGGACATTTACCATAAAATATAATATAATTGGCCTTTGATTGTAACCGAAAGAGAGCTTAATTTGAAAATATTACTTGTTTATCCTCAGTATCCGGACACCTTTTGGAGTTTCAAGCATGCCCTGAAACTCATCTCCAAGAAGGCATCACATCCACCTCTTGGGTTATTAACCGTGGCTGCAATGCTCCCCGCTGAGTGGGAAAAGAAACTCGTGGACATGAATGTCACGTCCCTGAAAGACAACGATATCGAATGGGCGGACTATGTGTTCATCAGCGCCATGGTGGTCCAGAGGGATTCCGCCAAAGAGACCATCGCCCGTTGCCATACACTTGGCACCAAAGTGGTAGCCGGCGGCCCCCTGTTTACGAGCGAGTACGATTACTTCGACGAGGTCGACCACCTGATACTCGATGAAGGAGAAGTCACCCTGCCGCCATTCCTTGAGGACATGGAGAAAGGTCAAGCCCAACACGTCTACACCTCCGGAAAACGACCGGATATAACCAATACCCCCATTCCACAATGGTCATTGATAAATATGAAAAAGTACTCCTCGATGAGTATTCAATACTCCCGGGGTTGCCCATATAACTGCGAATTCTGCAATGTTGTCATCCTCAACGGTCACAAACCACGCACCAAAACTGCAGAACAGGTGCTGGCGGAAATCGAGGCCATCTATAATCAGGGCTGGCGGGATGCCATTTTTATCGTTGACGACAATTTTATCGGTAACAAGAAGAAACTAAAGGCGGAGATACTCCCTGCTATAATCCAGTGGTCAAAAGAGAAGAAGAACCCCTTTGCATTCTTCACCGAAGTATCAATAAACCTTGCCGATGACGAAAAACTGATGCATCTGATGACTGAGGCAGGCTTTGACCGGGTGTTCATTGGCATTGAAACACCCAACGAGGACAGCCTGGCCGAGTGCAACAAGCTCACCAATAAGGGACGTGACCTAGTTGCTTCCGTCAAGAAAATTCAGAGTTTTGGCATGGAAGTTCAGGGAGGCTTCATCGTCGGCTTTGATAGTGATCCCCTCTCTATCTTCCGCAGCCAGATTAACTTCATTCAGAACAGTGGTATCGTTACAGCTATGGTCGGGCTACTCAATGCCCCCCGCGGCACCCGACTCTATCAGCGCCTCAGCCATGAGAACCGCCTGCTGAAGGACACCACCGGCGATAACACGGACTGCTCCATTAACTTTATTCCCAAGATGAACTACGAGACCCTTATCGATGGCTACAAGAATATCCTGAATACAATTTACGCTCCAAAACCATACTATGAACGGATAACGACCTTTCTGAAAGAATATAGACCGCGGCGGGTACATGGGATAACAAGACTCCGATTTTCTTACATCCGGGCTCTTCTCAGGTCGATGTGGATACTTGGCGTTATGGAGAAAGGCAGGACACGCTACTGGCGGTTCTTTATTTCTACCCTGGTAAAGCGCCCCAAACTCTTCGCCCTGTCCATCAGCCTTTCGGTCTATGGCATACACTTTCGTAGAGTGGTCAAAAAATTCGCCAAAACAACACCTCTGAAGTTACAACCCAGTTTCGAGACACTATCTAATACAACAAATACCGAAAAAACTTAGTTTCCCTGCCTTTGTTTCCTAATACGAGTATGTCTGCTCTCCGTGAGTTTGAATAGAAGCAAGATGAATATCTGATAATCACGCCCTCGTGGGCTGATTTTTATGTTCAGTTATGTTAAAATAGACATAACTGACCGTAAGTACACAAGTCTATGCGGAGGAACGTGGTGAAAGAAGGCATTGATAGTTTCATCAAGTATCTACAGGTAGAAAAAGGGTTTTCCGATAACACAGTACTCGCCTACAAGAATGACCTTAACCAGCTCGCCAGCTTTGTGGAAGCGGAAGCCTCCAGGCAGGGTAAGGAACCTTCCTGGGCTAATTTTAATCGGCAGGGCATGCTCAGCTACTTACTCAATCTACAAGAGAAACGCTACGCTGAAACCACGCGAGCCCGTAAGGTTGCAGCCGCCAGGTCTTTCTTCAAGTTTCTGGCAACGGAAGGCATGATTAAGGAAGACCCGACACAGCATATGGAATCGCTCAACGTAGGACGTTCATTGCCCAAGCCCATCTCGGTGAATCAGGCCATGCTCCTGCTGGAGCAACCCGCCAAGAAGTCTACCCCGGAAGCCAAAAGAGATTCTGCCATGCTGGAACTGCTCTATGCCAGTGGCATGAGGGTCAGTGAACTGGTATCCCTGGACCTGGAGCACATTAATACGGCAGACAATGAAGTACGCTGTATCGGAAAAGGCAACAAAGAGCGCCTTATCCCGATTGCACCGCGAGCCGCTTCTACGGTAGAGGAATACATCAAAGAAGCCCGTCCCCGCCTGGTACGCCGCGATACTGAAAAAGCCCTCTTCCTGAATCGCCGTGGCGACCGACTGACACGGCAGGGCTTCTGGCAAATACTGAAAGAATACGCCAAGGCAGCCGGACTTGAGGCACAGGTTACGCCTCATACACTCAGACACAGCTTTGCGACTCACATGCTTAATCGCGGCGGTGACCTGAGGACTGTTCAAGAACTGCTGGGCCACGCCAATATCTCTACCACTCAGGTCTATACCCACCTTACTACCGAACACGTCCGGCGCGCTTATGAGAAATCACATCCCCGGGCAAAATAGTACAGAATAAGAGGAAGTTCCTTTATGCCAGGAAAATCGAGACGCAAGCGGAGTAAAGAAGCCCAGCGCCGAAAGATAGATGTCCGGCAACGCCCCACTACTGCCGCTCAGATGCCGGTAACACCCCAACCCGGTGAGTCGGTGGCTCAACCGGAAGCGTCTCCTCCACCAGTGATTGTACCACGCCAGACCACCACTACCCAGACAATCCGTCACCCCTATATTGCATCTGAACTGCGGACTATCGGTATTCTCGCCGGGATAATGGTGATTGTCCTCGTCATCCTGTATTTTGCCCTGCCCTAGTCCCATCCGATAGCAGGATTTGGTATGGACTTTGAAACGGCGAGAACCCGTCTCATCGAAAGCCTCACCAGTGAAATCAGGGACAAGCGCGTGCTGGTGGCAATGGCCCGTATACCCCGCGAGCGCTTCGTCCCTCCCGAAAGTGCCCGCTATGCCTACGAAGACAGACCGCTACCGATTGGGCTGGACCAGACCATATCACAACCGTTTATTGTTGCCTGTATGACTGAAGGTCTGGAACTCACCGGCAAGGAAAAGGTCCTGGAAATCGGGACGGGCAGCGGCTACCAGACAGCCATCTTAGCTGAATTAGCACGACTGGTAGTATCCACCGAACGCCTGCCACAATTGCTGGAGACAGCCAGTAAGTCACTGGACAGCCTCGGATACAAGAACATTGAACTGCACCTGGCAGAGGAGACACTGGGCTGGAAGGCAGATGCCCCCTATGACGCTATCATAACCACAGCAGCAGCACCATGCATACCTGAGGAACTGGTCGCCCAATTGAAAATCGGGGGGCGGATGATAATCCCGGTAGGCTCTCGCTATGTACAGGAGCTGTGTAAGCTCACGCGGCACAGGAACCACAACGAGATCCGTAATCTCGGTGCCTGCCGCTTTGTTTCCCTCATCGGTAAAGGTGCCTGGCCGGAAGAGGAGTAGATAAAGAACGAGCGCACTGCAGTTGCTACCAGAGTCGGTCTGGGCTATAATGCCTCAGGTGCATTTAAAAATACGCGATTAGAAAAGATGGGGTGAAATGGAAGTTATAGAAGCAATTAAGACCCGGAGAAGTATTCGTAAATACAAGTCTACTCCGGTTGACGACAAGACTCTGGAGCAGGTGCTGGAAGCCGCACAGTGGGCTCCGTCCTGGGCCAACACACAGTGCTGGAGATTCATCGTTGTCCGCGATAACGGCATTAAGACTCAACTCGCCGAGACCCTGAGCCAGAACAATCCCGCTACCGATGCCATTAAAAATGCCCCGCTGGCTATCGTGGCATGTGCCCAGAAGCAAAGGTCCGGTCATTACCGTGGTGAACCATCGACTGACAAGGGTGATGGCTGGCTCATGTTCGATGTAGGACTAGCCATGCAGAACCTGGTCCTGGCAGCCCACGCTCTCGGCCTGGGCACGGTGCACGTCGGCGCCTTTGATGCCAAGAAGGCCGAGGGTATTCTAGGCGTACCGGAAGGGTATTGTGTGGTGGAGATGACACCTCTCGGCTATCCGGACCAGGAAGCCAGGATACCCCCACGTAAAGAACTGTCGGAGATAGTTTATAACGATAAGTTCCCAACGGAATAGCAGTTAAATCCTGTTTTAACAGGAACCTCTGGCCACTTAGCAAGAAATTGGTCAGGGCCTTCTTTGATATAGCAGGTTCAGTTATATCAAATTTGGCTATGCTACACGCATCCATTTGCCGTACCCACTGTACTACTACTATAATAAGAACGGTAAACCTGAGTATTTCTCTACATCAACTCAGTCTGACAGGCAGGCACACCACGAAGAAAGGGCACTTAGATGGCAGAACATAAAATGGAGAACATTCGTAACCTTGCCTTACTATCACATAATGGCGCCGGGAAAACGTCTCTGGCGGAAGCCATACTCTTCAATACCAAGATAATTAACCGGCTGGGCAGGGTCGATGACGGCAGCTCCACCTCTGACTACGACCCGGCGGAGCAGAAACGTAATATCAGTATTAACCTGAGTATGCTGCCCTACGAGTGGCAGAATAATAAGATAAACCTCATCGATACGCCGGGCTATCCTGATTTTGTCGGTGAAGTCAAGGCGGGCATGCGTGTCAGCGAAGGAGTCATCATTCTGGTATGTGCCGCTTCCGGTGTCGAAGTGGGTACAGTGCAGGTGTGGGGTTACGCTGAAGAGGCCAGTCTGCCGCGACTGATTGTCATCAATAAAATGGATCGGGAAAATGCGAACTTCTCCCGCACCGTCGCTGAAATCCAATCGAGGCTTGGTCGCCAGTGCGTGCCAATACAGGTGCCCATCGGCGCCGCCAGCAGTTTTGAGGGAGTGGTCGACCTGCTAACGATGAAGGGCTATACCGGCACGGCAGCGACCGAGGGTGAAATACCTGCATCACTACAGGGTGAGATTGAGTCTTATCGGGAGAAGCTGGTCGAAGGCATCGCCGAGGTGGACGATGCCCTTATTGAAAAGTACCTGGGAGGCGAGGAGCTCAGCCAGGAGGAAATGATTGCTGGCCTGCGACAGGGTGTGGCAACCGGCAAGCTCATCCCGATTCTGGTAATCTCAGCCACCAAGAACATCGGCACCGGTCTGCTGATGGATGCCATTTCCAATTATCTGCCGTCACCGGCAGAACGGGATATTCTGCTCGCTGATGGTGAAGCGATGAAACCAACCCCGGACGGACCACTGGCCGCCCTGGTATTCAAGACCAGCGCCGACCCGTATGTAGGCAAACTCACCTACTTCCGTGTCTACAACGGAGTACTCAGCAGCAATTCCCAGGCATGGAACTCCACCCAGGGTGAGAATGAGCGCATCGGCCAGCTGTTTGTCCTCCGGGGGAAGAACCAAGAGCCGGTTACCCAGATAACGGCGGGAGACATCGGTGCCGTCGCCAAACTGAACGTAACAGCCACCGGTGATACGCTCTGCACACGTGATAAACCGCTGAAGATTGCTTTCACCACTTTCCCGGCACCTGTTTTCAGTGAAGCGGTCTATCCCAAGACCAAAGCCGACCTCGATAAACTGGGCACATCTCTAGCCAAACTGGTCGAGGAAGACCCCACCCTACAGGTCCATCGGGATACCACCACCAACGAGACCATAATGTCAGGGCTGGGTGATACCCAGCTTGAAGTGGCTGCAGAGAAGATGGAGCGTAAATTCGGTGTTAACGTCAATCTGGAAACACCGAGAGTCCCCTACAAAGAGACCATTACCGTACCGACCAACGCCGAATACAAGCATAAGAAGCAGACCGGCGGACACGGTCAGTATGGACATGTCCTGCTCGAGCTTGAGCCACTACCTCGCGGTACCGGCCGCGAATTCGGCAGCAGAGTAGTAGGCGGCACGATACCGAAAAACTACATCCCCGCCGTCGAAAAGGGCTTTAACGAGGCCGTCGAGGATGGAGTGCTAGCCCACTACCCGGTAGATGATATCAAAGTGACCGTCTACGATGGTAGCTATCATCCCGTCGATTCCTCCGAGATATGCTTCAAGATTGCCGGCGCTGGTGCTATGAAGCAGGGCCTAGCCGATGGCCAACCGGTCCTGCTGGAGCCGATTATGGACATCAAGGTAATGGCGCCGGAGGAATACACC
>Ga0209536_100009258_pt1 | contig 14645 bp, 16 predicted proteins | sample DeeMarSeWOR28_12_FD_187461 | JGI IMG/M metagenome (GOLD analysis project Ga0209536, IMG submission 187461) | Marine sediment microbial communities from White Oak River estuary, North Carolina - WOR-2-8_12 (SPAdes) (version 2) | ecosystem: Environmental > Aquatic > Marine > Intertidal zone >...
ACGGCGATGGCAGGCTGAGTCGAGCCCTCAGGAAGCCCTCTCCAAGGGTCCACATTGAATCAATCCCTAGCGCCAAGTCGTCGGTCGACCTAGGCTTCGTGCCATGACTCCTTGGGTGACAAGAATCATGCTGGCCAACGGCGTAGCGTTCCTGCTGACATGGGTTCTCAGGATCGTGCCGGCAGCGCCGTTCATGTTCGTGCCGCGGTTATTCGTACTACGTCCGTGGACGATAGTGACATACATGTTCTTGCACGCCGGAATCTGGCACCTCCTGTTCAACATGCTGGCGCTGTACTTCTTCGGGCCCCGGCTCGAGGCCAGGCTCGGTGGCCGCCAGTTCCTGCTCTTGTATTTCATCAGCGGCGTCACGGGGGCGGCCCTCTCGGTGTTCTTCACTCCCAACGCCGCTATCGTCGGCGCGTCGGGGGCCGTGTTTGGAGTACTGCTAGGATTCGCCCGCTACTGGCCGCGGGAGCGCATCTATATCTGGGCCATACTGCCGATTGAGGCGCGCGGCCTGGTCGTCGTGATGACCATCATATCGCTGTGGTTCGGGTTCTCCGGAGGAGGAGGCAATGTTGCGCACTTCGCCCACTTGGGTGGATTCCTCGGCGGCTTTCTCTATCTCAAGTGGTGGGATCGGAGATCCCCGGCAGCGAGATTCAAGGCGAAGGCACAAGCCCCGTTGCGGCAGAGCGGTGGCAACGGTGGGGGGGACGTAAAGCGGTGGCAGCGGATCCGCCGCGACGACATGCACCCGGTGAATCAGGAGGAGCTCGACCGAATTTTGGACAAGATCAGTGCCAGCGGCGTGGGCAGTTTGAACGCAGAGGAACGAGACTTTCTGGAACGCTTCAGTCGCCGCTGAGAAACCAGCGGCGCTTTTGACAGCGCACCGCGATGCGGGTACCTTTGGGTCTGCGACAGGTGACTTGATTGGGGACCTGGTTTGCGCTCGGGTCCCCATTTTTGAGTCTAGGATCTAGTGGCTGCAACTGGTGATCGAGCCGGTTGCAGCGGCCCGACGCGGGGGCGGCAGACCGCGAGGAGTAGTCGGTATGTACGGCTGGGCCGGACTCCGACACGAAACAACAGAAGGAGTACGGTGGATGCGTACTACCGGTAAAGTGAAGTGGTTCAACGACACCAAGGGATACGGTTTCATCACTCCAGAAGATGGCCAGCGCGATTGCTTTGTGCACCACTCGGCAATCCAGGGTAGCGGCTTCAAGACTCTGGCAGAGGGTGAGCGGGTGGAGTTCGACATCGTTGAGGGCCAGAAGGGTCCGGCGGCGGAGAACGTAACCAAGCTGGGTGACTGATTGCTCTACTTCTGTGGTAATATGAAATTGGGCCACCCTGACGATGTTGGGGATGGCCCTTTTTCACACGTGAACCGCTGTGCGCGCCCGGATCGAGCAACCGCTTGAATCGGCAAGTAGCGAAGTGCAAATCGGGTAATCCTGGCTGATGGCAAAACACGAGGCGATAGAGCTACAGGGCAAGGTGACGGAGGTACTGCCAAACGCCACGTTCCGCGTTCTGCTGGAGAACGGTCACACGGTACTTTGTACCATTGCCGGCAAGATGAGACGGTTCCGCATTCGAGTCCTGGCCGGTGATAGGGTCACGGTCGAGCTGTCACCCTACGATCTGAGTCGCGGACGGATCACCTTCAGGCACAAGAACTAACCGGTTGCCCTACACTCCGTCCACACGGACCGGAAGAAAGTCAGGACGACCACCCAACCCGCTCGCTGACACGCCAAGATTGCCACGCACTAGATGCGGAACATCACAGCTTCTGGGGGGTTAGCCGATGATGCCTCCGAATCCGAGGCACCCAGCCTGAGATTCCCAAGTCACGGAGCTAGGGACCATGACGCAGGAGCAGCTCACTCGTTGGCAGCACGCCGCGTGGCCGGCGGTATGCTTGATCGTAGCGGCGGTCGGAGCACCGGACCCGGCACTGGCACAGTGGCCCCCCGAGGAGTTCACCAACCTGAAAGTGTTGCCACAGAACATCGAGCAGCGGACTCTCACGAACGAGATGCGTGGCATGTCGGCGGCACTGGGAGTGCGGTGCGACCATTGCCATGTGGGTGAACCGGGCCAGCCGCTGTCCACCTTCGACTTCGCATCAGACGAGAAGGCGGCCAAACTCAAGGCACGAGAAATGATGCGTATGGTGAACGCGATCAACTCCCAGCACCTGACAACGCTAGCGGAGCGATCCGATCCACCCATCGAGGTGGAATGCGCCACCTGTCATCACGGCCTGTCGCGGCCCCAGACACTCGAGCGCGTGTTGCTGGATGCCCGGGCTACGAGCGGGGTCGACGGAGCGACGGCGAAGTACAGGGAACTGCGTGAACGTTATTACGGAACGTGGACATTCGACTTCAGCGAGTATCAGCTGGTCGGGGCAGCGCAGCGGGTCGGCACCCAGGGCCATCACGACGACGCCATAGCGCTGCTCGAGCTCAACCTGGAATACTTCCCGCAATCGAGTGCATCACATTTCGCAATAGGCGAGCAATTCCTGGCGAAACGAGACACAACGGCAGCCGTCGCCAAATATCGCAGTGCTCTGGAGTTGGATCCCGGTAACCGCGCGGCACGACGTCGGCTGTCAGAACTCGGCGGAGCCTAGTCCCCGTTGCGGGCTGGTCCAGCGTGGCCGGCCCGGCGGGCCCCGCTCCGTGCGGCTGTCGCTTTTGGCGCGATCAAGGCGGGCAAGACAGCGGTCCACATCTCACCGAGCCTCCGGAGCTTCGTGATCCACGCTTCGTCGAGCAGGCTCGTGGATCCCGCTTCACCGGTCCCCGTCGCGACGGTAACCAGCTCCGCTGCGCCGAGTTTCTCGGCGGTGAGGAGCGGCTGAAACAAGAACGTGGTCAGCCGGAAGGTGAATGCGGCACTCTGAGCCTCGGCCACGATGGGCCGGTCTGCACCGGGCGCTAGCTCGTTAAGTCGTTTTTCCAGTTGACTATACACCTCATACATCGCCCAGGCCGCAAACGGGATCAGGACCTGCCGCAACGACCGCTTGGCATCCTTGCTGGCAGGTTTCGGTGGGATGAAACCCACCTTGCCAAGTGTGGGAATCTCGTCCGGCTCCCCTTCCGCCACCAGCCACGCCACCTCGAGACCGTAGGGAGCGCTGATCGCCTCCAGCGTCCGCAGGGTGGGTCGTACCGAAGTGCCCGTATAGAGTGCACTGAGGGTCGGGTATGAGATGCCGGTGAGCCGACTCGCATCGGCCACGTTACCCCAATGTGCCTTGTCGAGGAGATGGCGGACGCGACAGGTGAGCGGATGGACCGCCTTTGGCAGGGGCTGACGAGGTCGGCCGAGGGGAGTCAGTGCCACACGATAGTTAATAAATTATTTATGAATTTAATGACGACAAAGAAATATAACACAAATGCATTCGAGGCACTGATGCAGGCGTGGGCTTCTCCCCAACGCCCCATAACGGCGGGCGCAATGGATCGTAAGGGGTTGTAGTTATCTAAGTTAGACAGGTCGAACCGGCACTGCAGCCAGCAGTCGGTGGCGACCCGCGGGATTGGGGCGGCAGGGCAGCATGTCAGTCTAACTAGGCTGCCCCTTCACCCGGGTGGGCTCACTGCGGTCAGATGTCTGGGTTCCCAGCTGCCCGTTGAAGTTGGAGCCCCAACAATAGACCAGCCCGTCGGTGGCCAAACCGCACGTGTGCTCGAAGCCGGCGCTGATCGATTCAAATCTCAGGCCTCCGACAACCGGGACTGGAATGGGGCTGTTTGAGTCAACACCGTTGCCCAGCTGACCCAGACTTCCTCGCCCCCAACAGTAGGCCGCACCATCTAGGGTCAGTCCGCAGGTGTGCAATCCTCCCCCGGTGAGAGACTTGAAGGTCAGGCCACCCAAGACGGGTACCGGAGTAATCTGAAAATCGTTGAACTCCCCCGGGGCTGCACCCAATTGATTCTCCCTGTCACGCCCCCAGCAATACGCCTCGCCAGCGGTGGTCAGGCCGCAGGAGTGATCCCACGCAGTCGTGATCGAGGCAAACGTCACCCCTCCTGAGACGGGCTGCGGCAGGGATGCCACCGGAATCGAATCGACACCCAGTTGGCCATAGAAATTCCAGCCCCAACAGTAGGTGCGATCATCAGTTCCAATACCGCAGCTATGCACTTCGCCGGTCACCACTGAACCGTAGGTCAGTCCGCCCGAGACCAGCACCGGAGCCGAACTGAACTCTGGTCCGTCGAAGCCGAGTTGGTTGCGGTTATTGTATCCCCAGCAGTGTGCGACCCCGGTCGTTGTGACTCCGCACGTGTGGTTGGCTCCGGTGCTCAGCGACGCAAACGCGAGTCCCCCGGATACGTCAACCGGAGTCGGACTCCATGGCGTCACAACGTCGACCCCCAACTGCCCCACACCATTGACTCCCCAACAGTGGGCGCTGCCGCCGGTAGACAGTGCGCACGTGTTCTGGAAACCAGGACTCACTTGGGAGAACGCGACAGTGGCAGGCACTTCGCTTGGTGCCTGGCGGCACCTCACTCCCAGGCATGGTGTGATGCTCGGAGCGGGACCGGCTTGTCCGGCATCGTTAGCACCCCAGCAGAACACTGTGCCATCCGACTCGACTCCGCAGGTGTGATACATACCCGCCTCAACCGACACGAAAGCCACCTGGCGAGCGCGGACCCGGTACTCACTGCGCAGCCCCTCTACCTCCGCGGTGACCGCTGCCGTTCCCGCGTCGAGGGCCTGGATCCACCCGGAGTCAGTCACCTGCAGCACCTGCCGGTCCGACGTCGACCACGAAATCTGGCGCTCGAACAGGCGCGCACCTGCTGCACTGCGAAGTGTCGGCTCGACGCTTACCACCTCTTCGACAACCATCTGTATGGAATCCAGCGAGAACTCTATCGATGCGACCGGGGCGGGGGGGAACGCCTGCCAGCTGCCGTCGAAGTTCACGGAGCAAGCGCTGCGTCCAACAATGCTTCCGTCCGCTTGAACGGTGCCCAGAAATACGGCGTCCCGACAGTCGCCGGAGCCGCAGCCGCATACGTCCAACACCTTGAAACTGATGGTGCTGTCGGTGATCTCGCCGTCCACAATCTCCAAGACGCGATCGCCAGCATACTGACCGACCAATCCGGTGCACGTACCCGTCTGTCCGCCTATGCCCGTAAACACGTCTCCCGACTGCTCGAACTTGATTGAACCGGTGTCCCGACACACCGTCACCTGTGAACTGATGATCAGTAGGTCGGTGAAGTCCCACACCCCGCTGATGTCGATTTCTTCCGCCTCGAAGTTGCTGTCTGTCGGGGCAGAATCACATCCGGTAGCAAAGGACGCCAACAGGAGGATGGCGCCAGGCCAGCTGGTAACTTTCATGTTCTGTCCCGGAACGCGGATTTCCGCCAAAGCGACGGCTTGCCGGGTGGCGGTGGATCGGTCACTGGCTTCTACACTGCGGCTCCGAATCGGGTCCGACCGCAACACAACCGACTGGATTGCGCAGGCAGCCGGCAGCTGGAACGCCGACAGATGTCCCCTCCATTCAAATGTGCCGTCAAGCTCGGTGCATCGGAAGCGGAGGGCTTGTTATATCAATATTTGTTGATATATTAGTTGCATGACGAGCTCGACGCGGCCACCGTTTGACAGCTGCTGCCGGCAGTTCCAGGCGCTCTCCGATAAGACTCGGGTGAGGGTTCTCGAGTTGTTAATGGACGGCGAGAAATGCGTTTGCGAACTCATGGCGGCTCTGGGTGTGAGGCAGTCACTTCTGTCCTTCCACCTCAAGACCTTGAAGGCCGCTGGGCTGGTCAAGGACCGCAAGGAAGGCCGCTGGGTCCACTACTCGATCGACTGGAGCGGGCTCGAGGAACTCCAGAGGCTCATGGCGGTGCTGCAGCCAGAGGCTGCTCCGCAGGGCTCTGCTGACCGCGGCGCCTGCGCGTGCGGCAACTCATGACGTGTTCGTAGTACTTCCGGGGAGGTAAACGGAATGGCATCGGAATCTAGGGGCGATATCAAGCAGGTGGTGCGAGAAAAGTACGGCAAGGCCGCGTTGCAGGTAGCCGAGTCGCAGTCGGCACGCTGCTGTGGGCCACAGGCCAGTTCATGCTGTGATCCCATCACTTCCAACCTGTACGACCCTGCCCAGAGGGATATTCTACCCGAGCACGCTGTACTGGCCTCGCTTGGCTGTGGCAACCCGACGGCCCTGGCGCAGTTGCATCCAGGTGAAGTGGTGCTCGACCTGGGTTCGGGCGGCGGCATCGACGTTCTACTATCCGCCCGCCGCGTTGCGCCAGGCGGCAAGGCCTACGGCCTGGACATGACCGACGAGATGCTGGCGCTAGCGCGCAAGAACGCGGCTGAGGCAGGAGTGGATAACGCCGATTTTCTCAAGGGTGAAATGGAAGACATACCGCTGCCAGACAATTCCGTCGATGTGGTCATTTCCAACTGCGTGATTAACCTATCGGCCGACAAGGACCGTGTCCTCGCCGAAGCGTTCCGCGTGCTCAGGCCGGGTGGCAGGTTCGCCGTCTCGGACGTCGTGGTCCGTGGCGCCGTGCCGCATGACATCAGGCGCAGCGTCGAACTCTGGGTGGGATGCGTTGCAGGTGCTTTGGAGGAGGCAGAGTTCGAGCGCAAGCTCAGCGAGGCAGGATTCGTGAATGTCTCGATCGAGCCCACTCGAGTCTATCGGGCGGAAGACGCGCGCACCTTCCTCACGGAAGCGGGTCTCGATGTCGACGCCCTGGCACCGCAGATCGATGGCCGCTTCATGGCGGCGTTCGTGAGAGGTGAGAAGCCGCAGGTTTGATCCGCACCGACGGCCAGAGTCGCTGACCCCAGGTGATCCCCGGGGTCAGTTCTGTGCCAACATGCGCACCAGTCAATTCAGCATCCCATCGACTTCTTCTTTTTCTCCTTCGCGCCACCAGCAACTATCGGCGGGGCTGTCACCTGGCTGGACCGCACCGCAGTACCGGAGAAGAAGGCGGCTATCTGGTTCTGGCGGGCGATGAACTCTCGCTCCTGGCTGCCGTGACCGGCGGTCTCGGCAGGTGTCAGAACTTCCGCGCGCCAAGCCGTCAGCCCTCCCAACAGGAACCGGTATTCGAAATCCTGCGGCCAATTGCCGGGCGCATTGCGCACGCTGCCGTTTCTGTCGTACACCACTACCTTGGCCCAATGTCCGGTTGAATTCAGCACGATCTGGGCGCTACTGTCAGCGGTGATTTTGAAGGCTCCGGGTATTCCCATCCCCGTGTCGTCCTCCTGTCTCAGGTCCAGAATGACCAGACTGGGGTTACCCGCGATAATCTCTTCCGCCAGTTGCAGCGGCGCGATCGCTTCCATCTGCCGATCCGGCTGTTCGACCCTCGGTGCAGCAGCACCGGTAGCAAGCAGTCCCACGACGACCAGACCGCCGACGATGGCGAACTTGTAACGCGGCGCATTCCGCGTTGATACCGGTGAGAGCTCAACCGGCTCGCGCCGCTGTGGGAAGATGCGCTCGACTCTTTCCGCTCCGACGAATGCTGCACCAGCCATGGTGACCACACCCAGAATGAAGAGTGGTGTGGGCACTCGCAACAGCGCAGGCAATACGGAGTCTCCCATTGATCCCGCGGTGTAAAGCCGCTGTAGAGCTGGGAACCAGTCCTGCAGTACTGCAAACACGAAGCTGCCGACGAAGATCCCGGCGAAGGTCACTACACCATCCCACCTGCCGGAGGCTGCTGACACAACCGATGTGCCGGGACAGAGGCCGCTCATGATGAATCCTACTCCCAGCATGAATCCGCCAACGAGCTGCGCCCACATGAATGTCGGGTTGATCCACATACGCGTCATATCCAGCAGCCCGATGGTGCTCAGCGAATAGAGACCCACCATCGCAACCAGGATTGCGGTGAACATGACCTTGAAAACCGTCATGTCATGGAAGTAGAACTGCCCGGCGAGCTTTCTTGCATTGCCGAACCCGGCCCGCTCGAGCGAGAAACCGAACATGAATCCCAGGCCGATGGCAGTGAGGAGACGTACCTCTTCAGAGCCGAAACTGATTGGAAAGACTGCCTCGATCATGTCCATTGCCTCCTAACCAGATAAGCGACGGTATAGCCGCCGGCAAAGACCATGAGCATGAAGGCCCAGCTTCCGGTTGCGAGCAACGCGCCACCGCTGAGAGCCTGGCCCGACGTGCAGCCGCGAGCCAGCGCTGCCGCAAAGCCCATGATGATCCCGCCGCCTAGCGCGTAAGTGAGCCGGCCGCGCGTCGAAATCCGCGGTCCCTTCTCAACCTTGGTTTTGAACCGTCCCGCACTGAGCGCACCCAAGAGACCACCGAGCATCACCCCCACCACTTCAACCACTAGCCAGTTCCGCAGCGGATTGGCGCCGTCTTCCAAGTACAAGCCCAACGACGGATTCGCGGCCGTCCATTGCGGTGCCACCTCTCTGCCGACAGTAGCGATCACACGTTTCGGAAAGGCGCTTGCGCCGAGTCCTTGACCTGCGATTAGAAAAGTCGCCAGCAGAGTCAGTCCTAGAAGCACGCCCGCCAAGTACGGATTCCAATACGGTTTTGCTTTCATCTCGATATCGCCCTTACTATCGCAACGCGAATTCACTGATCCAGCCGGATTGCTGTCCTGCAAACACCACGATCCAACGCAACGCGAAGCCACCGACGAGCACCAAGATCGCGGTGGCGCGACCCGGCACTAGTTTGTGTCGCAACTCGATCCACTCACCCACCAACGGCGCCACGAGCCCCACCGCAATGACCAGGGTCCAGAACGCAGCCGTGTACGGGCCACCGAAGAACTGTGCCACAGCGGCTCTGGCCGCAGCACCACCGCTCGCCAGGCCGACCAGCCAAAGAGCAATCAGTGCCAGTTCGACGGTGATGAATCCCATATCGAGCTTGCTCAGTAGCACGCGTTCATGGTCTGCAACTCGGTAGAGCAGCATGAACGCGACTCCAGTCGAAAGACCTGAGACCAGGAACAGCGGCCCCAGAATGGCTGAGTTCCACAGCGGGCGCGCCACCATGGTCCCCAGCAAGACACCGGTGTAGATGCCCAACCCAGCCCCCATGACCGCATTGGTGACGGCCAGAGACTTCACATTCGCCGTCGCCCAATTGTCGAGTCGAGACAGCTGCGGTACAGCTGACAGCCGCTTGAGCCACCGTTGACGCACCAACTCAGGCGATCCGGCCCAAGCCAGCAGGACGGCAGCTGGGTAGATCAGAACGAGTATCCACGCGCCCCAGGACATGGGAGATCCGACCTTGAACGCGAGATAGAAGCGCCAGGCGTTGAACGGATGCTCGAGGTCTAGCCATAGAAAGAGCATTCCGACCGACAGCAGGACGGGACTCGCCCACGGCAACAAAGACAAGGCCCTCGACCGTTCCGCGCCAGGCCGCAGTAGAAACCACAGGCCAGTTAGAACCATGATGCCCGCGACTACCCCACCGAGAAACAGGTAGAGAGGGATCTCGCCGTGCCATATCTGAAGCACCGGATCAACGGAATGATTGGTGCGTGTAGTCGTCATCTCTTGCATAGTCGCCCGCTCACTTCAAGTAGAAGTGCTTTGGCCGGGTTCCGGCACCCGGCAACAGATTGTAGTGATCCCGTGTCGCCAGTAGTCGTGACACCTGACTGTCCGGATCGTTGAGATCACCGAAGTAGATACTCTGCGTCGGGCAAATCTCCTGGCATGAGGTCGTTGGGATTCCGTTCGCGACTCGATGACCGCAGAATGTGCACTTATCGACGGCGCCCACGTGCGGATCGATGAATCGGGCACCATAGGGGCACGCTGCGATGCATGCCTTGCACCCCGAGCACTTGTCCTGGTTCACCTGGACAGTTGCACCGGGACCGTAGTGGGACGCTCCAGTAGGACACACGGTAACACATGGAGCCTCATCACAGTGGTTGCAGCGCTCGGAGCGAATGCTCATCTGCAGGTCGGGAAAAGTTCCGGTTGTCTCGGTGAACACCCAATCGCGGGCATACCCTTGGGCCACGTCGTTCTCGGTTTTGCAGCCGATCACACAAGCCGCGCATCCCACGCAAGTGCGTGTGTCGAGGACCATGGCGTAACGCTTGTCAGCCATGGACCACCTCCCCACCGGTCGCAGCAAGTTCTGACGCGGCGACATCCTCTGCCCGCAGGAAGGTCACGAAGTTCACGTTCATTCCCGTCCCACCCATGATCGGATCCGTCTTGTAGCGGGTTATCAGTTCGTTGTCGTCGATCCCCCTCCCCTGCACAAACCGCAGCCGCTTCGGTCGGCGTCCGTATCCGTGCACCAGGAACACTGCGTCGGGCCTGATACGCTCCGTCACCTTGACCGGCGCCGTGAACGCAGAGCGCACCCCGTCTTGGTTCTGCAAATACACTCGGTCACCGTCCGTCAGCCCCCACTTGACGGCGACAGCCTGGTTGACCCAGACGGCGTTCTCCGAATACACCTCGGAGAGCAGTCTGTTGTTCGTGGTACGACCGAACGTATGCGTCGGTGCCCTGCCAAACAGCAGCCGGTAATATCCCGGGGGCGGCTCGTCCACTTCGTTCTCGTGATAAGCCGGCATCGGATCGAACCCGTGGCTCGCCAGACGCTGTGAGTAGAGCTCTATCTTGCCAGAATCGGTGTAGAATTCCGGCGCCGCACCCTCTTCGTAATAGAGGGGTTCCTGTTCCCCCAGTATCACACCGTCGCGCTGCAACACTTCGCAGTCGTATTCTGTGTTATGCAGCCGAGTCTTGGCGTACTCCATTGAATCGCGCCACGGAAAGAAGTCGGTCAGCCCCAGCTTGTTCCCCAGCTCACGCGCGATCCACCATCCCGGTTTGCTGTCGTACATAGGCGGAACGACTTCTTGACGTACGGCGATGTACGGCTGTCGATAGCTCGGCGTAAGCAGTTCGTCACACCGCTCGAGGTACGTAGCTTCGGGCAGCACCACATCAGACCAACCCACTATCTCGGCCGGCAACACGTCCACCGTGACGAGGAAGTCGAGTTGTTGAATCGCCTCGTAGGTCTGGGCCGGATTGGGCAGCGTTGTGGGCAGGTTGGACCCGTACACCATCCAACCCCTTATGGCCGGCGCTGCTCGAACGCCCGGAATCGTGGCCTCGCAGATTCCTTGCGCCAGAACCTGATCGCCCAGGGGGTAGTCGCTTGGATCGGGCCGATCGGGGATCTCCGCCTCGTTGCTCCCATAGCCCGGATACCGGTACGGTGGCAGTCCTATTTGAGACGGGATGTAGAACCCCCCTTTTCTGCCCCAGGAACCCAGCAGTGCATTCAGCATGGCGATGGATCGCGACCGCTGAGTGTCGTTGCCGTACCATGTTACGTGCCTTCCGGGATGCACCAACGTCGCCGGGCGCGCCGCAGCCATGACGCGAGCAGTCGTCCTGATCAGATCCGGCTCCAGCCCCGTCCGCGGATATGCCCACTCCGGCGTATACGACTCGACGTGCTGCTCCAGCTGCTCGAATCCGTAGGCGTAGCGATCGAGGTAATCACGATCGTACAGCTTCTCGGCCACTATCACATTCATCCATGCAAGCAGCAAAGCCAGGTCGGTGCCCGGCTTGATCGGCAACCAGTACCGCGCCTTCGATGCTGCAACGGAAAACCTGGGATCCACGACGATCACGTCTGCGTTGTTTCTGATCGCTTGAGCGAAGTCCTGGACCTGGGTGTTGTGCATGTTCTCTCCCAGGTGACCCCCGATGAGAACCACGCAGCGGCTGTGGGCCATGTCGGTAACTTCGGGGGAACCGACGCCGGATCCGAAGGTCAGATCGAACCCGACCTCTCGCGGGCCACGGCATTGGGCGTAGGACGGAGCGGCGATGTTCGTCGACCCGTAAGCCTTGAACAGATGCTTCATCCAGTTGCCACCGTAACCGTGGGAAAACAGCGCCAGTGCCGCAGGTCCGTAGCGGGCCTTGATCGTCTCGAAGTTCTCGGCCACTTCGTTCAGCGCCGCATCCCACGACACCGCCTCGAACTCGTCACTTCCCCTCTTGCTGACCCGCACCATCGGGCGTTTGAGTCTGTCGGGATCGTAGAGCAGCCCGGTCCCACCAGCCCCACGTGGACAGAGATGCCCCTGGGAGAGGGGATCCTTGGGATTGCCCTTGATCTTGGTCACGCGCCCATTCTTGACGTGTGCCAGGATGCCACACTTCCAGAAACACAACTCGCAGAACGAGGGGACGATGCGCTCGCCGTCGGTATCCGGCTGTGGCAGCGGATTGCCGTAGAGGCTGAACCAGTCGGTGGGCAGGCCCCCCAACACCGTCGCACCGGCCAGCCCCGACCCGATTCGAATGAACTGCCGTCTCCTCATTCGACCTCCTGGTTCAATAGTCGGCCGTAGTTGCCGGCAAATTGCTCACCGGTTTCCGGGTGCACCCATTGGCAGACAGCGGCCATGATCTGCTTGGTGACATGGCTGCCCAGCTCGAGCTGCACTTCTGCACCGTTACGCTGGGACTTGACCAAGCCCTTGTCCTGCAAGCGCGCCAGATGACGGGCCGTAGTCGACTGCGGCCAGCTCAGTTCCTGCACCAGCTCTTTCTGAGTCCTGCAGCGACCGTCGAACAGCAGGCACACGATCTTGAGGCGCGACGGGTGCGACAGCGCCTTGAAGATCCCGGCGGCACGTCTTATATCTTGTGGATCTGCTTGCACTTACGCCTCCCGGCAAATCCGGTTTCGCTTACTTACATATCCGGCTAAATGAATACGACGTCCGAAAAATAAAGTGCTTGTGAACAATTTCACAAGGAAATTAGCCGTCGCGCACGCACCAGATCATGAAGACCTTGTGAGCGCCTCTTAATAGAGGGGACTTTGGATAGGGCTAGTTAAAGGAACGTTCAAACAAAACCCGGGCTGAGGCGCTCACGCGTGGTCCGGGTGCCAGCCAGGCGCGTCCACCAGGCCCCCGGCAACTGCAATCAGCGCCGCCTCGCTCAGTTCACCAATCTTGTGCCGATGCAGGGCATCCAGCACTTCTGCCAACTCCTCGACGGTGAAGTCGAGCCCGATGGTGGCACCCAATTCCACCAGAACAGGGGCTTTGTCGGACCGGCCTTTCTCTGCAGCGCGTACCTGTTCTCGCAGCCCTTCGTCCTGGACCAACCGCTGCAAGAATTCCGTGGCCGCCTGATTACTCATGATCCCTCCAACCATTGCACCGCTGACGGAAGTCCTGATCCCGAGAGGAGCTGCGCATCCGCGGCTGCCGGTGCAGGCGCCGGGCTGTGCTCGGCCGACATGTGCCGACCGTCATTGGTCCTCGTAATCCTCCTCACCGCTGGACTGCCGGGCACCCCGTCTGAAGAAGAGAGCTTCCTTGGCATAATCGGATGTGAGATCCGTCATCCGAGCCATATGCCCAGGCGAAAGCGGCTGGAAATCGGCAGCAATGGACACGTTCTCCTCGAGTTGCGCGACAGTGTCGCACCCAACTATGACGGTACTCACCGGTTGGGAGAGTACCCAATGCATCGCATCCCTCATGGAAGTGATACCGCCGTCGCGGAAGATCCGCCCCCTGGCAGGAATCTTCATGCCGATTACGCCCATACCTTTGCGGTTGGCGAGGGGAAGCAGTTCCTCGGAGAATGGAAGGTAGTGCGGGTCCGCCGGGTTTATCGCCAGAAGAATCGTGTCGAAATCGAACTCCGATATGCCCCGGATCAGTGGGGCCGGATCGGCGTGCCCAGTGATTCCCAGGAACCGGACCACACCTTCTTCGCGAGCTTGTTGCAGCGCCTCGATGGCTCCATCCTTGCCGAACACCTGTTCGAGATCCTCGTCCCGGCCGATGCGATGAAGCTGCCAACAATCGATGTGGTCGGTCTGGAGCAGCCTGAGGCTCTCTTCGAGCAGGCGCAGGGAACCGTCTCTGGTGCGATCGTGCGTCTTTGTCGCTAGATACACTTCGTCGCGCCGTGTAGCCATGACCTCGCCGATATAGGTCTGGCTGATACCCCTCCCGTAGGCGGCAGCCGTATCGATATAGTTGACACCCAAATCGATAGCCCGGTTGATGATGGCAATCGACTCGTCATGGGTTCCGTCCTGCTCGAGGGTCGCCTGGCCACCCAGACTGAACAGCTTGACCCTGCGACCGGTCCGTCCCAGCGGTCGTTCGGGCATCGCGACACCGGGAGAGCTGCCCGGAACCGTCGGTGTCTTCAGCATCATGGAGGCTGCGCCCGCGGCCCCGACTTTCACGAAATCTCTCCGAGTAAGATCGTGATCCTTCATTGCAGCCTCCCAGTAGTGAGTTGGATGCCCCGCCTCGGCGAGCCTCTACGGTCGCGTCTACACCCTAAAGAACCCGTGAAGCCAGCCGCAAGAGCGCCACAGCGTTGATCCCAGTCTACCCCGACCGTCCGAAGGACACCCGGTCCGGGTCAGCTGGCCGCAGCGGCTCATGCTATTTACCAACGCTGTACGTCAACGCCGTAGTGAACAGCCAGTCATGTTTCTCGATTTCCGGCCGGGGATTGTTGTTGTATTCATTGCGAGACCCGATCCGGAATCCCAGACCCTGGAA
>Ga0209536_100009259_pt1 | contig 14643 bp, 18 predicted proteins | sample DeeMarSeWOR28_12_FD_187461 | JGI IMG/M metagenome (GOLD analysis project Ga0209536, IMG submission 187461) | Marine sediment microbial communities from White Oak River estuary, North Carolina - WOR-2-8_12 (SPAdes) (version 2) | ecosystem: Environmental > Aquatic > Marine > Intertidal zone >...
GCAAAAAAATCAAGAATTATATCTCCGGGCTTGGTGGATATTTGTATGAGGTGTTTGATAAGAGAAACGGGCTTGGGATAGTCGAAAAACTTTTTCTTCATTAATTCCATATATTGCTTGGTTGCCATTGTGCTTGAATATTTTTCTATTAATGCAATTGGCGGTAGTCTTCTTATAATTTGTCTGCATTCATTATCAACTTTAAAATATTGTTTTGTATAAACAACCCAATTATTTCCTCTTTTTTGAAATTCAATAAAATCATTTTTTACTCCCCATTGAAATTTTTCTTTCGACCAACGCCAACAACCTTTTTTATTATTTTCACTTGCAACAATAATTGTATTTTCTGGCGAAATGATTTCGTAATCTAATGACTTTGAATATTGGATACTAAAACTGTTTAACTTTATTAACTTATACCTTCCTCTTTCTTTTACGTGCTTATCTTCCTTGTTATAGCTGCTATCTTCTTCAGAGGCTTCTCCCTGTATATTTAATTGATCAATATCTTTTGCAAGGCACAAAATATATTCATGTTTTACTTTTATATTTTTGCTATCAGAACCTCCACCACCTTCTTTATTTGCCCATATAATATTAGCAACAAAATTCCCTTCGCCAAAGACTTCGTTCATAAGTATTCTTAGGTGGTGGACTTCGTGGTCGTCTATGGACACAAATATTACACCGTCTTCGCGTAAGAGTGTGCGGGCTAATTTTAATCTTGGATACATCATACTTAACCAACCAGAGTGTCCCCCAAACTTATCATTGTATAAAAATTGTTTATTTGTATTGTATGGTGGGTCAATGTATATACACTTAATCTTATTTTTGTAGTTGTCTTGCATTATTTTTAATGCATCCAAATTATCACCTTCAATAACAATATTATTTGTATTATCTGCATTTTTACTATTATCTATATCTAGTGATAAATATTTATTGGTAGGTGTTATAGCTTCTTGTATAGCTTCCTCTTTGCCCTTCCAAGTAAATTGAATATCTTGCATACTTTATCTAGTATCAACACTATACACAAGACTATTCAAATTGCCACTTATATTTTCAAGCGGTGCACTTGTAATATAGTCGGTTGCATACTCACTTGTCAACTGTGTCTTGATTGCATAATTGACTTTATGAATATATCTAGCTTCATTTACATCAAATAACTCACTGCCTAAATAGTTTGCTGGGTAGGTTGTTTTATCATCAAGCCCTATATTTTTTCTAGTAAAAGGGTATGATAATATTGACTTATGCAATACTGCCTCCAACCTTCTTGCTAAATCCATTAAAGTTCCTAAATATTGCGTATTTGTATTTGGTAAAAACATATATATACTAACTGGGTAGATTTCATATATTCTAAACCCTGTTGACTGCATATTATCATACATTCCTGCAATATCGGTTGTTGTTATGTTATTTTCATTGTAGACTTGTGAATTTTCTAGCACAACTGCTATTGTGTTTTTATACTCGGTTCCTGTATTATTTACATCATATCCATCAACAATAATATCAATGTTTGCACCATACTTTATATTTAGTATATGCAACTTTATTGTGCCTTGTGCGGGGCTATTTGGTGTAATGATATTTGTTGAATATGTAAATGTATCTGGGTCAACAACTGTAATTTGTTTGTATCCGTTGTATTCATTGCTTGCAAGTTGCAAGTTGCCTGCATTTGTTGCTGGGCTTGCTGGTGTTGTTGTTATCTTTGCTTTTAATACTGTATCACTCACAATTTCGGTCAATAAGAAACTTCCATTGTATTCGGCGGGGCTTGCATTTGCTATTGTTATATATCTTTTTTCATTTAGTAGTGCATATTGTTTGTGTGAAGTCGTGCAAGTAATAGTTATGATATTGCCCGCCCTTGTAATACTTGTTATATCAACTGGCTCAAACGCTCCTGCTATTGTTATATAATCTCCTGTTTCTAAGCCGTGTGCCGTTGCTGTGGCGGTTATAGTATTGCCTGTGGCAGTCAAGCTTGTTATATCAACTGTGTTTGAAAATACATCTGTGAATTGTGGCACCAACGCCCTTAATCTTTCAACTACATCTAATGCTTGCATACTTTATCTTGACTATAAATAAGATTTACATAATCATTATTGTTTAGAAAATCAATATTATTTACATATACAAAACTTCCACCACCCTGCCAGTTATGATTTTTACTCACTCCGCCTTGTTCGCCTTCTAATACTCTTTGCATTCTTTTACAAGTAATGTCGTTAATGTAATCCATTTGTTCCACCATAATCCACCTTCTGCCCATCTTGTGTGCCACTGCCCCCGTAGTGCCACTCCCTGCAAAAAAGTCTAATACTAAATCACCCGGCTTGGTAGATATTTGTATTATTCTTTCCAAAAGAGACTCGGGTTTGGGAGTGTCAAAAATTGCACTATTAAATAATACTTTTACTTCATCTTTAGCATTTGCGTTATTAGATAATTTTGTCCATATAGTTTCGGGAATACAGCCTTCGTTCTCATATCTAAACAATTTACGATATATTTTATCTCCAACAATAATCAATCTATTATCTTTATCTAGTTTTGTCATTGTGTCTTTATTAACAAGCCAAAGTCTTTTTGAAAACCAGTTGCCATTCTTATCTGTAAATTCAAATAAAGATCCGCCTTGCTGTCTTGACCAAAGCCCTAAAGCTCTATATTTTCCTCTGGGATCATTATCTGGGTTTTTGTATGCCTTTTCAGTTTCTTCTTCCAGATCAATTCGATTGATTATAAAATTCTGTTTCTTTTTTGCAAACACACATATAATTTCATGCGATACACTCAAATATTTTGCTGAATTATCTTTTCCGCGTTTTTTATGCCATACTATATTGCTAATAAAATGTTTACTACCAAACACTTCGTCCATCAATACCTTCAAGTAGGCTTGTTCGTTATCATCGCATTGCACAAATATCACTCCATCATCGCTTAGTAGCTCTCTGGCAATTTGTAATCTATTCTTCATAAATACTAGCCAGGTGGAATGGTTGAAGTTATCGTTGTATTTGAAACTATCATTACCTGTGTTGTAGGGTGGGTCAATGTAGATAAGCTTTACTTTGCCTGTGTAGTATTTCTGCAACTTATTCAATACATCTAATGCATTACCTTTGATTAGATAATTATTGTTAATATTCATAAAAATCTTTCACAGTCTTCTATTCGCATTTTACACCATTCTATTTGTGCCTTGTTTGCTTCTATTGCATTTTCTACACTACCAAACTCCTGACTTATAACATAAGCTATAATGTCTGTTGGTTGTGATGCCTGCCAAGTATGTATAGCCTCCGCACAATTGTCTATTTGTGTTTTTGCACTACTTATTTTTGTGCTAGCCTCTTCGGGTGCTAATTGTTTTCTTATCTTGTTATATCTAACTTTTTTCATATTGTATTTATTTATATCAAATTATATTCCAAGGCTAAAGAAAATAAGCCTATAAACGCAAATGGGCTTACGCAAAATACAACACTAGCTATAATGCCGTTTCTCAATTCTTTTTGTGTATATCTTGTTCGTGTTGTCAAGCTTCTAACTCTGCCACGCTTTTTACGGTATTGATAATAAGTGCTACCACAAACTTTAAAACTACATATAGCATATACAATTTTTTTATTTTTAAACAAGTCAATGCCTTGGTGTATCAAATGGTAATATCCATCTTCTGTCTTGTATAAAAAGTCTTCATCATTATAAACTGTGCAACTTACTATTTTAAGATCTGTTCCATCTAATACAATTTTATCATTATTATTATTTACCAAACTCACATATCCGTCTTCTGTTGTAAAAGTAAAATATTGATTATTATATGAATGACAATGTATAGCATTCTTATTATATAATACATCTTTTCCACATTTTACCAAATGCCAATATTCATCTTTTGTTTGATACTCGTAATCATCATAATTATAAAAATAGCCACGATAATTGCAATAGTGGAAACAATTTATAGCTTGCAAATTTTCTAACAAATCAACGCCATCCCTTATCAAATGGTAATAACCTTCATTATCTTGATAACTATATACTTTGTTGTATAATTTGCTATTGTATTTCTTATAGTTATTAAACTGTTGTGAAAATTCATACTCTTTTTGTCTTGCAATTTTCTCCTCTCGTTCTGCCTCTTTATCATCTTGTATGCAATTATGAAACGCAACGCCTGCAAGTATTGAAAACAACATATACTTTAATTAACAATGATTTATACTATTACATATATAGTTATAATATATAAAATATAAATTGTCAAGTGTTTTTTTACAATTTTATCAAGTTTGTTATTGTTTGTTTTACTTTTTGATCGTTCTTATCTGCCGTCTTTTTAATTGGCTTGTTTCTTTCTTCAAGTTGTTTTGCATATGCTTTTGCAAAGGTGGCACTACCAAATATCATTCTTGTGCTTCCTAACACTTTAAAATCAATAGACTTCCTATAAGCTCCTGTTATAATAGCTGGCAACTCACTAGGTCTTGACGCCGTGTGTATCCTGCCCCTTATTAATCTTCTACCGCCTATACCAACATATACTTTGTATTTTCTACCACTAACATTTCGGGCGGTCATTGACTTTTTCAAATCATTTGTCAATAACTTCCCGGCCGTGTATAGTCCTCTTCGCATTGCCTGCCTTGTATGATTTGCTTGTTTATCTAGTTTCTTAAAAGTATTAATTGTTATTCTAGTAGGCTTGTAAGTTATCATATAGCTTTTTTTGTAATACTATTATTTACATATATAGCTATAATCATCTTCATAAGAGCAAGACTTTTTGTATAATCCGCACTTAATTTCGCAATTTTTTAAAAGAATTTTTAAACATATATATACTTCCGCAACCATCTTATTAAATTGTAAAACAGTCATATAATATCTGTCAACATCTTCATTCTCATCTTCATCTACTTTTCTCACATATTCCAAAGCGTCTTTTTCGCCTAAGATTTCTACAATACCATCTGGTATTTTATCAGTATGAAATGGAAATTCTTGACTTAACTCTATACTGCAATAGCGATCATGAAACTCAAAGTTTATATTTTTAAGGAGCTTAATATGTTTTTCTTTTACTATAAATTCCAATTGATCGGTAATGTTATCATAATACTTACGAAAAACATAAGCACAACATTCTGTGCTACAGGTAAATCGTCTTCCATCTTCGGCAACATATAATACTTTTTCAATTGTTTCAGTTATTTTTACTGTTTTTGGTTCAGGTAACATATACTTTAATTAACAATGATTTATACTATTACATATATATGTATAATATATATAATATAAATTGTCAAGAGTTTTTATTAGAAATTTGCTCTTTTTGTGCTATCTCCACGCTCCGTGCAAACAAACTTAATGCTTTCGTCTGCATAATCAATATTTTCTATTCTTAACACATCAAATATCTTGTCTTGAAATAGAATTGATAACTGTTTGTCTATTATAGCTCCCAAACTTGTTGAATATGGTGTTATAAACTCTACATTTGTCACATCTGCAACATTTATACCATCAAAAGACTGCACGCCCGCCCTTGTTCGCACCATACCATATACAGTCAATAAGTCGGTGTAGGAAGTTCGCATATTGCCTCCTGTGGTGCTTGGTGTCTCCCTTGCTTGTCTTATAACAAATTTCTTCCTGTCTTTTATGCAAGTTTTTCTTGTGGAAGACTTAAATCTTTTGCAATTCATACTGCACGCAATATCAAACTAGGTAATTTATAAGCTTGCAATACATTGTTTGCTAATTGACGCACACAATCATCACAATCGCCCCTGTTTTCATAAAGTCCTGCTATAAGCATATATAAGCCTTGTTTTATACCTTGTAACACATCATCTGCACTTGCACCATATCCAGCAACAAAAGTAATCTTAACCGCCTGTGGTCGTGTATCTGCCGTCGGGTATGAATAGTTGTTATTCAAGAATACTTGACTGTATAAGTTTGAATTTGTTGTATCATAACTCTCACTTGCAAAAGTAGTCAAGACGCCGTCCTTATAATACTCTATACTAGTTATGCTTTGTAGTTTTGATTTTCTTATTTCTAGTTTGACACCATTGCAAGGGAAGTAGTCAAGGTAGGCTTCATATGTTTTATTTATAAAGTCCCTGCCTGTTATTTTTTCTGCCAACTCTGTTGCAACTGTTATCAAGTTTGTAATATAAGTGTCTTCGTCGGTTCCAGCTATTTTCAAGTGTTCTTTTACATCTGCTAATGCAACGGGTAAAGTATCCGTCCCATCTGTTATATAGTTTGTAAATGCAACGCTTGATATAGTGTTTGTCAATATTGCCATATTACCTTGTTGTTGCAATTAACTTTAATTCAACATCCGCCGTTTGTGTGCCTCCTACTACTTTAATATAATTGAAACCACAAACTGGGTGTGTTCCGTATTTTTCACCTAAATCAATCCAAACATCTTTTGTGTTGCTTCCAAAAGTTATCTTGCCATTATTTCCATCATATAACGACTTAAAAGTGGTGCCGTCCATACTTGCCAAAAATTCAATTGTGTTACCCACAAAAGCACTAGGCAAGTATAATCTAATAATAGAAAAGCAATTTACATATATTGCATTGCTTGTTGTTTCAGTATCAAGTATAGTTACCGTCAACTCTTCGCATCTACTAACTGTTTCTGTTATTAAAGACATATCTATTATTCAACTTGTTTGCTTTTTTTCTTTTTTGTTTTAATTTGTGGGGCTTCAATATCCTCCTCTTGAATTGCCTTGTTCTCAACTTCAACCTCAGGGGCTTCAATTATAATATCTTGCACCTCTTCTTGTTCTTGTTTCGGCTCTGCTAATATCCCCCATTTTTGTTGAATAAATGTATTTGCAAGTTTGTCATATATATCATAGGTCAAGCCTGCTTCGTATTTTTTTGAATAGCAACCGCTTTCGTCTTTGGAAGCTACAATTGTTTTTAAAACTTTTATTTTCATATTAAGATAAAAATGATAACTAATGTATCCTAATATAAAAATCAATAGGGCTCAAAAGTCAAGCCCTATTTACTAACTACCATAATCAGCAGTTACCAATTGTCTTGAAACTTCTGCAAGTCCAGTAAAAGGGTTATTTACTGCAACATAAAAGCCTGTTTTAGCCGTATCGGTTATTTCAAGAGTAAATACACCAGTTGCTAGCGTTTGCACTCTTAAAGCTTTTTTTGCTGCATAAGTTCCAATAACTGCACCGCTTGCTGTTTTTGCTGTTACAGTTCCAGAGGCAGTAGTTGCTGTTAAACCAGCACCAGTTGCCGCATCACTTAAAAACACATCAAGAGATACAGGTTTTGCAATAGTATTACCTTTGCCATCTTTTACAGTTATTGCAACTTCACATACATTTGCTGCTCCATCACTTATTTCAAACTCAAAAGAAGTGGGCATAAGGTTATCTGCACCACCAACAAAAAGGGCGTTTTTACCATCCGTCCCCCCTTGTTGAAATCCATTTTCTACATTAGACATAATAAATCATCAACAAGTTATTATTGTGTTACAGGGGCTACTAGTGGGCTTCCAAGACTTGCAAGACCAGTGATTGTTCCACCAGTTGTCACACTAGTAGAGACTATAGATAATTTTACATATCTTTTGTCACCAGTATAACCAATGGTCTTAACTTCGCTTGTTGCATCAACAGTTGCTTCAGCTTCAGTTCCAATTAAAAAGTCATCCGCAACATTTGTATAGCCACTTCCAGAAGTATCACTTTCTTGAATAAGCGGAGTGTAATCACCATCGGTAATTGCTCCAGCTATAATATCGAAAGTTAAACTTGAATAACCTTGCATATCAATTTCAACACCAGCAGTAGTGGTATTAGTTGAAATTGCTTGAGTTGCAAGGGCAATTACTTTTTTATTATTATTTTTTGAATCTCTTATAGACATAGTATTTTATAAAATAATTGTTATTAATTTTTTAACATATTGACTGCAACAATTAAGCTACAGTCAATTTTTTCAATGCTTCTGCTAATCTAGGACCAGCACCACATCTTTTTGACATTACAAAACGCACTTGACCGCCAGTTGCAAGAGTGTTTTCATCTTGAATAACTCTCAAGCCTCTTCTCTCAATAAAGTAGTATCCTTCGTTGAAATTACCAAATACAACAGGAGTAGTTCCAGTTCCCCAGTCAGGCATATCCTCAGACAAGATATAACGACGCCCTGCAACAGTGTTTGGCAATTGTTCCGACCCAGGCTGAAATAACCATTGACCTTGACCGTCAGTAGCAATTCTTATTTGTTGATATAGAGTTTTAGAATTGAAAAGGAAGCTTGACCCCGCTAAATAAGTGGAAGGAATATCAGCTTGAATACTAAAAAAGTCTTTTGCTTGAAATGCACCAGCACTACCGCTCGTTGTTCTGGCAGTAATACCATTTCCATTAGTAAGCAGACCGTGGTGTTCGTTCGCACCACTACCAAGTATTGCAAGGCGACCCTCTTCTTTAGCAAATGCTTTTGAAAAAGTATCCAGCAAGTATGCACCAAGGTTGTATTCTGCATCTTCTAACAACTCAGTTGATACAGGCACAGCAACTGCTAACTTATATACAGGAATTGTAATTTGACCCATAACAGGTTGGCTTTCTTGCATTGTTTGTAATTGTCCGTTCACATAAACTTGTGGCTTAGTTGCTTCTAAATCAATTACAAAAGCTTCTTTTGAAGTATTTACTACATTCATAAAACTTTTAACTTGTGTAATTTCGTCGGCTTTTTGCAAGATTTGATTTGCATAATCAGGTCTTACAAGATAACCACCAGCAGTATTATTAAAACTTGATAATGCTTTTTCTTCTAGCTCACCTTGAATAGTTGATTTAGTAAGGTCAACTTTACATAGTTGGTTAAACAAATCTTTCACATCTTTTTGCTCCTCTTCGCTTTTTGCACCAAAAGAAGGTTCGTTCATAGCAGCTTCGAGTTTAGCCATTTTACTTTCAAGCTCTTCTTGCTTTTTTTCTTTTTCAACAAGATTTTTTACTAACTCTTGATTTTTAGCTTCAAACTTATTAAGTTCCTCGTTCATTTTATCAAAAGCACCTTTTTGCTCACCACTTAGATTTTTAACTTCACCAACGCTCTCAGCAAGCTTTCTTAATTCTTGCAACACTGTTTCTTGTGATTGCTCTTTTACTTGTATATCAGACATATTTATTCTTATAAACTGTTTTTAATATTAATAATTTGATTTTTAATAGATTTCAGGTAATATTCAACCTCCGCATCACGCTTCGCTTTATTATAACCTTTATTGTAAGATTTAGTTTGCAAAGCATCCCGCTCCGCTTCCAAATCTTGTTTCACAACCCCTTTTACAAGAGATATAAGTGACTTTGCCTCCGAGCCAGTGCATCCCAGCCCCTTCAACTCTTTTTCAAGAGTTCTTATGTTGTCAATGTTTTTACCTTCTAGGCTTTTAAAAGATAGCACGCTTGCCTTTGGGTTCATCGGTATTGTCACCAATGATATTTCGTGCAGCAACGCTTTTTTGATTATTCTTGTTTTATTCTTTCCATTATAATCCGCCTCCTTCACACGGAAGCCAATTGACATTTTTTTGATAACACCATCACGCATTAATATTGCCATATCTCTGCCAGCGTTTGTGTCTTTTGATATTCTACCTTCTACAATCAAGCCTTTTTCGTCTTCATAAAGCTTTTGTGATATACCAATCGGCACACGCAAATCGTGTTGTGATAAAATCGGTATTTCCATTTTTGATTTTAAAGCCTCTGCAAACGCCCCTTTTTCAATAATATCATTACCTAAATCAATATTACCATAAGTGCTTGCATATCCTTTGAAATACAAAAATCTAGGGTCTTCTGCCTCTTCTTGCTTGCATTCAACATCAAAACTCTTCCTCTCTATTTCGTCATCAAAATAGTTTTCAAATTCGTCAGGAATACTGCAATCTTGCTTTGTCAATATGTTTTCTTCTAGTGCCATTTCGCATATTAGATAATAACTACTATTAGTTAGCTATATTATCTAAATTTCATTTGTCAAGTAAAAAGTGTTTGTGTAGTATTTATAACCACAAACGCCGCACACACAATAGTTGCAATAAACAAATATGAATATATCACAGATATTGCATAATACCAAAAAGACTGCCACTTATTCTGCCTCTCATACAATGCATCCATTAACAACCTTGCAAATATAGTTAATAATAACAAGACTAACAATAAGAATGCTGCAAACATATAAAACTATATAACTATATCAAGTCTTTTGATTGATTAATAATATCTACCAAACATACTTCTATTAATTCAAGTGTGTTTTGTATATCTTGTTGAAATTGTATAAAGTCTTTTTCAACACTAGGGGTCAAGATTGATATTTTACCTTCTGCATTTATGGTAAGTTTTATTCTTGTTTCAGGTTCTTGTATTTCAAGTGTGTTTTCCCAGCAGTTGAAGTCAACATTCAACCCTTTAAAATCATAATCATTTGCAAAATAATATAATTCTTTGTTGTTATTCAACGCCTCTCTACTAGTAGGGTTAAGTTTGATTAATGCAACAACACCATTAACAAGTTTAGAATTCAAATTAAACATATACTATAATTAATAAATATTAAAACTATTACATATATCTATATAGTATGTATTATGTAAATTGTCAAGTGTTTTTTTTATTTTTTTTTAATATTTGTTCACACTTCATAATCTGCAATACATCTGCACCTCATACTCTCCTTTGGTGGAAGATTAGGGTCTCGGGGCATTTTAGCTGTAAATCCACCTACCAAAAAAAAATCATCTACATTCACAACTTGCCCGTCTGCTATTGCGTGTGTTTCACGGGTTCTGCCGTCAAGTGTTGCATCCCATCTTTTTTTTACCTGCAATATTGTTTGTGTTGTTGTAATAATAGTGGCTTGATTAACCAACTCTGCCTCCCTTTGCCTACTCCACGCTTCACTTGTGCCTACTGCGTCCTCTGTAATAAGTTCTGCCCTACTTTGTGCCTTCTTTTTTATATCCTTTGCAATTTGTTTAGCAATAAAAGACTTTTTCTTGTCTTGAAATCTTTGTGCTTGTTCGGGCGTCCCTTCTTGTCTATAAGCGTTTAATGTTGTATTATATAGTGCCGTTGCTGCAATAATAGCGGCGGTTATCATTTTTTCATTTGTATCTGTTATATACTCACTTTTTGCCTCTGGTTCATTTGCAACATAAAAAGTGGCGTCTTCTTGAAACTTATTATTTACTTCCTGCAACTTATTATCAAGCTCATCATCTTGTATCTCCACTTTTTGTTTTACTTCAAGCTCCCATATTTGCAAATAAGATTTAGTTTCAAAATTCACATTGTATTTCTTTTCGGTTGTTTTTCTTATCTCAAATCCAAACTCTTTTATGGTGCGTCTGTATATCTTGCGTATCTCACTTATAAACTCTGGTGTGTAATTTTTTGCAAGTTCATTAGCTGGTATGTTCTCAACTGCCATATATAACGCTTCTGCGTCTTTTGCAAGGTTGTTGAATATTGACTTGATTTGTGGAATAAATCTAACTTCAAGCTTGCGTTTTGCAATATCAATAGTCTGTGCCGTTGTTTGTAGTATATCAATACTGCTCATCTTGTGTTGCAATAATATCATCTATTGTCTTTTGGTCGTATCCTGCGTCTTTTAAAGTTTGTATAAACTCATTGCTAACACTCTTCTTGACTGGCTTTTTTCTATTGTCGCTTGTGTCAATATCATTGCCAATTGGAACTAAATTTTGCGGTCGGTAATAAGTATCCCCATTTTCTGCATCTGCCTCTTCGCCTATTTTACTTAATGTTTTATTAAGTGTTAAAATACCAGCCTTATACAATTCAACTGCATTATTTATCTGTCTTTGTTTTAATACACTTATTTCACTCTCATCCACTCTTAATTCAAGATTGTCTGCATCTTTGTATCTAGGCTTTAATATATTGTGTGTTAAGAAATCAAATAGATTGTTTGTCAATGGTATAACTGCATTGTCATAAAAAGACACTTGTGCCACTTGTTGATTGTTAAAAGTTGACTGCCCGTATATAAGGTCGGTTGGTATCTTTAATGCATTATATATAGCTTTGGTGCAATTATCAAGTAGTTTGTCAAAATCCATATCTTTTGGGTTTTGTGATAACTGTTGATATTGCAACTTTGTATTGCCTGTTGACAACATTGTTTTGCCTGCATTGCCACTGCCTGCAAGATTGTTCTCAATATTTCTTTGAAGTGCTGTTTGGCCCTCATCATCAATCTCACCTTCATAATGTAGTATCCCTGACGCTCTTAATCCGTTTTCAAGTAGTTTTCTATTATTTAGATATACTTGTGAATAAGTTTCAAGTTGTTCTTGTGTTGCTTCTAACAAACTCACACCATACAATAACTCTTGCCCTTGTGTAGGGTTGAAAAAACGCATATGTAATAATTGCCCCTTCTCATTGTAAAATATGCCTCGTTCGGTTGCTGTGTTTGTAAAAGTTTGTATATTACCTGCGGAAGTTACTTGATATTCTCTTGGCTTGCCTGTTGAATTATCTTGCACTGTAATGCAAGACGGGTTATATAAGTATAATGCAGGCGGTGGTGCAACAAGATTTTCTCCTGAAACAAAACAATAAGAATTGCCTGTTAATATGTAGTGTCTTATAAAAGTGTTTAAAAACTGCTTGCCTGTTTGGTAGGGGTTGGGTTGTTTTAATAAGTCTAGGAAGGGGTGTTGCAATATATACTCTTGCTTTTGTGTATCATATAGCTTTAATGGTATTGTTTGCATTCCTTGTATTATATATTCAATACCTGTTTGTAGTGGGTGAATTAGCTTGTAATACTTAAAAAATTGACTAGGCGTTCCTTGTAATTTCTTCGCAGGTTCTAACTCTATAAGTTCGTATTGATTGTAATATTTCTTTTCTAAGACAATATTACTCTTTTTACCAAATCTAGGAAACAATTTCATTTATAGCTATATTGAAAATTATTGTATTGTCAATATAAAGTATTAAAATGTAAAAAGTCAATTAAAAACTAAATACACGCATTGTAGTTGTTTTTCTTGTAATCATATAGTTTAGAAACTGTGATATACTGTCTACAATATCATCGTGCTTGCCTGACGGAAATGTTATAAGTTCATTTTGTAAATCTTGCAAATAGTTTGCCTTATCATAAAACAACACTCTACCATTATAAAACAACTCTGTTATGTTATTTACTCTTGCAACCTTGTCTTTATCAACTTTAATTGGCTTGACTTGTTTTAATCCTTTTTGCTTCAAGTCTTGTATTAATGTTTGCCCGCTTGCCTTGTCTTCTATTAATACTTCGTTGGGTGCATACTTATAATATAAAGATATAAGATTTTCAATAAGTTGCGGATATTCAATTTTACCCTGCCACATATCAATCAAGTAATAATCGGTTGAATATACTGTTTTCACAACGCCCCAAGTGGTGCATACACTATAATCATTTTCTTGCCCCGTCTTATATGCTGTATCCCAGCTTTGATATACTTTGTCAAACTGTGTAGGCATCGCATCATAATAACAAAACCAGTCTTGTTTGATTATATTACCTCCTGATAGTATCGGGTTCTGTTGATATTGTGCCTGCCATACATATTCATTTATTTTTAACTCTTCTATTCGTTCCTCTGTGTATTGACTAGGTAATAAACATACTCCATTTTCAACAAGGGGTCTTGTCAATTGCTTGAAAAATTTACTATACTTATCTAGTAAAAAAGCAGTTATATCATTTGCAATATGTAGTCTTTGTTGAATATTTAGTATAAAACCCTTTGCATTGTTTAGTCTTGATAAAAGAGTTTCTGCATAAAATTGATTTGTCTTTTCTGTGTAAATAGCAGAGTGTATGTTTTGGGGCTTGTTTCCGTCATCAATTATAACGCCTCCTGAAAAACTAGTTGCACCTCTTATTGACGCTCCAAACCCTGTTATTGCACTTCCCATTTGTGTAAATAGTGCCTGCCCCCCTGCCTCATTTCTAACAAACTTTGCACTAAATACCTTCTTTTGTGTTTTTTTGTCTGTTATATCTGCATACTGGCTCCAAAAACTATCAATCGGCTCATCTTTCGTGTCCTCTTCTATTACATTATCAAGCGGATACATTGCTTGAAACTTTGGGTTCGTTAATATATTTACAAGCATTCTTGACACATCTTTTACAAGGTCTCCACTATAAGAAGTGTATATATAGTTTGCTTTTGGGTTATGACACCAACCATATGCCATAAAATACACGCTCATTGCAGTTTTAGCAGATCGCGGAGGAATATTGATTATACCCTTGATTATCTGCATATCATATAAATCCTGAAAAAACTCAAACAAGCTGTCGTGCATTGCTTCGTGTATAAATGGTCGTTCTTCTATTATTCTAAACATATACTTAAACCATTTTGCAAAGCCTTGTTCTAATAAGTAATTGCCTAAATACTGTGCCTTATCTAGTTCTTGCATATTACTTAATTGTTTTCTTGATTATGTCTTTGCATTCTTTATCTAGCTTTTTCTTTTT
>Ga0209536_100009260_pt1 | contig 14643 bp, 9 predicted proteins | sample DeeMarSeWOR28_12_FD_187461 | JGI IMG/M metagenome (GOLD analysis project Ga0209536, IMG submission 187461) | Marine sediment microbial communities from White Oak River estuary, North Carolina - WOR-2-8_12 (SPAdes) (version 2) | ecosystem: Environmental > Aquatic > Marine > Intertidal zone >...
GACCCGGAGGCGGCAACGCTTCCGGGTCTTTTTTCGTCTGACGAGGCTGCTGCCGCAACGTGGCGGCCCCATTTTGATTACATTACCTTCCTGGCAACTCGAGGAGCTCATTCATGGAACGCAACACCCTGAAGGCCGCGCTGGTCGTCGCTACGATGTTGTTTGCCGCCAGCGCGCCGCTCGCAGCTGAAAACAAGGCGTCGGCGCCGGCAGAAGCAAGAAACGGCAGCAAGGCAAAACAGTCCGCGCCCGCTGTAAAACTGGTGGACATCAACAGTGCCGGCAAGGCGGAGCTCAAGACTTTGCCAGGCATCGGCGACAAGGAAGCCGAGCGCATCATTGCCGGCCGGCCCTACCTGAGCAAGGCCGATCTGACCACCCACTACATCATCACGCGCAAGACCTACGAAGGGCTCAAGAAGCGGGTGATCGCCAGGCCGAACGAAGCGACCGAAGCCAAGCTCCGGGAGCTCGAAAAGAATAAGCGCTGAAGCCGATGCCCGTCTCGGCGGCTAACCGCAAATCAGAGGCTTGCGTGTCGCGCGGATCGCGTTGCCCTCAAGGCAGGAGCCGGGGGAATAAACGCGGTAGTTGATTCGCTTTTGATCAGCGTTTATCTGCGTTTATCTGCGGCTCAATGTATTTGACTTATTACGTGCTTTAACGTCGGGCGGGGCGCTAGCGCACGCCGCGCTGAAAGCGATACCCCTTGTAGCGCAGGATCATGCCGTCGCGCGTGATCTCTTCCAGTCTCAAGCCGGGCGCCAGGTCCTCGCCTTCACGCAGCACCCGGTCGTTGACGCCGAGCAGGCGGTCCTTGGGTTCGCGCGAGTAGGCGTGAACCGAAATCGACATCGCCGGCATCTCCTGCCGGATCGCCAGCGGCAATTCCGCCATCGTTATCACTTTCTGCTGCTGCGCGGCCGCGCCACCGCCCCGAGAGTTCTCGGGAACGGCCTTTACAGGCGCTTGGGCGGCGGTGGGCATTGTTTGGCGCGGCGTATTGAGCGTCCTGGACTCAAACTGCGGCTTTCCAGCCGCAGGCGCCTGCTGGTCCATTGCCCCGGCTCCAAGCACCGCTGCCGACGGAATAGGCGAAGCGATTCTCGGTGCCGGCCCGTCCTGCTCTGTCTTCCGGACCGTTTGCGGTTGCACGGGCAGGGCGGATGCGCGCGGGCTCGACTCGAGCGGGTTCGTGGCGGGTCTCGAGGCGGTAGCCGGTTGCTCGCTCTGCCACGGGCGCAGCGAGCCGATCACGATGCCGGCGCCGACCAGGACCGCCGTCAACACGATGTGAGAGGCTGACAGGCGGCGTCTGGGCTCGCCCGCTGATGCCTGCGGCGCGAGCAGCGTCGGGGGCGCGCCGCGCTGGCGCTGCTGATCCGATTTCCTGAGGGCGTCGAGGATATACGACACGCCTACGATCCCCCGTCTTCGCGCAACAGCTTCGGCGCCGATCGATCGGACACCACGTTCAAGCGGATCAGCGTCTGGGGCCCGACGATGCCGTCGGGTATCAATCCCTGCGCGAGCTGAAACTGCTTGACCCGCTGCATGAGGGCGTCGTCGAACACCGGATTCCCGTTCGTGGTTGATTGCGTGGCGCCATCCTCCCCCTGCGCGAGCTGGCTGCTCAGCCAGGCCACCGCGGGACCGCGCTCGCCGTACTGAATGTATTCGCGCCCCTGCGGGGGCATGCGCCACAGCACGGTGTAGTGCCCGGACCATTGGACCGCCAGGGTGCCGAGCGCGACCGGCCGGGTCTCGCCGCCGACCGACAGCGTGGCTATCCGGTCGTCGAGCCGGGTCAGTGCCGCATAAAACGCCCTGCCATCCCCGTCGTTGAGGCGAATCACCGCGGGGCGATTGGCCTCGCGCAGCTCATCCAGTCCGCCGCGCGCCGTCCGGCAGCGCAACCCCGCGCGCTCGGCCTGCTGGCAGGCGTCCCCGCCCCGGTACTCCGCGCCCCAGGCCCGGAACAGCGCGGCATAGGCCATCGCGGCGCTCTGCGCGCGCGGCACATCTGCGGGCCAGGCCAGGGTATCCGAGGATTTTTCGGACGGGCCGCTGTCGTCTTTGGGGGGCTCGGGAACGGCTTTGTGAACGGCTATCTGTTCAGCAGGCGCCGCGGGTTCTTCGGTCGCAGGCGGCGCGGTCGAGACGACGGTGTCCCGCTGCACCCACTGATGCGCGCCGAGCGCCAGGGCGCCGCCTGCCACGAGAATCAGTGTGGCCGAGAGGGCGTACAACGTTTTGCGCCTGGGCGCCGCTTGCTGGCCGAAAACCTCGTGCGCCGCCCGAGCGAGGGTCGCGCGGTCCACCCGCTCCTTGCCCTGCGTATAGGCCCCCAGCAGCGCCCGGTCGCACAGCACGTTGATGACGCGGGGCACGCCCTTGCTCAGGCGGTAGAGCTGGCCCATGAGCGCCTCGGGAAAGAGCTGCCGTTGCGTGCCGGACACATCGAGGCGGTGCCGCACGTAGGGGCCGACTTCCGCTTTGCTCAGGGCGCCCAGGTGATAGCGCGCGACGATGCGCTGCGCGAGCTGCCGCAATTCGGGCTGCTCCAGCATTTTCGCCAGCTCCGGCTGTCCCAGCAGGATGATCTGCAGGAGCTTGCGCTGGTTGGTCTCGAGATTGGTGAGAAGGCGCATCTGCTCCAGCACTTCCGCGGAGAGATTCTGCGCCTCGTCGATGATCAGCACCGTGTGCCGGCCCTTGGCGTTGGCATCGAGCAGGTAAGCGTTGATGCAATCGACGAAGACCTTGATGCTGGCGTTGTCGGGCGGGCACGTGATGCCCAGTTCGACGCAAATGGTCGAGAGCAGCTCCTCGACCGTCAGCCTCGGATTGAAGATGTAGGCCACGTCGCAGGTATCGGGAATCTGCTCGAGCAGGCAGCGGCAGACCGTGGTTTTGCCGGCGCCGACCTCGCCCGTGAGCAGCACGAATCCGCCATCGCCGTTCACGCCGTAGAGCAGATGCGCGAGCGCCTCCTGATGGCTCCGCGTCAGGTAGAGGTAGCGCGGGTCGGGCGCAATGGAAAACGGCGCTTCTGCGAGGCCAAAGTAACTCAGATACATGGATGAGAGCGAGGAGCCCGGAGGCGTTACGCTATTTTACGAGGGAGAGGCTGACGCGCCCATTTTGCGCGCAGCTGCGATGCCCCCTGCAGACCCACGCTCGCGACCCCGTTTGCGGGAACCTGGCTGGTGGTGAAAATTGATACACATCAAAAAACGCTCGATCCGGCGCTTTGGGTAGCCTACGACGCAAGTATACCCCCGTTCATTTATCGAAGATCGCCGCGGAATCGCCCCGGGTGTCTCCTTTGTGCATCGGGTTCAAGGCGTCACCGGAATCCGGCCGCCCGATCGCCGGCAGCGAACTCGACAGCCCATTTTCGCTGGGTTATTCTCGTTGCGGAAGGCCGATCGGGTATCCTCCTGAAAAGGCAAGGATTGCGCGGCGCGGCGAAAATCGCCCGCGCCGTCGTTAAGACGTATTGGAGCCGTGGGTCAATCAAGGGACGGCTTGGCGAGCGTTTCGCTCGGGCGGGTTGTTCGCGGACAAAACGGATAGTCATGGACGAAAATCGAACGCGCCCGCATAGGCGAATCCTTTTTGTAGTGGCGGGCATACTGACCCTCGCCCTTGCTGGATGTGGCGGCGGCGGCTCGGGCGGCGGCTTCGCCAGCGTTCCTACGGGTTGCGGCGGGGCGCCCCTGGCGCCGGGAACGGTTGACACCAGCACCGCCGGACTGGCCGCTTCGACCGCGCTCAACATCACCGTTACCGCCGCGTGCATCAACAGCCCGCCCGCAGTGGATTTTACGGTCACCAATCAGGCCGGCGTCGGCATGGCCGGCCTTGCTGCAGCGGACTTGCGTTTCAACGTAGCCAAGCTCATTCCAATATCGAACGGCGAGCCCAGCAACTGGCAGAACTACATCAATCGCGTGAGAAACGGTGCCGTGCAGGGCAGCCAGGAGCGGACCGCTGCCGGGTATGCGTTCGGGACGCTGGTGAACCGCGGGAACGGCAGTTATACCTATACGTTTGCCACCGATATCACAAACCCTGCCGCGAACCCGTGTCCGGCGCCATGCACGGATGCGGAAGGCAACGCGCTTAACATCGGCTATCAGCCGAACCTGACGCACCGCGTGACGATTCAGCAGGGCAACAACGCGTATCCGAAGTCTACAGGCGTGCTCGATTTCGTGCCGGCGGGTGTCGGCGGCTCCGGGCGCGATATCGTGCTGACGGCCACCTGCAACACGTGCCACAACGAGCTCACGGTGCACGGCACACGGGTCGACACCAAGCTGTGCGTGACCTGCCACAACCCCGGGTCGTGGGTGGCCGGGACGCCCAACACGACGGTGGATTTCAAGGTGATGATCCACAAGATCCATTACAACATCTATAACAGCGTCAACGACGACGATCCTGCCGCGCCAAACTACCTTCCGCCCACTCTGCCCAGCGTTGACGCGGGTTACCCGTACACGATCGGCTCTGCGGATTTTTCGACACCGGTCTTCACGCAGGACGCTCGCAATTGCACCCGGTGCCATGACGGCGCCCTCAGCGCGCAAGGCGACAACTGGAGGAATCAGCCCAGCGCCCAATCCTGCGGCTCGTGCCACGACAATGTGTATTTTGGCGCCGTGCCCGATCCGGCCAGGCCGTATCAGACCAAGCCGCACTCGGGCGGCATCCAGGCCGACAACAGCGCTTGCGCGCTCTGTCATGGAACCGGGAAGGTTGCGGATGTGGCGGTGGCGCACGACTTCACGGCGCGGTTCAAGGCGGCGGCGGCCAAATTCAAGTTCAACATCATCAGCGCCACGCCCACGACTCCGGGCAGTTCCCCCGTTGTGACGTTCTCGGTTACCGATCCCACCAACGGCGACGCGCCCTACGACATCACGACGGATCCGGCATTTACCTCCGGCGCGAGCACGCTCAACGTCCGGCTCGCATGGACCGATGCAAGCCGCGCGGACATCGGAAACGATGGCAATGGCCAGAACTATGGCCAGCCCATCGGCATCAACGCGTTGACATCCGCAGCGCCGGGAGCTGCCCCGGGCACTTACACCGTCCCCTCCGCGGTCGCGCTACCGGCCACGGGCACGCTGCGCGTCGTGATGGACGGACATCCCGCGGGCGATGTCACGACGCCCGGCACGTTCGAAGACCGGCTCGCCGTCAAGAGCGTCTTCAGGGACTTCCCGATCACGGGCCCGGTGGTGGCGCGACGCACAGTTGTCGACATTGCGAAGTGCAATGTATGTCATGACGTGCTGAGCTTGCACGGCAATAACCGCACCGACGAACCCCAGGTGTGCGCGGCCTGCCACAATCCGAACGCGACCGACAAGGGGCGGCGGACCACGCCGCCGTTCGCCGACGGCAAGGTGGAAGAAGCCGTGGACTTCAAGACCATGATCCACGCCATCCACGCCGGCCAGGCGAGCAATGGCGGCTATCGCGAAAATGGCATCGTGATCTACGGTTTCAACAGCAGCGTGAACGACTTCAGCAACGTCGTCTTCCCCGGAAAGCTGAGCAACTGCACCACGTGCCATACCAGCACGTCGTACCAGCTGACGGGCATCTGGGCCTCGCCGACGGCGAACGGCATCCTGGGCAACACTATCAGCACCGGCGCCTCGCCAACTGATGCGTCCGACAACCTGAGAATCTCGCCAACCGCGGCGGTGTGCTCGTCTTGCCACGATGGCGCGGCGGCGAAAAATCACATGGAGATTAATGGCGCGAATTTTTCGGCCACGCAGGCGACGCTTGACGGTGCTGTGGTTGAAAATTGCGCGTTTTGCCACGGACCCGGCAGGACTTTTGACATCAAAGTGCTGCACGGCGTGGAGTAGAGCGGACGGCCACATCCGGTTAGAGGCCGCCCCAAAAGATGACTTTGAAACCGCCGATGAACGCCGATGAACGCCGATAACATGAACACCGAAAACCATGGCTAACGGGCGCTCGACGATGACTATCAGGAAATCATTTCTGGCCGCGCTGCTTTTGTCGTCGGGCCTCGCGTTGAGCGCGTCCGCAACGGCGCAGGAGGCCGGGCAGTACAGCGAAAAAGGCGCCGACACCTGCCTCATGTGCCACACCGACGCCTGGCCCTATCCCATTTTCCCGATCTTCAAGACCAAGCACGCCAACCGCGCCGACAAGCGCACGCCGTTTGCCGGATTGCAATGCGAGGCGTGCCACGGTCCGGGCGCCAAGCACGCCGGGACCACCGACAAGAACGCGATCATCAGTTTCAAGAAGACCTCTTTCGCGGCGATTGAGCAGGCTAACAAGATGTGCCTGGGCTGCCATCAGGGCAATGCCCGCATCGGGTGGGAAGGGAGCACGCACGAAAGCAACAACCTCGCGTGCAACAGTTGCCACAAGCTTCATGCGGAGCGCGATCCCGTGCTTGCCAGGGCGACGCAGCCCGAGCGCTGTTATCAGTGCCACATCAAGCAACGCGCGGATTTCAACAAACCGTCCGCGCACCCGGTGCGCTTTGGGCTCATCGCGTGCAGCGAGTGCCACAGCCCGCACGGGTCGAACGCGAGAGCGATGCTGGCGAAGCCCACCTTGAACCAGACCTGCTACACCTGCCACGCGGAAAAGCGTGGCCCCTTCCTGTGGGAACATGCGCCGGTGGCCGAGGACTGCAGCTTGTGCCACGCGCCGCACGGCTCGCCTCGCCCGGCCTTGTTGACCAAGACGCCGCCCCTGCTCTGCCAGCAATGCCATACGGTGGCCGGGCATCCCGCGGTTGCGTATACAAACTCCGCGTTGCCGGGCGCCGGGGGGAGCGGAGCGGCGTTCGTGCTCGCGGGAAGCTGCCTTAACTGTCATTCGCAGGTTCACGGGTCGAATCATCCATCCGGTGTCAAGCTGATGCGATAGCCGGCACCCGCGGACCCCCGCGCCGCTTAACGACGGCAAGGCTGGCGAGTTGTGCAAGGCGATGCGATATCAGGTGGCGAGAAAAAGAGAGGACACGACAGAAACATGAAAACCGCGACTCGATTGTTTCTGCTCAGCACGCTTGCGGCGCTGCCCGCCGCCGCGGGCGCGGCAGATGCCGCCACCGCACCGGCAGCCGTCGACACTTCCAAGTGGAAATGCGAGCTCTGCAAGTTCGAGGATGGGGTGAGCGGGAGCGTGGATGTGGGCGCCGGTTACGTATCGGACTCCTCATACAAATTCGGCGAGTACAACGGCCTCTACAAGGAGGGCGGCTACTTCATCGGCGACGGTACGGTTCGCTATCGCGGCAAGGATGCAGTCTACTGGGATGCCAACGCGTCGAATCTCGGCCTGGACGCGCGCTCGCTGGATGCGGAAGGCGGGCAACAGGGCAAGTACAAACTGCTTCTCGACTACGACGAGCTGCCGCACTTCATCTCGGACAGCACGAAGACGCCGTTTATCGGAAACGGCAGCGCGTCGTTGACGCTGCCGGCCGGCTTTCCGGCGGGCGCGACCGGTCTCATGCCGCTGGCAAGCACGCTGCAGCCGGTCGACCTCAGAACGAAAAGGAAAAGGCTCGGCGTGGGCGCATCCTGGACGCCGGTGCGCGCCTGGGATTTCGGCGTCCAGTTCCGTCACGAGACCCGCGAAGGCACGAAGGGCACCGCCGGCTCGTTCTTCGTCAATGCGGCACAGCTGATTGCGCCGGTGGATTACGAGACCGACCAGATCGATGCGTCGGCCTCGTACACGAACGACAAGTTTCAGGCGAAATTTGCCTATTACGGCTCGATCTTCAGGAACAGCGATGCGTCCCTGACGTGGCAGAATCCGTACACGCCGGCATTGCCCGGCGCCGTCGCCGGCCAGCTCGCGCTGCCGCCGGATAACCAGTTCCACCAGCTTTCCGCCTCGTTGGGCTACCAGTTCACCGATCGGACTCGCGGCACCGCCGACATCGCATTTGGGCGCATGACGCAGGATGAAAGCTTCCTCGCGCCGACGTTGAATACGACCCTGGCCGTTCCGGCCCTGCCGGGCGCTTCGCTTGATGGCCGCGCGGATACGCTCAATGCAAGCCTCAAGCTCAACTCGGCGGTGACGGATCAGCTCCGGCTCAATGCGGCGTACATACACAACGATCGGGACAACCGCACCTCGCAGGCAACTTACGACTGGGTGACGACCGACATGTTCCTCGCGGCGCCGAGGACAAACCTGCCCTACAGTTTCACGCAGGACAAGTTGAAGCTGAGCGCCGACTACAGGGCCACGGCGCTTATCAAGGCGTCCGTCGGCTACGATTACGACGAGCACGAGCGCACCTTCCAGGAGGTGGACAAAACCCGCGAGAACACGGTCTGGGGAAAACTCACGACCCGCGCCCTCGAGAACGTTGACCTGACGCTGAAGCTTGCTCGCGGCAAGCGCGACAACTCGGGCTACCAGCCGGTCGCTGCGGTCACCCCGCCGGAGAATCCGCTGCTGAGAAAATACAATATGGCCGACCGCACGAGGGATCGCGCTGAATTGCGCGCTGACATCGCCGCGTCGGACAAGATAAACATCGGCTTTCAGGTCGACCGGTCCGAAGACGATTATTCGGCTTCGACAATCGGCCTGACCAGCGGCGAGGATTTCAATCTGTCCGGCGACCTGACCGTGCTCCTGACCGAGCAGACCAGCCTGCACTTTTTCGCGAACCGTCAGGTCATCAAGTCGAAGCAGTCCGGCAGCCAGACCTTCTCGACAGCGGACTGGCAGGGCCGGAACGAGGACACGATCAATCTTTTCGGGGTCGGGTTAAAACACGCGGCGATCAAGGGCAAGCTCGATGTCGGCGCTGATTTCATCGTGACCCGGACAAAGAGCGAGATCAGCGTCAACACAGGGGCGGGTAATTCCGCGTTCCCCAATTTCTACACGTCGCGAGACAGCCTGAAGCTCTATGCCGACTACCACCTCAAGGATGACGTCTCGCTGCGACTGGGGTACTGGTACGAACGCTATGACAGCGACAACTGGATGCTCGACGGGGTCGCGCCCAACACGATCCCGAACGTGCTGACGTTTGGCGAGCAATCGCCGGAATACAACGTGCACGTGATCGCGCTGTCGGTCCGATACAAGTTCTAGAACCGATCTCAAAAACCCCTGAAACCAGAAGATCATTAACCACCGAATCACACGGAAATACACGGACCAAGACTGGGACCGGGAAGTAGGCTTTAGTGGAGTGGCAATTTCCGTGTGCTTCCGTGGCGGTGTTTGTTTTTGAGATAACTTCTAGTCACGGGGGCCACCAGGATGGGGCGGTCCAGGCGAGAGACCGAGCCTTACCACACGCGCAGTTTTACCTGGATCCCGATGGCGGTGTCGAGACTTTCATGGACCTTGGGAATGAATGTGAAATTAACCCCAAGGCGTTTCCACTCGACTGCGAGTAGCGGCACCGGGGCAACGAACCAATCGCCGTTGTGATAGGCCGTATAACCGTCGAGAGCGGCCAGGGCAATTCCCGCGCTGAACCTGACGGTCGACACCTCCCAATGCAGCGGCCGCCAGGTGTAGAGACCGTAGCGGCTTCGTTCCCCATCGCTGTTGATGAAGGACCCGCCCATGATCATATGATCATCGGTGATGAGAACTTCCACGCCAAAGCCGACGTTGTCCTCGCGATAGTCCGTATCGCGATCGAGGTGGTAGGAGTAGATGCCCGGATTGATCCAGACCTGGGGCGAAAAATCCGCCGCCGCTGCACCGAGTTGAACGGCGGTGCCAAAAATTCCGGCGCACACTAGGACGAGCGATCGCAGCATGGGTCCTCGCAATCTGATCTCTCTCGGAGATGGGGGGTCAGGTATCCGGTATTCCGCTTCACCCACCAGGCCACCTTCAGCGCACCAGCTGGTTGATCTCGATGATCGGCAGCAGGATGGCGAGCACGATCAGCAGCACGATCCCGCCCATCACGAGAATCATTACCGGCTCGAGCACGGTCAGGAACACGGCGAGGCGCCGCTCGAGCGCCTGGGTCTCGAGCTGAGCGGCGCGCTGGAGCATTTGCTCGAGTCTGCCGCTGAGTTCCCCGCTCGCCACCAGGTGGATCGTAAGCGGCGGAAACGCGCGCGTCGCGCCCAGCGCCCGTGCCAGGCTCTCGCCTTCACGCACGCGCTCGGCGGCGGCCTCGATGGCCTCGCGCATCACCATGTTGGTCATCACGCGCGCGCCGGAATTGAGTGCCGAGAGCAGCGGCACGCCGCCGCCGACCAGAATCGCGAGCGTGCTGGCGAAGCGGGACGTATTCACGCCGCGAATCAGCGTTCCCAGCCAGGGGGTCCGCAACAACAGGGCATGCAAGCTGCGCCGCGGCCCATCGCGGCGCAGGGCCTGGCGCGCAGCGAGCACGGCGCCGATGCCGGCAACCGCGATATAAGGCCATGCCACATTCAGGAAATCGGAGATCGCGATGAGCACGCGGGTGAGCATCGGCAGGCTTTGCCGCGACTGCTGAAACACCTGCACGATCTGGGGCACGACAAACACCAGCAGGCCGGTGACGATGCTGATGGCGACCAGTGAGACCAGGACAGGGTAGAGCAGGGCAAGACCGGTCTTCTGCTTGAGCGCCTGGCGCGCGTCGAGATAATCGGCCAGATGCTGCAGCACCGTGGGCAGCGCGCCGGATTCCTCGCCGCCATGCACCAGGGCGCGGTAGAAATCGGGGAAACTCTTGTCGTAGCTGCCCAACGCGCCGGCAAGCGAGAGTCCGCCCGTAACCTCCGATTTCACTCCGCTCAGCACTTCCTTCGTTATCGGCGTCGTCGCTTCCTCGATCAGTGCGCCGAGAGATTGCTCGACCGTCAGGCCCGACGCGAGCAACGTCGCCAGCTGCCGGGTCACCAGGCTCAGCTCGTTCGAGGCGATGCCCCGTGCCCACGGTTGTCGCGCCCGATCGCGCGCGCGCACCGGATTGACGGCGGAGGGAAGCAGGCCCTGGGCGCGCAACTGGCTGCGCGCCTGGCGCGGCGTGTCGGCCTGCACGATCCCGGACACCGTGCGCCCGGCGGCGTCCAGTGCTTCGTACTGGAATGCCTCCATGCGCTACTCGCGCGTCACGCGCACCACCTCTTCCAGGCTGATCGCGCCCTGGACGGCCCAGCGCATGCCGTCATCGCGCAACGAGCGCATGCCTTGTTTCTCGGCATACAGGCGGAGCACCTGCTCGGATGCCCGGTCATGGATCAGCGCGCGCAAGCCATCGTCGACAGGCAGAAATTCGTAGATGCCGGTGCGGCCCCGGTAACCCGACTGGTTGCAGGCAGCGCAACCCTGGGCGGTATAAAACGTGCCGCCCTGCGTCGGGGCGAATCCCAGCGCTTCGAGTTGCGCGCTGTCGGCGGCAAACGGCTTGCGGCATTCCAGGCACAGGCGGCGCACCAGGCGCTGGGCGACCACCCCGATCAGGCTGGAGGCAAGCAGAAAGGGCTCGACGCCCATGTCGACGAGGCGGGTGACGGCGCTGACCGCGTCGTTGGTGTGGAGCGTGGCGAACACCAGGTGTCCGGTCAGGCTCGCCTGCACCGCGATCTGCGCAGTCTCCAGATCGCGGATCTCGCCGACCATGATGACATCGGGGTCCTGGCGCAAAATCGTGCGCAGGGCGCGCGCGAACGTCATGTCGATCCGGGCGTTGATCGGGGTCTGGCTGATGCCGTCGAGGTCGTACTCGATCGGGTCCTCGACGGTCATGATGTTGAGCGCCTTCGCATCCAGCCTCGAGAGCGCGGCGTACAGCGTCGTGGTCTTGCCCGACCCGGTCGGGCCGGTCACCAGAACGATGCCGTGAGGCTCGCGGATGAGCTTGTCGACGTGCACGAGAGTGGCTTCGTCCATCCCGAGCCGCGACAGGTCCAGCCGCGCCGCCTGCTTGTCGAGCAGGCGCAGCACCACGCGCTCGCCGTGCCCGGTGGGAATCGTCGACACCCGGACGTCGATCAGCCTCCCCGCGACCCGCAGCGTGATCCGGCCATCCTGCGGCAGGCGCTTCTCGGCGATATCGAGCTGCGCCATGATCTTGACGCGCGAGACGATCGCGGAATGCAGTGCGCGCGCCGGTTCGATCAGGTCGCGCAGCGTGCCGTCGATCCGCAGCCGGACCACCGAGCGCGTCTCGAAGGGGTCGATGTGGATGTCGGAGGCGCCGTCCCGCAGCGCCTGCGTGAAGAGAGCATTGATCAGGCGAATGAGCGGCGCGTCGTTCTGGGTGTCGAGCAGGTCCTCGACCTTGGGGATGTCCTGGAGCAGCCTCGATAAGTCCAGATCCTGCGCCAGGTCATCGGCCAGAGCGGCCGCGCCGGCGTCCGCGTCGCGGTACAAGGCCGTGAGCAGGTCGTCGAACTCGTCGGCGTTGAGGCGGCGTGCCTGCAGCGGCAGGCCGAGCGTGCGGCGCACTTCAGCCAGTGCGCTCGCGTGCGCGCCGCTGCGAACGGCCACGTGCGCCAGGCCGTCGGACAAGGCGGTGACGACAACGCCGTTGGCCTTGGCGAAGGCATACGGAACCGCAGGCTTGATCATTGCGTCGGGAAGGGGGACTCGTCACCGGCCGTCGCCGCCGTGTCGGTCTCCGGTGCCGGCTTGCTGGCTGCGGCTGCCGAGTTGCCGGCGCCCGGAGCAGACTCGGCGGATTCTGCTGGGGCCTTGCCGGCCTCTGCCGGCGCAGCGCCCGGGCGCGGCGGCAGCGTGGGCGGCTCAAAATCCGGAAGACCGGGCCTGGCGACCGGCTTGGACTTGATCTGTTCGCCCAGGAGGTAATCGTAGCGGTCGCGGGTGATGGCTTCGGCGCTCTCGGGGTTGCGGAGCAACGTCGGCCGCAGGAACACCATGAGGTTGGTCTTGATGCGCGAGCGCGTGCTGTATCTGAAAAGCCCGCCGATCACGGGGAGATCGCCGAGCACCGGAACTTTCTGCTCCCCTTCCTTGAGGTCTTCCTGAATCAGCCCGCCGATCACGACGATCTGGCCGTCGTCCACCAGCACGGTCGATTCCACGGCGCGTTTGCTGGTGATGATCCCGGACAGGGTGCGCTCTTTCACGCTCGACACTTCCTGGAAAATGTTGAGGCGGACTGCGCCGCCTTCCGAGATCTGCGGCTTGATTCGCAGCGTGAGGCCGACGTCCTGGCGGTCGATCGTCTGAAACGGCGTCGGCGTGGTCGCTGCCGCTGTGACCGCGTACTGGCCGCTGACGATCGGAACGTTCTCGCCGATCACGATCTTTGCTTCCTCGTTGTCGAGAGTCAACAGCGTCGGTGTCGCCAGGATGTTGCTGTTGGCATCCTGTTCCAGGGCGCGGACCAGGACGTTGAGGTTCAGAATTTCGCCGATGCCGGGTAATGTGACGGTCCCTCTGACGATGCCGACATTCAACCCGGGCCCGATTTGACTCGGGTCTACGGAAAGGCCAACGATATTCTGGGACTGATCGCCGAAATTGGTCCCGCCGAAAGCCTGTGTGTTGCTCTTGCCCAACCCGCTCAGGGTCTGCCACTGGACACCGAGTTCCGCGGCCTTGTCGGCCTGCACTTCGGCAATCAGCGCTTCGACGTAGATCTGGGCCCGGCGGGTGTCGAGTTTTTCCACCGCGGCGCGCAGATTGTTGTAGATCGCATCGGGGGCCGTGATGATGATCGCGTTGGTGGCTGCATCCGCCTGGATGATGCCGGGCGACAAGGCAGCGGATTGCGTCGGGGCCTGCTGTGGTCGCGCCAACGGGGATGTGGGGGCAGGCGCCGGTGCCGCCGCGGGCGCAGCTTCGCTCATGTAGACCGCGCGCAATACCTCCGCCAGCTTCACCGCGACGGCATTCTTCAGATAGATGACGTGAATATTGCCGCCCGCGCCGGTCGGCGAATCGAGCATCGCGACCAATTGGCGCACCCGGAGCATCCGTGACGGATCGCCGGCGCGGGCGAGCACGCTGTTCGTGCGGGCATCCGCGGTAATCGTGAACTGACTGGAAGGGTCATTCGGCCGCGTCGGCTCCGCCAGCAGGCGGCTGATCGTTTGCGCGACGTCGACTGCCGAGGCGTGGCGCAGCGGAATGATGACCGGATCGGTGTCGTACGGCTGATCGATCGCCTGGATGATTTCTTCGATGCGCTTGAGGTTGCTGGCGTAATCGGTCACCACCAGCGTGTTGTTGGTCGTATAGGCGGTGATCGCATTGTTGGGAGCGATCAGCGGACGCAGTACCGGCACGATCTGCGCCACCGATCCATGTTGCAGCTTGAACACCTGCGTCTCGATGGTGCCCCCGCCGGCGCGCACACGGTCCTTCGGGCCCGCCGTCGGGCTCTGGTGCACTTTGGCTTCGGTCTCGGGAACGATCATGACGACGCCGCGGTCCTCGACGGCGGCAAAGCCCTGCAGGCGAATCGCCGACAGAAACACCTCGTAGACGAGGTCTCTGGACACCGGCTTGGCCGACACGATGTTGATCGTGCCCTTGACGCGCGGATCGAGGACAAAATTCTTACCGGTGATTTCACCCACCACCTTGACCACGCCTTCGATGTCGGCATTGACAAAATTGAGCGTGACGGAATCGGCGTCGGCAGGACCTGCTGCCGCATTG
>Ga0209536_100009261_pt1 | contig 14642 bp, 11 predicted proteins | sample DeeMarSeWOR28_12_FD_187461 | JGI IMG/M metagenome (GOLD analysis project Ga0209536, IMG submission 187461) | Marine sediment microbial communities from White Oak River estuary, North Carolina - WOR-2-8_12 (SPAdes) (version 2) | ecosystem: Environmental > Aquatic > Marine > Intertidal zone >...
TGCCAATATTTTCTCTGGGGATTTTCAATCCGGGTTCTTCCAGAAGTATCGCTACAACATCAACCAACCAGAAACGATCCACTTTGCCCAGCAGCTCCGCAAGTTGGCTGATTCCTACCCGGAGCCGAGGTTATTACTCGGGGAAGTCTATGCGGATGACGAGATTATCAAGCAGTACCTCGGGTCTCAGCAGGAGGGGCTCAGCCTGGTGTTCCTGTGGGATTTCTTGAACCTCCGCTCCGAGGCTGGTTATTTGCGTGAAACCCTCCACCATTTTGAGATCCAATACCCGGAGCCTTATTCTCCTGTCCTGGTGTACGGCAACCACGATCACATGCGCTTGAGCGCACGCATCGCTGGGGATCAACGCTTAGCAAAGCTGCTGGCTGTTTTCCAATTCACAGCTCGCGGCGTACCGGTCACGTATTACGGTGAAGAGATCGGCATGTCTGAATTGTCTCTTCCCAAGGACCAGTGGAAAGATCCGGTCGGGATTCGCTTTCGCTGGGTGCCTGGTTTTATTCAGAGGGCAATGAAACGCAATGTTACCCGCGATGGCTGCCGCTCTCCCATGCAGTGGAGTGCTCAAGAGAATGCTGGTTTTTCACCACCGGGAGTTGAAACCTGGTTGCCAGTTAATCAGGATTCCCGCTTGTCCAATGTCTCCAGCCAGATGGATGACCCTGATTCATTATTGAACGTCTACCGGCGTCTCCTGCAAGTTCGCAGGGAAAATCCAGCTCTGCACCGCGGTTCACTGGATGTCATTCCGCAGGATCCAGAAAACCCGGGTCTGCTCGCCTATTCTCGCCTGTTCGAAGGGCAAGATGTGCTTGTCCTGATGAATTTTGGCGCGCGTCAAATCTCGTTCCAGGATGATTCTGACCGCTCCCAGGAAATATTTTCCACCGGTGAGTGGAGCCGGGACCAGGCTGGATTCATCCGGCTGGCAGCTTTTGCTTCTCTTTTACTGAAAAAATAATTTCCTTCGTTGGTTGGGCTGGGGGTCAATTCTCTGCTTGAATCAGTTGCACCTGGGGTAGGGACAGGAATCTTTCTTTCAGAACTTCATCGGATATATGTGCGCTGATATACGCCACGACCTCCCCCGCTTCCTGGTAAAGCTGGGTTCGCGAATCAGCATCTTGTTCCAGTTCAGCTAGGTCTGCTAGAACTGCCCAAAGAATGCGGCGGGATTCTTGCTTCTCTGCCAGCGCTTTCGCCTCCAGCAACGCGTCAAAAGCTCGTTCTGGTCGCCCGAGCCGGATCAATGCGCGCGCCTTCTGGTTCAGCATGTCGGGAACCAGGATTTTCACCTGCTGGTGATGCAACAAATTTATATATCCCTCCACCATTTCCAGCGCTATCTCAATATTATCATTGGCGAGGTGAAGTTCAACATGCAGGGTATAGATATAGGGGTGAAAAATTAATTCGCTGATCGTGGTATACGCGGAACCCAGCTGATCGAATGTCTTCAGGGCTTTTTCAAAGTCACCGGCGTAAAACTCATTTTGAGCGCGATTGACATAATACAGGGGTTTGAAACTCTCGTATTGTTTAACGAAATCTCTGATCAGTGGCTCATACAGCCTTGCTCTCTCCTGGTCACCTAGCATCGCATACAGCCAGGATTGGATCATCTGCGTGGCGACAATTCCTGCTGCAAAATTCGCTTCTTTTGACAGTCTCAAAGTGTTGCCCAGTGCTTCCACGCTCTCGTCGATCTTACCCCGTTCCACAAGGATCGGGCCGATCACGAAATTATTGTAAGCCTGTCCCCAGACATTGTCTATTTTCTCGCTGATGCGCATACCTTCCGCAGCATATTGGAGTGATTTATCGAATTCACCGGCATTGTAGTAACTTTCGGAAAGCGAAGCCAGGTTATCTGCCAGCATCGGAAAATTGCCTACCTTGCGCCAATATGCTTGCGAACTTTCATACGCATCCCAGGCATCATCCAGGCGGCCTAACCGCATATACGGTCGCGCCAGGTCGTGCTCGATGTATGCCCTGACCTCCTCCAGGTCGTGCTCTCGAGCGATGCGCAATCCCTGTTCCCCGTAGCGCACGGCAAGCTCAAGATCATCATCCGAAAAGGTCTGGATCAAAAGTAGGCTCCACAACGACTTTGCCTCGCCTTCAAAATCCTTCAAGTCGATCGCCAGGTTCATCGCCCTGCGGGCTAACTGGGCCCCCAACTGGGGATTAAATTTCACATTCGGCATCGAATAGATCGTCGTCTGCGGCAGCAGCGCGGCTAATTCCAACGAGCGATCAGGGCGTGTGCGCCCCAGCGATTCCAATTCCTCATAATTATCAAGTGCCCCATCAAAATCGTTTATCAGCTCCAGCGCACGGCCTCGGGACAGGTAAAGTTCAGCCAGGCGAATGCTGGTTACATTCAGCTTTAATGCCAGTTCAATCGCTTGCTTGAAATATTGGCTCGCTTCTCGATTGGCAAACAGCTGCAAGGATTGTTTACCCGCCACCTGGTAATACTTCAGCGCCGCCTGGTGATCCCTGGCGGCATAAAAATGATATGCCAACCTGTAGGCTACTTCGAATAGGTTTGCCGCGTACAATTTTTCAATCGCTTCTCCTACCTGGCGGTGATATTCCCTGCGCTGGCGTTTCAGGATGGACTGGTAGGCAGCCTCTCTGGTCAGCTCGTGCCGGAAGGAATATTCCATCTCAGGGGATTGGGTCCCGATTTGGATCAATCCCATGCGCAGCAAGTTTTCCAACTGGCTTTCCAGGTCGGGGATATCTGGGCTGATTTCAGCCAGTACGGCAATATTAAAAGACCTCCCGACCACTGAGGCCATTTGCAGAGTACGCCTGGATTCAAAATCGAGGCGATCGATCCGTGCCAGTAGCAGGGCATGCAGGTTGTCTGGGATATTAAATTCCCGGTAGTTATCAACAAGTTTCCAGTAAAAGCCATCTTCTTCCTGTTGGATCACCCCTTTTTCAATCAGCGTACTCACAATTTCCTCGATGAAGAATGGGTTTCCTTCGGATTTCTCCAGGATGGCTTTTCGCAAATCATCGGGTAACTCGGCGATCTGCAGGATATTATCAACGAGCTGGTTGCTGTCGTTCTCTGTAAGCGGCGGAAGGATAATTTCCACTGCTCTCGAAGCATTCGAGGCAGCAGAATCTCTCAAACTCCAGGCGGGAGCATCCTGGTGTGGCCGCAAAGCACATACGAAGAATATCGGCACCTGCTCAACCAGCTCGAAAAGATGCCCGATGAGTTCAACGGAAGCTGGGTCTGCCCACTGCAGGTCATCCAGGACCAGGATCAAAGGTTTTCCCATTGCTTTGAAAGTCCACAAATCCAGCATACTGGCATAGATTTCTCGTTTCAGCACTTCACCTCTGATAGGGGAAGATTCCGCCTCAATATCTTGGTCTGCAGCGACCAGGATTTCATAAGTATTGAGAATGCGCGTTTGTTGATCATCTGGGAGTGAAGTTAAGGTTTTCCTTACCTTCCTTCGTAGCACTTCGAGAGAATCATCATCCTGGATCTGGCAGGCCTGCCGCAGGGGTTCAACGAAAAGCCCGTATGGACGATTCATTTCATATGAAATACCGCGCGATTCAAACCACTGGTAGCGCCCGACCTGATCCTGCTCGAAGACCGCGTGCATCTCGTCTATCAGGCGGCTTTTTCCCAGGCCGGCTTCTCCCACCAGCGTCAAGATCTGCCCCTGCCCGTTGGAGAGCTCCCGGAACATGGACTGGATGGTCTTTATTTCCCTTGTGCGCCCCACCAATGCGGAGTTTATTCCAGCAATACCGCGTGCTCGGCTGGGTATCTCTTTTCTCGCCACAACACGGTAAACTGGGATCAGGGCATGTTTTCCCTTGATCTCAATCTCCCCGATAGACTCTGCCTCGATCCAGGGTGCCACCAGCCGGTAGGTTTCTTCAGTAATCTGGATCGTTCCAGGTGCCGCGGTTTGTTCCATGCGGGAAGCCAGGTTAACAGCATCTCCCATGGCTGTATATTCCCCGGCTTGGGGTGTGCCTACTTCTCCCACAACGGCAATCCCGGTGTTGATCCCTACCCTGACATCGAAATCAAGGTTAAACTCTACTGAAATGCGCTTGCGAAAAGCCTGGACACCTTTTTGAATCTCCAGGCCAGCCAGGACAGCCCTTAATGGGTCATCTTCATGGGCTGTTGGTGCCCCGAAAAAAGCCAGCATGGCATCACCCATCAAGCGCGCCACGGTCCCCCCGTACCGGATCACTGGCTGGGTGAAATACGTAAAAGCTTCGTTCATCATCTCGGCCCAATCTTCCGGGTCAAGATTTTCAGCCAGTGCGGTCGATCCGGCCACATCCGCAAACAGGATCGTAACCACCCGCCGCTCTGCTACCAGTTTTCGACTCGCAGGCTGCGCGATTTCGCTGCTAATCAATTCATTCCTCGATTTAACTAGTTCCTGAATCCCACCTTGTCAACGTAGCACCACATCCAGTCCTCACCAGGTTCAAAAGACTTAATAATCGGGTGGCCGGTTTCTTTGAAGTGCTTCGTGGCATGTTTATTCTTTGAATTATCACAGCATCCCACGTGCCCACAGGTCAGGCATAAGCGCAGGTGAACCCAGGTATCACCCATGCGCAGGCATTCCTGGCAGCCTTTACCACTCGGTACGACTTCAACGATTGTATCCAGATGTGTGCACTTTGTTTCAGGTTTCTCGGACATAATTACTCCTTTTTGATGTATTATAACTTCTTTACGCTGATCTGGTGGTGAATATTCTGCACATTTCACTTAAATAACCCGAATTTCCGGATTTCTATTGGTTTATCATTCCAATTTATCATTTTATCTTGTAAAATAAAAAGCAGGTAATCATTAGCTGGAAAATATAATTCATTACTTTCGAATAATATTGTTCTGCATGCTGCATGAAGCTTTGTTGGAGATTCATGCCTGAGCGTTTACAAAGGAGATTCTGAACAATATAAATTTGTTTGCATGAAAGGAGGATACCTACCCGGATACTGATATTCAACCCTCAACTTCCATAACACTTTTCATATTTCATCATTCAAGACAGGAGGATAATCAATGGAACCCATTCAAGAATTCTTTACCCAGCCACTGGGTAGTTTGATCTTAAACTTGTTGATCGCCTTGGTAATCCTGGTTGTTGGCTATATCGTAGCCAGGATACTCGGCAGCATCACCCGGCGCTTGCTAAATCGAATAAAGCTCGACAATCGTCTGGTCGAATGGCTCAGTGATCCAGAGCACCCGCGAGAATTTAATGTTGAGAACATCATTGCTTCCGTTGTGTTCTGGCTGGTGATGCTTTTCGTTCTGGTCGCATTCTTTGAGCGCCTTAACCTGATGGGACTTGCCAGCCCAATCCAAGCCTTTCTCAATAATTTCACCACAGATTACTTGCCACGCCTGGTTGGCGCAGGTGTTCTGCTGTTTGTAGCCTGGCTGGTTGCTGCAGCTTTGCGATTCCTTGTCCTCAGGGGCGGCGGCTTGTTGAAATTGGATGAAAGACTCTCCAAGTATGCAGCCCTCAAGGAAGAGGAACAGGTTTCCTTTACTGAGACCCTGGCAGTTGCCATCTACTGGTTTACGCTGCTCCTGTTCCTGCCATCTGTACTTTCAGCGCTTGGAATCCAACAAATTGCAGATTCAATCCAGGTAATCTTCGGCCAGATCTTTGACTATGTACCCAATATACTTGCCGCGGCAGTCATTGTGCTTGTCGGCTGGTTTATTGCCCGTGTCGTACGACAGGTGGTGGAAGGATTGCTTAAAGCCATTGGTACTGACAAGGCAGGGCAACGGTTAGGCCTCTCGGAAGACAGATCCTTGACCGAAATCGTGGGACTGATCCTGTATATCTCCATCTTTGTTGTGGCGATAATCGCCGCACTGGATGCGCTCGATATCCCGGCGATCACCGTACCTGCTACCCAGATGCTTAACACCTTCATCAACGTAATACCCAACCTGATCGGCGCTGCACTGATCCTGGTTGTTGCCTATTATGTTGGGCGCCTCGTTGCGAACCTGGTCCGTGATTTACTGAGCGGCATTGGTTTGGACACAGTACCGGAGAAGTTGGGCATTACCTGGAGCACGACCACTCCCCTCTCACAGTGGGTCGGCTACCTGATCCTGGTTGCCATCATGCTATTCGCCGTCGTTTCCGCCACGGAAATGCTCGGTTCAGAAGCGCTGACAGGGCTTATGAACGTCTTCATCGGCTTCTTCTGGAAGGTTGTGCTTGGCGTGGTGATCCTGGGCATCGGTTTGTACTTCGCCAACCTGGCTTACAATGCGGTCATGAAAACCGGCATTAACAATGCCAATTTCATCGGCAGGCTAGCGCAGGTCGCCATCGCCGTCTTTGCTGCAGCCATTGCGCTGCGGGAGATCGGCGTCGCCAACGAGATTATCAATCTCGCCTTTGGTATCACATTGGCAGCCCTTGGTTTGGCTGCTGCGCTGTCATTTGGCTTGGGTACACAAAAAATCGCGGAAAGAGAGCTGGACAGCTTCCTGACCAAGATGCGCGAACCCAAGGACGAGTAGTTGGTCTCGAGCTTCAAATGCTCACAATCCAAACTGCCCAGGTAACAACTCACCTGGGCAGTTTTTCTGTCTCTCCATGAATGAAATTCAACAAAATTTTTGATAATTTTCGAACCCATCATTTCACATTCCCCCCTATCATATCCTTTACTTCATGTCATAACCGTTCCCAAATCCCCTGGGATAAACTCCAGAGGGTATCCACCCATCCGGCCGCGCAAGAATAGATTCCCGTTTTCACGGGAATGACACGATCACCCCAATGAATTATCTATTTCAATCTCAGCCCCCCATTTGAGCTAGGTCCCCCTGCGGCTCTCCCGCCTGGAAACCCAGGCAAGCACAGCGATCAACACCACGATTAGCCCGATCAAGATAAAAATATCCGTCGACACCTGGGACCAGGACGCATCCTTTTGACTGATCTCCATCAGCGGACCGATCATGTAGTAGGTGGGAAAGATCTTCCCCACCCACCCGGGAATTATGGGGAAAAGGTAGATAAAAAGCGGCGCATACAGCAGTAGCCCCATGGCTTTGATCACCGCGAACAGCGTGTTGATATCCTTCATGAATACCCCCATGAGGACGCCCATCGCAGCCGCCATGACCGCACTCAAACCGAGCACGCCGGATAGCAGGTATGGCTGGTTGCCAAATGCCCTGTTCAAGGACAGCACCACCAGCGCCACGAAGATGCTCACCAGGAACCCAAAGAACCCCTTGGCGATATACACATCTGCAAACGTGGTGGGCGTGATCACCAGTGCCTTGATCGTCCTTTTTTGTTTCTCATCGACCAGGGATGTGGCCGGTACCAAGGTGCCGCCCATGAAAATCGCCATGAAGACGATGAAGGGAAACAGCCGCTTTTCCCAGGGGATATCATCCCCATCACCCAGCGAAGTGGTCAGGATCTGCACCGGCACCTCCTGCCCGATCATCTCCCGCACCAGCACAACCAGCGTGGTCGCGATCGCGGCCCGGTTCTTCATCAAGCTTTCACCCCACAGGTAGGCGTCCAGCTCCGCCTGCTCATTATTAAGCAGGTCTTCGTCAAACGCCTCAGGAATAACAATCCCGAAGTCAACCCCACCGCTCTCCACCGCTGAGCGTAAAATTTCTTCCGTATCATAATTCTTCGCTTGAAGGGCTTCCGTGTCTCCCAGCATTGAAGCCAGCTGCGAGTTGCCCTGGTCATGGATACCCAGCTTGGGTTTTCCCGTGAACAGGGTCCCGAACAGCAGGGATACGATCAGCGAGAGCACGACGGGGATCACCACCGCAAAGACGAAGATGAAATTCTTCGAACTGTGCCGCAGCTCTTTACCGATTAGTACGAATACTCTGCGGATGCTCATGCGATTTTTCTCCTTAATGCCGTGATGCCCAACCAGAGGAAAATTAGGTCGATCGCCAGCAGGATCGCCAGGTTGGTCGCTGCCAGCTGCAGGGGTATTCCGTAGTTAAATGCCCGGTTCAGCGTATCTACCAGGTAGTAGGATGGGATCAGCTTTACCCAATTGGTGATCGTACCAGGGAAGATAATCCCCATAGCTGGCAGGATCAGGATCAGGATCGCCAGCACACCCCAGGCCAGGATACCCATCAGGTCTTTTCCTGTAGAAGCTAACAAAAAACCTACCCCGGTCGCCAATAAAGCCCCCAGGATCAAGGCAATGATGATGATCAGCGGCTGGTTATTCAAGCCGCCTGTAATAGCCACCAGGATGAATGCCTGACCAAAAGCCATGCCGATCCCGGTGATGCTCTTCCCCGTAAACAGCTCACGCACCCGTAGCGGGGTAATCAAGAGTGCTTCCAACGTGCGCGCCTCGATCTCACCACTCAGCAAATTCGCCAATCCCAGGGTTTCAAAAATCAGGATGAATACCGCGATCATCGGCAGCATGCGGTCCCGCAACGGGATCTGTTGCCCGACCAGGTCCTCCCCCAGGATCTCTTCATTTACATCGATGTTCAGGGGTTGCCCGACCATGAGAAAGGAGAGCTCTTTAAGCAGCAGGACGTAGATGTCCTTCGCCTCCTGGGGTAAATCCGCAGGGAAGAATACCTCCACTTGCGGGTTTTCGTTGGTGGCCAGGGCTTCCTGGAAACCATCCGGGAAAGCGAACCCCGCCGTGATCTCCGCGTCCAAAATAGCATCCTTGAGATCGGTGACTGAATCCGCATAATAGATTTCCAGGCTCTCTTCAACCAGCTGCTCACTGATTTCCTGCGGCAGTTGGTCCGCCACAAAACCCACCCTTAATGTCTCATCCACATCGGAGGGCATCACCAGGTAAATCACGATATACGCGACCAGCGCGCCAACAGTCGTGAAGGCGAAAAAGCGATTCCTGAAGAAAAGTGATACGTCTTTGGAAACTAGTGTTCGGATCGAGTACCAGTTCATCCAGCCAGTCCTCTCCCCGTGATTTGAATGAAAATGTCCTCCAGCGTTGCTTCTTCGCTGTGGAGTGTGATCACCTGCTCCTCGGAAAATAGCTCGCGCATCGAGTCCGCTGTGCCGGGTTCGTCCAGGAAAATTTCCTTGCTCACCAGCTTGCCATCCGGTCCAGCCACCTGGACTTTGATTGCCCTTTTGCCGTATTTCTGCTTGAGATTGTGCGGGGTATCCAGGGCCGCGATTTCGCCCTGGTCGATGAACGCCACCCGGTCTGATAATTTATCCGCTTCGACCATGTCATGGGTGGTCAGGAAGACCGTTGCGCCGCGGGCACGTTCCTCCAGGATGATGTTGCGGATTGTTTCAGCTGAAACAGGGTCCAGTCCTTCCGTTGGTTCATCCAGGAACAAAATATCCGGCTTGTTTATCAGCGACCTGGCAACCATCAGCCGCTGCTTCATGCCTTTAGAGTAGGTCTCAACCCGGTCCTTGCCCCGCCCATCTAGGCCGATCCGTTTCAGGGCAGCCTCAGCATCGAAATCTTTCACCCCGAATAGCTTGGCGAACAAGTTCAGGTTCTCGATCGCGCTCATCTGCTCGTACAGGTTGGTGATTTCAAAACACACACCGATGCGCGCCTGGACCTTCTCGGTCTCTTTCACCACGTCCATGCCCAGCAGTGTTGCCTTGCCTTCCTGGGGATGGAGCTGCCCGGTAAGCATCTTCACCGTGGTCGTTTTACCAGCGCCATTTGGCCCCAGGAAACTTAAAATCTCCCCCTTCGCGACCTGGAAATTGATATGGTCGACCGCTTTTACTTTCTCATAGTTGTAGGTCAGCTGGTCTGCGATGATAGCTGGTGTCACCATGACTCCTCCGATATCACATTACCCGCGGCAGGCGAATAATTATTCTCGAACCAAATAATTATATCTGAATCAGGGAAAATCCCGGGTGTCTTCTACCCGGGTAATCAATCTATACTCAGGCGGTGACCATTATCATCCAGCCACTGGATGTGTTTGCGGTATCCAGGAACGATACTACCAACAGCATCCCAATACCTCCTGGAGTGATTCCGGATGCGCAGGTGGACCAGTTCATGGATGATCACGTAATCGATTACTTCCAGGGGAGCCATCACCAGCCTGTAAGGAAAATTCAGCGACCCCTTGGGCCCACAGGAACCCCAGCGTGTCTTTGCCCCATTGATGCGAATCGCGGTATAGGCGTACCCGTTACGTTCAGCCAGCTCTGCGGTGCGTGGTTTGATCACCGCTGCTGCCTGCTCCCGGTACCACTTCTCAAAAACACGCCTGGCATTTGCCTGCCATTGCGATGCCAGCTGGAACTTTCCATTCAGTACCAGGGATTTTTTTTGGTTTGTCACCACGGTCAGCGGGTAGCTCTCACCCAGGTAAAGGAACTGCTCGCCATCGATAAACTGCTTTGGTGGCGCCTCCTCCATCATCTGGTGTGCCAGCGCCTGCTTCTTGAGAATCCATGTCTTTTTTGCATTCACCAGGGCATGAATCTCTGCATCGTTTGCATGGTGAGGCGCACGCACAACCAATTTACCATCCGGATGCACCTCCAGCGAGATCGTGCGCCGCCTGGATCTCACGAGCCGGTCAATCGGAACCGTAGAACCTGTCCCCTTCACCCTGCGGTCACCTCGAAGACATGCGCCTGCCAGGCAGGCAAGTCCAGGTAGAGTCCGAATTGTTCCAGATCATCCCCGCTGCGCGTGAACTCGTTATCAGCCAGCAGGTCTCGGAGATGAATTGCTCTCCCCTCCAGGTTTTCCCACGGCAGGCGCACGTAGCATTGACCCTGGTGTGATGAATAATTCACCACCACCAGCAGGCGACCATTTTCCTCTTCTGACCAGGAAAAAGCCACGAAACTATCCCAGGTCCAGTTGCTCTGCCAGGCTGGCAGGCATTCCAGCAGCTGCCATTCTCCCTCCCGCAGGAGCGGTTTGCGAAGTAGCTTCAGCAATTGCGAATACATGTTCCAGGCCTGCGGATCCGGGTGCTCTTCGGGTGTCCGGCACAGCTGCATCGGGATATGGATGCGGTTACCGTACAGCTGTCCCTGGTGGAAGAAGCGCATCCCGGGTGTCAGGAAGGTGATCACCGCGGCTGCCTGGTGAACCTGGGGTGGTATCGCTGTTGCAGCGCGCAACTCGTCATGGTTTTCCAGGAAGCGTACCAACCTGGATTGGTATTCCAGGCCTGCCAGCAGGTGTTCCCGCACGGGCCGGGCTTCCTGGGCTCGCAGGCGGTCATACAGCCGCTTATCGTAGGTGTAGTCAAAACCCAGCTCCTGCAGGGTCCACTCCAGGTCCCAATACACCTCCGCCATGAAGGTGAAGCCTGGTTTCACAGCCCGGGTTTCCTGGATCGCTTTTTCCCAGAAGGGCTGCATCTCGACCCCCCAGGTGTTCTCAAACACCTCCGGTAGGACCAGCATGGCCATATCGCAGCGTACGCCATCGCACAGCTCAGCGATGTGCTGCAGTTCCCCCCGCATGGCTTCTTGCAGCGCTGGATTGCCGTAATTCAGCTGGAAGGTATCCGACCAGCCCTTGAAAAATGGGTCCCGCCCGAAGGCAACAACCCTTTCTGAGCCTGGTACCCGGCCGTAATTATAAGGTTGTCGCCGCAGCAGGTCCTCGCTACCAGGGATATAATAATCCGGGTGCAGTGTCAGCCAGGGATGGTCGTGGGCTGTGTGGTTGGGGATGAAATCCAGCAGCAGGCGCAAGCTTTCTGACTGGAAGCGCTCCCGCAGCAGGTTCAACCCATGTTCGCCTCCCAGGTCGGGGCTAACGACATAGCCAGTATTCGCAAAGGGTGAGCTGCATACATCCTCGGACTGGTAATCTGGTAGCACATCATGGAGGACCTGGCGCAGCTCCGGCAGCTCGAGCGCAATCTGCCGTCCCACTTCGCTCGTACGCCAGACTCCCAGCAGCCAGATCCAGTCGAATCCCAGCAAGGCGATCCGCTGCAGCTCCTCCTCCGGAACGTTCGCCAGCGTGATCGCCTGTCCGTACTTGGCAGTTAAGCCGCGCAGCCAGACCCGGGTGTTAATTTGGTAGATAGATGGATATAACGTGGCCATGAGATTACTTTCCCTCCCGGCTACAGACTTGATGCCCCGATAAAGCGGATATTGTTATGAAGCATGAATTCAGCACGTTTCACATCCATTATTGCACAAAACTCATATCGCGATCAAGACCACCGCCAAGATTACCAGCATCACACCAACCCACTGCCGGCGGGTCAATTTTTCCTTCAGGATCACCCAGGCCAGGAACACCGTTGCCGCTGGATAAAAGGAAGATAATACTGCGGCGATATCCAGACGTCCGTATCGGGTAGCAAAGATATACAACAGGTTGCCAGCGGTATCAAAAATGCCAGCCAGGGCGATCAGCAGCAAGCTGCCCCGCAGGGCAGTCTCGAACCTGCCCAGCAGAATTGCTATCGCCAGGATGAAGATCACCGATGAACTGCGGGCAAATACCAGTGGCCAGATTGCCGATTCTTCGCTCGCCCGGGCGATCACGATGTAAAACAATCCGAAACCGAGGCCAGCCAGCATCGGCAAGCCCAGGTCTTTGAGCTGCAACCTGGTAATGCCATCTCCACTGGAAATCGTCCATACCGCAACCAGCGCCACCAGGATACCGAACATCTGTGTGATTGTGGGTAATCCGCTCTCCCACTGGCTGAACACGACCGGCACAACAGCCGCTGTGACCGCTGTCAGCGGAGCCACGACACCCATCGGTCCCCGCGCTAATCCCGAGTAAAGCGCTACCAGGCCAACCGCACTGCATATACCCCCGATGCCTCCCAGCAGGACAGCTTGTGAAAATATGGGTTCTGGTGAGACCAGGTAAACGCCTGCCAGCAGGAGCAACAGGCTGATAAACTGCGATATCACCACCACGCTGTAGGCACTTGTGCGCTTCGAAGCCATCCCTCCGCTGAAATCCCCCGCGCCCCAGGAGAAGGCGGATGATAAGCCCAATATTACGACGAGAATTTCGTTGCCAGGCATGGTTAATTCATCATATTCTATCTCGAAACCCGCCTGGAGTTCACCCATTTTGAGCAACTTTAACCTAGTTCAATATTCGGTGATCCAGCTTGCGAACCAATAAATCTCGTCTTGACATCTTGTAACCTTTATGTTACTATTTATGTAGCATAAGTTACTATTCGGGTATTAGTCGTTACTTATTAGAAGGAGATTGTGATGACTACACAAATTGAAATCTTCGATCGCAGCCGCAAGCGCTACCGCAGCGGATTGCTGATCGGTTCGTTTATTTTCCTGCTCGCCTGGTTTGGATATATCCTGGTGCGGGTCTCGCCGCGCCCAATGGAGCTCTTCCACACCATCGTCCTGGTGGTATTGATCGCCTCGCTGGTAGTGCAGGCTTACTATGCCCTCCGCACCACCCTGCTGGAGCGTCAGATTCGCAAGGATGCCAGGCTCAATGAAGCCCTGAACAACGAATTGATCGAGCTGAATGAGTTGAAAGCTTGGCGAGCGGCATTTTTTTCTGTGTTGATCTTCATCCTGATCACCGGAGTTTTCTCCTTTTTTGTTCCAATCAAGGACCTGATGCTGGTGCTGCTCACCCTGCTGCTGGTCGGTTTCGGCGCGCACAACCTGGCAGTTTACCTGCTGGACAGGTAGCCCAATGGCTGATAAGAAACTTTCCAACACCCTGAAGGTCCACCGGGCGATCAAAGATATGACCCAGGAAGAGCTGGCCGAAAAGGTGGCGGTTACCCGCAAGACGATTAACACCATCGAGAACCGCAAGTACATCCCCTCAACCTACCTGGCATTGAAGCTCGCCGAAGCACTGGACACCTCGGTCGAAGCGCTGTTCCAGATCGACTCACGGGATGGGAGATCCGCCTGACATCACTCTAGTTCCCGCAGGTTCTTTGATAGAGAATAATCTGATCGCGTCATCACAGCAAGCCCGGAAAATACACCTATACGCAAAAACCAATCATATCTTGCACCCACTTCTTCATAGTACAATCCGCCCCAGGACCCCGTCATGATAGATCCAGACCAGCTGCAGCGCATTACCCTTTCCATACCCTTCTTGCATGATGCTGACCCCCAGCTGCTGCGTGATTTCCAGCAGCACGCCTACCTGGCGCGCATACCCACCGGCAGGGATATCTTCCTCGAAGGCGACCAGGTGGAAGCGCTGGCCTTGCTGGTATCCGGCGTGGTGCGGGTCTACAACATTGGCGCTACCGGGCGCGAGATCACCCTCTACCGCTTTGGCCTGGGGGATTCCTGCATCCTCAGCGCCAACGCCATCTTCAACCAGCAGAATTTTCCTGCCATCGCCACCGTACAAGAAGAAGCGGAAGCGGTAATGATCCCGGCTGCGGTCTTTCGCGATTGGGTGGACCGCTACGAGCTGTGGCGTAATTTCATCATCAACCTGCTCTCGCAGCGCCTCTCCAGCCTGATGGCGGTCATCGATGAAGTTGCCTTCCAGCGCATGGACACCCGCATCGCCGCGCTTCTACTTCAGCGTGCCGCTAGCGAGCACCCCATCCGCATTACCCACCAGGAGATCGCTGC
>Ga0209536_100009262_pt1 | contig 14642 bp, 12 predicted proteins | sample DeeMarSeWOR28_12_FD_187461 | JGI IMG/M metagenome (GOLD analysis project Ga0209536, IMG submission 187461) | Marine sediment microbial communities from White Oak River estuary, North Carolina - WOR-2-8_12 (SPAdes) (version 2) | ecosystem: Environmental > Aquatic > Marine > Intertidal zone >...
AGTGATCCTGCTAGAACGATATCGATATCTCCATCATTATCCATGTCTCCCAAAGCTATGCCATCTGCACCGACAATGATCTCATTTTGACCGAATCCCGCAGTACCGCCATGATGACCTGTTCCATCGTTCCTCGCTCTAATTCTATCACTACTCTCTCTGATAGTGATAAGCTAGCTGCAGTCATTGCAGAAATCCTGTCTTCGTCTGTACTAGTATATAAAGCACTGGCAATTGGTAATCCATCCCTAGTAACAACAGCAAGGCCTTCTAGATCTGGAATTCGACTTTGTACCTCTTTTAAAATACGTTCGATTTCCTGAAGACGATCCATTATCTCTGTATCGTTATTGTTAAGCATAGGAACACCAGTAACTATGTTACCTTCTAACGAAATTTATCCTTCTAAGTTTATAAGCGTTTTTAAATAATTTTTGATGCCTTTTGAGACAAAAACTGAGATTGAAATAATGATTGATGGAAATATGTTTAACAGTTTGGATTATATGATGGTCCATTTATTCTCAAAGTTAAACTTAATTCAAGATTAATAAAATTCATCTTTTTTATGCGATTACTGATATTCTAATTGTCTCATTACTAAAATAATGGATTAAATTTATCTTTTGGAGTATAACTGGTTTAGAAGTAAATCCTCCTCAGAAATTACATATATTACCTCAAATTTCCCCAGAATAATTGATTGTTAATCATGAGGTATTTTTAAATAGATTTCTCATAAAAATATCCTTAATTTTAAATATAAGAATTCATTGAGTTAATTATTTGCTCTAATAAAAATTAATTCTCATTTACAAATGACCAATAATTTACGGTCAATTTAATCAATTCTAATTATGTAAAAAAGTTTTTCAAATAAGGAAAAATAGAAGCAAAAAACCTGAATAAGCTGTTAAAAAGCTATAATAGTCATGAAAAAAAGACTTTAATTCAGGTTGAAAAGGAGCTAAATCCATATGGCAGAAAGCAGTAAAATAAATTTTTATGTAGGAACTTTCTTATTTGTAATAGTGGGATTTTTTGTTAGATTAATAGTAGAAGATATTTTAGATGATATCGCACCTACTACACCTATTCTCGAAATATTCACCCCATTTAGAGTTGGAATGATCTTTTCTGTAATTGTAATGTTTGTTTTTCTTTTTGTTATATATTGGGGTTCTACTCTATTTATCAATACTGGAGAAAAAACAGGAATCCTCTCATTAACATTTTTAATTGCATTAATTGTGGCTACTTTAGCTATGCTACTAGCTTATATTATCCATACCTTACTTACTTCGAGTTCAGTGACAATAAATCTTGATCTGTTACTAGATAGCTTTTTCATCGTCTTACCTTTAAGTGTAGCCCCTGCTATCGCAGCTGTTTTTGGTTATAGTAATAAATCAAAATAATTAAACTATTTCTCTCTTTTTTTTCTTTTATAATAGGTAGGACATTAAATGACGCAACTAGATGATGTTGTAATTATTAGCGCAAAAAGATCAGCTATTGGAGAATTTGGTGGAGCATTAAAGGATTTACACGCCCCTTATCTTGCTGCACCGATAATGAGTGGAATAATTAAGGATGCTGATATTGCTCCTGAATTAGTTCATGATGTGAGATTCGGTTGTTGTATAGAGGATAATCGTTACATGAATATTGCCCGAATTGCTGCATTAAAAGCAGGAATCCCTAAAGAGGTTCCAGCAACAACTATTAATCGTGTTTGCACAAGTGCTATGGAAGCTATTGTCTCAGGAATGCATCAAATACAGGCAGATAATCGAAGGGAAGTTATTCTTGCAGGAGGTGTCGAAAGCATGTCAACCATTCCCTATTTATCGTATACAATGCGGTGGGGACACAGATATTTTGATACTACATTGGTTGACGGAGTCATGGAAGGATTAAAAGCAGGAGGCGATAAATTGATGGGCTTGACAGCTGAAATAATTGCAGAAGAATTTCATTTAACTCGTGAAGAGTTAGATGAAGTTGCTTTTCGATCCCATAGGAATGCACTTGAAGCTAATCAGAATGGCAGATTCAAAGAAGAAATCATACCCCTCCAAATTCAAACACGTGGAGGAGTTTTAACCTTTGAAATGGATGAACATCCAAAAGAATATACAATGGAACAATTTAAATCCATGAAACCAGTATTTAAACCTAAAGGGGGAGTAGTTACAGCAGGTAATTCATCTGGTATTAATGATGGTGCAGCAGGGGTATTATTGATGAGTCAAACAATGGTAGATGAATATGGGTGCAAGCCATTGGCAAAGATTATCGGATACGGAATTGGAGGCGTAGATCCAGATAGGATGGGATTAGGTCCCATTCCTGCAACAAAAGACTTATTCTCAAATCAAAAAGATTATAAATTAGATGATGTTGAGTTAATTGAGGTAAATGAAGCATTTGCTGCAACATATTTGGCCACAGAAAAAGAATTAGGGCTAGATCGGGCGATTACCAATGTAAATGGTAGCGGTATCGGTTTAGGTCATCCAGTCGGATGTACAGGTGCACGAATAGTTGTTACTCTTTTGAATGAAATGAAAAAAAGACAGGTTTCCTTGGGTCTTGCTACATTATGTGGCGGGGGCGGATTAGGAATGGCCCTCCTTCTATCTCGAGATTTGTAACTATTTTCAAGCATCTTGTGCATTAGAATTCAGATCTAATCGAAAAAATTCGTCGAGGGTGCTTTGATACTTGCCCTTTTTCTTCTTTTTGTCTGCTAGTTGAATGTTCTCCGTTATTGAAAGTAATTTTTTGGAATCGAACCGAATCTTAAAACAAGCTTTTGATGAGTCGCAGTTATTAAAAAAAGAGAGGTTTCCTTCTGGTGAAAGGCTTAAGTATCCTTTTTCTGTTTCTCGGCATCGACATAGAATCTTTTCTTCATTATTTGTGTTATTTGTATCTTCTAATTTCCGGAAAAACCTCTCAAATGGCATTTATGAATTATACTCCATAGATGGTTGATAAACAATTCAGCATTGTGCAATTATTTATTTTTGTCGGCTATATAAGGGTTTGTATCTGTAGGTTAGTACCGAACCTAGAGAAAATGTACACATATATATCAATGGACGTAAAATTTAAAGTGGTTTGTAAGAAAGTGAACTCATTGGAAACTATGCTGGAATTTAATCTCTAAATCACGATAGAATTGTATTTTAAAATTCTAAACCTCTTAGTTAATAAAATGATGGTTGAAGATAGTTCTAAAATACTTCAAATATACTCATAAAATGAACAGAGAAAAGGATCATAATTTTTCTTCGTTTTAAAGAAAAATTTAAAATCAAATTTATTAAACTTTTATGAATAAAGAAGGAGATTAAGTCTATAAACACCATATATATTTAATTCTCGTTGAAGATAGATAGGAGAATGGACTGGATGGATAAATATTCGCTATTAAGTGGAGGAGAGCTATACGATTTAATGATTAATTGGGATAAACGTTTAAAAAGGGAAATTCCCTTTCTTAATTACTATTTAAAAGAGATAAAAGGATTTAACGGGAAAATCTTTGAAGTTGCATGTGGGACAGGGAGACATCTTGAAGAATTGAATAAATTAAACTATAATTTATTCGGATTGGACATAGATCCCAGTATGGTTGAGATTGCCGAGAATCGTCTTAAAGAGACTGGAATAAAACTGTTTATTGGAGATTTTCTAGATATTAAAAATGTATTAAATCGAGAGCAATTTGATGGAATATTCTGTTTAGGTAATGCCATGGGATTAATTGCAGAATTCTCAAGTTATTCTATTGTAATTCAAAAATTTTCCAAAATTTTGAGGTCAAATGGGATTTTAATCTTTCATCTCTTAAATTTGGCAAAAGAACGAAAAGGTTGGTCACAGCCAAGATATGTAAGTAATGAGGCAGGTGAATTTCTTTTTTTAAGAGGATTTTCAACGTCTGCAACTCATCTACATCCAGAAATTCTAACACTTCACCGTGAAAAATATTCTATAGAATGGAAATTGCATACAACTGGAACAGCGTCAATTCCGCGTATTAACAAGGAAGAGTTGATTGATATTTTAGGGAAAAATGGGATTATTACTTTAAATGTCTTTGGTGATTATGAATCTAATGCTTATAACTCAGAAGAATCAATTGATATGATATTTGTGTGTAAAAAGGTTCCTTAAATGTTTAAAACCTATTATAATGAGAAATTGGTTTGATTCTTTCAATACCAAATTAAATAAATAATATAAATAGATACATTCAATCAGGATATTCATCTTATGATCAATGATAAGTTAATCAGGATGAACTCGAAATATTCTACAATGAGAAATCAGAAAAATATTGATAAACTTATAAAAGTGCTTATTGCTTATTTTTATCTATATGCAGATGAAATTCCAGAACGTCTGATCCTTGAACTTCTTAATTTTAACAAAGATGATAAATTTAAGGTACTAGCTGAATTATTTAATCTACAACTTGAAGATGAGTTATTTAATGAAATTCACCTGAATCAACAATTCTGGGATGATTTGGTAAAATACATTTATTCAAGAAAGGTTCATCAATCTCCGTATCAACTATCAGCTATCTATGAGTCATTAATAACCCGAGCGAATCGTAAGAGAACAGGGGTTTTCTTTTCACCGCAATTTCCTGTAAAATTGACATGCCAATTCAGTTTATTCTATTATTTAATCAATAAATTACCAAATATGAGAAAAGAGCTATTTTCACTGATCTTTGAAAGCAAATCAATCTTTTGCACTGATACAGGCTATAGAGATATAATACTTCAATATTTAAAATCAATTAAAATTCTAGATCCTTCATGTGGAATTGGTATTTTCCTTTATGAGATAGTGCTATTAATAAACGATCTCATTGAACAATTGGAGCATCCAGATTTCACTTCAAGCAATGAGACTTTTCAGATTTGGGGTACTGATATAGATGATGACAGTATAAAATTCGCTAAATTAGTTTTTATAAAGGCACTTTTTTATAAGAAGCCTCAATACTTTGAGATATTGACTAATTTGACTAGAATAAACCTGATTACTCAAAATATTTTTACTTCTAACTTTATATTGGAAAACAAGAGAATAAAAGAACTCGAGTTCGATTTAATAGTTGGTAATCCTCCTTATATTCGTCATCATCGATTATCAAGTTTTGAAAAGAAATTTACTGAACCATTGAATTTTTTACAGGAATTGAAACACCAATATCCTGAAATTAGGATAAATTGGGATAAAAAATCTGATATATTTCTTTTCTTTTTATTCAAATCAATTTCAATTATTAAAAATTCTGGAGTTGTAGCTTTTATTCTTTCACGGTCTTGGATATCCTCCAAATATGCCCATTCTTTAGATCCCATTTTCTCAAAAATTTTTCATATCGATTTACTTTTAGAAATGCCCATGGAAACATGGTTTGATGCTGATATAAAAACACATATTTTTATAGGACATAAAATCAACTTCAAATCTAAATCATGCTTTTTAACGGATTTGATTTTTGTTAAAAACTTCAATGAGGGATTTATTAGATCTTTAAAAATTTTTAACGAATATGTTAAAGTTACTAATCTAAAACCGAAAATATTGCCAATTAATTTAATTACTCTAAGGTATCTTGAGGATAATAATCTTCGACAAAGAAGAATAGACCAAATTGAAGTTTTTTACCAAAATAGATTGGATTTTTCCCCTTTTTGTCGAATCGATTATTTTTATATGTCAGATATTCTTTTAGAAATGCTTTCAAAGCATTCAAATATATTTTCTTATCTAAAGAATATAGCTAAGGTCGAAATGGGTTCTACTACAGGAGCAAATGAATATTTTTACCTAAATAAGAAAGATATTGAAAAATGGAACCTTCCAAAAGATTCTTTATATCCAATGACTAAATCACCTAAAGAATGGCAGACATTAGTTAAAATTAATCCTAAGAGGATGAGATATTTATTATATATCAAAAGCAGCAAAGAGTCTATAAAATCACCTGATTTGCTAAAATATTTGAATCATGTAGAAGAAAGAGTAAAGAATAGACCATATTTTAAAAACAAATTAAAAAATTGGTATAATATCCGTTTAACGACTCTTGCCTTTTTAATACCAAATATGACATATAAGAGAGCTTTTGTATCTATGAATAACGAAAAATTACATTGTGATAAACAATTTATTGGCTTTACATTATTCGGTCAATATAATAATAACGATAAATATGTCATCTTAGCATTGATGAATTCTATATTAGGAATACTTCTGAGAGAAATTCAAGGCACAAAAACTCTGGGCTTAGGCTCTTTAAAAATATCTCTAAACGAAGCTAAGTCAATATTGATAATAGATCCTAAAAAATTACCTAAATCTATTAGAGTTAGACTTGTAAAGCTAGCTAAAGAATTGATTAAATATGAAATCCCTACTTTCACAAATATTCAAGATAAGTATAATAGATATATCGAAATTCAGAAAGAGATAGATAAAGTTATATTACATGATTTAATGGGGTATCCAGTAGTATATATTGAAAAAATTTTGAAAATCCTCCTGTTCGAAATTCAATGTCGAATTTCTAAGGTTTCAACATCATAAAAGGTGAGAAATTATGGGAAAAAAAATTATTTTCCACAATGATTTTTTCAAAGTTTATGCCTCTGATCCTGCTGCAGAAGGTGGAAGAATGGAATCCATTCTAAATGAACTGACTGATTATGAAGTACTTCAGCCTGACTTCGCTTCTGACTCAGATATTCTTTTAGTTCATACTGAAAACCATCTTAAACGTGTGAAAAACAGTTATGAACCAGTATATGAAATGGCACTATTGTCAGCTGGAGGAGCTATCCTTGCATCCGAAATAGCAATAGAAAAGACTCCAATTTTTGCTGTAATTCGTCCACCAGGGCATCATGCCTCACCCGAAGGATTCTGGGGATTTTGTTGGTTTAATAATATCGCAATCTCTATCCAGAAGTCAATTCTAAATCAAGATATTCAAAATGCTGTTATTATTGATTTTGATTATCATTATGGTGACGGAACTGCTAATATTTTCAAAGATAATTCTAGTGTAAAATATTTTTCCTGTAAAGGAATAAATAACAGTAATTATATAGAGAATATTGAAAAATTTCTATTAGATTATGGAAATGTAGACCTTATCGGAGTTTCAGCAGGTTTTGATCTTCATATAGAAGATTGGGGAGGACTTTTAACTACTGAAGATTATTTTAGGATTGGAGAAATAATTAAGGAAACAAAAAAACCTAGATTCGCAGTATTAGAAGGAGGTTACAATCATAATGTTCTGGGGAAAAATGTCAGAGCATTCATAAATGGCTTTTATTAACTAATATTACCTTCTTTAAGAAATTTTTGTTTCAATAACATAAAAAAATCAGTTAAGTCGATATTTCCTCCAGAAAAAATTAATCCTATACGTTTCCTATCTAAGGAGGTAGTTTTTACTAGCTCCCTTAATCCTGCTAAAGGAACAGCCCCTGAAGGTTCTACAATTATTTTCATTCTTTCCCAAATGAATCTCATTGCCTCAATTATTTGCTCCTCAGAGACTGTAATTATATTATCGACATGAGTTCTAATAATTTTAAACGTTATCTTTCCCAATGAAGTTCTTAATCCGTCAGCAATTGTATTAGGATTGACTGAGGGGAAAATCCTTCTATTGATGAAAGATAAGTATGCATCATTAGCTTGCTCTGGTTCTACACCAATCACTTTTATATTATTACTTAAACCCTTTGCTGCTAATACTGATCCACTTAATAAACCTCCCCCTCCTACTGGAGTTAATAAGTAATCGAGATTATCTATTTCTTTAATTAGCTCATATGCTACTGTCCCCGCTCCAGCAATTGTGGGTAAGTAATTATATGGATGAATCAAAACATAACCATATTGATTAATTAATTCCTGAGTCATTTTAGCTCTAGCATCTATATCACTTTCAGAAAAAATAATTTTCCCCCCGTAAGCTGCAGTTGCTTGCTTCTTTACTTCAGGTGCATCTTTTGGCATAACAATAGTTGCTTCTATCCCCAATTCTTTTGCTGCAAGAGCAAGAGCTTGAGCATGATTTCCACTTGAGTGAGTAATAACACCTTGTTTTTGCTCTTCAGGTGAAAGTAAGCTCAAAGCGTTATATGCTCCTCGAAACTTAAACGCGCCCATTCGTTGAAAATTCTCGCATTTACAATAAACTGCTGCATTAAATTGATAGTTTAAACTTCTTGATGTCAAAACTGGTGTCTTATTTATTACGGGTGAAATTCTTTGATAAGCTTCCTCTACTAAATTGTACAATTCTATCATTTTTTATCATAAAGAAGATTTTACTTTTTATTTCATTTAATTTATGATCAAAAAAAATTCTCTGTTTTGTATTGTTTATATACTCCTATCCAAATCATAAATTAGAAAGGTTAACAATGACATAGAAGCTATTTTCCCTCCCATTAAATTATTATTAAGGTTCGCATCCTTCGTTATTATTATTTTATTAATGTATAAGGACGAAAGATATAAGAAAATAGATAATAGGCTACGTGGGTAATGACTCTGCTATCTTATACCTACGATTTATAAATAGGCTAAGGAATTATCCTCGAGAAGTATATATCATAAAAGAAGTATCTATTGACGATTTATTGAAAAAAATCACATTAATAATCCAAAAAAGCAATTGATAAAAAAAGGAGAATAGAAAATGGGAAACGTGTTAATCGTAGATGACTCAAAGTATCTTCGGTTAATGATCCGAAAGATTCTCAAAAGACATGGACACAATATTGTAGCTGAAGCTGGAACTGGTGAAGAAGCTATTGAGCAATATAAACTTCATTCTCCAGATATTGTGACAATGGATGTAGTCATGCCGAAATTAAATGGATTACAAGCTGTTAAAGAAATAATACAAATAAATCCCAAAGCAAATATCGTTATTGTCACAGCACTTGGACATGAACCCTTGATTAAGCAAGCGTTAAAGCTTGGGGCAAAAAGCTTTGTTATAAAACCATTTAAGGTTGAACAACTCATCCAAGCTGTTGATGGAGCATTAGCTTAGATTTAAGATTCCCTACCTTCTTGGAGTGGACCTGATATGAGCGATTTCGATTCAGAAGAATTTCAAGAAGTATTGGTCTTAGAGTTAACAGAACGTATCGATGAGTTAAATAAAGGATTATCAATTCTTGAAAAGAATCCAACAAATAAGAAAGCTTATGATGACCTTATGCGTACTCTTCATAATTTAAAAGGTCTCTTTGGATTATCAGGTCATCAACAATTAAGTTCTTTAGCTCATAGTATAGAGAATATAGTAGAGAATCATGAAAGCAGTGAGGTTAATAAAGTAATAAAGGTAATTTTTGATTTTAGTGATGAATTATCAAGATTCTCTCAAGTTATAAAAAGTGGAAAGACACCAGATTTTTTAAGATTTGATAGTTTAACTCAACAATTAGCAAGTTTTGATGAAATGATCCTTAGATTAGGCAATAATTTTCGTATTCGGGTTTTATTCAATCCTGATTGTAAAATTGTTTGTTCAAGAAGTTTGGTTTTAATAAATAATCTAAAGAAAATTGCTTCCATAACAAGAGTAAGCCCAACGATTGAAGAAATTGAAGAGGGATTAGCATTCCGGGAGCTCATTTTAGAAATAACAACTCAAGAAGAGGAAGGAAAAATTGTTAATATCTGTGAAGAAGTACAAGATGTTCAATCCGTAAAAATTTCTCATGTATTAGACTCTATTAATGCTGCAGCTTTTGTGGTAACAGATCAGGATTTAAACGAGGTTTTGACAGTAAGAGTTAATATAAAGGATTTGGATAATATTATTCAACTCTTAGGTGATATAGTAATTTATGGCCAGTATTTATGTCAAATTGTTGAAACACAAAACCTTTCAAGAACTCATTGTAAGAATTTAGGGGATTTTGAGCGTACAATCTCAAATATGCAAGACTTAATTCTAAAAATACGAATGGTTTCAATAGAAACAATTTTGAATAAATTTCCCAGAATGGTAAGTAATTTGGCAAGTAATGAAGGAAAGCAAATTGATCTTATTATTACTGGAAAGCATATTGGTGTTGATAGATCTATAATAAAGCAGCTTTTAGATCCAATAACACATTTATTACGAAATGCGATAAGTCATGGAATTGAGCTGCCAAATGATAGGATAAAAGTGAATAAAGATCCTATAGGGGTGATAAATCTTTCTGTAAGTCATGAAGGATCTAATATTGTTATTGAAATCAGAGATAATGGAAGAGGATTAAATTATGGAGCAATCCAGAAAAAGCTAATCAAGGAGAAAATTATAGAACCAAATATCGAACTTACTCCCAATCAAATTCATTATTATCTTTTAACAGTAGGATTATCTACAGCAGATAAAACTACAGAAATTTCTGGGCGAGGGGTGGGTTTAACAGCTGTAAAGAGGACAATGGATTTAATTGGAGGTAATATTGAAATCTGGTCGAAGATAGGGATGGGGACCACATTTCGTTTAATTATCCCGTTATCTGCGACAATAAAATAAGTTTTTCTGCTAAAAATCAAAATTAATCAGTTTGCAGTTCCTATGGAGACTATTAAGGAGATTCGTTCTATTCTTTTAAAACAAATAATCATCTACGAAATTGCTTACATGATCTCTATTCTAATAAATATTTTATAATATATCAATTCTTTTAATTAATTTAAAGGATTCTAGGGTATTGATTCTAAAACTAGGATTTACCCGCTTATTTAGTTTCCTAGAGTTATATTTCACTTTTAATTCTTTGAATTAATATTTGATCAGCAAAAAGTCTCTTAATATTTTTTAAATCAGGATCATTATTAATGAGTTTCAGAAATCTTGAAATAACCAATCTGTTTTCTTGTACAATATTTTTTAATACTCTTTCATTCGTTGTTCCCTTTAAATCTCTTTCAAAAATCAAATCAAAGAAACCAGTAATTTCAATAGGATTTAAATACTGAGAAAGGATCACAATAAGTTTTTTCTCACTTGGAACTAAACCAGGAAAATATAATTCGTAAACAAGGTAATTAGTGATAGTATGTAAATATTTAATACGATTTTTAAATCGAAATCCTAAACTAAGCTGACATTGTGTAAGAAAGAGAAGATAGGAACAGAGAATTTTCCACTCAGTTTCAAATTCAAAAGGATATTTTATTGGTATCAATCTTGTATAATATTTATGAAGATAAACAGTCAAACGAGAAAAATTTAAGACATACCGCTTGAGAAGATAATTAATCAAATCTGAATTTAATAAAATAATCATTGGATAATAATGATATTCAGGTGGAATTTCTAAGATAGAAACATTTGTCCCAGGGATAAATTTTTCAGGTTTATAGGCTACACGAAATTTGTTTCCTATTGCAGTAGTAATTATTCTTGGTTCACGATAATATTTTGTAAAACGATAATTACGAGGATAAGGCTTAGAAAATTGGAAATATTTAGGATTCAAACCATAATTACGAACACATCGGCCTGAGTGAAGAAATGGAACATGATATTTTTCTGAATATTCAGGATTCAAATCCTTTCTTACAATTCTGTGATCGATCCCATAATCACCAGAAATTATATCTTGCTTACCTATATTGTTTATCAAATCCCAGAGGTCATTATAATAAATCATAAATCGATCATATTTCTTAAAAATTGAGATATTTACTTCTGAATTAGCAGCAATATTATATCTGGGTTTTATTTCAACATTATAATCCTTAATTGGGTTTTTATTTAAAAATAATAGACACATTTCTAATGTAACATCAGCAAAAGCATTTGATTCATCATGGATGGCCCAAACCTGTGTTTTCGTCAGAATATATTTTCTTAATAGCTCAAATTCCTCAACACGAAGAATAGAATATGGAACAATTAATCCTAATACTCCTTGAGGACTAAGAAGATTGATTGATCGCTCAATAAATGCACTTGCTACATTTAAGGAATATTTCTTCGATTCTCCATGACTTGATTTATATAATAATTTAATGAGCTGTTTCTCTGAAGGGGATAAAACCGAACGTCCATAAGGAGGATTCCCAAGTACAATATCAAATCCACCTTGTTTTAAAACCTCAGGATAAGCTAGTCCCCAATGAAATAATGCAATACTATCTAATTCTTCTTCATCAAATATAGTTCTAGGTTTTACTTCAGCTTGAAGGTTTTGAATAGAATTAAAATAAATTCTGTCAAAAAGTGAGTTAAATAATTTATTAATTTTTTCCATATCATCCCTTGATAAATCTTCGTCTTTTCGTTTTTTAAACAAAAATGATGTAGAAATCCATGAATATTTACCTTTAGATTTTTGAGTAGTCAGGAGAAAATGAATTTTTTCTATAGTTGAATCATAATTTAGAGGATATTGAAAAGATTCATCGTAAATTCCAAACAAACTATTACCAATTAAAATATTCCTGAAAATTCTTTTAAAATTAAATTCACTTACTACTTTTACTTTATCAAGTACCCAAAACAGTAATCTAATTTTGGTGACTAAAATACAGCTAAATGAGAGATCAACACCATAAATATTATTCTTTATAATATTAAAGGTTATTTTAGAAGCTTCTCCTGATCCATAATTATTAAAAAGTTCATTAGCACAAAAAATAAGGAATGATCCCGTTCCACATGAAGGATCTAATATTTTCAAATCTATAATTTGTCCTGATTCAAATTTGGTCAATGTTTTTTTAACAATCTTCTTGATTAAAGTCCAAGGAGTAAAATAAACTCCTTTATCCTTCCGTTTTGACAATTTTGGTTGACTTTCCAATGAAAAGAATCTCTCAAAATCAATAAGAAGAGATTCAGTTAAATATGACAAGAATTCTGGGCTTATTTCGTCTAGAAACTGGTTTTCATCTGAAAATCTTTCAGAAATAATACATTTATACTCATTCAATATATTAACAAGATTATCCCACTCCTTAGGGGTGAGAGCATCTTTAATTTGAGTTTCTAAATGGGTTGCGTGAAAAATCGCTACAATAGTTTCGTCGAAAATAAAAGAATTTATACCAGTTTCTTTTTTTTGTTGAAAAAGGATTTCATGAATATATTTTCTTAAATTTCTCGATTTTTTTAACGATGTAGTAATAATTTCTGATCGCACGATTATATAAATTCCAATAAACTTGATAAAGAATGATAGACATATTTCATGACGTTCTGAGGTGACTAGACCATATGGTTCGATTCTTTCTAAGAATTTCTCATAAAATGGTTTTAGCCGAAGATATAGTTCGTGCATTATAATTTACTCATTATAGAATAATTGATTTCTTAAAAATCACTAGATTTTACTTATAGTAGGCATGTGTGTTTATATAATTCAAGTAATATCTAGGAATTTTAAAACCACTGCAATTTAAAGAGGAATACTAATACAGTAGCTTTGATGATAAAAAAAGAAAAACTATCCTCTTCAGTGCTAAGGATCTGTGATCATCTAAAGAAGTGTCAATTTCAAGCCTTTATAGTAGGAGGTTCGATCAGAGACTTATTAATAGGTAATATTCCAACAGATTGGGATGTTGCAACTGATGCCATGCCTGAAACCGTAATGAAAATATTTGATAGAGATTTTAGAGTCATTCCAACTGGTTTGCACCATGGTACAGTAACTATCGTAATGGACAATGACAATATAGAGATTACAACTTTTAGAACGGAAGGGGATTATTTAGATGGAAGAAGACCATCTCAAGTGAGTTTTGTGAACTCCATTGAGAAAGATTTATCACGTAGAGATCTAACAATTAATAGTATTGCATATGATCCAATTTCAGATAAAATCATCGATCCATTTAATGGTATAGGTGACATTCAGAGAAAAATAATCCGAATGGTTGGAGACCCACATGAAAGGATGCAGGAGGACGGCTTAAGACTTATTAGAATTTATCGATTTTCCTCCCAACTTGGATATAGTATTGATAAAAATACTACGGAAGCGATTCCTTACCACTTTGAAACTTTTAAAAAAGTAGCTAATGAACGTATAACCGCAGAATTGATCAAATTACTTAATGGAAATTCTTGGAAAATAGCAATTTACCAACTGTACAAATCTGGATTACTAAATGAAATAATACCTAGTTTTAAAAATCCATATATTCAGGAAAAACTTTCAAATCCTAATATTACCCGATTAGAAGGTCAATTTCGAAAAGTGAGAGTGCTCTTACTTCCGGCGCCTGAACAACAGCGGTCTGCGGGTCGCATCCTCGTTTGGTTTCACCCTGGTCCCCGCGTTCCTGATCCTCGATTACATCATCATCCCGCAGTACCTCACCCTTCTGGCCGTCATCCGGGGGTTCTGCTCGGTTTATTCGCTGGCCGTCTTCCTGTCGACGTTCTCCCGGCACGGACCCCGGCTGGTACTGGCCCTGGAGGAGATGGCCCGTATTTTCCATCCGGAGTTATTCACGCAAGAGCAGTGATCGTTAACCAATGCTTTGCATCCCGCCCACCCGCCCAATGGTATATTTCGGGGGCTACGCCACCGCAGCCCCCGGATTAATAATAG